>Ga0187783_10004425_pt1 | contig 10413 bp, 5 predicted proteins | sample 1015_SJ02_MP02_2_FD_132471 | JGI IMG/M metagenome (GOLD analysis project Ga0187783, IMG submission 132471) | Tropical peat soil microbial communities from peatlands in Department of Meta, Colombia - 1015_SJ02_MP02_20_MG | ecosystem: Environmental > Terrestrial > Soil > Wetlands > Peat | place...
AGCCCATGCCGTAATGTCCGGCCAATATGCGCTCGAGCAGACCTTCCTCGTGCCTACGGAAGCTCTCGTTCTACCGGAACAGGCTCCCTACCGAATCCTCGAAAAGATCGCCGGCCAGCCGCTCGTTTCCTGAACTTCTGAAAAGCCACCGTCACCCTCGGCGGAATAAAAAGCAAAAGTGCCGATGGCGTCGACACCCTCAGATTGACTCTTAGGCGTTTCGCCTTCGATTCCGAGCGGGCGTCCCTCTGAGACTATGGCGTCCAATAGCCTAGAGGGCCCCCTTCGATGGGAAATGCTCCAGGAAGCCCAGCCGCGCTGGACCATCGACAGAAAGATCTGATCGCGATCGCTTGGATGGCGGCCGTTTACTTTGCAGCAGGAAAGCTGGGACTCAGCATGGCGTTCGTGCATCCCAGCTCAACCGCCGTATGGCCACCTTCGGGAATCGCGCTGGCGGCGTTTCTGCTTCTCGGTTACCGCCTGTGGCCCGGAGTCGCGCTGGGAGCCTTCTTAGTCCACGTGACCGCGGCCGGATCGATCGGGACATCCCTTGCGATTGCGGCGGGGAATACGCTGGAAGCCGTCGCAGGAGCCTATTTGGTGTCGCGGTTTGCGAACGGAGCTCGGTGCTTCGATCGCGTGCAAGACACTCTCAAGTTTGCTTTCTTGGGTGGAGCCGTTTCGACCGCCATCAGCTCCACGATAGGCACCACGGCTCTGGCTGTGAGCGGCTTCGCACCGTGGATGGATTACAAACCGATCTGGCTTGCCTGGTGGCTCGGCGATCAAGCGGGCGTGCTAATCCTTGCGCCCCTCCTGCTGCTATGGAGGGCAGATTTCCGCGTGCGCTGGAGCTGGATTCGCTCGGGTGAGCTTGCAACTCTCCTGCTGTCGCTTGCGATCACCGGTCAAATCGTTTTCGGTCCCCTCTCTCGCCGCGGCTACCCCTTGGAATACCTCTCGATTCCGTTTCTGCTGTGGGCGGCCCTTCGCTTCAGACCGCGGGAGGCGGCTACGGTTTCCCTGCTGCTGTCCGGGATCGCCGTTCGCGGCACCTTGCGTGGCTTCGGTCCCTTTTCCGTGGGGACGAAAAGCGACTCCCTTTTGCTTTTGCAGGCATTCACGGGCATTGTCGCCGTTATGACGCTGACCCTGGCAGTCCTGACAGCCGAACGCACGCGCGCCGACGAACAGATTTTGAATCTGGCGGTGACCGATCCGCTGACGGGGCTCGCCAACTATCGCAAAGTCATCGATGTGCTTGATTTGGAGATCAAACGGTTCGGGCGCACGGGCAGACCGTTCAGCATTCTCCTGATCGACATGGATGGGCTGAAGGCCATCAACGATGGCTTTGGCCACTTGGTAGGCAGCCAGGCCTTATGCCGGCTGGGTCGCATCCTACGCGTGCACTGCCGCGACATTGATACGGCGGGCCGCTACGGCGGCGACGAATTTGTTCTGATCATCCCCGAGACCGGTCGCAAACAGGCTCAGCAGGTGGCCGAGCGGATCCAGCAGCGCGTTTTAGAAGATGAGGAGCGCCCCGCGATTTCCGTAAGCTTCGGGACTGCGGTTTATCCGCGAGACGGAGAAACGCGAGACGAACTGCTCGAGGCGGCAGACCGCGCCCTTTACCGCATGAAACGACGGCCACTCGAACAAGGACACTCTGCCAACCAGACAGGGGGGAGCAAGGCCTAATTATTTGCCGGCGTATTCCGTGGGGCCTTCGCTGTAGCCGAAAGCCGCTCCTCGCGCCGAGGTAGGCCGGCGGCGGGTTTCGATTCCGAGGCGCTTGATCTTCTGATTCAGGGTTGAGAGCGGAATTTGAAAGCGCTCGGCGGCTTCCGTTTGGTTCCAGTGCGTACGCTCGAGCATGTCCACAATAATTCGCCGCTCGACTTCCTCGAGGATTTCGAAGAGCGAAGGAGGCGGAGCTGTACCCCGACCGGCTTCTCCCGGCAGAGGCGGAAGGAATTCCGCCAGCTGGAGATGCACACCCTTCACGATTTCGCGCGTGCGGACGCCCTCGGGCAGCAAATCGGCATCCATCGCTTCGAGTGTGGAAAGCACCACGGCGCGTTCGACTGTGTTTTCCAACTCACGGATGTTTCCCGGCCAGTCGTAATCCATCAACAGCTTCATGGCTGTGTGTGTGAACGTGCGCAGCGGCTTGGCATTCTCACGACAGAATTCTCCCAGGAAGCGTTCGACGAGAAGGGGAATATCTTCCTTCCGCTCACGCAAGGGCGGCAGATGGACCGAGATCACGTTGAGACGGTGATACAGATCTTCGCGAAACCGGCCCTCGCGGGCGAGCTTGCGCAGGTCCTCATTGGAGGCGGCCAGGATGCGAACGTCGACCTTAATGGTTTCCGTACCCCCGAGGCGCATAAACTCGCGCTCTTGAATCACGCGCAGCAGTTTGGCCTGTGTTTCCGGGCTGACCGTTGAAATCTCGTCGAAGAAAATCGTGCCTTGATCGGCCACCTCGAACAGCCCTTTCTTCGAGGCGACTGCACTCGTAAAGGCTCCCTTCACGTGGCCAAACAGCTGCGATTCCAGCAGATCGACCGGAATCGACCCGGTGTTTACGGGGATGAAGGCTTTGTCGGCGCGCGTCGATGCGGAGTGGATGGCTTTGGCAATGAGCTCCTTGCCGGTCCCACTTTCGCCGGAGATCAACACAGTCGAGCGGGAAGGCGCGACTTGCGCCACCAGATCGAGCACGGCCAGCATCTTCTCGCTTTTGCCCACGATATTCGGAAAGTTGTAGCGCTGCTTGAGCGCCCGCTTGAGGTGGACGTTTTCTTCGCGGAGCCGCCGGCCCTCGACGGCGAGGGAGACTTGAGCGACCAGCTCGTCGTTGTTCCAGGGTTTGGTGATGTAGTCCTGTGCGCCGCTCTTGAACGCCGCGCGCGCCATATCAATCGAGCCGAACGCGGTAATGAGAATGATGGCGAGGTTCGGATCGCGCTGGCGAATCTCGCGGAGCATGTCGATGCCATTGCGATCGGGCAAACTCACATCGAGCAGGACGAGATCGAAGGGACGTTCCTCGAGCTTGGCGAGCCCGGCCGTGCCGGTTTCCGCAAGCGTTACCTCGAAGTTCTCCGAAGCCAGCAACTCTTTGAGGCCTTCGCGAATCTCCGCTTCGTCGTCGACAACCAGGATGGACCCTTTAGGCATGGACCGCTTTCCTGGCTACGGGGAATTCCAGACGGAAGGACGTGCCCTTGCCGGGTGTGGAGCGGACCTCCACCTTTCCCGCATGCTCCTTGATAATCCCGTAGCTGACTGAAAGGCCCAGCCCGGTGCCCCGGCCGGTGGCCTTGGTGGTAAAGAACGGATCGAAAATTCGATGGAGATTCTCGGGAGGAATGCCGGTGCCGGTGTCACTGACCTCGATTTCAACCGAGCCGTTCTGCGCGCCTGTGCGAACCTCCAGCATGCCCCCATTGGGCATGGCGTCGCGCGCGTTCATAAAGAGATTCAAAAACACCTGCTGCAGGCGCGTGGCTGATCCGCGCACCGGTGGAAGCTCGGCCGAGTAGTTGCGAACGACGCTTACCCGGGCCGTTTTGAACGGGTGCTGCACAAGCGTCAGTGTTTCCTCAAGTACCGAGTGCATATCCACGGCAACCGGTTCGGCACCGCCGGTGCGGGAAAAGTTCAGCAAGTTGTTGACAATTTCGCTGGCCCGAAAGGTCTGCTTCACGATGCGCTCGATCGTTTTCTGGCGCGGATCGTCGGTGGGAATCTGCTTGGCCAGCATCTGGATGTAGTTGGAGATGACGGCGAGCGGCGTGTTGACTTCGTGCGCGACACCGGCCGCGAGCAGACCGAGCGAGGTGAGCTTTTCCGTCTGCACCATCTGGTCTTCCAGGCGCACACGCTGTGTGATGTCATCCAGAAGCACCAGGTGGCCTAGCCGCGCACCGCTCTTGCCGAGCAGAGGAGCGATCGAAACGTTGACCACCCGATGGTGGTTCGTGCGCGTGTTCAAATGAAAACGGTAAATGCTGGAGACGTGATCGCTCCGTGCGCGGGAAGCAATTTCAACCGTCAGGTCATGTGGCAGGACTTCTTCGGTCCGGCGACCGAGGGCTTCACTCTGCGGAATTCCCAGTAGCTCTTCGAGCTGCGGATTCCAAGATTCGATCCGATTCTCGAGATCGACGGTGAGAACCCCGATCCGCAACGACGCCACAATATTTTCGCTGAAATCTTTCAGTCGTTCGACCTGCAGGGCCTTTTGTTCGAGCGATTGATAGAGACGGGCGTTTTCAACCGCGATCGCCACGTAGCCCGCCATCGTCGAAAGAAGCTCGAGATCATCGCTCGACAAGTAGTCCCCATCGACCGTTTTGGCCAAGCCCAGAATGGCGGGGGTGTGATCGTGGAAGCGACAGGCGATGAAGTAGCTTAGATCGAGCTCCTCAAGGGTGCGGCGAACCGATTCAGTTTCGCCAGCCACGCGCGCCGATTCGATGAACAAGTAGCCTTGGGCGAGCGCCGAGCGAGATGAGTCGAGGAAGCTGAGGTCGAGGGGCGCCTTCGACTCGAGCCCCATCGAACGCGTGAGACGATAGTGACCGGGGTCGGTTCCGTCTTCCAGAAAAACAGCCAAACGATCCACCAGCAGGGTCTGTGAAAGGCGGTCCAGAACCGAATCCAGCAGCGGGTCGATGCGGACCTCGTTGGCTAGTGTGCGACCGAACTGAATCAGGGTGCGACGGTAGTCCAGCCGGTCGCGATAAAAGAAATGGTCCAAGCGCGCCTGCACCCAATCGCGCAGCGGCTGGAACAGAAAGGCAGCGACGACGATGGCAGCGACAGCTCCGAGCGAGCCGGTGGGCCAGGCGGTGTGAGAAAGTTCGCCGATGAGCGCGATCGATTCAAAGTACACCACCACGACGCCGGCGGTCGCGAACGTGTAGGCCAATCCACGCTTGAAGATAATATCCACGTCCATGAGCCGGTAGCGGATAACGGCGTAGCCGTAGCACAGCGGGATCAGGGCGAGCGAAAACACGGAGAATTTCGTCCAGGCAGGGACCCTGGCGCCGAGAGAAAAGGGCAGGATGTAGAGGATCAAGAAGGGACAAATTCCAGCGAGAGTACCCCCCGCCACCCACTTCAATTGCTGGCGCAGCACTCCGCTGGGCGCACGGAAATAGCTCGCGAAAAAGATGCCCGCCGCGAGCAGAAAGTAGATGCCGAGGGTGAAATATTCGAGTTGGTCAAGCAGCCGCTGGCTGGCAATAGAAGGCACAAAGTCCAGCGTTCCGGTCGCCACGAAGACATGTAGCGCCAGCAGCGCGGTGGGGATGCTATAGACGGCAACCAGCTTCGGCCAGAGTAGGCCGCGGCGCTCCGGGAAAACCAGCGCAAAGTGAACAAGCAGGGCAGGCTGCAGCAAGAGCGCAATCGCATTGCCCCAATAGATGGTCCAGTCGAAGCTGTTCAGCTTGCCCGTGTAATGGAAGCTGTACAGGATGAAGGAGACCAAACAGAACACATAGAAGTGAACGGCGCGCGGTGCATTCCAGCGGCGGGCGAAAATGAAAAGCCCGATGAAAAGATACAGCAGTGCGGTCACTCGCAGGTAACTCTCAAGCGAGGCAGGATTCTCCTCGGGCGCGGTGATGAGGGAAAGATCGAGCGTCTCATCGTGGCGCAGGATCTGATAGTGAACTTCCGCCCAGGGGCCGGCGTGCCAGACGACCTTGGTCACGTCCGTGGGACGGTAGATCGGTCGTCCATTTACGGCTTCCACACGGTCCCCTTCGCGGATTCCAGCGCGTTCGGCTGGACCACCGGGAACCACGTGAAGAGCTACGACGCCGTGCTCGCTGTCAATCCATGTGGCGCCGTCAGAAGGGGAAACAAAGCGCGAACGCTGCTCGAAATTCAGGACTGCAAAGATGACTGCGGCCAAGGTTACTAGGGCCAGGATGACCGCCCCCAACCGTGTTCGCAGCTGGTCATTCATACCGAACCCACCCCGCGGGACTCGTTGCTGCTCTATGCTAGCACGTTAACTTCCAGGTAATCATCACTCTATTCGACAGCTAAGGCTTTTATTCTTAGCATCTTACGGTCACCGGGTGGAGAGAGATTCCTGTCGCCTTTCTGTTTCTGGAAGGCGGTTTCCAATTCCGGTAGCAGAACAACTCTTTTAGAACTGTAGGCTCAGACCACCCTTGAAGTATCGGTAGGAAGGGACCAGGATGACCCTCCCTTCGCACGTCGAGACCGAAACGTAGCCCTGTGCTAGGAGGTTCCCCATGTCAGCCACGACCTCCATGTGGTACGGCAGGGGTTGGCGGATTCCCATGCTGAGGTACGGATCCATTTGATAGACCGATTCGCCGTACGGGTCGAGCTGCGAGACGGCCGGGCCACTGATCCACTTGTAGCTCGCCGTGAATTTCGTTCCGACGCGGGGCAGTTTCGCTGAAACACTTCCGGCAAAGCTCTGGCGATACTGCGTGGTGAGGGAGTCACGCAAGCTCCCAGTGATCACGTCGCTTGTCGGCGCCAGCGCGCCTGCGTAGGCATAGACGAGCGTTGCTTTGAGATTGTTTGTAAGATTCTGACGATAGGCCACGCGAACGCCCGTTGAGCTGGTGACGCCTCCATCGTAAGCGAAGGCCTGCGAGGAATAACTCTGCAGGTAATCGGCGCCTAAAGGCCCGCCACGTCCGATGACGGCCGTGTGCGTCGAGCGATCATGAAAGACAGCCGCGTCCAGGTCCGCGTGCTTCCCGACAGTGCGCTTCACCCCGAGCTCTTCGTGGAAACCGTTCTCTAAAACGGGACGGCCGCCACGCAGCAGCAGCGTTGGGAACGCGTCGAGCGTGTTCAGCGTGGCTTCCAGAGCGTCGCCGGAAATGGTCGCACTCTGCCACGGCTCGCTCACCACGGCCAGTCTGAGCTGCCAATCCGGTGAGACTTGCACGGCCATCTCGCCGCGAGGTCGCGTCCCCGAGGTCGTGCCGTTAAACCCTGCCAACAAATATTCGGCGCCGTAGCGGATGCTCACTCGATCACCCAAGGCGAACTGACTATCGTGCGACATCCGCAACCCCCGAAAGACGGGTCCATTGGGGCCCAGATGCGATTCGCGGACAAGAATCGTTGTTACGGGTCCCGTGCCAGATTCACCGCTCGGTAGCCAAGCGGCCACCAAGCCTTCGGAGCCTGTCTCTTCGTCGTCGCTGTACTGCCCTGCCATCAGCAGACGACTAGAGCCTAGACCGAAGGAATATACAAAGGCCGTTCCCGGGGAATCTGAGGGATCGGAAATCGAGCCTGGATGGTCAGAACCGGAGGTGAGCTCGATGAGTCCACGACGGGTTTGCCCGCCTTGGCCGCTTTCGCTTCCCGCACGCGTGCCACCCAGCGTGGCCGGATCTTCCTGCCACCGGAGGACGGAGCGATCCGCCGAGGCCGATCGCACGACCCACGTCCAGTCATCCGCGCCCGCAGATTGATCGGGCTGGCGGCGAAGCTTCTCAAAGGAAGAGAACAGAGTGCCCAGAACGATCTCGAGCCGCGTCGCTTCGTGCTCGCTGATGAGGACATGCTGCTGGATCGCCGGGATAAATCCGGCGAGTGTCACCTGGATCGAGTAGAGTCCGTCGGGAATCGTGGAGGCCGAAAAGCGACCGTGATCGTTCGTTAGAAGCTGGATGGGTTTTACCGGCAGCAGCTGCTCGGAGGAAATCACCACGGTCGCGCCCATCTGCGGCGTGCCGCTCGGATCGACGACCACGCCCAAGATCTTCCCGGCGTGGGCGGACGATGCCAGGGCCAGTAAGCACAGGCCCAGCAAGCCCCCCAGACCCACGACCCGAATGGCTCGAAGCTTCAAACGTCTTGCCTCCCCTGTGGAGCGGTCGCAGATCACGGCTTCACCGTAAAATCCGTCGTTGGCGTAATCGTTTGCTTTGCCAGATTGTCCGTAACCGCCACGGCGAGCTGATATCGACCGGGCGCAAGCGAACCGAGCGTGATCAATTGTTCGAGCGTCAATTCTTCGCCGTGCTGCGGCAGCTTATCCGCGGGAATGGCAAACCGCAACATCGGCTGTGTGTCTTTCTCTTTCGTCACGCGGTATTCTACCGACGTGTCGGACCTATGCGTCTTGTCGTCAACTTTCAGGTTGTAGACCTGCAGGTAGACGCCCATCGCGTCGTTCGCTGTGAACGCCTGGTCGAGTTTGGGGCGCACCTTCACATCCCCCAGAACAAACTGTCCCAGTCCGATGTCCTTTGAAGAGACGCGCTGCATGTCGTCGGCTAGAATGAGCGAGCTCGAGCTCAGCTGGTCATCTTGGAACCGGGGCACCGGAAGCCGCGTGTTGATGACGCCCACGTTGCCGCTATTCACATCCTTCACCACGATGTCGAGTCGGTAGAGGTTCGGGCTGAGCGGTACGGCTTTTTGATAGATCCTCGAAGTGCCCAGAGATTTCTGTAGCAGCGAGGATGGAATGTCGCTCCGTAGCGTGTCCTCAAATGTCTGGACGATGCGGCCGCCTAGGCTGGTGACACGTACGAAGAGATCCATCGACGCTGAATCGACGCCATCTTTTTCTTGGAAGCTCAATTGACGCACGGGAATCTGTACGGTAATCGGGACGAGCACGGTGTCGGACGTGATACGCAGGAAGTCGAAGCGATAGTCAAACTTCACCTGATCGTGCACCACGCGAGCGGTTGAATCCGCCTCGAGATCTTTGAACTTCACCGGCGGCGGCTGAAAGATCTCGGCATATTTTTCAAGCCGGTTGAACTCTTGGTCCCCCGTATTCAGACCCATGGCCCCCGGCTCGTTTTCCGCCATGTGCGTGCCGTCGGTATTGCTGAAGCGGGAGGCCTTGCTGGCCAGGCCCATCGACTCGGCCATTGTCAGCCCGGCGCCAGGCACCATTAAAAGGGCATCCTTTTCGCTCGGATCCATCGTCAGGTGGTATTCACCGGTCGAGCTGGGGTCGACAAACTCGAGCTCCACATTCTCGCCCAAGGCTGCGCCACCCTGGAGGTAGCGATAACGCCAGGTCTCCCACGGGTAAGTGCTCGTTTCACCACCCCCCTGGTCCATAGGTCGTTCCCAGGTTCCACCCGTCGGGTGCGAGTCGATCTCATCCGGCGGGCCCCACATGATATAGATCTTGCCGCGATCGGTCCTCCAGCCCGGGATACCCGAGGCAAAGTGCTCGTTGGCGTAGGCGATGCGGCGGTAGTGTTCCTCTTTGAAGCTGTTCTCCGGGGAGTCCGGATCTGGATTGCGACGCTGCCAGAAGGCCTCGATGAACTGCTCGCGCTCTTCGTTGGTGTTCAGGTGCAGGAACGAGCGCCGCTCCTCCGGCGATATAATGTAGACGACATCCTCATTGAGCCACTTCTTGTACTGGGAATCGAGCTCGTTATAGAGGTCCTTCTCACTCTTCTGCTTGACCTTACCGTTCTTTTTCGTTTGCGTGGCTTGATCGGTCTGAGTGGGTGGGCTTTGGTCGTTCTGAGGGGTGGCGGGTGCCAAACCCGGCAGTAAACAAAGCACAGCGATAGCCACCACGACCCACGGGAGGCTCTTCATAGGACGGCCCATATGGCACCTTTTCCGCTGTGGAATCTTAACCTGTACGCTAGGACAGGTCAACCAAACTTTGCCCTCCGCCGCCTCTTGGCACGTTGGAATCGGGTGCTTTTCCGGGGGTTGCCTCGCAAGCTGGCACGTCTCTAGCCCTACCCTGACGCCGCCGGATGGCCGTTCGCCGACGCCCTTTCCTTCTGCACAAAATCGAATTAAGATAACTGCCTAACTTTACGCGTGGTCGTCTTTGCGGTGTAAGCTTGAGCCACGGGAGCCTGGGGTAGATAACGGGAGGTAGGACCGGTCCTCCGTCCTTAATTCGTACCTCGCCTGAAAAGCAAGAAACATTGTGTTCCGCCCGGGCGTATCTATGAAGTAGCGGGTACGTTTGTCATTTGAAATCGTCGAATCCTTGAGGTTGGTGATGAAGATTTGGCAAAAGGTCGGGATCGCGGCGGGAGGCGTGCTGGTCCTGGGAGGCATCGCCTGGTACAGCATCTACAAATCAAACCAGGACGTCGTCACGGTGCAGAGCGGGCGGGTGGTGCGTGAGGATCTGACCTCGCTGGTGACGGCTTCGGGTGAAATCCGGCCCCAAAACTACACCAACGTTCTCGGCGAAGGCATCGGTAAAATCACCGATATTGTCGTCAACGAAGGGGACCATGTGAAAAAGGGGGACGTGCTGCTTCACCTGGAAAACATCCAGCCAGGGGCGGACGTTCAGGCCCAGCAGGCGAGCATCGACGCAGCTATCGCAGCGATGAAAGGCGCGTCGGCAAACTATGATTCCTCGATCGCGAC
>Ga0187783_10004426_pt1 | contig 10413 bp, 8 predicted proteins | sample 1015_SJ02_MP02_2_FD_132471 | JGI IMG/M metagenome (GOLD analysis project Ga0187783, IMG submission 132471) | Tropical peat soil microbial communities from peatlands in Department of Meta, Colombia - 1015_SJ02_MP02_20_MG | ecosystem: Environmental > Terrestrial > Soil > Wetlands > Peat | place...
ACTGGGCCTCGGGGAACTGGGCCTCGGGGAACTGGGCCTCGGGGAACTGGGCCTCGGGGGACTGGGCCGGGGGCGCCACGCCCTCGGCAGTGTAGTGTCCACAGGATGGCGGCTGGAGCAGGCCCCGCGACGCCCGGCAAGGAAGTAGGTGCTGGTCCGGGCGACGCCCCGGGGCGGTCTGCCCACGACCTATCCGACGCCGACTGGGCCCGGCTCCGCCAAGCCGCCGATGATGCGGCCACCCGGGCGTACGCCCCCTATTCGGGGCTGCGGGTCGGGGCGGCCGGGCTGTGCGAGGACGGCCACGTCGTCACCGGCTGCAACGTCGAGAACGCCTCGTACCGGCTCACCCTGTGCGCCGAGTGCGGGCTCGTCTCGGCCCTTGTCGCCAGTGGCCGAAACCGGATGACGGCTATCAGCGTCACTGCTGGGGACGGGCGCCCGCTCTCGCCGTGCGGGGGGTGCCGGCAGTTGCTGATCGAGCACGGCGGGCCAGACATCCTCATGGACGGTGGTCCCGACGGTCCGCCTCGCCGCCTGGGCGACCTGCTGCCGCAGGCGTTTGAAGCGGCTGAAGTGATAAAGCGGCGGACAGCCGGTGACGCTCGGTAGTTCCCGGCCAACCAGGTTCGGCCCAACCCGGTTCGACCCAACCCGGTTCGATTCCGTCGACCTGGTCCGGGCCAAGCGCGATGGTACCCAGCTTTCAGCGGACCAGATCAGGTGGCTGGTGGACGCCTACGTAGCGGGCGCTGTCCCCGACGAACAGGTCGCCGCGTGGTTGATGGCCGTGTACTTGAACGGGATGTCCGCCCGGGAGACGTCGGCTCTTACGGCCGCGATGGTGTCCAGCGGGGAGGTCATGGACCTCTCGACGCTGTCCCGCCCCACCGTCGACAAGCACTCGACAGGTGGCGTAGGCGACAAGGTTTCTCTCGTCCTGGTACCGTTACTGGCCTCGCTCGGTGCCGCCGTCCCCCAGCTCTCGGGCCGCGGGCTCGGCCATACAGGCGGCACCCTCGACAAGCTGGAGGCCATTCCAGGGTGGCGCTCGGAGCTCACTGCTCAGGAGGTGCTGGCCCAACTCGAGTCGGTGGGCTGCGTGATCTGTGCGGCGGGCGCGTCGCTGGCACCGGCCGACCGCAAGCTCTACGCCCTGCGCGATGTGACCGCCACGGTGGAGTCGGTCCCGCTGATCGCTTCATCGATCATGTCGAAAAAGATCGCCGAGGGCACCTCATCTCTCGTCCTCGATGTGAAGGTGGGCTCGGGGGCGTTCATGGCCCAACGTGACCGGGCCGCCGAACTCGCAACGGCCATGGTGGGGATCGGCCAGGACCACAAGATGAACGTGGCTGCGCTACTGACCTCAATGGACGTCCCGCTCGGCCGGGCAGTCGGTAACGCGCTGGAGGTGGCCGAGGCCGTCGACACGCTCGAAGGGCGGGGGCCCGCGGACCTGGTTGAAGTCACCGTGGCCCTGGCCAAGGTCATGCTCGAGCTGGCCGCCCTCGACGGGGACCCCCTGGCGGCTCTTCAAGACGGTTCGGCTCTCGGCGCGTGGAGAGCGATGGTCCATGGCCAGGGCGGCGATCCCGACGCCCCGCTCCCGGTGGCGTCGGTGGTCGAGCCCGTCTTGGCCGAGCGGGGAGGCTTTCTCAGTCGTCTGGAAGCGCGTCCGGTTGGTGTGGCGGCGTGGCGTCTGGGTGCAGGCCGCGCCCGAAAGGAGGACCCGGTCAGCGCCAGCGCCGGGGTGCGCTGCCTCGTCAAACCGGGGGAGCCCGTGGAGGAGGGCCAGCCCCTCCTGGAATTGCACACCGACGACCCCGGTCGCCTCGCGCGGGCCAGGGAGGCACTCCGGGGCGCGCTCGAGGTCACCTCGTCAGAGGTTGGTGCCGGGGCCTTCGGGCCGCGGCCGCTTGTACTCGAACGCATTGGCTGACGCGGGCAGCGAACTTGCGTCTGGGCACTCCGCGAAGATCGTCATTTGTGGTAGTAAGGCCGCCGTGACCTGCCACATTGGCGTTCCACCAACCAGGCGACGGGTTTGGCTGAAAGCCTTCACATTGCCGAGTTCGCCGAGCCGGTTGAAGCGGTGTTGACACCGCCCGTAGGTGGGCTTTTGGCCATACAAGATGCCGCTCCCAGTCTGGAGCAGGTCCGGCGGGCCCCGAAGGTGCTCCTGCACGACCATCTCGACGGAGGCCTGCGTCCCACGACCGTGGTCGAGCTGGCGGCTGCAGTTGGGTATAAGGGCCTCCCAACCGCCGACCCGGAGGAACTCGCCCGCTGGTTCGTGACCGAGACCCCGCGCCGCAACCTCGTGCGCTACCTCGAGGGCTTCACGCACACGGTCTCAGTCATGCAGACGAAAGAGGCCCTCGAGCGGGTGGCGCGCGAATGCGCCGAAGATCTGGCCGAGGACGGGGTTATCTACGCCGAGGTCCGTTTCGCCCCTGAACTCCACACCGAGGCCGGCCTCCACCTGGAGCCTGTCGTCGAGGCGGTATTGACGGGCTTCGCCGCCGGAATGGACCAGGCCCGGGCAAATGGACGACCGATCGTGGTGCGGGCCTTGCTCACCGCGATGCGCACTGCGGCCCGCTCGCTCGAGATCGCCGAGCTGGCCGTCCGCTACCGGGACACGGGGGTGGCTGGCTTCGACGTAGCCGGGCCGGAGGCCGGCTACCCGCCAACCTTGCACCTCGAGGCTTTCACCCTGGTCCAGAGAGAGAACTTCCACGCCACCGTCCATGCTGGGGAAGCATTTGGGCTGCCGTCGATATGGCAGGCCCTCCAGTGGTGCGGGGCCGAGAGGCTGGGCCACGGGGTCCGGATCGTCGACGACATCACGGTCCACGAGGACGGGAGGGTCGCCCTCGGCCGGCTGGCGAGCTACATCCGGGATCTGCGCGTCCCGCTGGAACTGTGCCCGACCTCCAACGTCCATACCGGTGCAGTCGGGAGCCTGGCGGAACACCCGATCGGGCTGTTACGGCGGCTCGGCTTCAGGGCCACGATCAACACCGATAACCGATTGATGAGCGGGGTGACCCTGTCGTCGGAGATGGCCCGCTGCGCAGAAGTGTTCGGCTGGGGGTGGGCCGACCTGCGGTGGCTGTCGATCAACGCCATGAAGAGCGCGTTCTACGATTTTGACGAGCGACTGGCCCTCATAAACGGGGTGATCAAGCCCGGGTACGACGCGCTGGCGGCCGAAGCGGCTTTCCGAGTCTCCAGTTCGAACCGGCGCGACGGCTGACCCTGACGGCGCCCCTTGTCAGCGCTTGGCGGCGGCGTTTGGCGGTTCGTGAGCGAAAGATCCGCTTCGGAGCGGAACTGGGGCAAGAAATGTACCCCCGACGTACGTTTTTTTACTCCAGTTGGGCCTTTTAGGGCCTTTTAGCGCCATTTATGGTCGCGCCAACGGCCGCCGCTGCCCCACTCACCCCGAGTACCAGGAGGCATTAGCATTAGGGCCGCCGTGAGCACGAGCCACCCCGACTTGCTCGACCGACACCGGAAGGTGCTGCCGTCCTGGCTGGCGCTGTACTACGACCAACCGATCGAGTTGGTGTCGGGCAAGGGCTGCGTAGTGACGGATGCCGAGGGACGCGACTACCTCGATTTTTTCGGCGGCATCCTGACCACGATGACCGGCCATGCAGTGCCCGAGGTTGTCGACGCTATAAGGGAGCAAGCGGGCCGGTTGCTCCATACTTCGACGCTGTACCTGGTCCGCCCCATGGTCGAGCTGGCCGAACGCATTGCCGCCCTGTCGAACATCCCGGACGCCAAGGTGTTCTTCGTCAGCTCCGGGACGGAGGCTACCGAGGCGGCGCTGCTTTTCTGTTGCGGGGCGCGGCGCTCCAACCAGGTACTGGCGTTGCGCAACAGCTACCACGGACGCTCTTTTACGGCCATGTCGGTGACCGGCAACCGGGCCTGGTCGGCTTCGAGCCTCAGCCCGCTGCAGGTGAGCTATATCCACAACGGCGATCGCCTCCGAGGCCCTTTCGCCCACCTGAGCGACGAAGCGTTCAACGCCGCCAGCGCCGCGGACCTGCGACAAGTGATCGAGACGACTACCGCCGGCGATGTGGCTTGCCTGATCGCGGAGCCAATCCAGGGTGTCGGTGGGTTCGTCGTCCCTCCGGACGGCTTCTTCGCGTCGTTGAAGGCAGTCCTCGACGAGTACGGCATTCTTTTCGTGTCGGACGAGGTCCAGACCGGCTGGGGCCGGACCGGTGACCACTTCTGGGGCTACCAGGCGCACGGGATAACCCCGGACCTGCTTACATTTGCCAAGGGCCTCGGCAATGGGGTGGCGATCGCTGGAGTGGTCGGGCGGGCCGAGCTACTCGACTCGGTCAAGACCAACTCGATATCCACCTTCGGAGGGAACCCGTTGGCCACGGCGGCCGCGCTCGCCAACCTGGAGTACCTGTTCGCTCACGACCTGCAGGCCAACGCCCGGGAGGTCGGCTCGTTACTCCTCGAAGGTCTACGGCGGCTCCAGGGGCGCCTGGAGGTCGTGGGCGACGTGCGGGGCAAGGGCTTGATGATCGGAGTGGAACTGGTGGAGCCCAGTACAGCGGCCCGTTCTGCGGTCGGTGTTGCGCCGGGTGCTGCGGCCGGTGTCGCCGCTGGTACTGGGGCCGGTCCGGGTGGGGCCGGCCGGCCCTCTGCGCGGGCCGCCAGCCAGGTCCTCGAAGAAACCCGTGCCCGAGGCCTCTTGATCGGGAAGGGTGGCCTTTACGGCAACGTGCTCCGCATCGCACCGCCACTGTCGGTGAGCAGGCAGCAGGCCGAAGAAGCGCTGGCCGTACTCGCCGATGCCCTTTGGGTGGTGGATAGCGCCCGGCGCAGCTGAGCGAGGGCGCAAGCAACCGACGAAAGGACCGACATCGATATGACCGAGATCCTCCGAGCGGGTCTCGTCCAGAGCCGTTGGACCGGAGACAAGCAGTCAATGATCGAGGCGAACGTACAGCTTGCCCGGGAGGCTGCCAGCCAAGGTGCGCAGGTGCTCTGTTTCCAGGAGCTGTTCTACGGGCCTTACTTCTGCCAGGTCCAGGAGCCAGAGCACTTCGCGCTGGCCGAGCAGGTGCCGGGCGGGCCCACCGCCGAGCTGATGACCTCACTGGCCCGCGAGCTCGGGATGGTGCTCATCGTGCCAGTTTTCGAGGAGGAGCAACCCGGCGTCTACTACAACACTGCGTTCGTGGTCGACGCGGACGGGACCTACCTCGGGAAGTACCGAAAGACCCACATCCCCCAGGTCAAGGGCTTTTTTGAGAAGTACTACTTTCGCCCGGGCAACCTGGGCTACCCGGTGTTCCAAACGGCGGTGGGCCCGATCGGGGTTTATATCTGTTACGACCGCCATTTCCCCGAGGGTTGGCGGGCGCTCGGCCTGGCCGGGGCACGAGTGGTATTCAACCCCTCCGCTACCAGCCGGAGCCTGTCCCAGTACCTGTGGCGCCTGGAGCAACCGGCGGCGGCCGTGGCGAACGAGTACTTCATCGGGGCGATCAACCGGGTTGGCGTGGAGCCCCTGGGCGACGACGATTTCTACGGCGGGTCGTACTTCGTCGACCCACGCGGCCAGTTGGTCGGCGAGGCGGCGCCCGACAACGACAGCGCCATCGTCGTGCGCGACCTCAATATGGACGTGCTGGTCGAGGTGCGCCAGACGTGGGCCTTCTACCGGGACAGGAACACCGCCGCCTACACGTCTCTTGTCGCACCATGAAGGCCTGTTCGCACCACGAAGGGCTCGTCGTCTGGTGAGGAGGCCTCAGTGCGCACGATGATCTCCGGGGGGACGGTCGTCTCCCCCACTGGCGCCCAGCAAGCTGAGGTGCTCGTCGAGGACGAGCGCATCGTGGGTGTGGCGGCCCCAGGCGCAGCGGTCGTGGCGGCGTTTTCCGAGGGGGCTCGGCGCATCGACGCTTCCGGGAAACTCGTCGTGCCTGGTGCCGTCGACGTCCATACCCACCTGGACATGCCTTTTGGCGGCACGAGCTCGGCCGACACGTTCGAGACGGGTACCCGGGCGGCGGCCTGGGGTGGCACGACCACGATCGTCGACTTTGCCATACAGCGAAAGGGAGAGGCTCTGCGGTCGGGGCTCGACACATGGCACTCCAAGGCTGAGGGGAACTGCGTCATCGACTACGGCTTCCACATGATCGTCTCGGACGTGAACGACCAGTCGTGCAAGGAAATGGACGTCCTGGTCGGCGAGGGGGTCTCCAGTTTCAAAATGTTCATGGCGTACCCGGGAGTTTTCTACTCGACCGACGGCGAGATCTTTCGGGCCATGCAGCAGGCACGGACCAGCGGCGCCACCATCATGATGCACGCCGAGAACGGGCTCGCCATCGACGTCCTAGTCTCCCAGGCGTTGGCCCGAGGGGAGACGGCGCCCCGCTTTCACGGCATTACGCGCCCGGACCGGCTCGAGGCTGAGGCCACGGGGCGCGCCATTGCCCTGGCCAAGGTGGCCGGTTGCCCCCTCTACATCGTCCACCTCTCCACCACTGGCGCGCTCGAGGCGGTGGCCGAGGCGCGAGGGGAAGGCCAGAACGCGTTCGCGGAGACGTGCCCGCAGTACTTGTTCCTCTCGGCTGACGACCTGGCCCGAGAGGGCTTCGAAGGGGCGAAGTACGTGTGCTCCCCGCCCCTGCGCGCCAAGGAGCACCAGGCCAACCTCTGGCGAGGCCTCCGTACCAACGACCTGTCCGTGGTCTCGACGGACCACTGCCCTTTCTGTTTCAAGGAGCAAAAGGAGCTGGGTCTCGGCGACTTCTCGAAGATCCCGAACGGCATCCCGGGCGTCGAGCACCGGGTCGACCTCACGTACCAGGGCGTGCTGGCCGGCGAGATCACGCTTCCCCGCTGGGTCGAGGTCAACGCCACCACGCCGGCCCGGATGTTCGGCCTGTACCCCAGGAAAGGGGTGCTGGCGCCGGGTTCGGACGCGGACATCGTCCTGTACGACCCGACGGCGACCCAAACCATCTCCGCCGCCACACACCATATGAGCGTCGATTACTCGGCCTACGAAGGGCAGGCCATTACCGGCCGGGTAGACACTGTGCTGTCCCGGGGCCGGACGGTGATCGAGCAGGGGCAGTACGTCGGGGAAAAGGGGCACGGGAGCTTCGTGGCCAGGGGGACCAACGGGTACTTGACCTGAGCGGCTGAGCCCGCAGACGGGCGCTCTCCACAGGCACCAGGCTCCACGGGCGGCAGGCGCTGAGGTCCCCGGGATGCCGCGTCGAGGGCAACCACCAGGAGAAGTCAGCAGGAGAAGGAGACGCCATGAGATTTGGTGTGGTGCTGCAGACCGACCCGCCGGCACGCCGGGTCATAGAGCTGGCGCAGCTCTCGGAGTCTCTCGGCTTCGGCTACGTCTGGACGTTCGACTCCCCCGTTCTCTGGCAAGAGCCGTTCGTCATCTACTCGGGGATCCTGGCCGACACCAAGTCGGTGATGGTGGGACCGATGGTGACGAACCCGCTCTCGCGCAACTGGGCCGTCACGGCCTCGCTGTTCGCCACGTTGAACGACATGTACGGCAACCGGACTATTTGCGGCATCGGCCGGGGCGATTCGGCTGTGAGGGTACTGGGCAAAACGCCGGCCAGCCTGGCCACCCTCGATGCTGCCATGGGCGTGATCAAGGACTTGGCCGAAGGCCGCCCCGCCAAGGTCGATGAGACCGAGGTCACCATCCCGTGGGTGCGCGACGGGCGGCTGGACGTATGGATGGCGGCGTACGGCCCACGTGCCCTCGAACTGGCCGGGCAGCGAGCGGACGGCCTCATCCTCCAGATCGCCGACCCTTTTGTCGTGGGCTGGGCGATAGGCGTCGCCCGGGAAGCGGCGGCGGCCGTGGGGAGGGACCCATTGGACCTCGCCATCTGCGTCGCCGCCCCGGCGTATGTCGGGGACAACCTCCCGGACCAGCGGGACCAGCTGCGCTGGTTCGGAGGGATGGTGGGCAACCATGTGGCGGACATAGTAGAGCGCTACGGTGCCAGTTCTGGGGCCGTGCCCGAGGCCCTGAGCTCCTATATCGCAGGCCGCAAGGGGTACGACTACAGCCACCACGGCAAGCCGGGCAACCCCACGACCGAGTTCGTGCCCGACGAAGTGGTCGACCGGTTCTGTGTCCTTGGCCCGGTGCCGGGTCACGTCGAGCGTATGAAGGAGCTCCAGGCTCTCGGCGTCGACCAGTTCGCCATCTATCTGATGCACGACCAGATGGAGCAGACCCTGCAGGCCTACTCGAGCGAGATCCTGCCGGTGTTCGCATAGCTGCGGACGGGCCTAACCTTCCCCGCGTGAGCATGTCCACCAGTCCCGGCATTCCCATCGCACCCGCCACTCCCGCCGAGCTCATGGCCTCGGCCGAAACAGCAGCAGGTGCGTGAGCGTGGGCATGTTCTCCAGTCCCCACGACCCGTTCGCGGCGGCCGAGAAGGCGGCCGATGTGCTGGTGCGCCGCACCCGGCTTCGGCCCGAGATAGCAGTCGTGCTCGGCTCCGGGTGGCGCCTCGTCGCCGATGCGCTGGGCACCCCCGAAACCGAGTGCCTCATGGTCGATCTCCCCGGTTTCCCACAGCCGACGGTGGCCGGCCACCAGGGGGCAGTCCGTTCGCTCCAGCTGGGTGGTCGCCACGTGCTCGTGCTGCTCGGCCGGTCCCATCTGTACGAGGGACGTTCCCCGGCTGAGGTGGTGCACGCCGTCCGCACTGCCGTTATCGCCGGCGCGAGGGTCGTCGTGCTCACGAACGCGGCCGGCGCCATCGACCCTGCCCTCGAGCCCGGGAACGCAGTGCTGATCCGTGACCACCTCAACCTGACGGGTGCCTCGCCACTGACAGGCGCCGATCCGCCGGCACCGTACCCGTCCCGCTTCGTCGACCTGACAGACCTCTATTCGGCGGAACTCCGCGACGTCGCCACGTCGGTCGATGGCACGCTACGACAGGGTGTCTACGCCGCCCTTCACGGTCCCCATTACGAGACACCGGCCGAGATCCTCATGTTGCAGTTGGCCGGCGCCGACCTGGTCGGGATGTCGACGGCCTTGGAGGCGATCGCGGCGCACCACCTGGGCGCCGCCGTGCTCGGTATTTCCCTGGTCACCAACCTGGCGGCCGGGGTATCGCCCCAGCCCATCGCCCACGGGGAAGTGTTGGCGGCCGGGCAGGCGGCCGTGCCCCAGTTGGCCCGCTTGCTCGCCGACCTGCTCCCCCGGCTGCCCGTCGGCCAGGTGGCGTCATGACCGATGTCGTCCGCCCCGCGCTGCCTCGCGAGCTGGTGGTCCGGGTGAAGGCGTGGGCCGAGGAGGATCCTGACCCGTCGACCCGGGCCGAACTCGAGAGGCTGCTCGAACAGGGTGACGAGGACGGGCTGCGAGAACGTTTCGACCACCCCCTCACCTTCGGCACCGCGGGCCTGCGGGGTCGCCTCGGGGCCGGCCCTGGCCTTATCAACCGGGCGGTCGTCCGCAAGACCACCGCTGGCCTGGTCCGCTACCTGGCCGAACAGGACAGTTTTGCCAGCAACGGACGGCCGCCTTCCCGGCCGGCCCCCATCGGTGTAGTTGTCGGCCACGACGCCCGGCACTGTTCGGCTGAACTGGCCGAAGATGCGGCCCGCGTGGTGTCGGCCGGTGGCCTGCGGGCGTGGCGGTTCCGGAGCGCCCTACCAACGCCCATCACAGCTTTCGCCGTGCGCCACCTGGAGGCGGCGGCCGGCGTCATGGTCACGGCCAGCCACAACCCGGCGCCCGACAACGGGTACAAGGTCTATGTCGGCGACGGTGCCCAGGTTGTCCCGCCGGCCGACACGGCGATCGCGGCGGCGGCGCAGGCGAGCGCCGTCCCCGCCGACGCCGCCCTTTCCGGGCCGTTCGGAGGCCGCCTGGTCGATATCGACGAGGCGTCGCTGCTCGCCGCTTACTGCCGGGCCGTGATCGCCGTTCTGAGCCCGGACGGGCCACGCCGGCTGCGCACCTTGTACACCCCGGTCCACGGGGTCGGTGCCGCTGTACTCCCGGGTTTGTTCGAGGAGGCGGGCTTCGAGCCCCCGGCGCTCGTCGCCGCCCAGGCTGAGCCGGACCCCGATTTCCCCACCACACCCTTCCCCAACCCGGAGGAGCCAGGGGTGCTCGACCTGGCCCTGGCCGAGGCCGAACGTGGCAACGCGGACCTAGTGCTCGCCAACGACCCCGATGCCGACCGCCTCGCCGTCGCAGTGCCGGTCAGCAGTGACAGGGCCGCCCTTGGCGTCGGTAGTGGTCCCCCAAGCGCGGCCGGGACCGGTGCCTCCCCCGGAGAGGGACCGGGTTACCGAGTGTTGACCGGCGACGAGCTCGGTGTGCTCATCGCCGAC
>Ga0187783_10004427_pt1 | contig 10413 bp, 9 predicted proteins | sample 1015_SJ02_MP02_2_FD_132471 | JGI IMG/M metagenome (GOLD analysis project Ga0187783, IMG submission 132471) | Tropical peat soil microbial communities from peatlands in Department of Meta, Colombia - 1015_SJ02_MP02_20_MG | ecosystem: Environmental > Terrestrial > Soil > Wetlands > Peat | place...
CATCATGGCGGAAAACGCATCGTCCCGTAGGACCTCCACAGTCTGCCGCGCCGCCTCCTTGTATTCAGTGACGAGCTTGGTGAGGGTCGACGCCTTGGTGGATGTCGGCAGATTTTCCATCAAAGTTTCGGCGCGCGTGATCGCGTCCATAGCCTCTTTGGCTGCCGCTCCGACCCGATTGGCATCGACATTGTTTGCGCGCCAGCTGACCGCGCGGAAGAGTGCCGCATGTCCTTGGCTGAACAGCAACCTCGCGGCGGTGACCTGCGCCTCGAGCCGCTCGGCCTCACCAGCCTGATCCGCCGATTGTATGGCAGCAGTGTTGGCCTGCACGACCACCATTACGATCGCAACAGTAATCATGGCCCCGACCAGCGGGGCCACGAGAGATTTTACCGCAATCGGCAGATCTTTGAAGCGAAGCGCTAGCACAACCTGCTCCCCGTGATGTCGGGACGTCTGTGCGGAAACAAAGCGGCAGCGTGACCGCTTCGCTCTGATCAATAGCTACGGGTTGTAGGCCCCTACGGCAACGATGGTGTCATCGCTGACGCGGACCACATAAGTGGCTTTCGGCTCGACCGAATTGGTGCTCGGATTGCGCCATTTGTATTCCACCCAGCCGGTTTCCTTGACAGCGAGCATTTCGCGATTGGTCAGCTTTCCGTCGACGTCCCTCATGTCGATGACGTTGCGGCCGATCAACGCCGGGTTGCCGCCATTGGCGACCTGAGTGCCATCGGTCTTGACCGCGAACACATACAGGTCGCGATCGCGCCATTCCGGTTTTTCGAAGTCGGTGAGCGCCGTAGCGCCAACGGTCCGGTAGTATGCGGCTGCTTTTTCAGCCAATGCTTTCGCTTCGTCGCGTGTTCCACGATCGGCGGCCATGGCACTCGTCGAGCCGACGAGGACCATCACGAGCAGAAACAGCTGACCAATTTTCATGTATGTCTCCCGGGTGTTCGAATGAAGCCTCCATTATGCGGAGGACTGTTAAGTCAATCTGAATCGGTTAAGTGCGTATAAGTACCCATTATCGTTAACTAAGGGTTCATGACGCACGGTTTGGCCGACAACCGCCGCGGGTTGCGGTTGAACTCGCCCTCACGCGGCCCAGCCCCGTTTTGCAATGCAGATCCCGCTCGATAGTCTGTCTGATCGCCAGGCGTTGTGTTCATTTTCGATGCAGCACAGGTTCGCAAAGCGTGCCGTCGCGCTCGCGACCCACAAATTCGGGCGAGGCCATCGGCTACCGAGCCAAGCGAACATTCGCAACGTCGGTTGCGCTCAGCAGGGTGATTGTTGGCGCAAGGCATGCAGCCCACGAGGTGACCGGTCGAAAAAACAGCGGTTGCGAGGATCGCTGATGTCGGCTGTCGATGATGACCAAGCCGGTCTCGAACGCATTTGTTGCGGAAACTCAAGTCGCCAATCGCGGCCGGCGGACCCTGCGCCAGTTGACGCCCTGGGGTGTACCGGTGAGATCCAGGCGTAGGTCTTGACGACGAGTTAGGGCAGCACTGGGTGCGAAATCCCTGCCCTGTCCTCAAGAAAAATTTATGAGGGCACCTACGCCATAAATGATCGGAATGTCGACGCCACGGGCGCAACATTGCTCGATCTTCAATAATCTTTTACTCCGGATTCAATAGTCTTCTACTAGCGTCGGCCGCCCTGCCGGGCGATCGCGCGCTGCTTGCAATACCACAAAACCACAGCTAATCTTTGTCCACACAAATAAAGTGATCGTCCCATCGGTTTGGGAGGGAGTTCATGCGTGCCAGACGTGCGATCTTGCCGGCGATTTTCGGTCTTGGGATCGCGTTTTTTCAAGCGGGTCCCAGCTCCGCTCCCGCAATTGCCCAGGATGAAGCCGCTCTTACCGGACAGGTAACATCCGAAGGCGAAGGCGCGATGGAGGGCGTGCTGGTCAGCGCCAAGAAAGCCGGTTCAACCGTGACGGTGACCGTGGTCAGTGACGAGCATGGCCGCTACCGGTTCCCGTCGGCCAAGCTGGAACCGGGTCAATACACTTTGCGCACCCGTGCCGTTGGGTACGACCTTGAGGGCGCTCATCAGGCGGATGTCGCTGGGGAGACAACGACCACGCTGGATCTCAAGCTTCGCAAAACCAAGAACATTGTTCCTCAACTGACCAATGCAGAATGGCTGCAAAGCATACCCGGCACCGAGGAGCAAAAGAGTTATCTGCTCAACTGTGTCGGCTGCCACACCCTGGAGCGTGTCGTGCGGTCGACGCACGATGCCGATGAATGGACCCAGGTGATCTGGCGGATGATGAACTATGCACAGGTAAGCCAGCCGATCAAACCTCAACGGCGTATGGACCCGGAATGGGCCGGCAATCCGGAGGACTATCGCAAACCCGCTGAGTACTTCGCGACAATCAATCTGAGTTCAGTGCCTCAGTGGGAGTATGCCCTTAAGACTTTGCCTCGCCCGACCGGCCGGGCCACGCACGTAGTTATTACCGAGTATGATCTGCCGCGGCCGACAATCGAGCCGCACGACGTGATCGTCGATGATCACGGAATCGTTTGGTATACCGATTTCGGCGAACAGTTCCTCGGCAGGTTCGATCCGAAGACCACCAAGCTCACCGAATTTCCCGTCCCAGAGTTCAAGGCGGGTTATCCTGTCGGGATGCTCGATCTTGAGTCCGACAAGGTCGGGAACCTCTGGATGGGTATGATGTTCCAGGGCGCGATAGCGAAATTTGATCCGAAAGCCGAGAAGTTTCAGTTCTACCGGATGCCGGCCGAGCAGGATAACAATGTGACCCAGCTCAATATGCTGGGTTTGCAATATGGGATCGACGGAAAGGTCTGGACTAACAACGCCGGCAACCAGGAGATCTATCGGATCGATCTCGCGTCTGGACGCTTCGAGACGTTCCGACCACTGGAGCAGCTGCCAAATGGTCGTCACTCGATCTATGGCATCGCATCCGATTCCAAGAATAATCTCTACTTCTTGGAGTTCCAGGACAACTATATCGGTCGGATCGACGCTGCGACCGGCAGAATTACCTTTTATCGAGCGCCGACGAAGTTCTCGCGCAACCGCCGTGGTATCGTCGATGACCAGGACCGCCTGTGGTTTGCCGAATATCGCGGCAACAAAATCGGAATGTTCGATACCAAAACGGAGACCTTCAAGGAATATCCCCTGCCAACGCCGTGGACCGGTCCCTATTTCCCCGTCATCGATCGCAATGGTGAGCTTTGGACCGGCGGAATGACCACTGACCGCGTTGTGCGGCTTAATCTCGAGACCGGTAACACGATCGAATATCTCATGCCGGCCGACACCAACATCCGTCGAGTGTTCGTCGACAATTCGACCAATCCCGTTACCTTCTGGACCGGCAGCAATCACGGCGCCGCTCTTGTTAAAGTCGAGCCGCTGGACTGAAGCAGAATCGATGCAGGCGCCGCGGGGTTGCTGCAGGTGCTGACCCCGCCCTGCCTCGCGTGACCATGGTTGAACCGGCTGGTTACACAAGGCAGGGCTGGATCAGCAAGACGCAATTTCACGACCACGCGGCTGAGAAAATTGGCTGATTCGTTCCTGTTGAGCCCTACTGATCAGATCGATTTGCCCATCCGATAAAATTCAGATGCGCCCATTCCCGCCGCTCATTGGTCGGGCAAGATTGCGGTGGCATTACGCAAGTGCAGGGGGCCGCCTCGTCAGGCTGGTACAGCCAAGACCGGGCACGGGGCGCGTCGGAGTACGCGTTCGGTGGTGGTGCCTCGCAACGCATCGAGCACGCCGTTGTGGCCTGCCGTCGGCATACCTACGAGGTCAACGTCAAATTCGTCTGCCGCCTCCAAGATGGATGGCACCGGATTTCCAGACCTCAGGATCACAGGCTCCTCGAATTCGACGGCGCGTGCAGTATTAAAGAGCACGGGCGCCGAGGTTCCGAGGTGAAGAAGGTACATGCCCGTGTCGGTGCCGCCGACGACTTTGGCAAACTGCCTAACCTCCTCGACCGCACGGGCGGGCGTCGGCGCGTGATCGATTGGTACTAGAACGCGCCGTAACCTGATTTCGCCGCCCACCTGACCCACGAAGCCTCGCGCGTGAGGCGGGACAAAGAGCGTGGGAATGGCAGAACGATGGAATACTGTTTCAGCAATCGAGCCGGCCCAAAGTCGTTCGAGACCCTCCCGACCGTGCGTAGCCAGTACGACAAGGTCGGTGGCATGCTGATCGAGAAACCTCAGAATGCCGCGAGCCGGGGCAATGTCCTCCACGCTGACATTGGATACCAGAACGCCCAGCTTGGCGGAGATCTCACGTGGTGACTGGTGCTCGTCGATTAATCCCCATTGATCGAGCAGCCGCCTGATATGCATGGATTCGCCGGATTCCTGTTGTCCTGGTTCTCTCACATGGAGGATGTGCAATTGACTTTTCGTCGCCAAGGCAACGCGCAGCGCATGGGCCATTGCCCGGCGGCTCAGATCGGAGAAGTCGGTCGGATGAACAATCGACTGGATGTTCATTCTCTTGCTCCAAACAGGACAAGTTTTCATTTCCGTCTAGACACTTCGTCACGTCATAATTTCATCGACCCGAAGACTAATTGGTCACGTCGGAATTTCGCACTCGAGAGACATGCACTCGAGAGACATGTACTATTACGAGCGCTCAACTCAGACCGTACCCGGGATTTGTGCCGGTTGAGAGGCATCAGGCCATAGTGCTTTTCGAGCGGAAAGCGTCACATCGAGCGCGGCAGGGGCGTGTATCGGCACAACCGAGTGGACGATGGCGATGTTCGATTGGTTTCAAGCGTGCCTCAACGATACGGTGGCAGTTGACGCCAAAAACTTGCCAAGCTGCCCACGATTCGAGGTTGACTCCGGCTCAGAGGTCTCCCTCGTTGCGGCGATACGTTGGGCGAGCTTGTCAGCCGCTTCGGACCGATATGGCTGCAGAGTCGTCGACTGGCAAACGGGTCATCGCTCCACGCTAAGCGGCCGCTGGGCCGCTACGCCTCGATGGGTCCGGCCCACAGAGGCCAGAGGGCTTGGTTGTGGGGCCAACTTCCTTGTCGCCTTGCAGCGCAAACTGGTGGCCGTCCGGTCCGAACGCGAGCAAATTCTCCTAGATCGCGTGCGGAGGCACGACCACGCTGGAATATCAGCCGACATTGCTCCTTCTACCGGAGAGCATGCTTGACACAATTCTGCGCCACAAACGGAAGTACCTTTACGGTATCCGTGGAGAACACGACGGTAGGGGGCTAATTTCCCATTTTTCTGACACATTTTAGATTTTTTGACCGAGGGGGAGTGGGCGACCCGATCGGTGGTGTTTGAGGCTACTATGGCGTCAGGTCAGTTTCGCTCGGTCGTTGTGGCGCGCGAAATTGCACCGAAGCTAGCTATGACATTGCGTGACAAGAGGGACGGATGTGTTCGACAGCATAAATAAGTACCCCGTCGCTCGTCTGCCCGTGACCGCAGACCGCGCCCGTTCACCAGCAGCGGGCGGCGCAGACCGGGTCCGTCCCGCCCGTGCGGTAAGAGCGGCAGTTGCTGCGACCTTGACACAAACCACGCCGATATTGATGGCGGCTATTGTAGTACCTCTGCTGGCGCATTGCGCACAAGCAGCGACGATTTCGATCGATGCGTCGGATGACGTGACAACAGTGGTATTGGTCGAGGGCATCTTCGAGCCGGATGACGCAAAGAACTTCCGTGGCATCACCGACCATCTGACGAAAGCGACCGTGGGATTCTTCAACGCCGATGGCGGAAATCTTATGGAGGGGATCCGCATTGGAGAGTTCATCCGCCAGAAAGGCTTTTCCACAGTGGTCCTTGAAGGTGATCGGTGCGTCTCTGCGTGCGCCCTTGCTTGGCTCGGAGGGGTCGAACGCTTCATGACGGTCGGCTCCAAGATCGGCTTTCATGCTGCCTATGACGCGTCTACCGGACAGCAGACCGGCATTGGAAATGCCCTGATCGGAGCCTACCTGAACAAGCTAGGCCTGCCCTATCAGGCGGTGGCCTACATGACCAAGGCGACGCCGGATTCGATGACGTGGCTGACGAGCTCCGATGCAGACAAATACCAGATTAAGGTTACGGAACTCAGTCCATTGGTCTCCCCCAGTGCCAACGTCTCACCGACGGCTATCCGAGCGTCTCCTGCAACCCGGCGCCCCAAGCTGACTCGCGATGAGGTAGGACTGTTGGTGAACCAAGCGGCCGCATTTATCTCCGACAGCGACTTGGGGACTGCACGATTGTTGCTGCAGCGGGCAGCCGAAGTGGGTGACGCGCGGGCGGCGCTGACGCTCGGGGCTACTTACGATCCTTTGGCTTTGCGCGCGCTTCGAGCGGTGGGGATCGCCCCGAATGTCACCAAGGCGCGTGAATGGTATCAGAGGGCCGCTGAATATGGTTCCGTGGAGGCATCACGGCGGCTCGGCGCGCTTGGATTGACTCGCTGACGTCGTCACCAACCTAAAGCGCAGTGAACAGCCGCCCTTTGAGTTTGTAGGTCGACTACGAACAAGCGTTCTGCCGCTTGGCGGGCTCCTGTCATGGCCGAACGTGATTGTTTGAACCGAGCACTGGTGTGGCTGTCATATCCGACAGCCTTCGCCCCAGTGACACGAACAACGCAGCCGGGCGCCAAACACCTTCAAGCCGAAAGGCTACGAAGTTTGGTGTGATGAGGCTCGAGCGGATGGGCCCGGGTTGACTGCACTATTTGCCGTGCCGGCAATTGAAGTGCGGGGGTTTGGCGCGCACAGTCATCGCGTCTCCTTTTCAGTGAAGAACTTTTCGCCGTAAGCGAATCGATTGGGCTTGAGGAAGAAGCCGATAATGACGGCCCCGTTTGGCGCCACTGCCTCGTGTTGGTTTCCGGCGGGGCGCCAGACGAACTGACCCGGTCCGCATACACCCTCGTGATCCTCAAGCGTGCCCTCAAGCACAAACGTCTGCTCGAGTGCAGTGTGCTCGTGCAATGGCACGACCGCACCCGGATCGAGCTTGAACAGGGCCGTAGTAATGCCGCTATCATCGGAATACAGCACCTTAATCTGGATGCCCGGGAACTTGGTCGGTGCCCACGGCATATTCGGGACGTCTAGATAATGCGAGGCGAGTTCTGGCGTGTTCTCTGGCTTGATGTCGGGATGCACAAGTTCGCGGGTTTGCGGTGACATAGGTTTCCTCCTTCGCTTGGACATTGAGGCCGACGAGCGTTTCTCATTTCGCCCGTTGACCCAATCGCTCTGCTCTGCCCTAAAGGGTCACTCGTCGCCGGCAAAGACCTGCTCTGGATTTGAGGAGAGAAGGCCCTGGCCGACACGCAGCTCGCACCGCCGGCGGCGAATAGTGGCGGGCAGACCTGCTGGATTCGCAGTTGGTCGATCAGGGTTGGGATCAGACCGATCATGTGGAATGCGTTCGCCATAAGCAACGATGCCCCAACGAGCCGAGGAGCAATCGAGATTATGCCCAAGCAGACCAAGGCGGTCCAGCCAGGCTCGCGCCGAGGCGCTCAGCCGGGCGATTCCGAGATGCTGCGCTGTAGTTGCGCTCCTGGAGGCTTAATCCACCGCATGTTCTTGACGCCGTCACCCGAAAACCGGCAATAGCCCCGGTCTGGGCAGACCGAAAACCATAACGCATTACGGCTCGTGATGGCGGGTCGAAAGCTCGTCATTAGAGCGTCGTGGTAGCCGCGGAGCAAATCTCGATAGGTCTTGCGCGCCGCCCAGCGGGATATTTGTCCTATTGTCGAATTAGCTCCTGAAGCCGAGATTAGGCCACGCCCTTTTGCAGCAGGGCTCGAACGTGCGAAGCTGCGGCGGTGACCGGAGGCGCGTCATCAGAAGCTCCGGAAGGACGGGAGGATTCTTAATGAACAGGCGATGGATACTGGCGATGTCCGCGGCGACGCTGACAGCTACGGCTGTAGCGGCACAAAACCCGGCGGGAAATCTTGAGAAGCTCGGACAGTTCAAGACCACCGGCGCGGCGCCCGACATTCCCACCATTCCGCAGGGCGGCGCCAAGGGTGACGCACTCACCAAGAACCTGCAGAAGATCAAGCTACCCCACGGTTTCCATATTGGGCTTTACGCCTTGGTACCCGATGCGCGTCATATGACTGTTGGACCGCAAGGGGTCGTGACGTTTGTTGGCACTCGCAAGAACAGGGTCTATGCGGTGACTGATCGGGCCAAGATCGGCGTCGCGGAGGAGGTGAAGCCTTTCGCGTCAACTATCGATCTGGTGCTGCCGAATGGTCCGTGCTTCTCCAAGGACGGGTTCCTGTTTGTCGTCGAGCAGAATCGGGTTCTGATGTATCCGGCGGCCGAATTCTTTTATGAAAGTCCGGACGTCGTTGCCGTGCCGATCGTGCCGCAGGGCGAACTGATACCCAAGGAAGAGGAAAGTTACAATCACACAGCACGCGTCTGCCGCGTTGGACCAGACAACAAATTGTACATCACGCTCGGACAACCCTTCAACGTGCCGCCACCTGAGAAGCTCGACCTGTACAAGAAGTGGGGAATCGGCGGAATCATCCGGATGGATCGCGACGGCAAAAACCGCGAGGTCTACGCCACAGGCATCCGTAACTCGGTGGGCATGGACTTCAATCCGAAAGACAAGACCTTGTGGTTCACCGACAACCAGGTTGACGGGATGGGTGATGACATTCCGCCGGGTGAACTCAATCGCGCGGTAAAAGCGGGAGAGAATTTCGGCTTTCCGTGGTACGGCGGCGGCCATACTCGGACCGACGAATACAAAAACGATACGCCGCCAGCCGATGTCGTCTTTCCGCAGGTCGAGATGGTGGCCCATGCGGCCGATCTCGGCATGACCTTTTACACCGGCCATATGTTCCCGAAGAAATACCAGAACGCCATCTTCTCCGCTCAGCATGGATCGTGGAATCGCACGGTGCCTGTTGGAGCTCGCGTCATGGTCACATACCTCAAGGAAGACGGGACCGCGGAAAAATCTGAGCCGTTTGCCGAAGGTTGGCTGACCGAAAATGGGGAATATATGGGTCGACCGGTCGACGTCGCGCAGCTCAAAGATGGCTCGCTGTTGGTGTCAGACGATTTTGCCGGCGCACTCTACCGCATATGGTACGACGGAAAATAGTGACGGCGATAACCGCCATCGGAACCGGAGGATAAAGACATGATCCGTCATCCGGGTTCGCTGGCAGTTGTCTGCTTGGTCTGGATTCTGGTGGCGGACGCCACTGCGTTCGCCACCGGGGATGCAAAGGCGGGTCGCCAGAAGGCGCTGCAGTGTCAAACCTGCCATGGGTTGGACGGCGCCGCGAAGCTTCCCGAGGCTCCCAATCTGGCCGGACAAACGGAGGTCTATCTGGTGAAAGCACTGCAGGATTATCGCAGCGGAGCACGAAAAAACGATATGATGTCAATCGTCGCGCAGGCGCTGAAGGATCAGGATATTGCAGACCTCGCTGCCTATTTCACCTCAATCCCAGTGACGATCGGACAGCCGCCGAGTCGATAAAAGTGGGCCCGAAGCGGAGGTCAGTGCGATCGCTTGCCGCTGGTGCACACCGGCGTGATCGTCGCCGCGGTTTCCGTCGGCGCCGGGGTTGGCGGACACGCCAGGACACCCTCGCGTGATGCGGCGGAAAGGGAGCTAGATCGAACTTGACCGCCTGCGCATTTTATTCCTCTAACGTCTAAAGGCGCCCGATCAAATCAGAAACCCCACGAGGTCGCGCGATGATCCAAGCAAGTCGCGGGCGGCATCGTCCACCCGTGCCGGTTACGGCGCAAAAGTCGTGCTTGGCAAGCGTCGACGTTTGGAACGGTCCGTACGGTTTGCGGCCGGATAAAAGCGGCGTGGGTTGAGCTTGACACGGCGGCCGTCAGGGAACTCGACGTAGCGGAGTACGAATTCAGTGCCCAGCAAGTAGCACAGTTCCAAAACATATTTGGAACCGACTGGAAATCGCGCCGGCAGTTTGGCGAGACTTCGCGCCATAGGACCCTCCTGACAATAAATTCCATGTGTCAAACCCGCCGCTTGAGCCTGACGTTCCCGTCGCTCAAAGGTTATCCACACTATCCACAGCGCCCCATCAGCCGTCGGTAAGGCCACCAAAGCGCGAGCGCTGGCGAAGCTCGAAGATCCGAGGCAAGTCGGCAATCAGTGCCTCGTCCCGACGTGATGACTCCAAGTCACATTCACTCAAACCGGCAGGAGATCTCAAACTGAGATTGCAATCTCTATTTGAGACTTCGACCGACCGACTGTCCAAGCAATTTCGGTCCGCGGCTTGGAATCCGGGTCCCGGCGGCACTCATTCCGGCTTCGGTTCGCGTGATCGCGATGACTTGCCGGTGAC
>Ga0187783_10004428_pt1 | contig 10412 bp, 6 predicted proteins | sample 1015_SJ02_MP02_2_FD_132471 | JGI IMG/M metagenome (GOLD analysis project Ga0187783, IMG submission 132471) | Tropical peat soil microbial communities from peatlands in Department of Meta, Colombia - 1015_SJ02_MP02_20_MG | ecosystem: Environmental > Terrestrial > Soil > Wetlands > Peat | place...
CGGCGGCGAACTTGTCGGTCCACTCGGGCAGCGGCGCGGTAAAGGGATGGTGGACGGCCGTCCAGCCGCGTTCGCCGTCCTCCTCGAACATCGGCGCGTCCACCACCCAGGTGAACGCCCAGGCATCCGGGTCGATCAGGCCGCACCGGTAACCGATCTCCAGCCGGGTAGCGCCGAGCAGGGTGCGCGCCTCAGCGGCGGTCCCGGCCGCGAAGAACACCGCATCGCCAGCCGAGGCTGCTACCGCCGCTGCCAGCCCGGACCGCTCGGCTTCGGACAGGTGCTTGGCAACCGGCCCGGCGTCAAGGACCAGGCCGCCAGGCCCGATCAGCACGTAGGCAAGCCCGCGCGCGCCGCGTGACCTGGCCCATTCCTGCCATTCGTCCAGCTCCCGGCGCGTCTGGGCGGCGCCACCCGGCATCACCACGGCGCCGACATGCGGGGCTTGGAACACCCGGAACTGCGACTGGCCAAAGAACTCGGTCAGGTCCACCAGCTCGTTGCCGAAGCGCAGATCCGGCTTGTCTGAGCCGTACCTGGCCATGGCGTCGGCGTAGGTCATCTGCGGGATCGGCGTTGGCACCCGGTAGCCCGCGATCGCCCACCACAACCGCTCGACGAGATACTCGGCGACCTCGACCACGTCTTCCCTGGCTACGAACGACATCTCGATGTCGATCTGGGTGAACTCCGGCTGCCGGTCAGCCCGGAAGTCCTCGTCCCTGAAGCAGCGGACGAGCTGGAAGTACCGCTCCAGCCCGGAGATCATCAGCAGCTGCTTGAACAGCTGAGGCGATTGCGGCAGCGCGTACCAGTTACCGGGCCGCAGCCGGACCGGCACCAGGAAATCGCGCGCGCCTTCCGGCGTCGACCTGGTCAGGAACGGTGTCTCGACATTGACGAAACCGAGCGAGTCCATGGCGTCATTGAGCACGTACGCGGCCCTCGACCTGGCCCGCAGTGCGCTGGCCATCTCGGTACGGCGGATGTCCAGGTACCGGTACTTCAGCCGGACTTCCTCGTTCAGCTCGCCGCCACCCTCAATGGGGAACGGCAGCGGATCCGACCGCGACAGCACCTCAAGCGCGCTGGCCGCGACTTCGATCTCGCCAGTCTCCAGCTCCAGGTTCTCGTTCCCGGCCGGGCGCAGCCGTACCGCCCCGGTCACCAGCACGCAGAACTCGGACCGCAGGTCATGCGCCACGTCCTCCTCGCGCAGCACGACCTGAACGACGCCGCTGCCATCGCGCAGGTCGATGAAGACGACGCCGCCGTGATCGCGCCGCCGCGCCACCCAGCCCGCCAGCCGCACCTCCTCGCCCGCATCGGCCGCCCGCAGGCGGCCGGCCTGGTGGCTGCGGATCATTGCTCGCCCAGCCTCTCTCTCGTCGTGTCAGGGAAACGCGGCGCTGCCCGCCCGGCCGCCGGCCAGCTAGCCGTCCCGGGCGTCACAGGCCCCTGGCCGGGCCTGCTGGCGCCAGCCCGGCCAGGAAGGGGTTGCTGACCCGCTCGGCCCCGATCGTCGTGCTGGGCCCGTGTCCCGCCAGCACCGCGGTCTCATCCGGCAGCGGCAGGCATACCCTGGCCAGGCTAGCCAGGATGGTCTGGTAGTCGCCGCCGGGTAGGTCGGTCCGGCCGATGGACCCGGCGAACAACAGGTCACCGGTGAACAGCGTGCCGGGATCTGCCGCCGCTGGCAGCCTGAAGGTCACCGAGCCTGGCGTGTGCCCTGGCGCGTGATCGACTACCAGCTCGATCCCGGCCAGTTCTAGCGTCATGCCGTCGGTGAGCTCGACCACGTCGTCCGGCTCGGTGAACTTCAGTCCCCCGAAAAGCTGCTGCCCAGGGCCTAGGGATAGGCCGCGCGCCGGGTCGGTCAGCAACGCCCGGTCCGCCGGGTGAATGTAGGCCGCGATGCCCTTCGCGTCGCAGACAGGGGCGACCGACCAGATGTGATCAACATGACCATGGGTCAGCAGGACCGCGGCAGGACGCAGCCGGTACTGCCGGATAATGTCCTCGATGCCCTGCTCAGCGTCCTGTCCGGGATCGATGATGAGGCACTCGGTGCCCGGTCCTGGCGCCAGCAGGTAGCAGTTAGCCGCGAACGAACCGGCAGGGAACCCGGCAATGAGCACGTGCCCTCCAGATGTCAGCGAAAGCCCCTGCATGCTGGGGCTTCGTGCGTCCAGGCTACCGAGACCACTGGCTCAGCCCGGCCGCTGGCCCGCTCAGGACACGGGAAGGGCGCGGTTGGGGACTCGAAAGGTAACAGCGGCGTCACTACTGCCGCCACAAGGGTACGATTCGCGAAGTTTAGCAGTGCGCTGCCTGCGGCCACGCGTCCTGACGGCGTGGCGTTGCCTGGCCAGGCAGACCGCAGGAGACTGCAACTAAGCGGGAGGATCGCACGGGTGGCCACCAAGAAGCAACGCCAGCGCCGGCTCGCCAGGCAGGCTCACCAGCGCCGGATGGACCGCCGGGCGCAGCAAGACAGGCGAGCCAGGCAGTGGGGCGCCGGCATCATTGTGGCGGTGCTCGTCATCGGGGTTGGTGTTGGCACGGCGGCGATCGGCGGCGTGTTCTCCCCGGCCAAGGCCAAGCCGACGGCGGGGGCCAAGACCAGCCCGGCAGTCAGCGCAACTCCCTCAGCCACGCCGTCGCCGAGCAGCACGCCAGCGATGGTCGACGGCAAGTGCGTCTACATCGCCGCTGGTAAAGCCGCCCGTAAGGTTTCGCTGCCGCCGGCCACGCCCGACACCAAGGCGACCTACGTCGCGACCATCAGGACCAACCGCGGCCGGATCGTGATGGACCTGCTGAACAGCAGGGCGCCGTGCACGGTGAACTCGTTCGTTTCGCTGGCAGACCAGGGCTTCTTCAACAACACGCACTGCCAGCGCCTGACCACTGCCGCGGCTGGATACTACATACTCCAGTGCGGCGACCCGACGGGCACCGGCTCAGGCGGCCCCGGGTATGAGTACGGCAGTGAGAACCTGACCGGCGCCATCTACCCGGCGGGCACGGTCGCGATGGCCAACATCAGCGGTGAGCCAGACAGCAACGGCAGCCAGTTCTTCATGGTGTACCAGGACTCCTCGTTCCCGCCCGACTACACGCCATTTGGCACGATCGTTAGCGGACTCAATATCATCCGGAATATAGCGAAGGCGGGCACTGACAACTCCAGCGGCACAGGTGATGGGCACCCTAAGGAGAAGGTCCAGATCGAGACCGTGACGATTCAGAAAACCTGACCGGCAATGGTCACTGGTCAGGTACCGAGCAGGAGGTATGCGGTGAGCACCGCAAACGATCCGTGGGGCCGGGTAGCCGACGACGGAACTGTGTACGTCCGCACTGCCGACGGCGAGCGCGTGATCGGCTCGTGGCAGGCTGGCAGTTCCGACGAGGCGCTGGCCTTCTTCAAGCGCAAGTTCGAGGCGCTTGAGACCGAGATCAGCCTGCTCGAGCAGCGCATGACCAGCACGGACTTGTCGGCCGGCCAGGCCAAGACGAGCATCGCCCGGCTGACAGTCGCGGTCACTGACGCGCACGCGATCGGCGATCTGGCTGGGCTGCGTGCCCGGCTCGACGTACTGGCGGCAACCATCGAGGTCCGCCGGGAGGAGCACAAGGCAGCACGCGAGCATGCCAGGACCGAGGCGCACGAGGCCAAGGAGCGGATAGTCGCCGAGGCAGAGCGGCTGGCGGCCGAGGCAACCCACTGGAAGGCAAGCGGCGAGCGCATGCGCCAGCTGCTGGAGGAGTGGAAAGCGGCACCGCGCGGCGACAGGGCAGCCGAGGCCGCGCTCTGGAAGCGGCTGTCCACGGCCAGGAACGCTTTTGCCAAGCGCCGCAAGGCTTACTTCGCCAACCTGGAGGAGGAACGCGAGGCCATTCGCCTGAACAAGGAAGAGCTGGTCACCAAGGCCGAGGAGCTGTCCACTTCAACCGACTGGAGCGCTACCGCCACGGCCTACCGCGACCTCATGCGGTCCTGGAAGCAAGCCGGCCGGGCCGACCGGGCCGCCGAGGACGAGCTGTGGACCAGGTTCAAAACCGCGCAGGACGCCTTCTTCAAGGCTCGGTCCGCGGTCCTGGACGCCAAGGACCGCGAGTTGCGTGAGCACGTCGTGGTCAAGGAGCAGCTGCTCGCGGAGGCCGAGAAGCTGCTGCCGGTGACCGACGCCCGGGCGGCCAGGGCCAGCCTGCGCAGCATCCTGGAGCGCTGGGAGCGCGCCGGGGCCGTGCCGCGCGACTCGCAGGAGCGGCTGGAAGGTGGCCTGCGCAAGATCGAGGAAACGCTGCGCAAGGCGGAGGACTCACACTGGCGCCGGACCAACCCGGAGGCGCTGTCGCGCGCCAGGGGAACGGTGGACCAGATTCGCTCGGCCATCACGCACCTCGAAGGCCAGCTAGCCAAGGCCCAGGCGAGCGGTGACCAGAAGGCACAGCAGCAGGCCCAGGAAGCCCTGGCAGCCAGGAAGTCCTGGCTGGCCGAGGCCGAGCGAACCCTCGCGGAGCTTTCCGGCTAGATCCCGCGGCCCGGCCAGCCCGGCGCACCTCCCGGCCAGCACCGGCGCGCCTCCCGGCCAGCACCGGCGCACCTCCCGGCCAGCCCCGGCGCACCTCCCGGCCAGCCCCGGCGCACCTCTCCGGCCAGCCCCGGCGCGCCTACCGGCCAGCACCGGCGCGCCTACCGGCCGGCACCGCTGGAGCGATGTGCGGAATGTTCTTCGCATTAAGTATGAAAGGTCCATAACAGCTGGCGTTTTTGCGGCCAGACCGGCTCTCATTGGGCGCCAGAGTGGACTTGGTGCCCTTCATGGGGCACCAAGTCCACAATCGCGCCCTTGCGGGGCTCAGATTGACGCAGCAGCGAAGCACTCAGCTCTGTCAGGACGCCCGATTTTAGTATGATTATGGCTAATTCGTGACGCGATAGACGTCGTAGACGCCGTCGATGGCGCGGACTGCGCGGAGCACAGCGGCCAGGTGCTTGGGGTCACCCATCTCGAACGTGAACCTGCTGAACGCCACCCGGTCACGAGTGGTCGTGACGGTTGCGGAGAGGATGTTCACGTGCTGGTCCGATATCGACCTGGTGACATCTGACAGCAGCCCGGTCCGGTCCAGCGCCTCGACCTGGATGCCAACCAGGAATTGCGAGCCCTCCCGTGGCGACCAGCGGACATTGACCAGGCGCTCGGGCTGTGATTCGAGCAGGTGCGACAGGTTCACGCAGTCGGCCCGGTGCACCGACACGCCGTTGCCGCGGGTGACGAACCCGCTGATCTGATCACCGGGCACCGGCGTGCAGCACTTCGACAGCCTGGCCCACACGTCGGCTGCCCCCTCAACGACGACCCCCGAGTCTCCGGCTGGTGGCGCAGTCCGCGGAGCTCTGGTGACTACCGTCGCCTCGGCCAGGTCCTCCTGAGCGCCCGCGATGCCGCCGGCCGACTTGATCAGCTTGGCAACCACCGACTGGGCACTGACGTGCCCCTCGCCGACCGCTGCGTACAGCGCGGACAGGTCGGTATAGCGCAGCTCAGTCGCAATCGCGTTCAGCGCGTCCGCGGTGGCGAGCCGCTGCAGCGGCAGCCCCTGCTTGCGCATCATCCTGGCGATGGCCGTCTTGCCGCTCTCGGCGGCCGCCTCCCTGCGCTCCTTGGAGAACCAGTGCCGGATCTTGTTGCGGGCGCGGGCGCTTTGCACGAACCCGAGCCAGTCACGGCTCGGGCTGGCGTCCTGGGCCTTCGAGGTGAAGATCTCGACGGTGTCGCCGTTGCTCAGCTTGCTCTCCAGCGCAACCAGCCGCCCGTTGACCCGTGCCCCGATAGTCCGGTGGCCTACCTCGGTGTGGATGGCGTACGCGAAGTCGACCGGCGTTGCGTTCTGCGGCAGCGCGATGACCTCACCCTTGGGAGTGAAAACGTAGACCTCGGCCCCGCCGAGGTCGAACCGTAGCGAGTCGAGGAACTCGGCCGGGTCCTCGGTCTCCCGCTGCCAGTCCACTAGCTGGCGCAGCCAGGCCATGTCGGCCGCATCTCCGCCGGCCGCGTCCTCCTTGTACTTCCAGTGCGCTGCCACGCCGTACTCGGCTCGCCGGTGCATTCCCCGGGTGCGGATCTGCAGCTCCACCGGCTTGCCCTCGGGACCGATCACCGTGGTGTGCAGTGACTGGTACATGTTGAACTTCGGCATCGCGATGTAGTCCTTGAACCGGCCAGGGACCGGATTCCACCGCGCGTGCACGGTGCCGAGTACCGCATAGCAGTCGCGCAGCGAGTCCACCAGGACGCGGATGCCGACGAGATCGTAGATGTCGTCAAAGCTGACATTACGGGCGATCATCTTCTGGTACACGGAGTAGTAGTGCTTGGGCCGGCCGGTGACCTGCGCCTTGATCTTGGCTTCCTTCAGGTCCTCCTGGACGTCCTCGATGACCTCCTGCAGGAACATCTCCCGGCGCGGCGCCCGCTCGGAGACCAGCCTGGCGATTTCGTCGTACCGCTTGGGGTACAGCGTCGCGAAGGCCAGGTCCTCAAGCTCCCATTTCACGGTGTTCATGCCCAGCCGGTGCGCGAGCGGGGCGTAGATCTCCAGCACCGCGCGGGCTTTCCGCTCTTGCTTCTCCCGCGGCAGGTAGCGCAGCGTGCGCATGTTGTGCAGCCGGTCGGCTAGCTTGATGACCAGGACCCGGATGTCGCGCGACATCGCGACAACCATCTTGCGCACGGTCTCGGCCTCGGCTGCTTCGCCGTACTTGACCTTGTCAAGCTTGGTGACCCCGTCCACCAGCGCGGCTATGTCGGCGCCGAACTCCTGACGCAGCTGCCCGATCGTGTACTGGGTGTCCTCGACCGTGTCGTGCAGCAGTGCCGCGCAGATGGTGTCGTGGTTCATGCCCAGCTCGGCCAGGATGGTCGCCACGGCAAGCGGGTGCGTGATATACGGGTCCCCGCTGTTACGGGACTGGCCAGCGTGCAGCTGGGCGGCGAGGTCGTAAGCGCGCTCGATCAGCCTGATGTCAGCCTTGGGGTGCGTGGTGCGCACGGTCTTGACCAGCGGCTCGAGCACCGGGTTGACGCCGCCCCGCACGGCTCCCAGCCGGGCCAGCCTGCGGCGCATTGCCGCCGTGCCCGAGCTGGTGTCGGCGGGCGCCTGGCTAGGCGCAGCCGGGTCAGCAGGCTGCCCGGCCCGCCGTGACCCGCGGCCGCCTCCTGGCCGCCCGCTGACTTTCTTGGCCACGCTGCCGACGGTCTTGCCGGTGGCCTTCTTGGCCGGAGCAGGCGCGGGCTGCGCGGGCTCGCCCGGCTGCTCGGCGGGCATGCTTGCGGCCGATGTCACCCTGTCGTCCGCTGCTGGCAAGTCCTGGGTGACATCGGATCCGGCCGTCCCGGCCGTCACCACGTCACCGGCCACATACGCTCCTCATGTCCGCCGTGGCATCAAGTCTATCGGTGGACTATTCGGGACGTGCCCGGCTCGGTACTTGCGTCACACGGGTAGCAGGGATCGCACGTCAAGGCCTTGCAGCCTGGCCCGGCCAGCCAGAAATTCCAGCTCTACCAGCACAGCGATGCCTGCGACCGTAGCTCCGGTGCGCCGGACAAGCGCGGCCGTCGCCGCAGCCGTGCCGCCGGTTGCGAGGACATCGTCAACGATCAGAACGTGGTCCGATGCGGTGAATGCGTCGGTATGAACCTCGAGCGTGGCGCTGCCGTACTCCAGTTCATAGGACTCCGTATGGGTCTGCGCAGGCAGCTTGCCGTGCTTGCGCACCGGAACGAACCCGGCCCGGAGCGTGTAGGCGACCGGCGCGGCCAGGATGAAGCCGCGCGCCTCGATGCCAGCGATCTTTGTCACGCCGTCATGGCCTGCGGCGAGCGCGTCCACCACCGCGGCTAGCGCCGGGCCGTCCGCCAGCAGTGGCGTGATGTCCTTGAACACGATGCCCTGCTGCGGGTAGTCCGGCACATCGCGGATCCTGGCCCGCACCAGCTCGGCGATGTCGCCTGCCGGGGCCAGGCCCTCAGCTGCCGCAGTCATTGAGCTCCTGCCCGGCCGCCTGAGCGGTTAACGCCCGGTCCGCCCGATCGTAGTCTGCTCGCACGCCGGGCACCGGCGCGCTACCGCCGCTTCTTCTTGCCGCTAGGCCGCCGTTTCGCCGCGGGTCTGCGGACCGGCTGCTGGCGCGGGCCAGGGCGGACACCAGGGCCACGGACCTGAGCGCCTGCGGCAGGCTGGGCGGCCGGCACCGTCTCATCGATCGCGTCATCCGCCGCTACCCCGTCCTGCGAGTCAACCAGGTCATCGCCCGCCAGGTCGACTGCGGTGGCGCCGCCATTGCCCGCTGAAGCACCAGCAGGCGCGCCAGCCACTGCCGTCCTGGCCTTGCGCAGCGCGCCGCGTCCGCCCGCCGCGCGCAGGCCTACCTGCTTGGCGAGCGCCTTGTACTGCGGCTCCCGCTCCTTCAGGTCGGCGAGTACCGGCGTCGCGATGCAGATCGAGGAATAGGTTCCAGACAGCATGCCGACGAACAGAACGAGAGACAGGTCCTTCAGCTCGCCGTTGCCCAGCAGCGCGGTGCCGACGATGAGGATCGCCAGCACTGGCAGCAGCGCGGTCAGGGACGTATTGATCGACCGCACCAGGGTCTGGTTCAGTGCCAGGTTGGCCGACTCGCTATAGGTGCTCTTGCGGGTGCCCAGAATGGGCGCGGTATTCTCCCTGACCTTGTCGAACACCACCACGGTGTCGTAGAGCGAGTAACCGAGGATCGTCAGCAAGCCGATCACGGTCGCCGGGCTGACCTGGAATCCGGTCAGCGCGTACACGCCGATGGTGATCACGATGTCATGCGCGAGCGCGACGAACGCTGCCGCGGCCATCCGCCATTCGAACGCGATCGACAAATAGAGCACGATCACGATCAGGAAGGCGATCAGCGCCTCGATCGCTTTTTGCGAGATCTGCGAGCCCCAGCTTGACCCCACCGTGGTCACCGAGACCGCAGTCGCCGGCAGGCCGTAATGCGCGGCCAGCTTGTCGCCTATCTGCAGCGCCTTGCTGTTGGGCAGCTGTGACGCCTGCACCTGCCAGAAGGGCTTCGAGTGAGCGAAGCCGAAGGGCCTGACCTCGGTCGCGCTCGCGTCGATGCCGCCGCCGTCGGTGACGATCTTCTCCAGCTCCATCTGGTTCGCCGTCGCCACGGCCGGCACGTCCCACAGCGATCCGCCCTTGAACTCGACGCTGAAGTCGAGCCCGCGGAAGATCAGCGCCAGCAGGCTGATGACCAGGATGCAGCCGGAGATCGTGTACCACAGCTTCTTCCGGCTGACGAAGTCGATGGAGACTTCGCCGCGGTAGAGCCGGCCAGTCAGGTTGCCGAGCCGCGACATCACGCCTCCCTGGTCGTGCTCGAGGGCAACGACACGCTTGCGGCACCGCCCGTTGTCGGCGCAGGGCGCCGGCCGCCGCGCCACGGCGCGCGGGCGCCGAGCCTGGCCGGATCCAGGCCGGACAGCTTATGCCCCTGCCCGTAGAACTTGGTCCTGGCCAGCAGGGTGATCATCGGCTTGGTGAACAGGAACACCACGAGAACATCGACGAGCGTGGTCAGGCCGAGCGTGAACGCGAACCCGCGGACATCGCCGATAGAAAGGATGTATAGCAGCAGCGCGGCCAGGAAGGACACGGTGTCCGAGACCAGGATCGTCCGCCTGGCCCGCGCCCAGCCCCGCTCCACCGCAGCCCGCAGCGACCGGCCCTCGCGGACCTCATCGCGCAGCCGCTCGAAGTAGACGATGAACGAGTCGGCGGTGATGCCGATGGCGACGATCAGGCCGGCGATGCCCGCCAGGTCGAGTGTGAAGCCCTCGTACTTGCTCAGCAGCACGACCGACATGTACGACACCGAAGCGGCGATCGTCAGGCTCAGCACCGAGACGATGCCGAGGCCGCGGTAGTACAGGAACGAGTAGCACACCACGAGCAGCAGGCCGACCAGCGCCGCGAACAGCCCGGCGGCCAGCTGGTCCGAGCCCAGCGTCGGCGAGACAGATGACGTGTACAGGTTGTGAAATGACAGCGGCAGGCTGCCGTACTTCAGCACGTCAGCGAGGGTCTGCGCCTGGCTCTGACTGAAGCCGGCACTGCCTCCGTTGATCTCGCCTGAGTCGGAGATCACCGAGGTGACCTGCGGTGCGGTCCCCTGCAAATCGCCGTCCAGGACCACGGCCAGCGAGTTGAGCACCTGATCCGACGCGTCGGTGGACGCCGACGGGTAGTAGTCGGTGTACATCTTGGTAGTCAGCGCGCCGAGCGCACTGGACGCCGGGCTCTTCACGTCGAAGGTGACGACCCAGCCGTTCGGCTCATCCTGGGCCTGGACGTCGTAG
>Ga0187783_10004429_pt1 | contig 10409 bp, 10 predicted proteins | sample 1015_SJ02_MP02_2_FD_132471 | JGI IMG/M metagenome (GOLD analysis project Ga0187783, IMG submission 132471) | Tropical peat soil microbial communities from peatlands in Department of Meta, Colombia - 1015_SJ02_MP02_20_MG | ecosystem: Environmental > Terrestrial > Soil > Wetlands > Peat | place...
ACGCGTTTCGGAGCGCTGGCATTTCCGGAACGCGATGTATTGAACCAATCGTTTTTGCTCGAAATCCGACACATAGGTCACAGTTCGCACCGGACACGTACCGATGCTGCGGAGGAAGAGCTGGGCGGCATGCAGCACCTGAAGGGGGGATGTCGGCCTCGTGTCACCGCAGCAAGAGCGCGATCTCATCGGAGAGTTTTGCGCGAAAAGGACCGTCGGAACGTCTACGACCGCTGGGCTTCATGTCGAGGACCTCAGCGTCCGGTCACGACACGGATTGGAGGTTGGAAGAATCAGCGAACTATCCCGGGTTTCACCTGATAGCGCTCCACCGCAGGAGGTTTGATCCTCATGTGACGCGCTGCTTGTCGGATCTCCCCTCTATTTCCCCCGCAACAACGGCGCCGTGTGACGCAGCCGAGAGACGGTCAGGCCACGTCACCTTTGCGTAGTAGGAGCGCGAGGACCTCCCCGTTCTCGTGGTCCGGAGTGAAGCAAGTCTGCCTGAGCGGAAGCCATGACGTTGTCGTGACTTCCGCGTTTTTATTTGCCTTTTGCAAGTGCGGAGCCTCGACGAGCTCCGCCTGCGTGCTCAATCGCGAGATCGAGGGCCGCACCAATGTCGCCAGCATCTTGGCCGCCATCGTCCGCCTCGTCGGCACGGTCCTCCTAGAGCAGAACGACCCGTGGGCCGTCAAGCGACGTCACATGAGCCTGGAAACTATGGTCGGGCTCTGCAATGATCCCGCCGTTGGGCCAATGCCCATTCCGATCCGAGGCATCGCCGGCCTCGAATCACGCCAGTGGATGTACGAGCTTCCGGGCCACTACCCCTGCGCCATGCGACCGAAGGCTCCCCGCAGGGCGGGGGTGGTCTCACCTGGTCTCTGTTTCAGACACGCGCTTCAGCGAGGCTTCTCGCGGCCGGTGTAAGGAAGCTCTTGCGCAGGTAGTACCACCACGTCAGCGCAATACATGTCACGTAAAAAGCTAGGAACGCTTCCAACGCCAGATGAGGGCCGCCAGTGCCGGCAATCGACGCGCCGAAACCGCGCGGGATCAAGTAGCCACCACAAGCTCCAATAGCGCCGATAAATCCCAGCGCGGCGGCACTCTCGATGCTCGCCGCCTTCATGGCAGGCGCCCGGCCGGCATCACCCAAGCCCTTCGCCTCCCTCAGCTTCTGCTCACGGAAGATCGATGGAATCATTCGATAGGTCGAGCCGTTGCCGATTCCCGTCGTGACGAAAAGGATTAGGAACATTGCAAGGAAACCGGAAAAATCTTTGATGTCCACGAAATACATGACGCCAACCGTTGCGGCGCCCATGGCGATGAAATTCCAAAACGTCACAATCGCGCCGCCTATCTTGTCGGCAAGCAAGCCGCCGAGCGGACGCGAGATGGAACCCACAAGCGGTCCGAGGAAGGCGATGCCCACCGTGACCGTCGGGAATTGGGTTTTCAGCAGTAGGGGAAATGCAGCCGAATAACCGATAAAGGAGCCGAACGTCCCTATATAGATGTAAGACATCACCCAAGTGTGCTTGCGCCGCACGATGACGAGCTGATCTTTGAACGTTGAGCGCGCCGAGGCGAGGTTGTTCATGAAGAAGAAGGCGCCGGTGACAGCGACGGTGAGCGGCAGCAACCACATGAGCCCGGCATTTTGAAGATAGAGTCCCTCCGCACCCGACGTTGCTTGGCTGAAAAATCCGAACCCCAGCAGAGCGGGTGTCAGCAACTGTACGCCGCTCACACCGATATTGCCGCCAGCCGCATTCAAGCCCAGTGCCCAGCCCTTGATGCGGTCCGGATAGAAGAAAGAGATATTGGCCATACTCGAGGCAAAGTTGCCGCCTCCAAGGCCTGCTGTAGCCGCCACCGACAGCATCACCCAAAACGGCGTGTCGGGCTGGATCACGAAGTGCGCGAGTGCCATGGTGGGGATGAACAGCACTGCGGCGCTGAATATGGTCCAGTTCCGGCCACCGAAGGTCGTTACTGCAAACGTGTACGGAAAGCGCATCAGCGAGCCGATCAGCCCGGGCAGGGCTACGAGCTGAAACAGTTGGTCCGTTGTGTAGTGAAAGCCGGCTTGCGGTAATTTGGTCGCGACGATGCTCCATATCAGCCAGATCGAAAAACCGAGGTGCTCGGCGAAAATCGACCAGAGGAGATTGCGTTGAGCAATGGATTTGCCTCTCGATTTCCAGAATGTCTCATCCTCTGGGTTCCAGTCCGAAATCCAGGCTGGGTCCCGCTTGGTCATCGCTGCAATCCTTTCCCATCGGCGTTCAAGTTCGCTTCATCAGGCTTTCGCTCGGCCGCAAGGTCTGTGCCAACGATATGTGATTGATATACAATTGGTTTTTCCGCCGGAACGGCGAACAGACATGCATGTTTTGTGAGCGAGGCGGCGTAGTTTTGTGCAACGCACAATTTTTAGGCGCCTCTTTTCAGCTTGGGCTGCGTGCCACGCCCGCTTGGGCTTGGGCACCGAGCCATTGCTTCTTGGCTCCTTGCCGTGAGACCACGCGTGCGCGCAGGCCTCGAGCGGGTCGTCCCTCTAAACCGCGATTGCTATCGTCGCCTGAATGGCGAAAGCCGCGCCATCCGCGTCCTTCGAGGCTGCCGATCCCCCGGGGCTTGGGACCACTTCTCACATTGATCCGCGCCCTGCAGCTCTACCGGACGGCGTCCGCGACGACGCATGAACCGATCTCGACGGCTGTCGCCTACAGATCACCAAAGAGTCCGCCTCTTTAACCGCAAGCGGACTACATAGGCGAAGCGGTTAGCTCGCGGGCGTCGACGGTGTCCTGATTCATCGGGTGGGTAACGTGAGGCGCCGTCATGAGCTCATGGTGGCTGTCCTTCAATCCCCTGCACGCCGCGACCTCGGTGAATACGGTGCCCCGTTGCCAATTCCGGGTACGACCCGTCAATGTCGACCGCAATGCTTCATCCCTCAACGGTAAAGATCGCGTTGCAGCCGAACTTAGTTAAGTTAGTGCCCACACGCCCGGCGCAATGCCGCGCGAGCCAACAGGCGAGTGGAATCGAGTGTTGGAAGCGGGGAATTTGAGTCATTGACGATCAGCGGGATCTCCGTGCAGCCAAGCACGACCGCGTCGCAGCCTGCTTCCTTCATCTGCCGGATCACCCGGAGATGGCACGCAACCGCCTCGCCCTTGAACACGCCGCGCACCAATTCATCCATGATGATGCGGTTTATTTCATTCCGGTCGGCAACGTTCGGCCGCACGTATCCAATTCCACGCAAGGTGAGCTTCTCCGGGTAGACCTCGCTGTCGACGAGCCATCGCGTGCCAATCAGGCCAAGGCGCCGAAACCCGCGCGCGGCAGCCTCAGATGCGACGACCTCCGCAATGTGCAGCCATGCCACCGGCGAGCGCGTCGCGACGCGTGGATATACCTGGTGGATGGTATTGTCGGGACAAACGAGGAAATCGGCGCCCAAGCGTGCAAGCTTGCGGGCGGAAGCAAGCATCAGCTCCGCTACGCCATCCCAGTCACCACGATCGAGGCACTCCACGTATCGCGCCAGCGAATGCGTGTGCATCGAGACCTCGGGATGTGCGTGGGGCCCCAGAAGCTCAGCACCTTCCACGCAAATGGTGCGATAGCAGAGAGCGGCCCCTTCGGCGGAGCAAGCAACGATGCCGATGTGGTCGGTCATGATTTTCGTGTCCGATATGTGCTGCGGCGAGCGTTCTTCGAGAAGCTCTTCGCCCATGATAAGCCGGCACATTTCGCCGGTCTGTCTAAATTAAATTAGGCACCCTTTGCCAACACGTGGAAGGCCTTGCCCGCCGCCCGGGCCTGAACCGTGACTGGCGCATGCACCCGGCGCGCCAAGGGTGAGACGCCAATTGCTGCAGTCAGCGGCCAGCGCGGTCAGGTCGACGCCGTCTCGGCGGTCAATGCCAGTGGGTGCCTTCTTGCGCGACGTCCATGCCGGCAAATTCCGCGCGTGCCTCGCCACCGCCCTGAGGACGCGTCGCTGCGCGGCATGCGTTGTGGAGAGGGTTAGGTCGCAGCGATTCAAGTATCTGGAGGGCAGCCCGCGCCTCGTGCTCAAGGTGCTGAAAACGTATCGAGGGGAGAGCAGTAGCCGCGCGGGCAAAGATGGCGTTCATGCTCCTGCTCAAGCACGCCCAGAGATTAGGCAAGCTCCTGACAGGCTTGGCACGCTGGTTCCGGGGCCACCAGGATTGACCAGGTCGGCCGATGACTGCAGGCAAATATCGAGCCCGGCGTTCATTCCGGGGCGATACCGGTCTTGTGTGCGCGATTTCCGTCTGGGGCTGCGCTGCGGCCTACCAAGTGCAGAGCCTAGACCTAAAGTGAGAGTAGGCCGACCGCCAATAACCCAGCAAAAGATTGGTGCACGTTAGGTCATGAGGGTTTGCCCGGTTTTTGGGTAGGTAACAACTGACCAACGACAGTGTTTACCCTGTTGATAGCAGATCCGCCCCGACTATAGGTTAGGACTCTAAGAACCGGGGTCCCGGGGGAGCTTTGAAGACAGCACGCACACTACATGCAAGTAGCAGATATCTCGTGGCCAACTCCGCGGCGTGGGGGTGGATGGCTACGCTCGGCGCGGCGGGTGGCGCTGCCATCATTTATTTTCTCGCTGCCCGGCTTGGGCTCGCTTTGCTGTCTGTGCATTCGGACGTCGCTGTATTCTGGCCGGCGTCAGGTATTGCTGTCGGCGTCTTGATCGTGTGGGGTCGGCGCGGTCTTCCAGCGCTTGTGACCGGCGTGGTGGTAGGCACCCTCGCTGCCAACCTCATGGGCGACCGCAGCCTTTTGACCTCCCTATTTAAGGGCTTCTGCAACTCCGGTGAGGCGATCCTGGGCGCCTGGCTTGTGGATCGGTGGTTCGGTCGGCCATTCAGATTTGGTGACCTGCCGCGGGTTGCGGGTTTTCTCGCCGCCGCCGGTCTCGCAACCGCAGCCTCTGCTGTTGGAGGCGCCGCGATCATGACCCTGCTTCATCCCGATACCACCGCGCCATACTGGGATGTTTGGCTCGCGTGGTTCCTCTCGGACGGGGTCGGCATCGTTGCAGTCGCTCCGCTCGTGATTGGCCTCGCGGAAGTCTGGCGCGAACCACCCTCTCGAGGGGAGTGGATCGAGGGGTTAGGGGTGCTCAGCCTTACGGCGTTGGCATGCCTTTACACCATGAGCCACAAAACCGGATCCTGGCTCTCATTTAGTCCGAGTGCTCTCGTCCTGCCACTGCTGTTGTGGCTGACAGCCCGCTACCCGCCGACTTTCGGGATAGCCGGGGCATTCCTCGCGTCTGTCTCGATCATCTTCGCCACGACCTTCGGCATTGGCCGCTTTGGGGACGTGGCTGTACCAGTGACGGAGCGTGTAAGGGGTGCTCAGGCAGCGGTGACAACGGTAACATTTTACACCCTGGCTCTGGTTGCGTTGTTCGCCCAGCGCAAGCAGGCAGAACAGAAACTCCGCGAGAGTGAGGGGCGGCTGGAAAAGAAGAGCGCCGCGCTGGCCCGGCTGCACGAGGTGAGCTCTCGGCTGTGGCTCAGGCGCAACCTACGCCAAGCTCTCGATGAGATCCTCGCGGGTGCGATCGAATTGCTGGGCGCCGACATGGGCACCATCCGGATACTCGACGCGCAGGGAGTGCTGAAGATCGAAGCGCATCGGGGGTTCAAGCAGGAACTTCTCGACTTCTTTGAGGTGTCGGCCGCGGGAAATTCAGCCTGCGGCAGAGCGTTGCGATCGGGCAAGCGTATGGTGATTGAAGATGTGGAGGCAAACACGCTCTTCACTCCTTTTCGCCCTCTCGCCCGCGCAGCAGGCTACCGCGCGATGCAGTCAACGCCCATCATGAACCGGGAGGGCGTGCCGCTGGGCATGCTGACGACGCATTTCCGTCCGGCACGCAAGCCCGCTGAGCAAGAGCTGCATCTGCTCGATCTGTATGTGCGCCAGGCCGCGGATATCATCGAGCGCCATAAGGCAGAGGATGCGCTACGCGAAAGCGAGGAGCGGCTACGACTGGCCCAGTTGCGGACGGGCGTCGGCATCTGGGATCTGAACCTGCGCACCGGCAGGCTCGTCTGGACACCGCAGCTCGAGGCCCTTTTTGGGCTCGAGCCTGGAAGTGTGAAAAGTTACGCAGATTTTCGCGACCGGGTCCATCCCGAGGACATCGAAGCGCTCGAAGCTAGGCGGGTTGCAGCGCTACAACGCCGTGAGACATATGACGTAGAGTATCGCGTCATCCGTCCAGACGGGCAGGTCCGATGGATGTTGGCCACAGGTGGCGCAATCTACGACGAGGCGACCGGTGAGCCGACACGCATTTTGGGTAACAACGTCGATATCACCTTGCGCAAACAAGCCGAGCTGGCTCTTGCGGAACGCAACGCTCAACTCGCGCTCGCAGGAAGGGCGGCCCTCGTCGGCACTTACGCGTACGATGTCGAAACAGAGACGGTGCAAATCTCAGACGGTTATGCGGCGATCTTCGGCTTTCCTGAGGGAACAACCGAGCTGGCGCGCAGCCAGTGGCTGACCAGAATGCACCCGGAGGATCTTGAGCGTGCCGAAGACCTCCGCAAACAAGCCTTCCGAGAGCGGCGAGGCGAATACAATGTGGACTATCGTGTTGTGGTGCCGGACCGTGGCGTGCGGTGGCTCGAGGCGCGCACTTTTATTTCGTACGATGGCAATGGTCATCCCCGCCGGGTGGTTGGCGTCAACATCGACGTGACCGAGCGCAAGCGCGCAGAGGAACGCCAATCCGTATTGGTCGCCGAGCTTGACCATCGCGTCAAAAACGTGCTCGCGAGCGTCAGCGCTGTCATTTCCAACACCCGGCACGAGAGCAGATCGATGGCCGATTTCGTAGCGGCGCTGGACGGACGCATTCGCTCGATGGCAACAACACATGAACTGTTGAGCGCCGGTCGGTGGCAGGGAATATCGTTGACAGATCTTGTCCGGCGCGAACTCGCACCGTATGCAACACGAAACAATACCAACATCAACGGCCCCGAAGTCTTACTCAAGTCGGAAGCGGGCCAGGCAATCGCAATGGTGTTGCATGAACTTGTTACCAACGCCGCAAAGTATGGGGCGTTTTCCACGAGGAAGGGACGCGTGGCGATCCGGTGGGATCGGCAGCCGAACGGGCACGCACGATCGCAACTGGTGCTCGAATGGCAGGAGATCGGCGGCCCCGTCGTCGTCTCTACGGGCGAGCCCAGCTATGGGACGAGCACCATTCGCGACCTCATTCCCTACGAGTTTGGCGGCAGCGTGGATCTTGTATTCGCTTCCGATGGAGTTCTGTGCCGCTTGGAACTTCCGGCAGACTGGATCAGCAATGACGGCGAGCCTGAGCGCCGTCGCCCCACAGTAGCCGCGGAAAGGGGCGATCGTCAGCATTGACGCTAAATGCGGCGATTCGCCAACGTGCGGGCCGGGTGCCCTCGAGGGCACGCCTCGGCAGCCAGTGCGAGAATTGTATGAGCCCGAGGGCGGCGTGATACCTGCCTGCCTCGTTTTGGCATCGCGGCATCGCATTGACAGCCGGCGCGCGCAACGCTTCCGCCGTGCATCAAGGAGAAAGCAGAGGCGCCGCGATCGTCTAGGTCGGCTTAGTTGCAATGACGAAGAAGACGTCCTCAGTGTCGCCCCGGCGATCGCTACTTACGCACCGGCCCACAGAGCGCGCTCCCAGTGCAATATAAAAGGCGATCGCCCTGGCATTGAGTGCGACAACGTCAAATTTCGCCTCAGCAACGCCTTGCTCGCGCAACGCCTGAAGCAGGCGCCGAAGCATCGCTTTGCCGATGCCCTGCCGATGATAGGGCGCGAGAAGATAAAGCGCGTCAATGCGATCTGCGCGCGCATGACCTAAGCCGACAATCGCGCCGTCATCGGTCGCAACGAGCAGCGCGCCTCCGTCCTGCAGCGCCTGACGCCACCGCCATTCCGAGTCAGCGACATTAAGCATGTAGGCCTCTGCTCCGAACAGCGGCGCATACGTCTCCCAGTCCGCCTTGACATGTACGCGCGCCAACTCGGATACATCTCGGGCGGTCGCCTCGCGGATCTCGATCATTGCTCCGGCAATTGCCATCTCGATTCTAGATTGAGTCAACCCGATCCCGATCATCTTATATTGTCTGATGTCGCGCAACGACCGAACAGGCGGTCCATGTGCTAGCTCCGATCGCGGACTGATGCCGCCGCCGCCGATAAGGTTCCGCAACTTCGGCTGACCCAATAACGGCGATGAACGGCGGGTTCGTGTTTGGTTGATCGACCGCCGCGACATTCGAGGTGCTGTGGAGAACCCCGAGGATTGGCGACCATAAGCGGTCCCTCGCGCGGAGTTCTATCGCTGCGTGACGGTCCCGAGTTCAGGCAGGTGGTTTCCTCGGGTAGAAGATTGCTACAGGTGCGGCATAGTCGGGAAGTGTCAGTGCTTGTGGGATCTCATCGCCCGCGACCAGAAATTGAGGCAGGAAGTGCGTATGTGCGCCGACCGGCGATTTCCCATCAGCAAGTGGAATCGGTGAGAACACCTCAATGCGGGCGAGCTCCGACTCGACGACACGCGCTGGGCTCTCGGCAATGATCGCTGCTCCCATTTCCGCAAGAACACCGCTCCACGGTTGGCCGGCCGCGGCCTGCAGCATTTTGGCAAATGCGCCGCCGGTGCGCAGGCAGAAGCGGCTGCTGCGGCGCCCGAGACCAAAGTCGAACAGGGCATGCTCAAGATGCATCGCGTCGATAGCATCTCGGTCTTTGCCCAGCACGGTAAATGTGCGCGCTATCGGCAAGGTGAGGCGCGCTTTGGGGAGACCGAGCACGACAGGACCGTCCTCCGCAAATGTGAAGGCACGAAGTCGGTCATGCAAACGCAAACGAAAGAGCGCATCGGACGCTCGGCCAAGGACCGCATCCTCCTTCAGCTCTGCGAAAACTCCACGGCTCTCCTGACAAGGAAATTCTGCGACCGCCCCCGGCATGCCCGTCGCCCAGGTGCCTCGACGCCCCGTTATCGTTGACGCAACCCATTCCGCGATTTCGTCTACCGTCCACGGCAAGAGTCTAACGCGGATCGACAGCAATGTCAGGCGCTCCGGCAGCTTGGCCCACACTTCGTCTCTCGCCGGATCCGTGAGGGAAGGCCACGCCGCAATCTCGGTGCGCGTGCGTGCGCAACCGAGACAAAAGCCGGTGTCGTCGTCGATCTTGCAGACACCGACGCAGGGGGAATGCCGTTGGCGCGGCGGTTTAGGCTCTGGCACGTTCATTCTCACCACGCCCTCGTCCCGCATAACTCAGTTGCTGAGCCGTATGCCCGTGAAGACGGTTACCCTCGCGCCTGGTCAGACCCTGATCATAGGTTTGGAGGATCAGACCGCTTGGCGATTTGCGATTGCAACTCGATGTAGCCCGCGCGGTTGGACGCCTCGGCCGTGGTGCCGGTCATCTCGAGCCGCTCGCGTCGAAGTAGTTCTTGAACGCTCCGTCGAAGAGCGTCACCACCGTCTCGCCTCTGGTGTACAACTGATGCACTGTCTGGATGCTTTGCACCGCGGCGGGAGCCGGCGGAAAGGTTGAGAAGTCGTCTCCCGTGAACCGCAGCGTGGCATCGGTGTAGCGTGCTATCACGTTGAACGAGATGTAGCGAGTAGCATCCCAATCGAGCTTTGTCCCATAGGTGAGGTTGTCGTAGTAATCACCATAGCGCACGCGCCCAGGGGGGAGCAGGTCAAGCGGCGTGACCGGCGTATCCGCCGAGTGGAAATGGCCGATGTTCAGGGCGTAGTTGAAATTGCCCTCGAAACCGCTGGCACTGGAAGTCTGATTGAACGTCCCGAAGGATCCTCCTTCCACCGTCGCCCGGATTTTTGGGGGTCCTTCGCCCTTCTCGGAAGTAATGGCGATCACGCCACCCAGCACAGCATACAAGCCGCTCTGCGGGCCGCGAAGGATTTCGATCTGGGCAATGCCCTCGTGATCAGCTGCCCGAAATCGAAGACGCGGTTGGTATTGCTGGGGGTCGCTGACATCGATGCCGTCGATCAGCACCTTGACATGGTCGCAGTCGGTGCCGCGCATCGACCCGAACGCTGTGTCGAGTACCAGGCCGATCGGGATCGCAAAGAAAAATGTGCGCGCGGAGAGCTCGCAAGCGCGCAATCGGGGACGCAGCACCAGGAGCCCCTCGGGCGGCAACGTCAGTGGCACGTCACTGCGAACCAAGTCTCCCCACGCAGCCCGTGGCCGGTACGGTTCGGCTCGTATCGGCAGCACCCCGGCCGACATGGTCGCGTGTGACCACGGCTGACGGCAGGTCTCCTGGCTTGCGGGTCTTCACCCTC
>Ga0187783_10004430_pt1 | contig 10407 bp, 7 predicted proteins | sample 1015_SJ02_MP02_2_FD_132471 | JGI IMG/M metagenome (GOLD analysis project Ga0187783, IMG submission 132471) | Tropical peat soil microbial communities from peatlands in Department of Meta, Colombia - 1015_SJ02_MP02_20_MG | ecosystem: Environmental > Terrestrial > Soil > Wetlands > Peat | place...
AAGGTTGCGGCGACGGGGTGGTTCTCGGTCGGCCGCGCACCGATGACGAGGATGCAGTCGCTGTCCTTCGCCGCCGTGAACGGCGCGGTGACGGCTCCCGAGTTCAGTCCTTCCATGAGCGCCGCCACCGATGATGCGTGGCACAGCCGGGTGCAGTGATCGACGTTGTTGGTGCCGAAGCCTTGGCGGATCAGCTTCTGGAACAGATAGGCTTCCTCGTTCGATCCCTTGGCGGAACCGAAGCCGGCGATCGCCTTGCCGCCGTCGCGACCGTGAATCCTCTTGAGCCCCTTGGCGGCGACGTCGAGCGCCTCCTGCCATGTCGCCTCACGGAAATAGGCGCCGAACTCCCCGCGCCTGATCTCGAGGTTGGCGTCCTTGGGTGCGCCCTCGCGGCGAATCAATGGCTGTCGCAGGCGGTCGGGATGATGGATGTAGTCAAAGCCAAAGCGACCCTTGACGCACAGCCGGTTGCTGTTGGCCGGGCCGTTACGCCCGTCGACGTAGAGGACCCTGTCGTCCTTGACGTGCACCTTGGTCTGGCACCCGACTCCACAGTAGGGGCACAGCGTGTCGACCGACCTGTCCTCGAAATGGATGCGCTTGCCTGCCTGGTCGAGCAAGGATCGCTCCATCAGCGCTCCGGTTGGGCACACCTGCACGCACTCGCCGCAGGCGACGCAGGTCGAGTGGCCCATCTGGCGGTCGAAGTCGAACACGACCTTGGCGCCATGGCCGCGATAGGCCATGCCGATGACGTCGTTGGCCTGAACCTCGCGGCAGGCACGCACGCACAGCCCACAGTTGATGCAGGCGTCGAGGTTGACGGCGATGGCCGAATGCGAGACGTCGGCGCGCGGCCTCGTATCTTTGGGGAAGCGGCGTGCGGGCGTCACGCCCATGGCATCGATCCAATTCCAGAATTTGGACGACCGGTCGTGGCTGTCCTCGCGCTCGGGCTGGTCGGCGAGCAACAGCTCGAACACCATCTGCCGCGCCTTCTTCGCCCGCTCGCTTTGGGTGATCACCTTCATGCCGGCCGCGACCTTTCTTTGGCAGGAGGCGGCGAGCACCCGTTCGCCCGCGATCTCGACCACGCAGGCGCGGCAGTTACCGTCGGCGCGATAGTCGGGCGCCGGGTGCCAGCACAGGTGGGGGATGGTCGTGCCGTGGCGCTCGGCGAGCTGCCAGATGGTTTCGCCCGCCTCGGCTTCAACGGGCCTTCCGTCAAGCTCGATGCTGATCTTCGTCATGGCTGCTTCATCCGTGAACTTGCAAGTGCGGCGCACCTTCCTGCCGGGCCGCAGCGAGGCGGCGCCATCGCATGGGCGGTGGCTCTCCTTCGGCGCGCGCCGCTCTGCGCCTTCGGCAGCTTCTCCGCCAAGTCGTCCGGCCTCACCGCTGCGCCCCCTCGCCCTTGATCTCGATCTCGATAAAGGCGTATTCGAAGGCGTTGGCATTGATGACGTTGTGATGTACGCCGGCCTTGCGGAAGTAGGAAGCACCCCGCTTGAGCTCGGCAACCGTCTCCTCGCCCTGCGGGGAGACGATCTTCAGGCGGCCATCGCTCAGCGGCACCACCGCGTAGTCGAGCGCATGGATATGCTCGCCGGTCTCGGCGCCCGGCGCGAAGCGCCATTCGGTCACGCGCACGCGCTCGTTGTCCACCTGTATGCTTGCCACCGCACGGGGTATCTTGTTCACGCGCCGTCCTCCTTTTGCCGCTCAGTCGGCTCCTGCTCGTGTCGGGATTCGCGGCCGCTCCCACGCCGGCCGCACCCGCAACGCTTGCCCTAGGCGCCGTTACCGCCCGACCCCTCACCTCAGGTCCTCCGGAAAATACTTGAACACGCAGCGCAGGGGATTGGGCGCAGCCTGCCCGAGCCCGCAGATCGATGCATCCGCCATCACCTGCGACAGGTCTGCGAGCAGGTCTCCGTCCCAGTCGCCGGTGCTCAGTAATTTGACGGCCTTCTCGGTGCCATTGCGGCAGGGCGTGCACTGGCCGCAGCTCTCGTACTCGAAGAAGCGCATGAGATTGAGTGCGACCGCCTTGGTATCGTCCTTGTCGGAGAGGACGACGACGGCATGGCTGCCGACAAAGCAGCCGTAGGGCTCGAGGCGCCCGAAGTCGAGGGGGATGTCGGCCATATAGGCGGGCAGGATGCCCCCGGAAGCGCCGCCCGGAAGGTACCCCTTGAAATGGTGGCCATCGAGCATGCCGCCGCAATGTGCGATCAACTCCCTGCACGTCGAACCGGCTGCCGTCAGCACAACGCCTGGCTTCTTCACGCGCCCCGACACGGAGTAGGAGCGCAAACCCTTTGCGCCGTTCTTGCCCTGGGCGGCGAACCAGGCGGCACCCTTCTCCACGATCGTCGGGACCCAGTGGAGGGTCTCGATATTGTTAACCAGCGTCGGCCGGTTGAAGACGCCGACCTGGGCGACGTAGGGCGGGCGATGGCGCGGATAACCGCGCTTGCCCTCGATCGACTCGATCATGGCGCTTTCTTCGCCGCAGATATAGGCGCCGGCACCGCGGCGAATGTGCACGCGCGTGTGGTCGGAAAGGCCCGCGGCCTCAACCTTGGCGATCTCGGCCTTGAGAATCTTCAGCGCCCCCGGATATTCGTCGCGCATGTAGATGAAGACCTGCTCGGCTTCCACCGCCCAAGCCGCAATCAGCATGCCCTCGATGAACCTGTGCGGCTCGGTCTCGAGATAGACGCGGTCCTTGAAGGTGCCGGGCTCGCCCTCGTCGCCGTTGACGGCCATCAGCCGCGGGCGTTGCTCGGCGCGCACCAACTGCCACTTGCGTCCCGTCGCAAAGCCGGCTCCGCCCAGTCCGCGTAGGCCGCCATCGGACAGCGCCGCAACGACGTCGTCAACCGTGCGGGCGCCGGACAGGCAGGCTTGCAAAACCGCGTAACCGCCGGCGCCGACGTAGGCGTCATACCCCTGATAGGACGGGATCGTGGGGTGCACGTCGCCGCGCGCCACGCACTCGCGCACCTTCGCCACGCTGGCGCGATCGATGCGGTGATGCCCGACCTCGGCCGCCGGGGCCGCATGGCAGGCGCCGATGCACGGCGCGCGCACCACCCGTACATCCTTGAGCCGTTCTCCTTCCAGCCCGCCGACAAGCTGTTCGGCGCCGGCAAGCATGCAGCTCAGGCTGTCGCATACCCGCACCGTCAGCCGTGGCGGTCGCGGCTCATCATCGGCGACGACATCGAAGTGCGCATAGAATGTCGCGACCTCGTAGACCTCCGCCATCGGCAGCTTCAGTTCTTCGGCCAGGGCCTGCAGCTGCCCCTCGGGCAGGCAGCCTTCGGCGTCCTGGATGAGGTGCAGGTATTCGATGAGGAGTTCCCGCGCTCGCGGCCGCTCGCCGAGCAGCGCCCTGAGCGCCGCCTGCTCGGCGGGTTTCAGGACCCGACCCTTGGGAAATGCGGCGCCCTTGCGCCGACCTGAGCCCGGATGCAGGCGCGCCCCGCGCGCGCCGAGCTTGCCTTGGGTGCCGTCACTCATCGATCACTCATAGGGGGAGCCGAGAGGGAGCGAAGTAAAGCGGGGTGCGCCGCCGAGGCGCAGGGCATCGGCCTACACCCGCGGCATTGGCATACCATATGCCATATGGGAATTGCCTGTCGAGGGCGGCAGGCAGCGGCGCCGACTGCCCCCGTTGCCGCAAGGCGCGCCCGTCTCGGCGGCTTCGTGCGGAGTGGTAAGGCGCGACGGGCTCCCCCTACCCGCCGCCGGGCGTGCACTTATATGGGAGCGACGTTGCCTCCGTTGACCCGGGAGCAGGCCCCCGATCCTGGGAGAGAAAGAGCGATGCTGGTTGCGACCGCGGCAGTGAGCGAGCAATTCGCCCGCTTCCTTGAGGGTCACGTTGGTCTCGACGCCCAGTATGCCCTGTCGGTGCTGCGCCTCATCGGCATCAACGTCGTCCTCTCCGGCGACAATGCCGTCGTCATTGCCCTCGCCTGCCGCACGCTGCGAGGCGGTCAGCGCCTGCTCGGCATCATCCTTGGCGCCGGCGCCGCGGTCGTGTTGCGCATCGTCTTCACCTTGGGCCTCCAGCAGCTGCTTGATCTTCCCTGGCTGAAGCTTGCCGGGGGCGTGACGCTGCTGTGGGTCGCCGTCAAGCTCCTGCTCGGCGAGGGAACCGAGAAAGACGACATAAGGTCCGGCGCCAACATCTGGGAGGCGCTGAAAATCGTGGCGATCGCCGACGTCATCATGAGCCTCGACAATGTGCTCGCCATTGCCGGCGCGGCCGGGAACGACATGCAGCTGATCATCATCGGCCTTGGTATCAGCATCCCCCTGGTCGTGTTTGGATCGACGGTATTCATGTGGCTGCTGCATCACCTGCCGATTCTCGTGTGGGCCGGCGCGGCATTGCTCGGCTGGGTGGCCGGGGAATTGATCGTGACGGAACCCGTCCTTCAGCCGCATGTCGCGGCGTTCGCCGAGAGCCTCGGCGTGCCGGGGAGATTGCTCCTCAGGGGCGTTGAAGGCATCTGCGCCGTTTTGGTCGTGCTGGTCGGATGGATCATCCTCAAGGCACGGTCGCGCGATGCCGCCAAGCGGGTCGCCGAATAAGCCCGTCCGCCATGGTGAGATTGGCGCGTACCCCCGCGCGCGTACGGCGTAACTCGGTTTGCGTGCGTGCTTGAGCACGACGGCAAAGCCGCGCTGACCACGTGTGCGGCTCGGGCGATCGCGCTTGGCGATTGCTTTATAAGCGGCCGTGCTCCTGCTCTCCGACGACCGCCGATCGAAGTGGGGACGCTTGGATCAGTCACAGGTTGCCGCGACAGGCATACAACCCTCCATGCGTCCCGAATGCTGCCCTGCTCCGGTGCGGCATCCCCCGCGCAACGCGTGAGACGACGCCCCGCGTGACCTCAGGTCTTAGACGCGCGTAAGCCGCGCTCCCAGACCGGTTCAGTCTGTCGCATCGTGCGATCGCGCATCGGCTTGAGTACGAAGAGTGCTGCTGCTGCAACAATTAGGTTCATCGCAGCCGCAATAATGAAAACTGAGTGCCAGTTGCCAGTGTAATCCTTGAGCAGGCTGGTGAGCGGCACAACCCAGGCCGATGTACCCTTCGCGGTATAGAGCAGACCAGCATTCGTCGTTGCATATTTGGCCCCGTACGTATCAGTACACGTTGCCGGAAAGAGACTGAAAATCTCTCCCCACGTAAAGAAAACTAGCCCTGCCAGGGCGATGAACGTCAACGGAGTGTGCGCTATGTTTCCCAGACCCCAATACGCGACCGCCCCGACCGTGAACACGATTGCCATTGTGTTCTCGCGTCCGATTATGTCGGACACCCAACCGAAGAACGGACGAGCTAGGCCATTCAGGATGTTGTCGATCACCAAAGCGGCGCTCAGCGTCGTGGCTGTGATGAACACCAGCACCACTTCCTGATCTGCAAGCTTCAAATCCTTGGCGATGGGCGCGATCTGCGCGATCACGATCAGACCGCTCGCCGACACCATCACGAACATGACATAAAGCAGATAGAACACCGGCGAGCGCAGAGCCTCCATCGGCGTGTAGTCGCGCAAGGATTGGCGCAGCCGCACGGTGGCAGGCGGCGTTTCTCCAGGCTGTGGCGCTCGCAAGAACATGGCGAGCAGCAAGACTACGGCGCCCTGGCCGACCCCGAACCACAGAAATGCTTGTTCATATCCAAAGGTTTGGATGACGGCCCGGATGGGGACTACGGTTGCGGCAGCGCCGGCGCCAAATCCCGCGGCGGTAAGCCCTGCGGTGAGACCGCGACGATCGGGAAACCACTTGAGTGCATTGCCAACACACGTCCCGTAGACGGCCCCCGCCCCGACGCCCGCGACGGCGGCCGCTGCATAGAGCATCTCGAGCGAGTCCGCGATCGCGTCCATATACCAGGCGGCCGCCACAAGGATGCCGCCGAACGCCACCACGATTCGCGGACCGAACCGATCCACAAACCAGCCCTCGATTGGGACGAGCCACGTTTCCGTGGCGACGAAGATGCTGAACGCCACCTGGATAGCAGCGGTACCCCAATGGTATTTTTGATCGATCGGATTGACGAATAGCGTCCACCCATACTGCAGGTTCGCAATCATCACCATGCAAATGATGCCGAAGATCAGCTGTCTCCACCGCGCTCCTTCGGACGCTTCGACGTGCACTTGACTGCTTGCTGTCGTCGTCATGGCGTTCCTCCTTTCCCCGCGCCGGCGACATCACCGGCGCGTCGATTGGCGTTTTCCGACCCTTATGTCTTTGTTCTCTTCCGCCGAGCACGCTAGGCATGCTGTATACCAGGCGCGCTAGGTTACCAGCAGCGCGCCAGGGGCTCAATCAGCCTTCGGCGCATTTCATCGAAATGGGGCTTGCTCCGCTGCTCGGCATGTGGTGTATTGTATACCAAGAACCACGCACGCACGTGGAAGCCGAAGGTGTTCCGTGGCCGATACCCAGCTCAAGATCGCGCGCATCGGCGAGGGGCTGAGCCTCAAGGCGCGTGCCTATGAGGCGCTGAAGGCCGCGATCATGAACATGAACATCTATGCCGACGAGGCGAAGCTGCGCCTTGACGAGCGCGATTTGTCGCAACGGTTCGGCGTGAGCCGCACCCCCTTGCGCGAGGCGCTGGCGCAGCTCGACCAGGAGGGCCTGGTCAGGATCGTCGCTCGGCGCGGAATCTTCATCGTCCGCAAGACCAAGGCGGAAATCCTCGACATGATCACCGTCTGGGCGGCGCTTGAGAGCATGGCGGCGCGCCTTGCGACCCTGCACGCCGCCGACGCCGAAATCTTCCGGCTGCATGCCCACGTCGACAAATTCTCCCAGGATGAGGTCGCTCGCAAGATGGGCGAGTACTCGGACGCCAACATCAAGTTCCATCAGGCGATCATCGGGCTCGGCAAGTGTCCGCTGATCGCCGAGATCTGCGACGGCCTATTCATGCACATGCGCGCGATCCGGCAGCGGACAATATTCGAGCTCGACCGGGCCAAGCGCTCGATCGTCGATCACACCGAAATCGTCAACGCGCTGGAAGCGCGCGAGACCGAGCGTGCCGAGCGGCTGGTGCGCGAGCACACGCTGCGGCTCAGAGATCATGTCGAGCGCTTCGTCGAGCTCGACTAGAACGGAGCGATCAGCGTTGCACAAGGAGGTTGCCGATGGCGGCTGAGGCGACATCACAGACGACGACTGCGGAAGACACCCTAAAGCAGAAGAGCAAGGACGCCGGTGTAATCTCCGGCGGACACCTCGTCGCCAAGGCGCTCAGGGCGGAGGGCGTCGACACCATCTTTACCCTGTGCGGAGGGCATATCATCGACATCTACGACGGCTGCCTCGACGAGGGAATTAAAATCGTCGACGTGCGCCACGAGCAGACGGCGGCGCACGCGGCCGACGGCTATGCGCGACAGACCGGCAGGCTCGGCTGTGTCGTCACCACCGCCGGCCCCGGTTGCACCAACGCCGTCACCGGGATCGCCACCGCCTTCCGCTCGGAGAGCCCGATCCTGCACATCGGCGGCCAGAGCGCATTGAACCAGTGGAAGATGGGTGGTCTACAGGATCTGCCGCACGTCGACATGATGAAGCCGATCACCAAGTTCGCATCGACGGTGATGTCGACCGAGCGCGTCGCCGACATGGTGGCGATGGCGGCGCGCGAATGTTTCAACGGGGCCTTTGGTCCGAGCTACCTGGAGATCCCGCGCGACGTGCTCGATCGGGAAATCCCCATCGAGAAGGCGGTTCTGCCGAAGCCAGGCAAGTATCGCGCCTCCACCAGGTCGGCGGGCGACCCCGCCGACATCGAGAGGCTTGCCGATATCCTGGTCAACGCCGAGCGCCCGGCCATATTGCTCGGCCAACAGGTGTGGGTCGCCCGGGGGCACAGTGAGGCGATTGCCCTGCTGCGTGGCCTCGACATTCCCGGCTACTTCAATGGTGCCGCGCGCGGCTGCCTGCCGCCCGGCGACCCCCATCACTTCGACCGCACGCGCACGCTGGCCTTTGGCAAGGCCGACGTCGTCGTCATCGTCGGGACCCCCTTTGACTTCCGCATGGGCTACGGCAAACGCATCAACGTGCCGACGCTGGTGCAGATCGACCTCGGCTACAACACAGTGGGCAAGAATCGCGACGTCGATCTCGGCATCGCCGGTCACCCGGGCGCCGTGCTCGCCGGCGTGCTCGAGGCCGCCTCCGGCCGGCTGAAGAACGACAAGCGACAGCTGCGCAGGCAATGGATGAAGCAGCTGAGCGAGGCCGAGGAGGCGGCGACCGCAAAGCTGATGCCGATGTTCAAATCGGAGCAGACGCCGATCCATCCCTACCGTCTCGCCTTTGAGATCAATGAGTTTCTCACCGACGACACGATCTACATCGGCGACGGTGGCGACGTGGTGACGATCTCCGCCCAGGCGGTGCGTCCGCGCGGACCCGGCAATTGGATGGATCCCGGCGCGCTCGGCAGCCTCGGCGTCGGCACGGGTTTCGCCATGGCCGCCAAGCTCGCCCACCCGCACAAGGAGGTGCTCTGCTACTACGGAGATGGCTCCTTCGGGATGACCGCGTTCGACATGGAGACCGCCGACCGCTTCCACGCGCCCTATATCGCCGTCATCGGCAACAACTCGGCGATGAACCAGATTCGCTACGGTCAGCTGGCGAAGTACGGCCCGCAGCGCGGCAACGTCGGCAACAAGCTCGGCGACGTCGAATTCTCGCATTTCCCCAGACAGTGGGGCGGCTGGGGAATCGAGGTGCGCGAAGCATCCAAGATCGCGCCCGCCTTGCGCCAGGCCCGCGAGAAGGTCGCTCAGACCGGAAAGTCGGCCGTCATCAATGTCTGGGTCGACCCCAACGAGTACGCGCCGGGGACCAAGAACCAGACGATGTACAAGTGAGCGCGCCTGGCGCTGTCCGAGCCGGCGGCATCGTCGGTTGGCGGCGAGGGCGGCCTTGAACTCCCCGCAGAGAGGAGATGCAAAACACACCGGATGCTCTCTCCCCAAGAGGGCATCGAGCGCGACGCAATTTAGGGAGACGACAATGGGCAAGGCACTCGAAGGCGTTCGCATCCTGGACTTTACCCACGTGCAGTCGGGACCGACGTGCACGCAGCTGCTGGCCTGGTTCGGCGCGGATGTGATCAAGGTCGAGCGTCCCGGCGTCGGCGACATCACCCGCGGGCAGCTGCAGGACATTCCCAAGGTCGACAGCCTGTACTTCACCATGCTCAATCACAACAAGCGCTCTATCACCATCGACAGCAAGAACAAGAGGGGGATGGAGATCCTCGAGCGGCTGGTTCGGCACTGCGATGTGCTGGTCGAAAACTTTGCTCCCGGAGCGCTCGACCGCATGGGGCTCACCTGGGAGCGCATCCAACAGCTCAACTCGCGCATGATCTACGCTTCGGTCAAGGGCTTCGGTCCCGGACCCTACGCAGATTGCAAGGTGTATGAGAACGTAGCCCAGTGCACCGGCGGGTCGGCATCGACCACCGGGTTTCGCGATGGACCACCGCTCGTCACCGGTGCGCAGATCGGCGACAGCGGTACCGGCCTGCACCTTGCGCTTGGCATCGTCACGGCGCTCTTTCACCGCACGATGACCGACAAGGGTCAGCGCGTCACCTGCGCCATGCAGGATGGAGTGTTGAACCTCGCGCGCGTCAAGATGCGCGATCAGCAGCGTCTGAAGCACGGGCCGCTCACGGAATACAGCCAGTATGGCGAGGGCATTCCCTTTGGCGCCGCCGTGCCGCGCGCCGGCAATGACTCGGGCGGCGGTCAGCCGGGGCGCATCCTCAAATGCAAGGGCTGGGAGAAGGATCCCGACGCCTATATCTATTTCATCACCCAGGCGCCGGTGTGGGAGGCGATCTGCGATATCATCGGCGAGCCCGCCTGGAAGACGCACGCCGATTATGCCACGCCTGCTGCGCGCCTCCCGCGTCTCAACGAGATATTCGGTCGCATCGAGCAATGGACCATGACCAAGTCGAAATTCGAGGCCATGGACATACTCAACGAGCGCGACATCCCGTGCGGACCGATCCTGTCCATGCGGGAGCTGGCCGAGGATCCTTCGCTGCGGGCGACCGGGACCATCGTCGAGGTCGACCATCCAACCCGCGGCAAGTACCTCTCCGTCGGCAACCCGATCAAACTGTCGGCCTCGACTTCCGAGGTAGAGCGCTCGCCGCTGCTGGGCGAGCACACCGAGGAGATCTTGCGCGAGCTTGGCTATGCGGCAGACGAGATCGCCGCGCTCAAGTCGGGCGGGGCCACTGCGGCGCTGAAGAAGGCTGCGGCGGAGTAGCACGACGGGGCGAGGGAATTGCGATGGCGGTCGCAATGATTG
>Ga0187783_10004431_pt1 | contig 10407 bp, 10 predicted proteins | sample 1015_SJ02_MP02_2_FD_132471 | JGI IMG/M metagenome (GOLD analysis project Ga0187783, IMG submission 132471) | Tropical peat soil microbial communities from peatlands in Department of Meta, Colombia - 1015_SJ02_MP02_20_MG | ecosystem: Environmental > Terrestrial > Soil > Wetlands > Peat | place...
CTTATCACGACGACAGCTTGATCGATGCGCTTGCCGAGGCGCTGGTCGACGTGTGGCAGCGCCTGGGATTGCCGTTCAAGGAGCGCGCGCTCGCGGCCGAGTAGCGGCCACGACGGCATTCCCGTTTGTCGGTGTTTCCGCGGGCGTCGTTCCCCCGGCTTCGGCCGCCGGGGCGAATCGCCGCGCGGCAAGGGCAACCGAGAAGGTCACAACCAAAAACCGGACGAGATGATGCGCCCCGACATAAACGGGGTCGAGATGCAGCGCGAGCGCCAGCACCATCATGGTGTCCTGCGCGCCGGGCGAAAACGCGATGACGATGTTCGCGATTGGAAACGCAAACAGCCGCGCCACAATGAGAATGAAGACTGTTGCGACCGCCATCGACACCGCGAACGAACCGAGCGCGGCGCCGAGATAGCCGACCAGCATCCGCGCGCTCGTGTTCGCAAAGCGCGAGCCGACCAGCGCCCCAAGCGTGATAACCGACGCGCCACCGATCCACCATGGCAGCGCCGCGTGGATGAGGCCGGTGCCGTGCAACAGGCTGGAACCGGCCAGGGCGCCGAACAGCAATCCGCCGGGAAAGCGGATCCGCATGAAAATGAGCGCGAAGACGGTGGCCACGCCGACCAGAAGGGTCATTTCGCCGATGACGGCAAAATCCGCCGGACCGCGCGCCACTGGAACGGACGGCACGACCAGGCCGAACAGCGCCAGCCCGTTCGGCAGGCCGAGGACGAGGAGCAGAACGCGCACCGTCTGCACGATGGCGATAGCGCGGATGTCGCCGCCGAGTTCGCTCGATAGCGCGATCACCTGCGCCATCGAACCGGGGCTTGCGCCCAACAGCGCCGAGAGCGGGTCCCAGCGATGGACGACGCGCAGATACGTCATGGTCGCGACGATCATGCCAAGCGAGGCGAGCATCAACAGCGCGATGCTCACCGGCCACGTCGACACGCCGCGCAAAGTTTCCGGGGTGACGACGGTGCCGAGAAGCGTGCCGACGACGACGTAACAAATGCGCGCCAGCGGCAGCGGCACCCGCATCGGGCGCCCGAGCAACGCCGCCGTTGCCACCGCGACGACCGAGCCGGATACGAGCCCCGCCGGCAGACCCAAGACGATAAAGGTCAGGCCGCCGGCAAGCGCAATTGCCAGCGTTTCTGCGGTCTCGAGCAGCGTGCGGCGTGACGGAAGAATCATTGGCATCGACCGGACATGAATGCCGCCTGTACCGATGGCCGTCAACGCACTGGGGGAACGAAAGCGGCCCGAGAAATCCACAGACCATGGCGACGGCGGCCGCTACGCGCCTGATAGACACCCCGGTCAAAGTGTGATGACGTTAACGCCAAGAAACGCCGAAAAACGCCAAGACGCGGAGAGCGCTCAGGCGCAAGGCGCCGGCTTTTATAGCGCACGCGCTTCAGTCCGAAGCGAGTGCGGCGTCGTATCTGATGGGGATGATCGCGTCGGAAAATCGGCCTCCACTTTTCCGGATCATGCCCTGGTTGGCGCTGACGTAGGGACGGTCATGCTACAGGGCTGGGTCATCGTCGTTATTGCGCTCGCCTATATCGGGCTGTTGTTCCTTGTCGCGAGTTACGGTGACCGCACGCGCGTGACCCGGGGCAGCGCCTCGCGCCTTCTGATTTACCCGCTGTCGCTCGCGATCTATTGCACGTCGTGGACATTCTTCGGTTCGGTTGGCCTCGCGTCGCGCGCCGGATTCGACTTTCTCACGATCTATGTCGGTCCGATGCTGATGATCGGTCTCGGCTTTCCGCTGATTATCCGCATCGTGCGGCTTGCCAAGAGCCAGAACATCACCTCGATCGCCGACTTTATCGCGGCGCGCTACGGCAAAAGCCAGGCGGTGGCCGCGACGGTGGCGCTGATCGCGATCGTCGGCATGACGCCTTACATCGCGTTGCAGCTCAAGGCCGTGTCGTCCTCGGTGTCGACGATCTTGAACGAAGCTTCCGGCGGCGGCGCCGCGCAGCCGCTGCTCGGCGACATCGCACTCTTCGTCGCGCTGGCCATGGCGACCTTCGCCGTCTTATTCGGCACCCGACACACCGACGCAACCGAGCATCAGGACGGTTTGATGCTGGCGATCGCAACCGAGTCGATCGTCAAGCTTCTGGCTTTCCTCACCGTCGGGATTTTTGTGACGTTCTTTATGTTCCCCGGGCCGCTCGCACTGTTCGTCCACGCGCTCGATCGGCCGCAGACCGCGGCCGTGCTGACGCGCGCTCCGCAACTGGCGCCCTGGTGCGCCATGACGACGCTGTCGTTATTTGCCATCGTGCTGCTGCCGCGACAATTCCATGTCACGGTCGTCGAGAACCACAGCGAAGCTGAAATTCGCCGCGCCGCCTGGCTGTTTCCGCTCTATCTGGTGCTGATCAATTTGTTCGTGCTGCCGATCGCAATGGCCGGCTTGATGACATTTCCTGCCGGCCGCGTCGACAGCGACATGTTCGTGGTGGCGCTGCCGCTCGCGGCACATTCCGAATTGATGACGCTCATTGCCTTCATCGGCGGCCTCTCGGCGGCAACCGCGATGGTCATTGTCGAGACCGTCGCGCTTGCGATCATGGTCTCCAATGACATCGTGATGCCGCTCCTTCTCAAGCGGCGCGCGACGCTGGCGGCAGAACCGGCCGATGCCGGCGCCCGCCTTCTGACGACGCGACGCGTCGCGATCTTCGTCATTTTGTTCCTTGCCTACATCTATTACCACTCGGCCGGGGAGGCGCAGCTGGCCGCGATCGGTTTCTTATCGTTCGCCGCCATCGCGCAATTGGCGCCGGCGTTTTTCGGCGGTCTCATCTGGCGGCGCGGCACTTCGTTCGGCGCGATCGCGGGAATGAGCGCGGGCATTCTGATCTGGGGCTACACGCTGTTGTTGCCGAGCATTTCCGATGCCGGCATCGTCGGTTCGCGCATCTTGACCGAAGGGCCGTGGGGCGCCGCCATTCTGCGGCCTGAAGCGCTATTCGGTATCGATCTGCCGCCGCTCGTCCACGGCGTGCTTTTAAGCCTCGCCGCCAATATCGTCTGCTATGTCGGCTGCTCGCTGATCCGGCAACCGACCGCTATCGAGCGAATGCAGGGCGATGTGTTCGCGCCGTCGTCGCTAGCGCCCATTCTCGGTCCGATGGCGCCGAGCTTTCGGCTGCGCCGGGCGTCGGTCACCGTCGACGAGCTGATCGACACCGTGGCCCGTTATCTTGGCGAGGAGCGCACGCGCGGTTCCTTCGCCAGTTTCGCCTCGACACGGCGCATCAATCTAGAGCCGGCATCCGAAGCGGATTTTCAGCTTCTGCAATACGCGGAATATTTGCTGGCATCCGCGATCGGAGCTGCCTCGTCGCGGCTTGTGCTCTCACTGCTGCTGCGCAAGCGCACGGTTTCGACCAAAGCGGCGCTGAAGCTGCTCGACGACGCCAATGCCGCCATTCACTACAACCGCGAAATCCTGCAGACGGCGCTCGATCGAGTCCGGCAAGGCATCGCGGTCTTCGACAAGGAATTGGCGCTGGTTTGCTGGAACCGGCAATTCGGCGAAATTTTCGACTTGCCGCACGAACTTACGCGCGTCGGCATCGCGTTGCCGCAGATCCTGCGCTACATCGCACAGCACGGCGACTGCAACGGCCGAAGCGCGGATGAATTCATCGCCGAGCGCATCGCCAGATACGCGTCGGATGCCGAGCCCTTTCTCGAGCGTATTGCCGATCGGCGGCTGGTCATCGAGGTCCGCGCCAATCGCATGCCCGACGGCGGCCTGGTGACCACCTTCACCGACATCACACCAAGCGTGAAGGCCGCGGAAGCTCTGGAGCGCGCCAATGCGACGCTGGAGCGCCGCGTGCGGGAGCGCACTGGCGAGCTGACCCGCCTCAACGCCGAGCTTGAACGCGCCAAGGCGGAAGCCGATGAGGCGAATGTTTCCAAGACCCGCTTTGTCGCCGCGGCCAGCCACGACATCCTGCAGCCGCTCAACGCCGCTCGCCTTTACGTAACGAGCCTGATCGAGCGCCAGCGCACCGGCGACGATGCCGATCTCATTTCGAACATCGAGGCATCGCTCGAAGCGGTCGAGGAAATCTTCTCCGCGCTTCTCGATATTTCCCGTCTCGACACCGGCGCGATGAAGCCGGAATTCGCCGATTTTCGCATCGACGAATTGCTGCATCGGCTGGAAGTCGAATTCACTCCGCTCGCCCGCGAGAAAGGTCTGGCGCTCGTCTTCATGCCGTGTTCGCTCTACGTGCACTCGGATCGCCGCCTGCTACGGCGGCTCCTGCAAAACCTCATTTCCAATGCCATCAAATACACGCCGAACGGCCGCGTCCTAGTCGGTTGCCGCCGGCGTGGCGAACGCCTGCGCGTTGAGGTCTACGACACCGGCATCGGAATTGCCCAGGCCAAACGCCGCGCCGTCTTCAAGGAATTTCATCGCCTCGAGCAAGGCGCGCGCGTCGCGCGCGGCGTCGGCTTGGGTCTCTCGATCGTCGAGCGCATCGCGCGCGTGCTCGATTGCGAGATCGCACTGAAATCGCAGGCCGGTCGCGGCTCGCGCTTTTCAGTCGAAGTGCCGTGCGCCGCGAGCGGTGCGGCGGCGTTGGCGCTTCGCCCCGCGCCGCGCCGCGCTGCCGGGCGGCTCGAGGGCATGGTGGTGCTGTGCATCGACAATGAGCGGGCGATCCTCGACGGCATGGCCGCGCTTCTTGGCGGCTGGGGGTGCCGGGTGATCAAGGCCGCCGGCCTGCCCGAAGCGCTGACGTGCCTTGAGGCGAACAGGATCGATCCCGACGGCTTTCTTGTCGACTATCATCTCGACGGCGGCAACGGCGTCTCCGCCATTGCCGAGCTGCGCCGCCGCTTCGGCCGCCAAGACGGCCGCGATGTGCCGGCCATCGTGATCACCGCCGACCGCTCGCTCCACGTCCGCGAGGCGGCGCGCGCCGAAGGCGCGCACGTTCTCAACAAGCCGATTAAGCCCGCTTCGTTGCGCGCCCTGATGGCGCAATGGCGCGTGCAGCGCGTCGCGGCAGAGTAGCCGGACGTTAAATCGATCACTCCAGGTCCGCGATCTGCGGCCATTGTCCGGTCTCGATCTTGCCTGCGGCGATGACCGCTTGCGTGCGGCTTTCGACCCCCAGCTTTTGCAGAATGGCAGACACGTGCGCTTTCACCGTGGCTTCGGAGACACCGAGCTCGTAAGCGATTTGCTTGTTGAGGAGGCCCTCGGAAAGCATCATCAAAACGCGAACCTGTTGCGGCGTCAGCGTCGAGAGCCGCCTGATCGTGGCGGCGCTTTCGGCGTCCGACCCGGCGGACAGATCGACATCGGGCGGCGTCCACACTTCTCCTTTCAATACGCGGGCGATGGCCTGCCGCAGCGCGTCGACACCGAGCGTCTTCGGCAAAAAGCCCGCGGCGCCGAATTCCATGCAGCGCCGGATCACGGCCGGATCGTCATTTGCGGAAACGACCACAATCGGCAGGCTCGGATATTGCGCGCGCAAATACATCAAGCCGGAAAAGCCGCGCACGCCGGGCATGCGCAGATCGAGCAGGACCAGGTCCATGTCGCCGGTGCGCTCGAGCCGGTCGACGACTTCCTCGAAAGCGCCTGCCTCGGCGACGTCGACGCGATCGAACAAGCCGTTGACGGCTTCGCGCAGCGCGCCGCGAAACAGCGGATGATCGTCGGCGATCAAAAGATGATAAAACTCAGCCTCGCTCAATGTCTCGCCCCAGTCGATCGCGAAGGCTCGCATGGCATGTTACCGCCGCCGCGCTCGGAACGTCTACCGCTGCCGCTGTGCTTGCTTTTGGTTCAGCGTTTTGCGCAGGATCCGGAAAACTGCAGAACCACTTCGCGCTGGTGAGGTGCGGTGCGGTGTTCGGCCAGATAGATGCCCTGCCAGGTTCCCAAGGCCATCTCGCCCTTGTCGACCGGCACCTGCAACGACACGCCATTGAGCATCGATTTGACATGGGCCGGCATATCGTCCGGTCCCTCCACATCATGCACCCAGCCGGCGTTATCCGGCGCCAGGCGATTTAATGCCGTGACAAGATCGGCGCGCACATCGGGATCGGCGTTCTCCTGGACCACGAGCGACGCCGATGTGTGCTTCAAATAGATGAGCACGGCGCCCTCCCGCGCCCCGATCTCCTTGAGGAAGCGAGCGACATCGCCGGTAATTTCAAGGAAACCTTCGCCTGATGTCGCTATCGATAATCGGGCGGTCGCGATCGTCTGCAACGGCGCGGTGTGAATGGCGGACAATCGATTCAAAGGTGACCTAGCTCTTGTTGAAGACTTGTTTTTGCGCGCGTTCGACGGCTTCCACAAAACGCTGCCACACTCGGCCGAAAAAGGCGATCACGCGATCGATATCGGCGTCGCTCGGCAGGCGAACGGACGACTCACCATTTTGCGCGCCAGAAGGTTCCGGCACCACGCCCGACGGCAGCGCCAGACCGCGCGATAGGAGCTCCTGCTTGAGCGCTCCGTTTGCGTTTTGCAGCCGCGCGATTTCATTTTCCAGAACGGTGCGATCCTCCGGCGCCGCTTTGCACGCCCAGCCCACCGGTTGCTGGCTGCACAGCGCTACGGCGCCGGATTGGGTGTCGAGGCGCAGGAAGCCGTCCGCCTGTTTGCTGAAGACGTACCGGCCGCCGGCGGTATCCGGCGCTGCTTCCTCTGCGGACGCCGGCGCGGCCAACAAAATCACCGCAAACGCGACCGCGACGCCGGGTCGGATCATGATCTTCTCCTCTCGCCAGAGGCCCTGGACGATCCGATATGAGATATCGGAGCGCCATTCGCGGAGCGCCCCTGCAACGGAGTTCGGCACGACTTTGCGGCGGTCAATAGGCCCTTCGGAACGGCTCACGCGCATGCGATTTTCAAAATGGTTTCAACAGATTACGCCGCACTGGCGTTTTCTTGACTTGCCGAAACCCAGTCAGTATGGTCCGCGCGGCTTCAAGGTGCGCGCAGGTCGCGATCGCTGCAAGCCGCGAGTGTCGGAAGCATGAGCGACGCGCGCGAAAACGGCGAGCGGGACAAGCAGCGAACCAATGAAGCCGCTCTCTCCGCGAGACTCCAGCGGCTCAACGAAGGCCTTGGCCAAATTCATACGGCAGGCGAGCCTTCGGACAGTCCTGGTGTGGACCGGGCAGCGACTGCATCAGGCTACGCCAAGGGCTTTCGGCTCTCCAGCGAACTCGTTGCAGGCGTCGTGGTCGGGGCCGGCATTGGTTGGCTCATTGATCGCTGGCTCGGCATTTCGCCGTGGGGGCTCATCATATTTCTCTTGCTCGGCTTTGCCGCGGGCGTGCTCAACGTGATGCGCTCCGCGGGGCTCGTCGCGGGCACCGCGCTTGATGAAAGCACCCGGCAACGCCGGGACAGGTAATCCCGCGCAGCGCCGGCTGCAAACGCAGAGAGTCGATGAGGCCATGCAGGTCGACCCGATCCATCAATTCGAGATCAAGGATTTGTGGCCGATCGGCCATCTGGGCGGGCATGAAATCGATTTCACCAATTCCGCGCTGTTCATGTTCATCATCGTCGGCGCTGTATCCGCGCTCCTGATCGGCGGGACGGCGCCGCGCGCGGTGGTGCCGGGCCGGCTCCAATCAATCGCGGAAATGTCCTACGAGTTCGTAGCCAACACCGTGCGCAGCTCGGCCGGAGCCGAGGGAATGAAATTTTTTCCCTTCGTGTTCACGCTGTTCATGTTCGTGCTGTTCGCCAATTTGATCGGGCTGATCCCATATTCGTTCACCGTGACGAGCCAATTGATCATCACGGCAAGCTTAGCGCTGCTGGTATTTCTGATCGTGGTCGGCTACGGCTTTTGGCACAACGGTCTGCACTTTCTCAATCTGTTCGTGCCGAAAGGCGTGCCGAAAATCATTCTGCCGGCGATTGTCGTCATCGAAGTGTTGTCGTTCCTGTCACGACCGGTTTCCCACAGCGTACGATTGTTCGCCAACATGCTGGCCGGTCATATCACGCTGCAGGTTTTCGCCGGCTTCGTGATCATGCTCGCCGGCGCAGGGATCCTCGGCTGGTTCGGCGCCGCGCTGCCGTTCATCATGGTAGTCCTGCTGACGGCGCTGGAGCTTCTGGTCGCGTTCCTGCAGGCTTATGTCTTCGCCATTCTTACATGCATCTATCTCAACGATGCGATTCACCCGGGCCACTAACGGCCGATTGCTACATAGAACCAAGGAGTCTTCATATGGATCCGACAGCCGCGAAATACATTGGAGCCGGCATTGCCTGCATTGGCATGGGCGGCGCCGGCGTCGGCGTGGGTATCATATTCGGCAACTACCTCGCGGCGGCGCTCCGCAATCCCTCGGCGGCTCAGGGCCAATTCGGCAACCTGATTTTCGGCTTCGCCATCACCGAGGCGCTCGGCATCTTCTCGCTGCTCATTGCGCTGCTGTTGTTGTTCGGGCTCTAAGCCGCCGGCGCCGCATCCAGGGCCGAAACGATGGCCGAAACGAACGCCCACAGTGAAGTGCCCGCGCAACACGGTTTTCCGCCGTTCGAGTCGGAGCACTTCCCCTCGCAGCTCGTCTGGCTGGCGATCAGCTTTGTCTTGCTTTACGTGCTGATGTCGAAGATCGCGCTGCCGCGTATTGGTTCGATCCTCGCGGAACGCAACCGGCTCGTGAGCGAGGATCTGGCCGCCGCGGAGCGATTGAAAGAGCAATCGAACGCCGCGCACGCGGCTTACGAGAAGGCGCTCCACGACGCCCGCAACCACGCGCAGACGATCGCGAGCTCGACGCGCGAGCAACAGGCGCGCGAGGCCGAGGCCCTGCACAAGCGATTGGAGGCGCAGTTTCACGACCGGTTCGCCGCCGCGGAGCAATCGATCGCCAAAAGCCGCGCCGTCGCCATGGGCAGCGTACGGGCGATCGCAGGCGAGACCGCGTCCGCAATCGTCGAGCGGCTGATCGGTCAATCGCCCCGCCAAGAGGAAATCGCCGGCGCGCTCGGCGATCCGGCGAAAAACTGAAGGAACGCCAATGTTCGAAACCGAGAATTGGGTGGCAATCGGCTTCCTCTCCTTTATCGGGCTGCTTGTCTATCTCGGCGTCCATCGCAAGGTGATCGCGGCGCTTGATCAGCGTCAGGCCCGCATCAAGGGCGAGCTCGACCAGGCGCGCCGCTTGCGCGAGGAGGCGGAAGCGCTGCTTGGCGAATTCGAACGTAAAGCCCGAGAGGCCGAAACCGAAGCCCAAGCCATCATCGCCGGCGCGAAAGCGGAAGCCGAACGCCTTGCCGCCGAGGCGAAAGCGAAAGCGGAGGATTTCGTCGCGCGCCGCACCAAGATGGCTGAAACAAAAATTGCGCAGGCCGAAGCTCAGGCGGTCGCAGATGTGCGCTCCGCCGCGGCGGACGCTGCGGTTGCCGCCGCCGAAAAAATCCTTTCGACCAACGCCAAGGGCAAGGTTGCCGAAGATTTGCTGGCGCGCGGCATCGCCGACATCAAACAGAAATTCAATTGATCGCCGCATGCGACGCGGCGCTAGCCCGTGGGCGCGTTCGGATTGGGTTTGGGCTTCGGCTTTTTGCCGGCGGATGGCTTGGGCTTCGGCTGATCCAGCGCCGCGGCGCCGACCGGATCGAAGCCGATATAGACGATGTAGCTTTCGAGGTCACCGGCTGACGGCATCGGGAAGCTCAAGCCTTCCTCGATGTGACTGAAATCGGCATTGTCGTCGTTGGCGCCGATCGTCACTGGAATTCGGATGAGCTTGGTCACGACGGTTTTGGCGCTGCTCGTCGGCGCGGTAACGACCGCAATGCGAAGCGGCACATCAACCTGACCCGGTCCGCCGGCAGGTCCGACGACGATACGGCCTTGGACGCCGACGCGCATCACCATTTGCCCGTTGACGACCGCGCAATCGCGCGCCGCGCGCACGAAGATGCCCTGATATTTTAGCGACATGGCTTCGTTGGCGCCGTCGGGCGGCGGCGGCGGAATGGTGAGCGTCGATGCACCTTGGCGAATGTCCAGGAATGGGCAGGAGACGTTAGACTGCGCATTCGTGACCGGCTGCGGGTCCTTCTGTGTCGCGCCGGAGAAGAAGCTGGCGACTTTGTCCTTAAATGACTGACTCGGCGGAGCGGTCGATGAAGCGCCAGGAACCGTGCCGGTCGATGCGGTCGTCTCCGGCCCGCCAAATACGCCGCCGCTGCAACCCGAGATCAGGCCCGCCAACACCAAAAGCGCCACGGCCGGCGCTCGATTGTGACAGCCGATCCCCCAGATTTGGCGCAATTTTTCCCGCGTCATCGCAGCTTTTGCGAGCCCTGCCCCATATGACAAACCAACCGTGGCGTTC
>Ga0187783_10004432_pt1 | contig 10405 bp, 10 predicted proteins | sample 1015_SJ02_MP02_2_FD_132471 | JGI IMG/M metagenome (GOLD analysis project Ga0187783, IMG submission 132471) | Tropical peat soil microbial communities from peatlands in Department of Meta, Colombia - 1015_SJ02_MP02_20_MG | ecosystem: Environmental > Terrestrial > Soil > Wetlands > Peat | place...
CGACGATGTGCCCCCGAGCGGGCGTCCGGTGGGCGCCCCGGACGGGGATGGGCGCCGCGTGGGTGACCGCATCGAGGTGCGCGGGCTCCTGGTGCTGGGGGTCCATGGTGCCCTGCCCGTCGAGCGAGAGCGTCCACAGCCGTTCGAGGTCGGCCTCGACCTCCACCTGGACCTGGCCGCTGCGGCGCGCTCGGACCGGCTCGAGGACACCGTCGACTACGGCGAGGTGGCCCGGCGGGCGGTGGCGGTGGTGGAGGGCGGACCTCCACGCGCGCTGCTCGAGTCCCTTGCCGACGCGGTGGCCGCCGCCGTGCTCCACACCGACCCCCGCATCGAAGAGGTGACGGTCGAGGTCAAAAAGCTCGATCCACCGCTTCCCTTCGATCTCGATTCCGTCGGTGTTCGGATCACTCGGCACCGGTGACCGCTCCCGTCCACACGCCCCAGACCGTCCGTGCCTTCATCGGGCTCGGCTCGAACCTCGGTGACCGTTGGTCGCACCTCCGGCGGGCGGTCGACCAGCTGCGGGCGGGCAACCGGACGCCGGTGACGGCGGTGTCCCATGTCTACGAGACGGCGCCGGTTGGCGGTCCGGTCGGCCAGTCCCCGTACCTCAACTGCGTGGTCGAGCTGGCCGTCCCGGCCGGGACCGACCCGCACCGAATCCTCGAGGAGTGCCGCCGGCTCGAGGCGGCGGCCGGACGTGTGAGGGCCGCCCGCTGGGGACCGCGCACGCTCGATGCCGATGTGGTCTGGATCGACGGCGTCGACCTCGCCGACGACGAACTGACCGTCCCACATCCCCGCTGGCGGGACCGCCGCTTCGTCCTCGCCCCCCTGAGCGAGCTGGCGCCCGATCTGGCCGACGAGGAGGCCATCGCCGCAGCTGGTGGAGAGGTCCAGGTGGTGGGTACACTCTGACCACCGCCGGGGCGCGTCCCCGACGGCCAGTGCGGGCACATCTCCGACGCGACCGGCACCCATCGTGGGCCGGAACGCAGGAAGGGTTGTCGTGACGACGTTCCGTGTCATCGGCCCGGGTCGGGCAGGCAGCTCCCTCGCCGCCGCTCTCTGCGAAGTGGGCCACCGGGTGGTGGGGATCCTCGGGCGGGGGGACCCGGTCGAGGGCGCGGCACACGGCGTCGATGCGCTCGTCGTCGCCACCCCCGACGACACCGTGGCCGAGGTGGCGGCGCGGGTGGCGCCGAGCGACGGTGCCGTCGTCCTGCACCTGTCCGGCTCGCTCGGGCTCGACGCGCTGGCCCCTCATCCCCGTCGTGCCTCGTTGCACCCGCTCGTGCCGTTGCCGTCGGTCGAGGTGGGTCGCGCCCGTCTCCGCTCCGGGGTCCCGTTCGCGGTGGCAGGTGATCCGCTGGCAGGGCGCCTGGCAGCCGAACTCGGTGGCCGGGCCGTCGAGGTGGGGGACGAGCAGCGGACCGCGTATCACGCAGCCGCGGCCATCGCCGCCAATCACCTCGTGGCGCTGCTCGGCCAAGTCGAACGGGTCGCCGCCTCCGCCGGGCTGCCGCTCGATGCGTTCGCCGATCTGGTCCGCGCCGCCACCGACGACGCGTTGGCGCTCGGGCCCCGCGCCGCGCTGACCGGACCCGCCTCGCGCGGTGACTGGCGCACCATCGAGCGCCACCGTCGGGCACTGGCCGAACTGCCGGCCCCGCGGACCGAGCTCGCCGCCTACGACGCCATGGTGGGGCTCGCCCGGCGGCTTCGTCTCGACACCGCGCCGTCCATGGTGGTCGCTCCGCCTGCGGTGTCCACGGCGGCTGGCGGCACGGCCGGCCTCGTCGACGGAGCCGAGGACGCGGACCTGACGCCGGGGGGGGACGCGCTCGCGGTGGCTCGAGACGTCGTCGCCTCGTCGGAGCAGGTGGCCTGAGCCGTGTCGACGGTGGCCGAACCGGAGACGGGGGCGACCTGGGCGACCACCGCCCCGCCCGCTACCGCAACGGTTCCGGCTGTGACCCTGACCGCGACGACCACCGAGGTCGGTGCCGGCTCTGCGCCCGCTGTCCCGGCCACCGCGTACCGGCGGGCCACCGCTGTGCCCCTCCCGACGGTCCGCACGGTGGCTGGCTACCGGCGGGCAGTGGAGGCCGCCCGCCGCTCGGGAGCCACCCTCGGAGTGGTTCCCACCATGGGTGCGCTGCACGCTGGTCACCGATCGCTCATCGAGCGCGCCGCGGCCGACTGCGACGTCGTCGTCGTGACCATCTTCGTGAACCCGACGCAGTTCGGAGAGGCAGCCGACCTCGCCAGCTACCCGCGCACGCCGATCACCGACCTCGAGGTGGCCGCCCGGTCGGGCGCGTCGTTCGCCTTCGTCCCGGCCGTCACCGAGATGTACCCCGACGGGCTGTGCACCGTTCCGCTCCCGGCGGCCACGACCGCTCTCGGCCGACGGCTCGAAGGCCGGTCGCGACCGGGTCACTTCGACGGCGTGGCGACCGTCGTGCCCCGCCTGCTCGCCCCGGCCGGGCGCTGCCGGGCCTATTTCGGCGAGAAGGACTTCCAACAGCTGGCCCTCGTCCGCCTCGTGGTGGGAGAGCTGGGCCTCCCCGTCGACGTCGTCGGTTGCGACACGGTGCGGGACCCCGATGGACTGGCTCTCTCGAGCCGCAACGTGCGCCTGTCGGCGCGGGAGCGGCAGGCCGCGCTCGTCCTCTCCCATGCCCTCGCCGCCGGGGCGCGATCGCTCTCCTCGGGGGCTGTCGACGCGTCGGCGGTCGAGGCGGCTATGGCCGGTGTGGTGGCCGGTGAGCCGAGCGTCGAGCTCGACTATGCGGTGCTCGTCCGGGCCGACACCCTCGAGGCAGTGGATCGCCTCGACAGCACTTCGCTGCCGCTGCGGCTGCTCGTCGCCGCCACGGTGGGCGGGGTCCGGCTGATCGACAACCTCGACCCCCGGCGACCGTTGCCCGACGAGCTCTCCGGTCCCGACCCGGGCCGGTCTTGAGCGAGGCCCCCGGCCATCTCGACGTCCTGGTCCTCGGCAGCGGGGTCGCGGGCCTCTCGGCCGCCGTCCGGCTGACCACCACCCCTCCCGGTCGCACGGCGTTGCGAGTCGGCATCCTGACCAAGGCCGAGCTCTCCCAATCGGCGACCCGTTGGGCACAAGGCGGAGTGGCGGCGGTGCTCGGTGGCGACGAGGACTCGACCGACCTCCACCTGGCCGACACGCTGGCCGCCGGAGCAGGCCTCTGCGACCCGGCGGCGGTGCGGGTGCTGGTCGACGAGGGACCAGCCCGGGTCCAGGAGCTCATCGCGCTCGGAGCCAACTTCGACCGCCAACCGAGCGGGGCGTTGGCCCTCACCCGCGAGGGCGGGCACTCGACGGCCCGTGTCGTCCACGCCGGTGGCGCCGCCACCGGCGCCGAGGTGGAGCGGGCGCTGGTCGAGGCCACCCGGTCCTCGGCGGCCGCCGTGCTCGAGGGATGGTTCGCCCTGGACCTGCTGGTCGAAGAGGGTCGCTGCCGTGGGGTCCGGGCCCTCACCGCGCAGGGGAGATCCTGTGAGGTGCGCGCCGGGCACACGGTGCTGGCGACGGGAGGGGCGGGCCAGCTGTTCGCGGTCACCACCAATCCGTCCGAGGCCACCGCCGACGGCGTGGCCATGGCCCTGCGGGCCGGGGTGCCGGTCGCCGACATCGAGTTCATGCAGTTCCACCCCACCGCGTTGCACCACCCGGCGATGCCCCGGCCGCTCTTGTCGGAGGCGCTGCGCGGTCACGGCGCCCTCCTGCGCGACGGCCACGGACAACGGTTCGTCGACGAGCTCGCGCCTCGCGACGTGGTCAGCCGGGCCATGGCCGAGCGCATGTCCGAACAGGGCACGGAGAACCTCTGGCTCGACGCCACCGGTCTCGACCACTTCGAGGAGCGCTTCCCGACGATTGCCCGATCGCTCCGGGTGGCCGGGCTCCGTCCGTCGGTGGACTGGCTCCCCATCGCCCCCGCCGCCCATTACCTTTCGGGTGGGGTCATGACCGACCTCCGGGGAGCGACCGCCCTCCCTGGGCTGTGGGCCGCCGGCGAAGCGGCGTGCACGGGTGTGCACGGCGCCAACCGGCTCGCCTCCAATTCGCTGCTCGAGGGCATGGTCTTCGCCGCCCGGGTGGCCGAGGCCATCGTCGGCGGGGTCGACGGTCCCACGCCGAGCGGGGTCCTCGCCGACGCGCCGGCCGTCCCCGCATCCGATCCTCGCCACCCCTCCGCCGTGGCGTCCTGTCCGGGGCACGGTCGTGAGCCGGAGGTGCCGGAGAGCGACGAGCGCATCGATCTCGCCAAGGCGCGCGACCGTCTCCAGCGGGCCATGACCGAGGGCGCCGGGGTCGTGCGGTCGGCCGACTCGCTGGCCGCCGCCGGCGAGGTCGTCGACTCGGTCGGTCGTTCGATCGGACCTGTCGCCGACGACCCGGTCCGCGGCGAGCTGGCGAACCTCGTGACCGCGGCCCGCAGCGTCCTGTCGGCTGCCACCCAGCGTGAGGAGACGCGGGGTGCGCACGCGCGGAGGGACCACCCGCACCAGTCGGACCACTGGCGGCGCCGCATCGTCCACCGGGGGGTCGACGGCACCGAGGTGACGTCCACGCTCGGTGTCCGCGGCGTCTCCGGGCAGTCGGGACCGGAGTCGGAGCGCTGAGGGACGTGGCCGAGGCCGTGGACGCGGCGGTCGTGGCGGCCGTGTCGCGCGCGCTGGCCGAGGACCTCGGCCCTCTCGGAGATCTCACTGCGGCGCTCGTCCCCAGAGACGCCGTGGCGTGCGCCCGCATCACCAGCCGCTCGGCCGGCGTTCTCGCCGGTACGGCCTGCGCGGGGGAGGCCTTCGCGCAGGTCGATCGGTCGGTCACCCTCTCCTGGTGCGCGCTCGACGGCTCGGAGGTCGAGCCGGGGACCACGGTGGCGACCGTCCGCGGTCCCCTCGCCTCGGTGTTGACCGCCGAGAGGACGGCGCTCAACTTCCTCGGCCACCTCTCCGGCATCGCCACACTGACCCGGCGGTACGTCGTTGCCGTTGCCCGGGCCAATCCCGCCACCCGCGTGCTCGACACGCGCAAGACCACGCCGGGCCTCCGCGCCCTGGAGAAGGCCGCCGTGCGGGCCGGTGGCGGGCACAACCACCGCGGCGGCCTGTCCGATGCCGTCCTGATCAAGGACAACCATCTCGCCGGGGTGTCGATCACCGAGGCGGTCAGCCGGGGCCGTGGTCGATGGCCCGGACGGATGATCGAGGTCGAGTGCGACCGGTCCGAGCAGGTGGACGAGGCCGTCGCCGCCGGCGCCACCGTCGTGATGCTCGACAACATGTCCGTGGCCGAAGTGGCCGCGTGTGCGGACCGGGTGCACGCCGCCGGCACCGGCACGCTGATCGAGGTGTCGGGCGGTATCGACCTCGAGTCGGCTCCGAGGATGGCGGCGGCGGGCGCCGATTTGATCTCCGTCGGGGCGCTCACCCACTCGGCACCGGTGCTGGATCTCGGACTCGACGTCGACGAACCGCTGCCTGCCGGGAACGAGGCCCCGCCCGCTGCCGCCGGCGCCCGCCCGAGCGACGGAGGGGTCTGAGTGCTGCTCGCCATCGACGTCGGCAACACCGAGACAGTCGTCGGTCTGTTCGCCGACGATCCCGGCGACGGCCACGCCGCGACTGGCGACCTGGGTCGCTCGGGCGCGGGCGGCCCGGCCGGCGCCGCGCACCACGACGGGAGCGAACCGACCGGGCTAGCCCACCACTGGCGGCTCTCGACGGTGGCCGAGCGGACGGCCGACGAGCACGCGTTGCTGCTGACGCAGCTACTCGACCTCGACGGGCTCGACGTGGCGACGGCCGTGACCGGCATCGCCGTCACGTCCTCGGTGCCGCTCGTCACGGCCAACCTGCGTCAGATGGTGCTCCGCTGGTTCGACGTCCCCTCGGTCGTGCTCGAGCCGGGCGTCCGGAGCGGGATGCCGATCCTCTACGACAACCCGAAGGAGGTCGGCGCCGACCGCATCGCCAACGCAGTGGGCGCCTACGACCTCTTCGGCGGACCCTCGATCGTGGTCGACCTCGGGACGGCCACGACGTTCGACGCCATCTCGGCTGCGGGCGAGTACCTGGGCGGGGCGATCACGCCCGGCGTGGCCATCAGTCTCGACGCGCTGTTCGCGCAGGCCGCCGCCCTGCGCCGCGTCGAGTTGGTCGAGCCGCGCAACGTGATCGGCAAGTCGACGGTGGAGTCGATCCAGTCGGGCGCCCTCTTCGGCTTCGCCGCGCAGGTCGACGGCCTCTGCCGCCGTTTCACCGAGGTGCTCGGCGATGCCACCGTCGTGGCCACCGGTGGCCTGTCCGAGCTCATCGCGCCGTACTCGGAGGAGATCGAGTACATCGAGCCGTGGCTCACCCTCCACGGTTTACGCATCATCTTCGAGCGCAACCGCCCAGCTGCTGAGCGACGGAGCCAGCGCGGCTGACGCCGGAGCGGCAGGACGCGCCGTCAGGAGGCCGAGCGACGGCCGCTCACGGCCGACTCGAGGAGGGCTCCGATTGCGCTCACCATGGCCGCTCTTGCCTGGGTCGACGACAGTCCTTGGTCGCGCTGGAGGAGCTCGTAGGACTCGAACGAGGCCAGGACGTCGAGGACGGCCAGAACGTCGCGACCCCGGGCGCGCCCGAGGCCGCGCAGCTCGGGGGCGAAGAGCTCCCGTGCCTGCTCGCGCAGGAAGGCCCGGTTCTGTGCCAGCAGCATGGCGAGAACCGGTTGGAAGGGGGCGCGCAGCCGCACGACCGTTGCCGCGTGGCCGACCTCGTCGAAGATCCGGAACCGCTGGTCCACGAGCGCCTTGATGCGGAGCCGGCGCGCCGCCTCGGGTGGGACGTCCATGGTCACGAGCGGTGCGGCGCGCTCCTGGGCGCGGCTCACGGCCGCTCCGGCAAGGTCGTCGACGTCCTGGAAGTACCGGAAGAGCGAACGGGGAGAGAGGTGGGCCCGCTCGGCGATCTCGTCCGTGCTCGGTCGCAGGTTGCCTTCGCGATAGAGGTCGAGGAGGGCGTCCACCACCGCTTCACGGTTCTGGAGCCTCCTCCTCCGCCGCCCGTCGCTTTCCGCGCCGTCCAGGGACCCATCTCGGAACCCGGTGACGTCGTCGGCGAAGCCGGCGAGGGGGCGGGGCAGCTCGAACCGAGTCACGCCGCCGCCCTCCGACCGGGTCGGCCATCGCCCACCGCTCTCACGCCTCTCACCTGTCTTCCTTCCCCTGGGCGCGGGTCGGCGCCGGCGGGGAGACCGCCGGCCGTCCGGTGGCGACTGTCCAGCGCGTCCACCGTCGTTGACGCCCGAACCCACCGGAGCGTACCGTGCGCGGTCGGCACTCGATCGTGATAGGTGCCAGGGGGGAGGGGGCCACATGCCCGACGCCATCGTCCTCGACTCGCTGCAACGCCGCATGCGCGCCATGCACTCTCTCTATGTGGACGCCGTCTCGACCATGGACATCGAGCAGGTGAACCACTTCGAGCGTGAAGGCGTCCTGCCCATCGCGTTCAGCCTGTTCCACATCGTCAACATGGTGGACGTCTCGTTTCTGCTGATGACCGGGACGCCGCCGATCTGGGACGAGGACTGGGAACGACGCATCCGGCCGGCGATCCCCGACCACGGGAAGCACCGGAGCGTGTCCGAGATGGTCAACCAACGCATCGGTGACTACGACGCCTTCTGCGACTACCTGCGAACGGTGTTCGGGAGGACGGAGGACTGGCTGGACAAGCTCGACCCGGCCGAGCTCGCCCGAGTGCTGGTGGCGCGTCCCTTCCCACCGGAGATCGCCAGCACCTTCAGCGCCAGGGTGGCCGGACCGGACGGCATCACGTTGCTCGACGCCACCGAGTGCTGGATCTACCAACACGGCCTGCGCCACATGGGCGAGATCGAGCTGGCCCGTGGACTGGTCGGACTCGGCGGCATGACGTCCTGACGACCTGCGCTCGGGACTCGGCAGCCGACGGACCACCGGGGTGCCTCGAGCGACGCCCGGGTCCCGTGCGCCGGTCACCGGCCCGGTCCGTCCGTCTGCGCTGACCTGGAACTTCGTCGAGCGGGGGCGGCGACCCTTTACGAACCCCTAACACCGGCTTCACGAGTGCCACATCTGCACCGGTCATAACGTGGAGAGCCGGAGATGCCGGCACGGACCAGGAGGTTCACATGCTGAGAGTCGTTCCTACAGCCAAGCGATTGGCCGTGGGCATGGCCGCCGCTGCGGTGCTGTCCCTGGGGGCGGGGAGTCTTGCCGGCGCGGCAACACCGGCAACAGCTTCCACTGCTCCCTCGACCTCCGCCTCCCCGGCACCCGCTCACCGTCAGTTCAACTGCGCCCGGGCACCGAAGGTCCAGGCCCGCCTCCAGAAGGTGGAAGCCCGGATCGCCGCCAACCTGCCCAAGCTGCAAGCGGCAGAGCAGAAGGCCAAGACGGCCGGCAAGACGGCTCGCGCCGACCGCATCCAGCGCCGGATCGACCGACTGGCGAGCTCGAGGACCAAGGCTCGCCTCGATCGGCTGAGCCAGGCGATCCAGGCCAAGTGCGGAGCCTCGGCGCCCGCTGGCGGATCTTCGCCGACCGGCTCCACGACATCGTCGGCATCGGTGACCTCGACCTGAGGGCCCCCCTTGTCGGCGACGCCTGCAGATCTGGGCCTCGCCCCGTCGGTCTCCCGTGGCCGTCGGGGCGAGGCTCGCGCACCCAGGCCTGTGAGCTGGGGATATGGCCGCTCTCTGACCCGCAGGGCCGGCCGCCCTGAACGCTCGTGCCGTCCCGCTCCCACTAGATTCTGCGAGCGGGCCACCTGGTCGCCGTCGGCGGCGCTTCCGTCGCCCGGCGGCCAATGACGAAGGGGTTGACCATGCCAGCTTCACGAACGTCAGCCAGCACGGGGAGGTGGGGAGCCCGACGCCGGGCGCTGGCCGTGGCTTTGGCGGCGACAGCCGGAGTCGGCGTGCTGTCCCTCGGCCTCGTCACCGTTGCCGGCGCTGACGCCCTGCAGTCGCAGGGCACCAGCGTCAACAAGGGGCTCCAGCAGGTGCTCGAGCACTTCAATTGCGCCGGCGCCGACGCGAAGCTCTCCCGGGTCGCCACCCTCAACGCACAGTTCTCGAAGCACGAGGCCGCCCTCACCGCCGACTTGACCGCCCAGCAGGGGTCCCACCACGCGGCTCGGGTCAAGTTCTACGACAACCGGCTGGCCGCGGTCCGTCGCGAGCAGGCCCTCGTCGACAAGGAGTTCAAGCGTCCGGAGGCCCGGGTGGCCAAGTTGGCCCAGAAGAAGTGCCATCTCACCCTTCCGGCGGGGACCTGAGCCACCGCGACGCCCGGGCGGTCGCCTGAGGGCTCGCTGCCGTCAGCCGGCCCGTCAGCCGACGGTGTCGAGGGCCGACGCGGTAGGAAGGTCCTCGACCAGCGACTGCGCCAGCGAGGACAGTCCGCTCACCAGCGTTGCCGAGGTCGGGGAGAGGCCGTCGAGGGCGGCCGTCGCCTCGGCTGCGTAGTGCCGGGCCACGTCCACCGCCAGGGGGATGGCGCCAGACCCGGCCACCATGGCTCGGGCCCGGTCGCGCTCGGCTGGGGCGAGCGGCTGCCCGAGCAACGGACGGAGCTCGGCACCGAGGACCGGGTCGTCGAGGGCGATGAGGACCGGCAGGGTGTAGACACCTTCGGCCAGGTCCTGGCCGGCAGGCTTGCCCAACGCGGCCTGTGTCCCGATGACGTCGAGGATGTCGTCGCGGATCTGGAACACCATCCCGAACGACCGCCCGAACGAGGTCACTGCCTCGACGTCGGGACGGGGTAGGCCGCCGGTCAGCGCCCCGATGCGGCACGAGGTGGCCATGAGGGACGCAGTCTTCCCGGTGATGGCGATGGCGTAGTCGTCCCGGGTGCGGGCAAGTTGAAAGGCGGCATGCACCTCTGTCACCTGACCCCGGCACAGCTCCCCGAGGGTGACGGCCAGCAATTGGGCGACCTCGGTGCCGAGCCCGGCGGCGATCTCGGCCGACCGGGCCAGGAGGAAATCACCGGCCACGATGGCGACGAGGTTCCCGAAGCGGGCGTTGACGCTCTCGACGTTGCGGCGGACGGTCGCCTCGTCGATGACATCGTCGTGGTAGAGCGAGGCGAGATGGACGAGCTCGACGGCGACGGCCCCCAGGAGATCCTCGCGGGTGGCCGGGTGACTACCCGACGTGGCCGAGGCCAGGGCGAGGGTGGGACGCAAGCGCTTGCCGCCCGCGGCCAGCAGGTGGGTGGTCACCTCGTCGAGGAACGGGTCCCCGGTCAGGACGGACTCGACGAGCAGGGGCTCGAGTCGTTGCAACTCGTCCTCGAGCGCCGGGAGCCCGAGTAATGCGACCGGATTC
>Ga0187783_10004433_pt1 | contig 10405 bp, 7 predicted proteins | sample 1015_SJ02_MP02_2_FD_132471 | JGI IMG/M metagenome (GOLD analysis project Ga0187783, IMG submission 132471) | Tropical peat soil microbial communities from peatlands in Department of Meta, Colombia - 1015_SJ02_MP02_20_MG | ecosystem: Environmental > Terrestrial > Soil > Wetlands > Peat | place...
GCACCCGGATGCCCGGCTGCGAGCGCCGCGGCCAGCCCCGTCGGGAGGTTGGCGCCCAAAAGGTTGGTCACGATTTGGCGCTCCCCACCTTCGCGACTTGCGCCGAGTGCGCTTGAAAACAGCTTGGTGGTGGTGGTCTTGCCGTTCGTCCCGGAGACGAGCGCGACTTGACGGCCCGCCGAGAGCCTTTCGAGTGCCAGAGGGTCAATGGCAAGTACGGCGTGGCCTCCGACGACCGAGCCCGACCCACGGCCGGTGGCCCTGGAAAGGGCGCCCACGCTAACGCCGACCATTGCCGCTACTCGCGTCCGCCAAGGCAACGAGGGGGGGCCGGGCCGCGATGTGGCGCCGTGCGACGAGCTCTGTCCTACGAGGTCCGAGGGTGGCAAGGTTGGCAGTTGAGCGGGCTCCGGGGCTGACAAAGGTAAGTTAACGAGCTTGGCAAAAGCTACCCGACCGACCTGGACTTAGGCTCCTTCCGCGGGCCCAAGAGCCTTTGACGAGAACTCCCAGGGACCGCGCACGGTACCGGTCGCGTACCCCCGGCTTCGGCTGGGGACGAAGCCCGTCGGCAAACTCGCTCCAGCCACAGTCGGCACAGTTACTACGGCCTCGGTCCCTTCGGGTACCCGGAGCGATACGTGCAGGCCGTTACCCGAGGATGCCCACTTCACTTCCGCGGTCCCTCGTGGGCTGTCGATTTCGGCCTCCGCGTGGGTACGGTAGCTCGTCCGCGGAATTACGACCTCCCAACGGTCGCTGGCCCTGGCGGTGCCCGACACGCGGAGACCTGCGTGACGGGTTATGAGCCAGGAGCCAATCGCGCCCAGCATGCCGTGGTTGTGCGAGTTCATGCCGCCGCCGGTAGCTTCTTCCCACCTCTCCCACAGGGTGGTAGCGCCCCGGTCGAGCATGTAGCCCCAGCTTGGGTACGTTTTCCTGAGGGCCAGCACGAGAGCGAGGTCGTGGTACCCTTCGTCGCTCAGCGTCTCCAAGACGAATTTCGTCGCTACATTGCCGGTAGTCAGGTAGCCGCGCGCCCGGACGTCGTCGGCCAGGAGACCCACCACGTGGGCCAACTCCTCTTGCGGCACCAGGCCAAGGCCCAGCGCGCAAGCGAGACTTCCCTGGCTACCAGAACCGTACGATCCGGTCGCCGGGTGCCAAAAGACATGGCGGAACGCCTTTCGGACCTGAGTCGCCTCGACCGCTGAGCGCTCCGCTTCTTCTGTATCTCCGACCAATTCGGCCAGTGCCGATAACTCGACCAGGCCTTTGTAAAGGCAGGCGGTAGAAACCAGGGCGCCAGGAGTCCGCTGAGAAACCGCCCCGTGCGCAGGCGGGTTTTGCCACTCCATCGACTGACCAGCAAGTGGCCCTGCGGGCGCGATCTGGTTAGGCTCCGCCCAGTCGCCCCAGCGCGTCAAGCGTAACACCCCGTCCTTGTCGCCCCTTCGGCCCGACAGGAACCGGGCCCAAGCCCGAGCCACCGGGTAAGCCTTCTCTATGACTCGTTCATCCCCCCAGTGCCTCAAGACCAAGCGAGGAATAATTATGGGGGCGAGGCACACAGGGTCGGCTACGCGGTAACCCCACCGGAACGGGACGGTATCGGGCACCGACCCGTCGGCCCCCTGGGAGTCCGCGATGTCGTCCAGGAGCTTGCATAACAATGGCGCTATATCGTGGACCAGGACGGCGGTGTCCAAGCGGTCGGTCAGGTCGTTGAGCCACCCTTGGCGCTCGTTGCGTTGCGGGCAGTCGGTCAGCATGCCCAGGGTATTGCTGGCCTCGGTACGCACCGCCATGGCCCAAATTCGTTGGAGCAACTCCTCGCCGCGAAAATGACTTCGTTGCGCCCCGGGGGTGCGAGCCCGGCGAATAACAACGTCCTCCGGAGCCGGAGCTTTATGAAGCCCGCTGATCTCTACGTACCTGAACCCGTGGTTCGTAAAGGTGGGCTCGAACACGGCAAGGCGCCGTCCGTCGCTGATGAACAGGTCGCTGGAGCGGGCGCTGCGAAGGTTTTCCTGGTTAACCCTGCCGTCTTCGAGAAGAGCCTCACCGTAGCGCAACTCAACCCGCTGACCTCTGGTCGTGCCCGAGGCCCGCAGCCTGGCCCAGCCGGCACCATTCGAACCAGCGTCAGCCACAAACACCCCTGGTACTGGTTCGTTTATGGTGACGGCCGCGTTTTCCTCTGTGACGACAGCGGGTGGCAGGATAGGAAAAACAGGGGAGCCCACGGGCCCGTCCACGGACTGGGCTCTGGTCCACGCCCTTTCTCTGGAGCCTGGGCGCCCGTAAATCGCGGCTAGGACACCGTCGTCGCGGTCGGTCCAGGCGACGTCGCGGGCTCGCTCCCCCGGGCGGTCCCAACCTGGTTCCTCAAACCGAAGGTCCACAACTTCGCCGTCATAGGGACTGCTCGACAAGATTTCAGCCGGCGCCACCTCCCACTCATCGCCCGTTCGAGGCTCCCCGTCGAGCCGTAGAGTGCTCCCGTCGACGCTGTCGATGTAGACCTGTACACGGGCGGACGGCTGCCCGTACCAACCACCTCCGAGTACGAGAGCGAGGACGTTATCCCCATCTCTCAACAGGTGCCCGACGTCATAGCTCGAACAAATCAACCGCTTTTCCAGGACCGTTGGCGCAGGTTCGAGAACGCGTTTGTCGGGCACGGAACCGTTTAGCCGCAATTGGTGCCAGCCGACGCTCATCACGTACACGTTGGCGCGGGTTATCTCGTGCCTATCCTCCACGTGCCATCGCCGTCGCATCCGGAGCGCCTGGCCGTACCAGCCGCCCAAATAGCCCATCCAGTCAGAAGTCCATTCCTCAGCCCGCAAGCCCAGCTCGAACCACGCCGGGTCTGCGAAATCACTACATTCCTCGTCGGGCGCCCACACTCGCACGGCCCACCAGCACCGCTCCCGGGACTTCAAGGGCCTGCCACTGTAGTGGGCCTCGCACCGTTCTCCCGCTACGCGGCCGCTGTCCCACCGGTCGGCCCTCCCGGGGCTCAGCAAGTCCGGAGAGCTGGCCACCAACACCTGGTGCGCCACAATGCCCCGGCCCCCCAGGTCCACGACGGCCCATGAAAACGCCGGCTCTGTGTCTCCCAGGACCGCCCCACTGGCGCGGTAGTCGCACAACAGGTTCGTCACCGACACCATTTGCCCTCCTTGGCGCCCCTGCTGTGCTCGGTAGACGCTCTGAGATCGTTGTCAACATACGGATTATGCGCCCGGCGGTGGCTCAGGTTTTACCCGCTGCGATGTTACCGAGCCACGTTTTTGGTGGTCAGGACTGGCCGGAAGCCGGCCCGAAGCCGGCGCGCTTTGCCCGGCTCAGCCGGGCGTCAGCAGACCGAAGGTCAGCAACCTGGGAAGCGCCGGCCGCGCTGTCCCCCGGCAGTCGCCGCGTGCTCTCCGCAATGGCCTCTGCAACCTCAGCTTCGATCGCGTGTGGCCCGATCGATTCCCACAGGCGGGAGACCGCTTGTTGTACCTGGCTCCGGCTGACGTGGAGTATGCCCCCCGAACCGACGGCGGCAGCAAGGACGGCGACAATACTGACCCCGGTCGAGGGTTGAGCCCCCGAGGGAGGGAAGATGTTCAGGAAAATAACGGCGAAGAACGCCACCACAACCAACACAAATAATGCCGCCACGACCTTGCCGAACAGAGTGCGCCAGAGGTTTGACAGCAGGCCATGGGCGCGGGCGGACCAGAAAAGAAGGAGGTGGTCCGCGGCGTCGGCCCAGCTGATGGCGCCGACAAATGACCGGCCGAGGGCCTGCCCCGACAGCAACGCCCACCAGATGCGGCTCTGCTCCGCCAGAGCGGCTCTAGCGCCTGGAAGACTAGAGGCGTCGAGTTCTTTAGGCAGCACGTTGCTGTCGGCGTCGACTGGCTGGCCGTTCACCCACGCGGACCAGTCCTCTAAGTGCCTGGACACCGCGTAAGCCGCTCCACCGGCGAAGGCGGCGTGCAGACCGGCCAGGAGCTCATGCAAACGGGTAGCAGGAGACTCCTCGTCGGTCTTGACCAGTGGCCCCGTTGTCCCCTGGTTGGGTGGTGGCGCAGGAGCACCAGGGCTTACCGCGCCGGGTGCGGTGACTTGGCCCAAACTGACCAGCCGTTTGAGTTCTGCAGGGTTATCACACGCCTTGCTTTTGAGGCCGATTGACGCGGCCATCCGGCCGACTTCATAGCTGCTGAGCAAACCGGCAGGCACGGCCTTGTCACCTGCTCTTGCGCTCCCCTGTCCGGGTTCAGTCGTCGACTCCTTGGCCGCGCACGCCACCAACATGCGAGAATGGAATTGTCCCAGGGTTGCCTCGGCCGGGGGCCACGACATCAGTGGTTCTGCACGAGGGGGTCGCGGGTCGGGAGCGAAGCAGAGTACGCCTAGAGCAGCTGAGATGGTCCACGCCCGTTGGAAAAAGTCCACGCTCGCCGACGTGTCGTTGACTCTTCCGACCGCGGGTAGCCAGTCGGCGTCGCTTTCGGTCGGGCCACTTTCCTGAGCGGGCAATTCCCACTGAGGTGCAGGATCCGAGGCCACGACGACGATCGGTGCAGCCCCGGCAGACGGTACAGCCCCGGCAGACGGTGCAGCCCCGGCAGACGGTGCAGCCCCGGCAGACGGGGCAGGCGCGGCAGACGGGGCGGGATCACCCGGTGCGCCGTCCGGCCCCGACGCGCCAAGCTCCGAGGCGCCGGGCCCCGGCCCGAGAGGCCCCGAGACGCCGGGGCCCGAGCCCACCGGGACCGTTGTCTCATCCGTTTCAGCCCCCCGGCGGCGCGTTCGACGAGCCGTTGGTCGCCCCGACGAGGCCGCGTCAGACGCTTCGGCTGTGGCACCTGAACTCCCCAGGGCCCCGCCTCGCTTCGCGTTTTCGAACAGCTGCGTCAGGTAAGTCAACTCCCAGCCGATTATGAAAGCGGCCCGGCACTCGTCGACACCGGGCGTGTCGAACGTAGCCAAAGCCAATTCGAGTGGGTTTGTGTCTGTCATCTCACTGGCCAGCAGCCTTGCGACGCAACACCGTCAGCTCGCGCATTGAGCGGCCAGCTCGCGCATTGAGCGGCCAGCTCGCGCATTGAGCGGCTTTGTAAAGAGGGGTCGTGGCCGACGTCAAGCAAATGTTGGCCCAGGTCGGCCCAATCAGAACAAGTCGGAAGATCGCCCGAGAACTCGTGGCCAGGATTATAGCGAGCAGAGTCGGGGCTGTTCTTAGTGCGTGCGATATTACGAGCCGGCCAGCGTGCTGCTCGGCTGCGTGCCCAGATTTTAATGGCACGAGGCTTGACGACCGACTTTCGTGACGAGCCCCGTGATCGTGGTCCATTGTGTTCCCTTCAGGTCCTTATGGCACTGAGGTGACGCCTAAAACACTGTGGCCAGCCGGCCGCTATTTCTCTTATGGGCTCAGGTTGACATGCCCCTCGGGACCATCGCCGGTGCGCGATGAACTGTTGCCGGCTCGCATCGCGCCATCTGTGTCGGCCAAAGCCTTCTCTTCCTCGGACAGATGGTGCCGGACGACGTAAGAGGTCTGGCCCACTCGCCACAACGCAACGCCGCGGGGCAACTGGCCCAATAGAACCTGTTCGGTTCGGGACAGGCCGAGGAGCTGGCCAGCTCGCTCGGCCTCGCCGGGAGCTTGTCCGAACACAACCCGCGTCTCGGCGTCGGCCAACAGGCCCTCGGCCAGGCGCTGCTCCTGAGAGCCGTCCTGGCCAGCCGCCTTCAGGTCTGAGAGGCGGTGCACGACGGCCACGTTGGCCACCCCATAAGCACGGGACAGCTTGAACGTGGCCTGGAGCCAGCGGGCAGTGGCGAGATGGCTAAGGACGGCCCACGCTTCGTCCAGGACTACGAGGCGCTTGGTCGAGCCCGCCACGAGCGCGCTCTGCAGCCAGGACAGAGCACAGACCATGAGCAGCCCCAAGGCGGGAGAAGCGTAAAGGCGGGAAAGGTCGAGCACGACCATGCCCGCGCCCAGATCCACTCCGGCCGACGTCTCCCCGTCGAACATCCCGGCCAGGTCGCCGTGGACCAACCGGCGCAGTTCGAGCGCCACCTGCCTGCCGTCTCGGCGCAGCCCCTCAGTGTCGGTCCCGAGCGCTTGGGCGTGACCGGGCCCCGGGTTGAGCAGCGCTTCCGCTACAAGGGGAAGAGTGGGTACGGCAGAGCGTTCTTCCACCGCGCCCAGGGCCACGTCGGCGGCGGCCCGCTCCTCGGGCTGGAGCGGCCGCCCAAGCGAGCTGGAAAGGAGAGCACCAAGCAGCTCCGCCCGGCGCTGGTGGGCCGGCGCCAGGGCGGGCCCACCAGCGCCTAGCTCGTTGTGCGACGCTGGCCCCGCCTCGACCGAGGATGGTAGAGCGGGAGCAGGGACAGGGGCCGGATGCCCGCTCGAGCCGACATCGAGCGGGTTGAGGCGGAGGCCCAGCCCCGGCCCGAGACGGAGGGGCGAGCCGCCGCACGCCAGGGCGAGCGCCTCGTACTCGCCCTTGGGGTCGAGCACCCAGCACTGGCGGCCGAAACAGCGTTGCCGCCAGATGAACGACTTTACGAACGCGGACTTACCTCGCCCGATCTGGCCAATGACAACCATGTTGGGGCTGGTCAACTTGCCCAGGGCATAACACTCCCACGGGTCGAAGCAAAAAAGGCCACCGGAGGCTTCCCGGCCGACATAGCAACCGTGGACACCCAAGTCGTCGGGCACGACAAAGGGGTACAGGGTGCGCAGCTCGACGGTGGTTGCCCGGTGCGCTGGCGGAAGTGCCCAGTGACGCCTCACGCAAGGTCCTCCTGAATGGCGTGGGAAACTATTTGGAGCAAATTATTATATTTCATGCTATTACAATCTAACTGATGTAACGGACCGCGAGCGAGTCGGCTCCCCGCCGGGGGCCGCAGGGTCGACAGTCGGACCGTCGCAGGGCCGTTGGGCGGCGCCAGCTGGGCCGGTGGGCGGCACGGGCAGCTAATGCGCGACACTGTGGGTCATCCGAGTGCTTCAGCGAGTGCTCGCGGGCCTGGTGGTCACGCTGTTGGCAGGGGCCGGCTCGGCCGCGAGCGAAAGCGTCGCACAAGCGCAGGAGACGCAGGACGGGCAGGGGCAGGTTGCCTGGGTCGACGTCTCTGTGGCGACGGTCTGGATCCACCCTACGAGCCCGCGCAAGCTGGACAACCCCGAGCTGGCCCGTCCGGCCCGGGTCGGCCTGTGGCTTGACTCCATGGGCGTCGCAGGTCGTCTTGGCCTGCACGGCCGCATCGATACCCAGATCATCTTCGGGACCAGAGTGGTCGTGCTCTCGCGCCAGGGGAACTGGAGCGACGTGGAAATTCCCAGCCAAACGGGAGACCACTTCCCCGATGGCGTAATCGGCTGGGCCCCAAGCGCACAGCTCACTGTGACGTCACCTCCGGATGCTGTTCGCGAAGTCATCGTGTCGGTACCCTCAACGTTGCTTTACGCAGAGTCAGACGGCGTCGTCAGGGGACCGCAATTGCTCCTCAGCTACGGCACTCAGCTCCCGGAACTGGCCTCGGAGCGCAGTTACGACATCGTGGGGCTCCCGGGTGGAAATGAAGGTGCCATCGCTAGCGGTGCACTTGCACCAGTGCACACAGGGCCGGTGACGGGAGAGGCGGTCGTGGCACAGGCTCGCCTTTTTCTCGGGCTCCCCTATCTTTGGGGTGGTACGAGCAGCTTTGGGTACGACTGCTCTGGACTCGTGTACTCGGTATTTGCCCGTTACGGGCTCGTACTACCCCGCGACGCGGCCGATCAGGAACGAGCCACGAAACCTGTCCCCCTGGCCAAAACCCTTCCCGGCGACCTGCTGTTCTTCGCAGGGCCACACGGCAAAGGAGAGGTCGATCACGTCGGGATCTACGCCGGCGACGGCCTGATGGTGGATGCTCCTTATACCGGCGCCTACGTTGAGGAGATCCCCATGCGCTCCTCACCCGCCTGGCCGGACTTCGCCGGCGCGGGTCGGGTCCCCGGCGTGGTTTGACTGCCAGTCCTGATCGCCCCAGGCACCTCTGAGGCTCCAGGCGTTACCGTCGCGACAAGGTAGGAGCGGGACGGTGCCTGGACCGGGGCCGCGGCCACGGTGGCGCAGTCGGAGATTGGAGACGAGTCGGCCTCCCCTGAAGATACGGCTTGCTTCAGTGCCAGCGCCTCGACCGTTGCTCGGGCCAGGCCCTGTCCCAGCGCCCACAACTTCGATGCCCGCGACTCCACGAAGGTCACGGTACGGGGCGACTGTTCCCGAATCCTTCCCGCCACCCGCAGGGGTCGGGGCCCCCAGCCGAGGCCGCGGCGAGAGCCATCATGAGCCCCAGTAAGCGACTTGGAGTGGATTAACTGCTGCCTGGGAGCAACCGGTCCACTCCAGATCCTCTTTTTGCGATGGCGCTGCTCTTTTAGCGATGGCGCGTCGCACCTTCGGCCGGTCTCCGCGCGCTGGCCCCCACGATCAGCGCGGGCCTTAAGTCGGCGTACGGCTTTCTGGGCTACCTGCGGCGGCCCGGGCCGCCCTACTGGATGATCGTGTCTTCGTCCCCGCCCAACAGCTGTTGCGGTATTTGGCTGAACGTGTATTGGGGATGATCTGCGCCTGGCACCGCCGTAAAGGACCATATGACGTCGAAACGCTTGCCCGGCCAGGGGTTAGGGATGTTCGTGTGCGGGACTACGGGGAACGCGTCGGCCAACGCGGGGATGTGGTCGTGCTCCCAACAGATAAGGACCACCTTCGTGGAGCTGCTCACGACCGCGCTAGCCAGCTTGGCCTCTTCCCCTTCTTGGAAGGGGTTGTTTATCGAAAGGCCGATGCGGGCACTCAGCCCGAGGATGGTCTCATAAGTCCGATGAGCCTGGGTTTTGGCGGGATCCCCATAAGAGGGCGAATAAAGCGCTTCTGGTGTGCGCAACCCCGGTCGCAAAGTGCCGACCGCGGGGGCAAACAGCACGGCCAATGCTCCCGATCGCTGCCACCCACGCGGGATTAGCGAATGATCGTTCTGGTTGCCATTGAAGTCCACTCCAAACGGAGGGCCTGGAGCAACCGCTGGCTGGTTGGCGGCCGGCGGCGTTGGGTCAGCTGGCTTCTCGCCGTGGCGGATTATGTAGATCTGCTCGGGCGGGTTGTTCTCATTCGGGTCGTGAGGGCTCATCGTGCCTCCGGTGAGTGAAGTCGGTCGGTCTAGGTACTCGCTTGTCCGGCGCGCCCGCTTTTCCACGCGGCGGAACGTGACCTTATATAACTGTCGTAATCGCCCTCGCTCGTCAGTGAGGGCATGCCGGAGTGGGCCTTCCCCTGAGCATCGTCTACGGGCAGTTCGGACACCAGTTGAGCCTGCACTTGCTGGATATGCGAAGGGGTGCCGGCCACGGGATTGGGCCCTGTCGACTGAGGGACGGTCACTCCTGCGAGGGGGTCGTCACTGCGGGCTTGCCCGAGGGTTAGCACCTCTCCAAGGCCGGGGGCGGCCGCGTCGCGGGCCGTGAGGGGCGGGAGGCCCCAGCGCGTCTGCAGGGTCTTCAGGACCGAGGTGTGGTCGAGTGGTACCGTCCCCGACGGACGGAAGACGGTCCCCTCGGCAATGAGAGGCGACACGAGCACGGCCGGGACACGCACACCAAAACGGGTGAAATCAAATCCAAACTCTCCGGCAAGATTGTCGGGCGGCACGGCACCAGTGGGTGGAGGCACATGGTCGTAACAGCCGCCGTGCTCGTCGTAATTTATGATGAGCAGGGTCTGGGCCCACGCGGGGCCGTTGCGCAATGCGTAGTACACGTCGTGGATCAGCTGCTCCCCGAGCGCCACATCGTAATTGGGGTGTTGGCTGTTGCCAGAGGAACCCCAGCTCGGCTCCAGGAACGTATAGCAACCAAGGCTCCCCGCGGCGGCCGCGGCTTGGAAATCCTCGAAGCGCCCGAAATGGGACTCAGGAGCATCCGTCGTATCCGGAAAATTGAGCCGGGTTAGCGGCTCGTTGTCGTAGCCGTATATCGACCAATTGAGCTGATGGGCGCTCAGGAGCCCAAAAATGCTCTGCGACGTGTACTTCGATGTGGAGTCGTCCATGTGGCCCTGGCTGGTGGCAGCGGAAGCAAAAGCGCGGTTCGGGAACGTTTCGGTCGGCACCGAGGCGAACCACTGGTCGCACACTGCGTACCCACGGGCCAAGCCGGACAGGATGGGGAGCAGCTCGGGTGTGAAAACCCCCATGATGTCGGTCGCAACTGTGCCCGCCACGATAGGCCGGCGGGCGTCCGTGCCGCTCAGGGTATTGGCGAAGTCCGTAACAAACCCGTCGTTGGTATCGGGGGTGGACGTGGTCGGAGCCGTCACGCCGAAAAGCTGCA
>Ga0187783_10004434_pt1 | contig 10405 bp, 6 predicted proteins | sample 1015_SJ02_MP02_2_FD_132471 | JGI IMG/M metagenome (GOLD analysis project Ga0187783, IMG submission 132471) | Tropical peat soil microbial communities from peatlands in Department of Meta, Colombia - 1015_SJ02_MP02_20_MG | ecosystem: Environmental > Terrestrial > Soil > Wetlands > Peat | place...
ATATTTTGCTGACATACCGGGAGGTCATGCAGAATCTACTCGCGATTCCTGTTTACATTGGCAAGAAAAGTGAGAAAGAGAAATTTGTTGGAGCGGTTTATACGACTGCACTGGAAGCCATGATGCCAGATGGGCGGGCGGTGCAAATGGGAACCTCTCACCACCTGGGTCAGAACTTTTCAAGGCCTTTCGAAATCCGCTTTCTGGATCGAGACAGCGAGCTTCGCTTCGTTTGGCAAACGTCCTGGGGAATTTCGTGGCGAATCATCGGCGCCCTAATAATGGAACATGGAGATGACAAAGGACTTGTACTTCCTCCTAGGCTAGCCCCCATCCAGATCGTGATTGTGCCTATAATTTTCTCAAGCGGAAAAGCCGCAGAGATTTTGGAAAAGTGCAGTGAGGTCGAGAAAGAACTGAATGCGGCCGGGTTAAGGACGCTGGTTGACTCAAGGGAGAATTACACCCCCGGATGGAAGTTTAACGAGTGGGAAATGAAGGGGATTCCACTCCGGATCGAGATAGGGCCTCGAGATCTAGCGAACAAGACCGCTGTTCTCGTTCGAAGGGACACCAGAAGCAAAATGTCGGTTGCATTGGCGAATATTTCATCGGAATCAAGAAAAAACCTGGAGACTATCCAAGAAAATCTCTGGGAGATCGCGTCAAGTCGACTGAAAGAGCAAACTGCCAGCGTGAATAGCTTCGATGATCTTCGAACAGTGTTGGAGGAAAGAGGAGGTTTTGTAAAAGCTCCTTGGTGTGGGTCTCAGGAATGTGAAACGAAGGTCAAGGACGATACCGGTGCTGACATCCGGCTGATTCCGTTTGATGAGATAGCAGCACTCGGTTCCATTTGCATCATCTGCAAACAACCGGCAACGGCGATCGCGTACTTTGCGCGGGCTTACTAGGGATTTATTTCGGAAGAACAGCTCTTACAGTAGAAACGACTCGTCGGACTTCTTCATCTGTCAGAAATGGCTGAATTGGGAGTTGAAAAACGGTTTTGCAAACTTTTTCTGCAATCGGAAAGTCGCCCTCCTTATAACCAAAAGTTTGTCTGTAATAGGGTTGCAAGTGGATCGGCACGGGCCACGAGATATCAGCCTCCACTCCTTCCTCCCTCAGTCGATGAACCAGATTGTCCCGAGAAATTCCCGCGAGTTTCTCGTCAAGAGTGACTGGAAACATGTACCACGCATGTGCTGACGCATCGTCCACTCTCTGGAATCCAAGAGACTCTACATCCTCAAGGCCTTCCGTGAGGATTCTCGCATTTTTTCTCCTTTTCTCGTTAAACTCATCAAGTACATTGAGCTGTTCGAGACCTATCGCGGCGCAGATTTCAAGCATGCGAAAATTGTACCCCATAATCTTCTGATTGTAGCGACTGGACTGTCCTTGGTTTCTCGCCATTCGAATCTGATCTGCTATTGAGTCATCGTTCGTCGTCACAAATCCTCCCTCACCCGTGTGCAAATTCTTTGTTGCATAGGTACTGAAGCTCGAGATATCCGATACATTGCCGATCTTCTTACCTTGATACTCTCCTCCAATCGCTTCAGCCGCATCTTCCACAACAGTTACCATATTTTTGTTTGCCAGTTTCTTTATCTGATCCAAGTCAGCGGGCAAACCGTAGACGTCAACTGGTTCCAAAGCAACGGTTCTCTCTGAGATCTTTTCTTCCACATTTCCTGAGTCGATATTGAAAGTTTCAGGATCGACATCCGCAAAGATAGGCGTCAAGCCATTGGCGATAGCGGCGTTCGCCGTGGCAGCAAAACTGAGAGGTGAGGTTATTACTTCTCCGCCCTCTTTCACATTCTTCAAGTGCGAAGCGCAAAAAATGCCAAGATGGAGGGCAGCGGTCCCGGAATTGAGCGCGACTACATGACGGCATCCGATATATTCCGAGAGCCGAGACTCAAACTGCTTCACATATTCTCCTTGGACAAGCATACCTGAGCGGAGAATCGATACTACCGACTTTTCAATAGCCTCGTCGTTGAAGGGCTGCGCTATTCGAATTTTGGGCCGTTTTTCCGAGTGGAGCATCGAACGCAACATGGATACTATTTTTCATAATTTATAATGTAAGCCCGCAATAATTAGTTCTGAGCGTGGCCTAATCAAATGTGATAGCTCGGTATCATTCTTAAATACCACTGACAGTAGTAGGTATCTCCATGCAAAGAGCAGAGGAGCTCCTACCTATACTCCAAATTCAGACTAGGTCTAATACCGTTCCTGTTTACGCGCTTCCTCACGAGACAGCCAGCATATGTCCGGAGTGCAATCGGACAATCCCGGCGTTGGTTTTCGAGAGGGATGAGAAGATTTGGATAACAAAGACTTGTCCGGACCATGGTATTTGTGAAGAGCTCTACTTTGGATCCGCGAGATTATTCAAGAAATTTGCAAAGTATTTCCACGACGGCAAGGGAATCGACAATCCGAATGTTCCGCTCTCAAAGTGTAACTGCCCGAAGAATTGCGGTTTGTGTTCCTCACATCTGAGTCACAGCGGATTGACTAACCTTGTGATCACAAACAGGTGCGATCTTACTTGCTGGTACTGTTTCTTTTACGCCAAGAAGGGCGTTGAAGGAGCTTACGTTTACGAACCGACGCTAGACCAGATTAGATCTATGGTAAAAGCGCTGAGAGCCGAGAGACCAGTTCCCGGAAACGCAATCCAGATCACCGGGGGTGAGCCCACATTGCGAGCTGATCTTCCAGAAATCGTGAAGGTGTGCAGGGAAGAGGGTGTCGATCACATTCAGCTCAACAGCAACGCGATCAACATGGCGATCGATCCCGCTTTAGTAAAGCGGCTTCGGGAATCTGGAGTGAACACTGTTTACATGAGCTTCGATGGAGTTACTCCGAGAACCAACGGCAAAAATCACTGGGAAGCGCCTTACGCAATAGAAAATTGCAGAAAAGCTGGTCTTGGCATAGTTTTAGTTCCCACTGTCATCAAATCGGTAAACGACCACGAGTTAGGGCAGATTATCCGATTCGGTCAAGCTAACATTGACGTGATTCGATCGGTAAACTTCCAGCCCGTCTCTCTCACGGGGCGTCTAACAAAGTCTGAGAGGGAGAAGTACAGGATTACAATTCCCGACGCAATCCAGAGGATTGAGCAGCAGACAAAGGGCGAGATTGTCGAGGACGACTGGTTTACTGTGCCAACCTGTGTTCCAATGACTCACTTTATTGAGGCGTTCACGAAGAAGCCACAGTACGAGCTCTCAATCCACTTTGCCTGCGGCGCCGGCACTTATGTGTTCAAGGATCACGACAACCTGATTCCTCTTACGAGGTTTGTCGATATGGAGGGCCTGCTGAATTATCTCCAGGACAAAGCCGACGAGCTGAACGGAGGAGCGAGTAAACTTGTAGTAGTCCCGAAGATACTGGCGAACATTACCAAGTTTATTGACAAAGAAAAAACTCCAGAAGGAATCAATCTTTCCAAGCTTCTGTTCAATGCGCTTGTGAAGCACGACTATGAAGCGTTGGGAGATTTCCATCAGAAGACAATGTTCTTGGGGATGATGCACTTCCAGGACAAGTACAACCATGATGAGGAGAGGCTGATGCGTTGCGACATCCACTACGTTACTCCTGATCAGAGAATAATTCCATTCTGTGCGTTCAACGTAATTCCAGAGTGGTACAGGGACCGAATCCAGCAGAAGTATGCAATTCCAATCGAAGAGTGGGAAAGAAGCTCTGGTCATACTCTTGAGCAGGGGTTGTACCGCGGTACCTTGAGAAAGGGCAAGCAGCACCACGCAGGTTGTGGTTGCTCGGTTGTAATGCAGCAAACCCAGCAAGCAAGGAACATGGAAACTATTACCGGCGACGTTCTTCCCATAATCAGTTCGTAAGCGAGCCGATGACAGTTCGGGACGTCGTCCCGAACTTCCCGAATTATCTTTTCGGTCTTCAGTTAGGTTTTAATTTCTTCTCGTCATTTTATTCCTAGTATTATCGTTTTGTCGCAGCAGTCGAGCCTAGAGTTATTTTTTGAAAAAGAAAAGGCCCCAGAACCCCCTCAGAAGACAACAAAACTCGAGCTTCAACTTTTTGTGCCGGCGACGGATGCGCTTCAAAGTCTCCGAACCAGAATAAAGTTTCTGACGAGCGAGGTAACAAACCTGGAAAGGTCAGCGCTCGTATCAGCGACCTACGATGGGGAGAGACGTATTGCTGTCCTAAAGTTCTACGAACCATCTGAAAATCGAATCTATTTGTGGTCTGACAAGAGCGGACACAAGCCCTATTGTTACTCGAAACAACAGGAATCGGATCTTAAGTACCTGTTGAAGCAGCGTTCGAACCTAGAGCGAATCGAAACAGTTTCGAAGTATGAGCCGCTCTCTGACAAGGAGATAAGCGTTAGCAAGATAGTTGCAAAAGATCCGCTCGCAATTGGGGGTCAGGACAACAGCCTGCGAAATGAAATCAGCTGCTGGGAGGCCGATATCAAGTACTATGAAAATTACCTCTACGATAATGGCCTGGTCGTTGGGGCTCACTATAGCATAAAGAACGGGAAGATCGAGCCCGTCCCCTTCGACGTTCCGAAAGAAGTAGAGGAATCCCTCAGGCGTACCCTCCAATCTTCAAAGTCCGATCTCGCGAGGGCGATAACTACCTGGGCTTCGCTGTTAAACCAGCCCCTGCTCGAAATAAAACACGCTGCGATTGATATTGAAGTGTGGTCTCTCGAGAATAGAATCCCCGACCCGAAGATAGCAGAGCATCCCGTTGTCGCTGTGTCCCTTGTTTCGAGGAAGGAGAAGGTCGTCTACCTCCTAAAGAGAGAAGACCTAGAACCGGGGGATCCCGGAGTGCTGCCGAACGATGCGCGTGTCCTGATTTTTGAGAAGGAAAGAGATCTCCTGATTCAGGTCTTTAGAGACATAATCGAATACCCGTTCCTCACAAGTTTCAACGGAGATGATTTTGATCTGGATTACCTCTATCATCGAGCTTTGCGCCCCGAAATGAGTATTCCCAAAGATGCGGTTCCCATAATCTTGGGTAATAATTTTGCCGGACTGAGGCACGGTGTCCACATTGATCTGTACAAGACTTTCAACAACCGCTCGCTCAAGATCTATGCCTTTGGAAACAAGTACTCCGAACAGACGCTCGATGGCGTAGCCGAAGGCCTTCTCGGAGAGTCAAAGATAGAGTTCGAGGGTTCGATCAACAATCTTCCTTTGTACGAGCTCGCACGCTACAACTTGCAGGACACCGACCTGACCTACCGACTGGCTTCGATCTGGAACGAGGTCCTGATGAAGGTGTTGCAGGTTATCGCAAGGGTTGGCAAGATGCCGATCGACGATCTCTCTAGGCTGGGGGTCTCGAATTGGATCAGGAGCATGCTGTACTATGAACACCGTCGGGAGAACGCGTTAATCCCGAGACCGGAAGAGCTGAAGGAAAAGGGCGGGGCAAAATCCGAAGCGGTAATAAAAGGAAAGAAGTACAAGGGTGGTTTAGTAATCGAACCCAAGTCGGGTGTCCATTTCAACGTCTCAGTGCTCGACTTTGCATCCCTTTATCCTTCGCTCATCAAAGTCAATAACATCTCCTACGAAACTGTCAATTGTCCGCATCCAGAGTGCCGCGGCAATGTGATTCCCGAAGTTGGTAGCTGGAGCTGCACGAAACGCCGCGGGATAGAATCGCTCGTTGTTGGATCGCTGCGAGATCTTCGTGTCGATTATTATAAGCAGCTAACACGAAGCAAGACCCTTTCCAAGGAAGATAAAGAGCTGTACAAGGTCGTGAGCCAGGGCCTCAAGGTAATACTCAATGCCTCCTACGGGGTGCTTGGGTTTGAAAGTTTTCCTCTTTATTGTCTGCCTGCCGCAGAGGCAGTTGCCGCTTTAGGGCGTAACGCCATAACTAAGACGATACAAAAGTGCCGCGAACTGGGAATCGATGTTGTGTACTCTGACACTGACAGTCTCTTCATCCAAGCTCCGTCCTCAGGGCAGATAAACGAGGTGTCCGACTGGACTCGTAACAATCTCGGAATAGAGCTTGACGTGGACAAGGTATACCGATACGTCGCAATGAGCCAGAGGAAGAAGAACTACTTTGGCGTGCTGGACGACGGAACGGTAGATATCAAGGGTCTTACCGGAAAGAAATCTCAGACTCCACAGTTCATCAAAGACACCTTCGCGTACATACTAGAAGTGTTGAGCAAGATCAAAACCTCTGATGATTTCGAGAACGCAAGGGAGGAAATCAAGACCCGGTTGACTAACGACTATAACAGGCTGAAAAACCGTCAGATCTCGATGGATGAGCTTGCGTTCAACGTAATGATCGGCAAGGATATTGGTGGGTATCGCGACTCTATTCCACAACACGTACGTGCAGCTCTACTCCTTCAAAAATCTGGGAAGGATGTTCGAGCTGGGGACATAATCTCCTTCGTCAAGACGAACAATTCAGACGGGGCAAAGCCGGCGAAGATGGCAAAACCAAACGAAATTGACGTGGACAAGTATATTGAGTACATGCGTGGCACCTTCGATCAAATCCTGAGCTCGCTGGGGTACGACTTTGACGAGATCCTGGGAGCGACGAAGCTCGAGGACTTTTTTTGGACCTCAAGCTAGCTATTGGAAGGAAAAAGGGCTCTGGACTCAAGATCGTTATCACCGCGCTCTTTTACGGCGCTCAATGGGCTATTGTCTTCACGGCCCTTAAGAAAATGGAAACCATCCGCAACATAATTATATTTACTTCGCCCGATTCGTTTGACTTAAGACACGAGGATCACGTTCTTTCTTTATCCAGTTTTTGATACCAGGAGACATGTGGAAGAATGGTTAACATCGAAACGACCTGTACCTTGGAGAACTTTCGAAGATTTCTGATACAGAGTACTTGCATGTCTTTCATTCCCGAAGGGTACTTTAGAGATCCGGAGGTCTTTCCGGAGAAGGAAGGCGACACCGGTTCCATCTACATCGAAGCTGCGGACAAAGTCAGTTTGAAGAAAATTCGCGACATTACTTTTGTAAATGCTAGGGACATCCTTGGAATAATTTATGTCAGTAAGAGTGGAAATACCAAATTAAAATGGCGGGAAAGCCGGGGCGAGCTCGGCAAACTCTCTGGGGAGGCGTCGACAAACAGCCTTGTAAACCTGTTTACAGCCCGCGTTCTTTCCAAGGAATACACGGACCAGCTTCTGGAGACGGCCGAAGCCGGGGAGGAAGCTACTACAGAGGCTGTTCAGGAAGAGCAATACCAGTCTCAATCGCTCCCAGGACAGGAACTCGAGGGGACCCTTAACGTGGAAGGAGATGTGTAAGTTATTCTATGGAAAGTGGTAGTTCGTCATCCCTGAATAATTCGGTAAAGGTGAAGGTTTTCGAGATCACAAGCATGACAGATCCTGATACCGGAAAGCCGGGCAAGAATATCAAGCTCGTCCAGGTAAAGCAGCAGAGGCCGCAGCCGCAGATGTTTGGCCCGTTCGGGGGAGCAGAAGAGGCAAACATGATCAAAGGGATAATGGGACAATTCCAGTCCATGGGAATCTTTCCGATGAGGGATTCTCCCAAGATCAATCTGTTTTTGAGCGAAAGCGAATACGATCTCCTAGGTGTAAGGTTTGAAGTGAACGAAGTTTACGACATGGTTTTGAAAGACGGGACTATTCGATTCCGCAAGAGCACCGAAGGAATTTAAGAAACGACTATCACTGTGATGCTTCTGTCAGAGATAAATCAGATCGCGATAATCTGAATAATCGTCTCAAAAGACCATCTTCATTTTATTTTCACGCCCCTCCTCTGCGAGGTTGGTCTAGACTGGCCTAGGACAGGGGCTTCCCACGATATTCCATCGAAAAGAGCCTCTAACACGGGTTCGAATCCCGTACCTCGCACCAATTTGCATGTAAGGCAACTTCAGGAGAAGCCGGTCCAATAATCTTTCCAGTTGGTTACTCGGAGTCTGGTTATCGGATTGAGCCCGCAAATACGACATCATTCTCCTCAACTCAGATTACCACAAAGAATTCTCCTTCTGTCGCACCTCATATAGTCCGTTTAGCGTCTTTTTCACCGAGCTGCCTGACCACAACTTTTCAACGGGCTTATTGGCAATACGAATCGAGACAAACGAAATATGACTGACGAAGAAAATATCAAGACATCTTTCTTCAGTTTTCTTCGATCAAATTTAGCTCCTTCCTTTAGCGCTCTCTTATATCATACTGCTCTTCGAGCTCCGATAATTTGACGGCAGCTGGAGTAGCAATATCCCACAGGATATTGAAAATAGCTTTGTGCTGATCCACAAATTCTGGGTAGCTGGTATAGACCGCCATGTCTAGTTGAGTTTTTTTGGATTCTTCGGAATCCCCACTCATCAATAGCTCCCTTTCGTTCAATGAAAAGGCTCCCTTGATACCTGAGAGGTGACGGATTTGCACATTCTCTACCTCCATGAGTTTCTCGATCTGATTCGTACTCTCCATAGTCACTTCGGTTAGTGCCCGGACTCTGACACCACGAGAGGAGGCCGCAATCCGAGCTTCTTTCAATCCCCCAATTTCCATTACGCTTGCCAGCAAATTCGGTATGATACAAGTATCCAGGTAATGATTCGCGTGACGCACAACATTAAGTCGGGCAATAGTTACCTCGTCTTCGCCAAAAACGACTGCAAGATTATCCCTTTCGTAGCGACTCTCTAATTCTTTGATCTTCTGTTCTGCGGGCGTAGCAATCGACCATAGTTGTTCGAATAAGAATTGATTCTTGCTAACGATGGATTCTAGGTTACTGAAAAACTGATGGCCCATGGAGTAGGAATTCGTCGGGGTTTGAACTCCTTCCACCGAATATTTTTTGTCCCACACGGAAAAATTCGCCACAAGACCGTCCAAGTGCCGAACACGTATTCCCTGATTTATCATAAGCTGCTGACAAAAAAATACGTTTTCTGGTGTCACTTCAGTGACCAAAGAGACCTCAAGGCCCTTTGACCTAGATAGTACATAAGATGGTGTGTGTCCTGGAATATCAACGCCGTATCGGATCGAACCTGGATTTCGGACTGCGACCATTTTTTCATGAGAAATTGCTACGATATCTTGCAGTAGATTTTCGTAGTCTCCAACGTCGTCCAATAACAGACTCCCGGTTACTTGGAATGGAGCAGGCAGTCTGTCTATCACAGACACTAATTCGGAAATTGTGAACGGTTTTTGAAGAATTCCGTCGACACGATCTTTGTATCTAATACTAGGGAGCTCTTCAATGACCGCGAGTATTATTTTCTGATCTGGGCGAATCTGCTTTAATCTCTGCGCAGCTTCTGTACCGCTCATTTCAGGGAGGGTATCATCTAGTAGTACAAGGGGAGCCGGTTGTGACGAATTCAGCGAGCTGGAGTAAGCCAGAAGATCTTTGACGTTGTAGAACTTTTCAACGACGGTCAAACCTGCCTTGGTGAAGAAGTTGTTGTAAACATGAACTAACTCCTCCGAACCATCGACTATGACAATCTCAAGGTTCTTTTTGAGCACAAATTCACTTGAACAGTTGCTGTGCCGTAAATCGATTTTGATATGTTAACAATTAAAAAAACTACTATTGGAATTATTTTTGCATATTCTTGTTTCAAAGTAATTCCTCCATTTCATCATTTTGAACACATATTCGAGATCCCCAGTGAAAGTGCCGACAATTATGTTTCCGGGCCTACCATTCCTTGAATCATCGACATCCTCTGAAGCTGTTCACATACCTCGGCGCATTCTGTTGCTTGAAATGCGATCTAATATTGGCTACAAAGAAAGATATCAGCTTGATTATATCAGGAATTCTCAGTCTCTATCGGCTCCAACTTTACTTTCCTTTCAGCATTTCTTAGTTGGTTAACTTATGAAGGTCGATAATGGTCTGCCTCTGTTGATTTGCAGGATTGATATATGCCCGGAATGCACTTACGAGAAGCATTTCTCGTTCGACTTTCTCCTCCTGCCCAACATTTCCGGAGAACTAGCTATTATTCTCGTACTCTATCCATGAGGGGCGGAATTAGTATTCAAATCCCAATGCACAAAATTCACAGAGTTTGCCTACAGCAGCACCTTGTTCGAAAAGCTTGGCCTTTGAGTTTTTGCAGACATAACAACAGTTCTCTGATGGACTAAACAAAGGATTCTCTTTTTCACCTGAGACTGCTGGGTGCTCAGTTGCTAACAAAAGGGGAATGTCCATATGAGGATGGGTTCGAGTATTCCCCTTAACTCTGTTCTGTTATGTTAGAGGCAATTGTAACTGCCAGAGATGAAAGCCTAGAACCACACAGGGATGGCCGTACAACTTAAGCAGCA
>Ga0187783_10004435_pt1 | contig 10404 bp, 8 predicted proteins | sample 1015_SJ02_MP02_2_FD_132471 | JGI IMG/M metagenome (GOLD analysis project Ga0187783, IMG submission 132471) | Tropical peat soil microbial communities from peatlands in Department of Meta, Colombia - 1015_SJ02_MP02_20_MG | ecosystem: Environmental > Terrestrial > Soil > Wetlands > Peat | place...
CGCATCATCAATCTCGATCACAGCCCGTTCAGCGTAGGCCGAAAAGTAGACAAAGATTTAGTGATTGCCGATCCGCGTGTCTCCCGCGATCACGCCATTATCATCTCTGAAAACGGTGAATTCTCGGTGTTCGACCAGGGCAGCAAGCACGGTACCTTTGTCAATGGGGAGAAGGTCGAACGCAAGGTTCTCGAGCGGAATGACCGGTTGGAGTTCGGGGTACGCGAGGCGGCCTACGTCATCTTCAACCCGCAGCACACGACGACGAATTCGGCTCGCGAGTTTCTCAGCCAGATCTCGGGGATGCACATCTCGGGAGAAACCACGGATCTCGAGAAGCTGGTGATTTTCCTCGAAGCCGCGCGCAAGCTGAATACGGTTGGAGTTCTCGACGAAATTCTGATGACGTTGCTCGAGGGGACGCTGAAGCTGACCCGGGCGGAGCGCGCCTATGTGTTCCTCAAAAACGAGCAAGGTCTGTTGCGCCTGGCCGCGGGGCGCAATGCTAAGGGCGAGCCGCTACTCGAGGATACGACAATCTCCCACTCGATTCTGGACGACGCCATGCGATCCAACTCCGAATTTGTTCTGACCGATACCAGCCGGTCCGTCGATCTGGTCGGACGCAACAGCATCGTCGCCTATGATCTGCGCACGGTCATCTGCGTTCCCCTGCGTAAGCCGCAAGTACAGACCACGCGCGGCGAAAAAGGTAGTTCCCCGGCGACTTCGGGCGAGGCCATGGGAGCGCTCTATGTGGACTCGCGCTTCGCTTCCCGGGATCTTTCGAGCGTGAGTCAGGACATCCTTCACGCCATCGCCACCGAAGCCGCCTCCCTGATCGAGAATGCCCGCCTGGTACAAACCGAGGAATCGGCGAAGCGATACCAGCAGGAGCTGTCGATTGCCGCCACCATTCAGCAGCGCCTCATGGCGGTGACCATCCCGGAAGTTCCCTTCGCCCGGCTGGGTGGCAGAAATCTTTCCTGCAAGGAGATCGGGGGAGATTTTTTCGATGCCGTCAACACCGGCGAAGGCCTGGCCGTGGTTCTGGCCGATGTCAGCGGCAAGGGGGTCTCGGCAGCCATCCTGGCATCGACCCTACAAGGCATGATCTACTCTCACCTAACCTCGGGCATGCAGCTCGCCGAAATCGTGACGGCGGTGAACTTGTATTTCACCCACAAGCACATCGGGGAAAAATACGCGACTCTGATTCTGGCCCGTATTCGCGGCGATGGCGAATTGGAGTATGTGAATTGCGGCCACATCCCTCCCCTGATCGTTTCCGGCGACCAGGTGGAGCGGCCTGCGGACAGCAATTTGCCTGTCGGATTGTTGCCCAGCGCCGAATATAAAAGTGCCCGGGTTGCGCTGAAGTCCGGCGACCGGTTGATCCTCGTCACCGACGGCGTAACTGAAGCTCAGGATCCCCGCGGTGAGTTCTTTGAGGACGCTCGCCTAGAGGTCGCCGCCAAAGCCGGCACCTTGGACGATATCTTTGCCGCCATCTCGAGCTTCTGCAGCGGCACGCCGCTCGGAGATGACTGCACCGTCGTCGAGCTGCTCTATACCGGCTCCGGGGGCCATAAGAAACAGTAGTTCCGTGATCCCCTGCGACCACCCATGCCGAGCGATCAACTCCCTCCCACGATTATTTCCCCCGGTCTTGAATCGTAAGGTAGCGTCGCACTTTAGTAACCATCCAGGCGGTTACTTTAGAGCTGATATTCACACCGATGCAAAAGGATAAGGGTTCTACACTGTGGTTCGTTCAAAGCGGGACGTAACCGATGATGACCGAGCGCCGCATCGACCACACCACCCGCAAGCGCATCGCGGAGATGAGCCCCGAGGAAATGCGCCGGGCGCTTCTCACTTCGGAGAAAACTGGCCTGCCCAATCGGCGCGCCTTCGATGAGAAGGAGCCCAGTCAGTTCGTCGCGATGCTCGATGTCAACGGATTGAAGTCGCTCAACGATCATTACGGATATGAGGCCGGTGACATCTTGATTCGCCGTCTCGCCGATACATTGGTGGGTGTCGGACTCGACGCCTATCACGACAAGGGTGATGAGTTCTTCTGTCGCGGGGATTCGCTTGCGGAACTCAACACCAAGCTTTCTGAAGCGCAACAGCTTCTCAGAAATGAGCCGTTTGTTGTTCCGTCGATACAGAATGGCCGGCTGACGACGATTGAAGGGGCGGATTTCTGCTTCGGTATCGGCACCAACCCGATGGAGGCGGAACAGTCCTTAAAGCATCAGAAAGAACTGCGGCAGGCACAGCATTCGTAGTTGCGCAGTTAGCGAAGGAAAGACTTTCCATACATGATTGTTCGGCGAGATGGGACTCGGTCTCAGACTTCAAGGTTGTTCGCCTGCCGCTGGAAGCACTTCGGAGGTGACTTCTGTCCTGCCATCGGCACTTGTGCGCAATCGGTACCAGCTCACGATGGCGACCAGCGAAAATACGAAAATGATGCTCGAGATAGCGTTGATTTCAGGAGTGATGCCGCGACGCAGCCGGCCCCAGATCTCAAGCGGCAGCGTGTTGTCGCGCCCGATCAGGAAAAAGCTCACGGCGATTTCATCGAGCGACAGAGTGAAGATCAAAAGCGCCGCGCCGATGATGGAAAGCCGTAGATTGGGGATCGTGATTCGCCAGAAGGTCTGCCAGTAGTTTGCTCCCAGGTCGAGGGAAGCTTCCTCCTGGGCGCGATCGAGTTTCTGGAGTCCCGCAAACACCTCGGTCGTGGCCACCGAGATCAGTGCTGTGCCGTGGCCGAGGATGATCGTCAGCAGACTCGACTTCACATGGGCTTCGCGAAACAGCATCAGGAGCGAGAGTCCGGTGATGATGCCCGGCAAAATCAAGGGCAGGAGTACAAGTCTGCGGAACAGGGCCTTGCCGGGAAAATTCGCCCGGTCGAGCGCCAGGGCAGCGGGAATCCCAAAACCGAGAGACAGCCCAACGGCCGCGACCGCGACTGACAGGCTGTTTAGGACCGATGTCCAGATGGCATCGTCCCCAAACAAGATCCGATACCACTCGAGGGTAAGATTTCGCGGGGGGAAGCCACCCACACCGCTTCCGTTGAAGGAGTAGACGATCAAGGTAACGATCGGCAGATAGAGAAATGCGAAGACCAGGACGGCATGCCCCCTCAACCAGCCGGGTCTGCCGTGGGTAGCGGTCATCGGAAGCTCCATTTTCGTTCCAGCCTCTCCGAGAGGAAGAGCAATGCCAGCACCAGCAGAAGCATACAAAGTGAGATGGCAGCACCCAAAGGCCAGTTATAGGAAGCACCGAACAAGCTGACCACGATATTCGAGATCATGATGCCGCTCGGCCCGCCTAGCAGCAGAGGAGCCAGGAAATCGCCGAGACTGAGCACAAACGCGAAGGTCGCTCCCGCGAGCACGCCCGGAATCGAAAGGGGAAGGATCACCCGCCAGAACGTTTGCCGGGGGGATGCGCCCAGATCCTGCGAGGCTTCCACCAGATTGCGAGGAATGTGCTCGAGCGAGGCGTAAATCGGCAGGAAGGCAAATGGGGTGTAGATGTGGGTGAGGGTGAGCACCACCGCGAACGGGCTGTACAGCAAGAACTCGAGCGGATGCTTTGTCAGGCGGAGATATTCGAACAGCGTGTTCAGCACGCCATCACTGCCCAGAATCGTTTTCCAGGCGTAGGCACGGACCAGGTAGCTGACCCACAAGGGAATGATGACTAACTGGTAGAGAAGATCCTTTCTGCGGCTGGCGTGAACGGATAAGTAGTAGGCCAGCGGGTAGGCGAGGAGCAAAGAGAACAGCATGACGCGGGCGGCGATCCACATGGAACGGAATAGCGTCTGTCCATAAACGTCGACGCGCAACAGTTCACGGTAGTTGTCGAAGGTCCAGGAATGGACGATGGTCTGGGCGGGCGAGACCGACCAAACGCTGTAACAGAACAGCAGAGCGTAAGGAAGCAGCAGAAAGATCGCCACCCACGTCAGCGGGGGCAGGGTAACTGCGGCACGGTAAGCGCGGGAAAACATCAGATTTTCACGTCCGATTCGGGGATGGGCACGGCATCCGAGGCTGCGAATTCCAGTTCCAGTTCGCCGGCCCAGGTTTCCCGTGCGGAGGCTCGCACCACCAGGGTGAGTCCATCCCCACAATCCATCTGGAGGAGGGCAGTCGCACCATGAAAGGCCTGGTGGCAGATTGTCCCGCGGATACGGACGGCATTGCCGTCGGATCGAGGGGCCCCGGGTCTTACCAGACGGATGTTCTCCGGGCGCAGAGAGAACAGTCGCGGACCATCGGGCAACGCCACCGGCCAGGCCAGCGAATGATAACGGGCGATGCCGTTTTTAACTTCACCGCGAAGCAGATTGGTGTAGCCAATGAACTGCGCGGCGTAGGCGGTTGCCGGCCGGCTGTAAATTTCGCGGGGGGAGGCGATCTGTTCGAGGTGGCCCATGCGCAGCAGCGCGATGCGGTCCGACATGATCATGGCTTCGTCCTGATCATGGGTGACGAAGACGAAGGAGATGTTGACCTCCCGCTGCAGTGACTTCAGTTCGACCTGAACCTGGCGGCGCAGGCTGGCGTCCAAGGCGGAAAGCGGCTCGTCGAGAAGCAGCAATCGCGGACGATTCACGAGCGCCCGAGCTAAGGCTACGCGTTGTTGTTGTCCGCCGCTGATCTTGGCCGGCTTCGACTTGGCGTAAGCTGCCATCTTCACCATGGTCAGCGCTTGCTCGACGCGCCCCGCAATTTCCTGCTGCGGCACCTTGGCCACGCGTAATCCGTAACCTACGTTCTCTGCGACCGTCAAATGGGGGAACAGAGCATAGTGTTGAAAGACGGTGTTGACCCGCCGACGGTAGGGAGGGAGATTGTCGAGTCGCTCGCCTTCCATCCAGATCTCACCGGAATCGGCGAGCTCGAAACCCGCAATAATGCGCAGCAAGGTCGTCTTTCCCGAGCCGCTTTCTCCAAGGATTGTCAGGAACTCGCCTTGTGCCACCTCGAGCGAGATGTCGCGCAGCACGGGATTCGCGCCAAAAGACTTGGCGACGTTGCGAACCGACAACAAAGCCGCGGAATTGGCTGCCGCAGGGGAGGACACAGGGGCCGTTTGGCTGACGGTATGCATCTTGTTCGAGTGCCGATCTCCTGGTGGCAATCTGGCGGTGTCTTCCGCCCCGTGGGCGGCCGCCGGCCGGGTTATTGCGCGGCCTTCACTTCATTCCAGATCTCGTTGTACTTCGCCCGCCGGGGCACATTCTGCCAGAAATAGATGCGCTTCTGGTAGCTGTCTACGTCATCCAAATGCAGGTTCTTGACCTGATCCGGTGTCATGTACCGTGCTGCCTGGGGATTCGCCGGTGTGTAACCGGTAACATCGGTGACCTTCTTCTGCGTTTCAGCGTCAATCATGAATTCCACAAATTTGTACGCCAGATCTTTGTTTTCGGCGCCCGCGGTGATCATCAGGTGATCGATCCAGCCGGTGGTGTTTTCCTTGGGGATGATCTCCCCGACGGGAAAATTGAGCTTCCGCAGCTGGTTGGTCATCAGCGGCCAGCCCATGGACGCGACAACTTCGTGGTTCTCAAACAAGTTGGTCAATTCTCCGCCTGTCGACCACATTTTGCGGACATTGGGCTTGAGCACGAGCAACTTTTTCTTCACCGCCTCCAGCTGATCATCCGTGAGGTTGTAGAGTTGGCTCGGGTCCGGTTTGTCGAATCCGAGAACCTGCGCCGCCATGTACACGGTCGAAAGATCATCCCAGACGGAAATCTTGCCCTTATACTTCGCGTCCCAAAATATGTTCCAAGTGTCCGGCGGCTGAGGAAAAACCGTGCTGTCGTAGATCATGGGGTTTGGCCCCCACATGAAGGGCGCGCCGAAGACCTGGCCGTTCACCCGGACCAGCGGCAGGGACGTGAGTTGCGGCGAAAGCTGGCCATAGGTAGGTAGTTTCGAAAGGTCCAGCGGGGCGGCCAGTCCGGCAGAGGCGATCGAGGTGGCAACATCGCTCGAAGGAGAAATGATATCGTAGTTTCCCTGGCTTCCACCGCGTAGCTTCGCCACCAGTTCGTCGCTCGAACCCATGTAGGAAGCGTAGACCTTACAGTGATTTTGGGTCTCGAAGCCGGCGACGAAAGAGGGGTCTGCATAGCCTTCCCAAACCAGCAGGTTCAGGGAGGGGGGTTTTTTGGTGCACGCTGTCAGCCAAAACGACAGGCTCAGAACGAGCAGCAGAGTTTGAAAGCGGCGAGTCACGGGCATCGGCCCCCAGCCATCGACTCGAACCGCCTCCCTCTCGGTGCTTGATCAGGAATTTTCAAGTTCGCAGGCGAGAAGCCTAACGCGCGCAGCCATGGATTGCAAGTTCGCGGAAGCTCCTGGCGGATATCGGCCGGGGACAGGCGAGACAGCAGCCGCCCGAGACGATGCGGGAGCTCGCAGGCGAGGGCTTTTACTGCGGCGACGAGACTCGGGGGAAAACAGGGCGGGGACGCCCGCCCCGAGGTTGTTCCTCGAACCCGGGTAGACGTGCCAGGGCAAATCGTTTGCGCCATTTGCTCAGGATTTGACGGGGTGTCTCCAAGCGTGCAGCAATGACATCGTTGGCCAGGCCCTGAACCGCCGGGAGCACAATCTTTGGCTCTAAGGACATGGCGATACGCTGACGTATATTTTCGAGCTCTGGGTTCGAGTTCGTCTTTGCTCGTCTCTGGTAAGCGTCATCCATTTTTGTGGAGACAGAAATCGATCCATGTCACAATCAAGCAGCCTTGGGGTTTAGCGATTTCATGGGCATCGGTAAGTTAGAGGCAGCGGGTTGATCGGCAGTCGAAAGACCGCTTGGATCGGCGCGGCTTGCCTGGTGCTCGTCGCGGTGTGGATGGCTGACGGTTGGAATCGACCGACCAGCGTTACAGACTTCGCAGCCTACTGGACGGCGGGGCGGGAGCTCAGCGCGGGTAGAAACCCGTACAATACGGACTCCATATTTGCGCTCGAGCAGCAGCTTGGCTTCACCGGTCGGAAGCCCCTCATCATGCGCAACCCCCCCTGGGTGCTGCCCTTTGCACTCCCCTTCGGACTGCTTTCCTACTCCATGGCCCAACGGATGTGGCTGGGGATCTGTCTGGCGGCGATCCTTGCGTCTTGCCACTTACTGTGGCGACTCTACGGCGAGACAAAGCATCCCTACTGGCTGGCATGGGCGCTGTCGGCAGCGTTCCTGCCGGTTGCGACGGTGCTTGCATTAGGCCAGATCGGCCCGCTCATTCTCTTAGGAGTCGTGGGATTTCTAGATAGCGAACATCAACGCCGGGACGGTTGGGCAGGTGCGCATGCGTTCCTGATCGCGCTGAAGCCGCATCTGGTATTTCTGTTTTGGCCGGCATTGCTGTTATGGACGGCTTGGTACCGGCGGTGGCGTGCGGTGCTGGGATTAGCCGCAGGACTGTGCGTTGCCAGCCTGATTCCGATCATGTTCGACCGCCGCATTTTCGCCGACTATTTCGAGCTATGGAAACGGGCGGGAATTGCCGAGGAATTGACTCCAACCCCGAGCGGAGCGCTCCGTCTGCTGTTCGGCCTCGAGCATCGCTGGCTGCAATTTTTGCCAGCCGTAGTGGCACTGATTTGGTTCCTTAACCATTGGCGGCGCGTTCGCGGCGATTGGCGCTGGCCAGAGCAAATGCCGTGGTTGCTGCTGGTATCGCTCGCCGCCACGCCGTACGCGTGGTTTTTCGATCAGGTGACGCTCCTACCCTGTGTTTTGCAGGTCGCGGCTGCGGTGATGGCAGCTCGGCGGAGAAACTGGTTGTGGCCCGCCCTCATTTATCTGAGTACGAACGGTGTGACACTGGCGCTCATCCTTGCTCATCGAACTACCTTCTGGTATGCGTGGACTGCTCCGTTCTGGCTTGTGCTCTACAGCTTGCTTTACCGGGGCGGTATACGATGGTCCCCGCCTGATCACCGCGATGACCATGGCGGGAAAGACGTCATTCGATCAGCGGGCTGGAGATACCTTCCGGGGAATCTGCCTGAGAAATAGCGTCGATCGACTGAATTCGCGGATCTTGACATTGCTGTGAGGAGCGGCTGTGCTGGCAGCCATCCAACTGCTTTTTTATCGATCGAGAGAACCAAACGATCTCCGTTCCAAATGATGATCTAGGGTCGCGGCGTCCATCGTCACCGAACGAGTGTTACGGGGGCCGCGCGCACCCGGTCTCTAAGTCGATTGCCCCATGAGGCCCCTCCCGCACCCGAGGCCCGGGTTGTAAAATCAGGGGACCCCACCGTAAGCTGCCTGCGAGGATTGCCGTGATCGCGGGCAACCATAGGCCCGCTTACGTTCTCGTATGAAACGACCGGCTGCTACGCTCTCGCCGCGCCCCGCACTGGCGTTAGGGTTCGCACTGCTGCTCTCCGCCAGCATGTATTTCTACGTTCAATATCTGCTGATTCCATATCAGAGGACCTACGCCAGCACGCACGATATTCCGCGGGGGAATCTTTCCGATCTCTATCCTCGATGGCTGGGAGCGCGCGCGTTGCTGCTCGATCACCGCGACCCGTATGCCGCGGAACTCACCCGCGAAATCCAGGTTGGTTACTATGGACGACCGCTCGACCCTGCCCGCCCAGAGGATCCTAGAGACCAGCAGGCATTTGCCTATCCGGTCTACGTCGTGCTGCTGCTCTTTCCCACCGTCAAGCTGCCGTTCAACACCGTGCAGTTTGGCTTTCGTTGGCTTCTAATCGGTCTCGCGCTGATCACCTTGCTGTTCTGGCTGCGCGCGTTTCGTTTCAGGGTCAGGCCGTCGACGCTCGCCATCGCCGGGATGCTTACGTTGAGTAGCTTTCCGGTCGTGCAGGGGATCAAACTACAGCAAATGAGCCTGTTGGTGAGTGGGATGATTGCCGGATGCATAGTATTGCTCGTCGAGGGGCAACTGCTTGCCGCGGGGGTTCTGCTGGCGTTGGCCACGATCAAGCCACAATTAGTCGTACTCCTATTGGCGTGGCTCTTTCTCTGGGCCCTCGGCGACTGGGAGCACCGGCGACGCCTGGTGTGGGGATCGCTCGGAGCCTTGGCTGTGCTTTTCGCCGTCTCGGAGTACGTTCTCCCCGGATGGATCGGTCGCTTCCTGCACGCCTTGGAAGCCTACCGACAGTACAACGACGGAGCCCGCTCGGTGCTAGAGGTGCTAGTCACACCGCTTTGGGGAATGGTGCTGACCGCGTTGGTTGTACTTGCGTTGGCCGTGATTTGTTGGCGCCACCGGCGTGTGCCCAGCGATTCGGTTCTCTTTGGCTGGATTACCGCTCTTGTTCTAGCATCTACCGTCTTGATCGCGCCCAAAACCTCCCCTTACAACCAGGTCCTGCTGCTGCCCGGGGTTCTTCTCGTGATCCAACGATGGCCGGCATTGTGGACAGAGAGGCGTGTTACCCGGGTCATACTTCTCAGCTTTGGCCTCGTCCTTGCTTGGCCCTGGCTCGCGGCTCTATTCTTGACCCTAGCGTCGCTCGTTGTGCCCACCGCCACCTTGCAGAAAGCTTGGGCTGTGCCCCTGTACACCAGCCTCGCCATTCCTGTGATCGAGTTTGTTATCTTGCAGCTTGGAACGGCCAAACTCGGGCCAGAGCAACCCAGCTAGGCTTTCGACCGCCGCGATGGAGCCACCTTTCTAGTCTCGAAGACTACCCCCTTCTCGAACCGAATCGCGATCGAAGACTCAAGAGTACGGTGTCGGATCGCTGGTCCGCAGCCGGCGTACCCCATGATTGAGAGGGCTAGGAAGGCAATCGCGTAGGTTTCGACTAAAACGTCGGTGGCGTGTTGACCCACAACACATAGGTTTCGACCTGGCCAGGATTCACCCAGTGGTGCGGTTCAGAACTTTCAAAGTAGAAACTATCGCCAACTGCGAGGCGGTGTTCTTGTTGGCCGACGGAAATCTGCAACTCCCCGCGCAGCACGTAAAGAAACTCCTCTCCTTCATGCGCGTAGGATTCTCCGCTGCCTGCGCGGGGGGCAATGCGAAACAGATGCGGCTCCATGATGGTGTTCCCCCAGGCCAGTAATTCCATCTGCACGCCGGGGCCGGCAGGAAGCACCTTTCTCATCTTGGGCGACACCAGGCGGCTACTGGGCTCTTGGGGATTAAAAAAATCCAGGATGTTGGTGCGGTAAAAGCGAGCCAGCCTGCGCAAAGTGCCGACCGAGGCGCTCATCTGCGAGCGCTCTAAAGCGCTGAGAAATCCGATGGAGATGCCCACCGATTCGCCAACCTGGGCCAAGGAGAGATGCCGTTGCTGGCGCAGCTGTCGCAGGCGCAGACCGATGGCACTGGAACCGTTCGACGACGAA
>Ga0187783_10004436_pt1 | contig 10404 bp, 9 predicted proteins | sample 1015_SJ02_MP02_2_FD_132471 | JGI IMG/M metagenome (GOLD analysis project Ga0187783, IMG submission 132471) | Tropical peat soil microbial communities from peatlands in Department of Meta, Colombia - 1015_SJ02_MP02_20_MG | ecosystem: Environmental > Terrestrial > Soil > Wetlands > Peat | place...
AGAGCGGCCATAAAATGTCGCGTACGGCGTGGAATTCGCCGGATTGCGCCAGCCCTATCAGCTTAAGGCGCCGTTCGGCCTGCTCCGGCGTATCGGAGAGCGCCGTCGTGTCCAGCAAAGCGAGGCGTTCGACGCGGTCAGGTGCCTGGCGCAACATCTCGAAAGCGATGTAGCCGCCCATAGAGAGGCCGCAAAGGGCAAATCGATTAGGCGCCGTCGCTAGGATCGCCCGGGAAATCGCGGCAATCGTATTGTGCCGTGTGTGGTCTGTAACACTTATCGCGAGGTCTCCGTGCAAGGCGGTGATCTGAGCGGCGAAAAGATCGGCGGTACAACCAAGCCCCGGTACAAGCAGAAGATGCGCCGAACGTGCTGTCATCACGCAGGCAGCCCATTATGTGCGCGCCTAAGCTTCATCTAAGTAAAGCTGGTCTCCTCTCGATAACCGGGCCGCGATGTCTGCCGTTTGCATCCAGCCGCGCTCCGTTGGCGAGTGCGCCGCGAGGTAGCGCGCAACCGCGATGAGGATGTGCCGCCCAGGTTCCGTATTCCCCCATTCGCGGAATTGACACACCCCGGCGTCGAACATTTGAAAGGCGTGGAAGCCTGCGTCCTCGCGCAGCAAAACATGCGCCAAGGCGGAAATCATCAGTTCTGGCGGATGGCCCAGCGTCAGATGGCGCGCCACGAGATTCGCTGCCGCATCGATCTGGTGCTGGCGATCAAAGGCATCGAAGAGAGCGGAGCGGATTTGTTCAACTGCTGATGGCAGCGATTCCAGGTGAGCATCATCTGCGGCTGGCAACCGCGCTGGCGGCACATTCAAATAACGGATGAGGTAGACGGCAAGGGCGCCGTAGAGGAAGGCGCGTGAGGCCTCTCCAAACTCCGCCGCCTGCTTTGGGTCAGCGGTAATACGCTTCAAGACCTGGTGCGCCGCATTGCAGTAGGTGAAGACGTGATGTGCGGTTTCCCAATCGCCGTGTTCATTCGACGTGCCAAATTGCGCGACCCTCAGCGCCGCCGCATAACACAGCGAGCGGCCAAGGTCGGCGCATGAGGCCCCCTCGGAGGCTGCAGCAATAAGCCCGGCGATGAGCGTGCCGGGATCGCCGCCCAGCAGAGTCTGGGCGAGGCGGACGTGCTCGAACCACGGGCCGCGGTCACGGCCCGCTGTCAAAGCGGCCGCGAGGTCGGCGGACGCGCTTGCGCACAGCGCCACGAGGTCAACGGGCTGCCGCCATTCGGTTGATTCCTCGGCGCCGCGCGCGGCCACCATTTGGCCAACGACGCTTGGGAGCAGACCGGCGGCGTGCTGCCACCCGATCACATCGAGACATTCGAAGCACTTATTGATAAAATCGAGCGCGTGCCCGCCATCGGCGAAGACCCGGTCGGTCTCGGCGGCGATGAGAAGCGCTGCGAGCTCCGCGGGCGGCAAACCGCTTTCGACGGCGGTCAGCACCGTTCGTTCAGCTGCTTCGCGATGCCTGACCGAAGCCCAGCGCCGCAGCCAGCGCTTAAGCGTGGCAGGAGGGTGACGGCTGGACAGAGGGGAGCGTTGCCGCGCCGGCGGCTGGTCATCGCAGTCACCAGCAACCTGGCGGACGCAATGAAACAGCGCCAAAGATTTCTCTTGCTCCGGCAGTATCGCAAGGCTGTTGGCGACGGCCGTCAAAATCGTCATACCCGTGCCCCAGCCGTCGCGGTTGCGGGCGCCGAACAACGCGGCCTGCCGGACGATCGCAATGGGTGGCACGCCAGCCGCGAGCTGACCCTGTACAGCTTTGGCGATCACGAGTCCAAGGTTATGGATCATGCCCTGTTCGAGCCGCTCCCCCCAATAAGCTGCGGCATCTAATCGCCCGAATTCGGGCTTGACCCATATTTCACCCCCGCGGAGTTCCACCGCGCAGGTTGGCACTTCGTCCGCCCAAAGATCAAAGGTGCAGCCGCTCGCAAGGTCAAATCGCGCATGATGCCAGTGGCAGGTCAGAATGCCATCGGCGATGCTGCCGCGGTCCAGCGGGAAGCCCAAATGCGGACAGCGGTTATCCAGAGCAAAGATCCGGCCCTGGTCCTCGACAACCAGAATGGGGCGATGCGCGCCGCGGACGACAAGCCGCCCTTTGCTCTTGAGCTCCGCAATCGTCCCCGCGCGTAGGAATGCGGCAGTCACAATAACGCCTTCTTCGCGTTAGGTGGAGGCCTGCATGGTTTATGGTCTGCTTATATAGTATCCCCATGCTCATGCGCGGATAAAAAAGGCGCAGAAGCTCAAGGCTGCGGATCGCGTGCAGCTGCTGGGCCTGAGGCGGCACGAAGCCGTTTGCGGAAGAAATCAATGACATGGGCCTCGGCCTTCCGCGTCGGGCCTTCCGGATCGCTGTCATTGAGATGGAGCGTCAAAACGGCGTGTGCAGGCGGCAGCGCTTTTGGATCAGCGTCCGCCGGATCGAGCTCGATTGCTTCGAACCGGTCGCCAAACGCGCGCTTTAATGTTTCAAATCTCTTTTTTGGCACCAAAGGGTCGCCGCGAAAGCGCAAGCCGATAATGGTCAGGTCTTCGGCCAAAAGCCTTTGCTGTGCACAGGCGATTTCTTGTTCGGACGCATCGATTGCAGCGCGATTTGCAAGGGTTACCGGCAGTGGCAAGGATGGTTCTGCGAGGACAGGCGCGATCACCTTAGGCTCCAACATCATGGCGATCGCAAACCCGCCGGTGAGGCATAGGCCGATTGCGCCAACGCCCCTGCCGCCGCAGTCCTCGTGCGCGCGGCGGGCGAGCGCGCGCAACCAGTCAACGATTGGGCTCGACCGGCCGCCCGACAAAAGCGTGAATTCGCGCCTGAGGCACATCACCCTCAGGATGCTTCCAACGGCATAGGGAATCGAAGCGGGCCGCCCTGGTTCTCCGAACAGGCTCGGCAAATAGACGGTCAGCCCTGCATCCGCGACGCGATCGGCAAAGCGCACGACGAGCGGGTTGAGACCCGGTATTTCGTGGATGATGATGACGGCGGGCCCCCTGCCCCGCCAAAACACCGTTCTGGTCCAAGGCCCGTGCGCAAAGTCGAAGCTGTCATAGCGCGCGAGGCTGTTTGTCACGGAAATACAGGGCCCTTTCCGGCGGTGCGTTGCCCGTTATCGGCGGTTTACGCTCCCAACAAACGTTCCGTTACCCCGTCATAGCTTCGGGCCTGGCCTTTCCGCGCTTGACCATCAGCTTATTGAGGGAAGCGATATAGGCCTTCGCAGAGGCGACGAGCGTGTCCGGGTCGGCGCCTTTGGCCGTCACGGATTTGCCGTCTTCGCTGAGCCTCACGGAAACCTCGGCTTGCGCGTCTGTGCCTTGGGTGACGGCGTGCACCTGGAAAAGTTCCAGCACGGCCTTGTGCGGCACGAGGGCGTGGATCGCATTGAAGGTTGCGTCCACAGGCCCGTTGCCCGTTGCCTGGTGGGTCTTGCGTTCGCCGTCGACATCAATCGTCAAAGCGGCCGTCTGCGGCCCGTTCGTTCCGGCGATGACCGTTAGAGCGACAAGCTTGATACGGTCATGCGCGTGGGCGATCTCGTCGTCGACAAGGGCCGCAAGATCTTCGTCGTAGACAATTTTCTTGCGGTCGGCGAGATCCTTGAACCTGACAAAGGCCTCCTCGAGAGCGTTGTCGCCGAGCTCGTAGCCGAGTTCTTTCAGTTTTTCCCTAAAAGCGTGGCGGCCGGAGTGCTTGCCCATGACGAGCGACGTCTTGGCGACCCCGACGCTCTCCGGAGTCATGATCTCGTATGTCCCAGCGTTCTTGAGCATGCCGTCCTGGTGGATGCCGCTTTCATGCGCAAACGCGTTCCGCCCGACGATCGCCTTGTTGTACTGCACTGGAAACGAGCTTACCGCCGAGACAAGCTTTGAGGCGCGTGTCAGCATCGTTGTCTCGATATTGGTGTGGTAGGCCAAACGGTTGCCGCGCACCTTGAGCGCCATGACCACCTCTTCCATTGCCGCATTGCCCGCGCGCTCGCCCATCCCGTTAATCGTGCATTCGACCTGCCGCGCGCCGCCTTCGATTCCAGCAAGCGTATTGGCGACGGCGAGCCCGAGATCATTGTGGCAATGGACGGAAAAAACCGCCTTGTCTGAATTGGGCACTCTTGCGCGGACAGTCTCAAAGAGCGCCCGGTACTCGTGCGGAAGGGCATAGCCGACCGTATCGGGAATATTGATGGTGGTTGCGCCCGCTTTAATCGCGGCCTCGACGCAACGGCAGAGAAAATCAATCTCGGAGCGCGTGCCGTCCTCCGCCGACCATTCAACATCATCGACAAAATTGCGCGCCCGCGTGACGCTTTGCGTGACATGCGCGAGGACCTGAGCCGGCTCCTTCTGCAGCTTGAATTTCATATGCAGCGGCGAAGTGGAGATAAAGAGATGGATGCGGGGGCGCAATGCCGGGCGCACCGCCTCGGCGCAGCGGTCGATATCCTTGGCGGACGCGCGGGCAAGCCCGGCAACGCTTGCGCGCTTCATGCGTTTGGCAATCGCCGAGACCGCGTCGAAATCGCCTTCCGAAGTAACGGGAAACCCGGCCTCGATAATATCGACGCCCATCGCGTCGAGAACATCGGCAACCTGGAGCTTTTCCTCAAAAGTCATGGAGGCGCCGGGCGATTGCTCGCCATCGCGCAAGGTCGTGTCGAAAATAACGACCCGCTCGGAATTACGCAGCCTGGGATTGCGTTCAGGAGAACTGATTTCGACGTTCATGGGATTGTTCCATCAAATGAGGCTTTTGGCTTGCGGCGTTACCCTGAGCGCCCAGGCGTCAAAGCCCGGCCGGCCCTCAGGGGCAGATAAGCCGAAGCAAGCCAAGAGAAATCACCGCCGCGGTTTTCTCGCGCGCAGGCGCGGAAGTGCTTTTGTGTAAGATATTGGGACGCAAATCCACCTTGCCAACCCGATCCAGTGGTTCCGCAACCCTACTGGAGGCGTGGGCGTAACGCAAGCGAAGCGAGTGGCAACGACACACGAAGGCGCCCTAGCGGCTCATGTAAGGGGGTCGTCTAACAACGTCTCCCGAAATCGTCTGCCGGATGAAACCGCACGGGCGCCCCCGGCGAGCGCTCTCACGCCGCCGTCCTCCGCTCTTTGCTCGGGGCATATTCGAAATTAGCCGCCGGTGTAGTGGCCTGGAGCCTGAAAGCTCGCCTTCCGCTGGATTGCCCTATCAGTTTCCTCAACGCTGACGAGAGGCGTCGTTGTTGTCCGAAGAAGGCCCGACCCGGACACGGCAAATGAGAAGGCCGTGGCGCTGGCATTATCGGGCAGGTCCGCAAGCAGGACCCAATCGTGCTCGCCAAATGCATAGTAGAAAGCTTCGAGCTTGCCGCCCACAGACTCGATGGCTTTAGCGAGTGCCGCTTTCCGCCCCTGCGCCTTGTCTTTTTCGAGCCCCTTGATCCCGTCAGCTGTGTAGGTTGCCTGAAACAAGTACTTCGGCATGACAGTCCTCCACCACGTTTTTTTTGCGTGCGACGCAACAATAAATATGCCGCAGGATGTGCAGGTCAAGGCGGGCCACACCTACTCAGACTATTGGTCCGACGCAGCCAAGCCACAAATTCTAGGACGGACGACAAAGCCACAGCCAAGGTCTGGTCGGTCGCCAATGTCCATCGCCGCGATCGCCTCGCTTATGTTTGCGGCATTGCCTTGTGTTCGTGGGCGCGGCGTAAAGTAATTCGAACTAATTCGAAATCTCGAGCGCGGTCACTTGCGACGCAACAAAAGCTTCGGCTCGTTGCCACGCATCATCCGTATCACCCCTAAAAGTCAGCAGCCGGTCGAAAACCAAATTTCCGGTCTTCAAATCGACCGCTTGGACTTTTGCCCATTGGATGAGCGTGCTCACCTTGTGAATACCGCCGTATAAGAGAAGCCGCGCCCCCGCCTGCCGCGCCTTTTCCAAGATTTCGGTTGTAGGCATCTGCGTGATCGAACAGGGATCAGGACCGCAGGCTAGCAAAACAAGGGCGAATTTTCCACTGCTTGTCAGATCGCCGCGTATCGCTTGCATGAATGCCGAAAGCCGCGTCTGATGTGCGGCCGCCTGGTCCGCGGGCTCTCCAGACGTGTCATTGTAATTGAAATCGACGATGGCAAGTGCCGTTGCTTGGCTCTGCGCGATTACAAGCTGGCCTTCCAGCGGCCAAAAGGCACCAGCCGCCATCAGCAGAACGCCGGGATTCAGGAAGCCGGATTTCGTGTTCTTCATCTGCTTCTTATCTGCATTCCTGTTATCGGCCGGGCACCCACGACGCAGCCGCCTCTTGGGATTAAAATTCCATTAACTTTTCTCGCGAATCAGGTCCGACGCGTGGAACGGCGCCTCGGAACGCGATACCCTAATTGAACCGTGCCCGCAACATATTGAGAGGCGGCAATTGGCGGCGGCGGCGGCGCGCAAGGCGTGCTTGCGCAAAGGTCTCGCACCGCATAGAACGTGGCGCGCAATCCTCGCCTTTACATGCATTCGCGTGTTGCCGTGAGTGCCGTGTATTGATTGAGTACGCAAAACGTCAATCGTAACGCGTCATTTACTCTGTAAAATTCAGACTTTATCGAATTGAAGACAAATTTTTCGGAAAAAAATATTGCGGCCTCTCTCGATCAGCGTCTTTGATGCTCGACCGCGCGAAATTTTGCTCCGGGGATGGAAAAGGATGGATGTAATTACCGAATTTGGCTCGAATCCGGGTAACCTTGGGATGTTTGCCTGCGTTCCTAGCGGCATGGCCGCACCTTGCTCGTTGGTCGTCGCGTTACATGGCTGTCACCAGACCGCGGTGGAGTTTGATTTAGCGACGGGATGGTCGGCGCTTGGCCGCAAACATGGGTTCGCCGTCCTGTTTCCCGAGCAGAAATGCGGTAATAATCCGCAAAATTGCTTTAACTGGTTCATCGAAAAACACATTCGGCGAAATGACGGCGAGATCGCCTCGATTCGCAGCATGGTCGAGAAGCTGCTGCACGACCATGAACTCGACAGCGGACGCGTGTTTGTAACCGGTCTTTCCGCCGGCGGGGCAATGGCCTGCGCTCTCCTCGCCGCATGTCCCGATTTGTTTGCCGCCGGAGCAATCATCGCGGGTCTTCCCTATGGGACCGCCCTCGGGCCTATCGACGCGATGAGAACAATGGCCTTTGGCCCTGGGCATTCAGCGCTCGAGCTGGGAGATTTCGTGCGCCGGGCGGCGCCAAAACAAAAGAGATGGCCCAAGATTTCTGTTTGGCACGGGAGCGATGACGATGTGGTTGCGCCTGCCAATGCGTGGGCGCTCGTAAGGCAATGGCTTAATATCCACCAACTCGACGAACAAAGCGTCATATGCGACGAGGTTGATGGCCTGGTGCGGCAGTCGTGGCGCGATGAAGCCGGAACAATTCTTGTCGAGCACTATGCCATTGTTGGAATGGCGCATGGCGTGCCCATAGACGCAAAGGTTTCCTTCGGTGCAGAGGCGTTGGCTGCCCCTTTCGCGTTCGACGCGGGTATTTCGTCGACCATGCGCATTGCCAAATCCTGGGACCTGCTGCAGCAGCCAGCCACGGAGGAAGTCCTCGAAGAGTCTTTGATTAGTGATCCATTGCCTAGCGACCAGAGTTGGCTTCAGCGCATTGAGTCGTGGTTCAAAAGTGCCAGCGCCAAAGAACGGCAACCGCACGATCCCGCCTAACATAACATATGAAGCACCGACTCCGTTACTGCCCGCGGCGAGATGAGCGGCGAGATGTGACATGGTCGTGGGGCGCAGGATCTCGCCCGATTAGCTGCCAGCGTGCTGCGGACGGCTGTGCCATCCCCAGATCCTGCCTGACGTCCCAATTCGATGCATCAGCGCGGAGCAGAGCTTCCCCGCGCCGGGCTGCCGCTCCTTTCAGGCTCGACTTTTCGGTGCGATCTCCGGTCGAAGAAAAGCGCCTGGCTGATAACTGCTTTCAGACTATCGATGTTGAAGGGTTTGGTTACGAGAAATGCGGGCTCTGGCGGCGTACCCGTTAGAAAACGCTCCGGATAGGCGGTGACGAAAATCACCGGAACCGCGACCGTTTCGAGGATCTGATTGACGGCTTCTAGACCCGAGCTTCCGTCTGCAAGCTGGATATCTGCGAGGATGAGACCCGGCATTTCCCGTTGAACCGCTTCGACCGCCTCGCGATGGGTGCGCGCGACATCGACGACCCGGTGCCCCTGTTCCTCGACAAGCGCTTGAAGATCGAGGGCGATGAACGGCTCATCTTCGATGATTAAGACGTCGGTGCGAATTTGATTGGCGATCTCCTTGCCCGCAGCATCGATGAGAGATGCCGCTTCATCCGCGCTACAGTCCAGAGCCTCAGCGACCTGAGACGTATCGAAACCCTCAAGGGCGCTGAGAAGAAAGGCTATTCGCGGACGCAGCGTAATTGCTTCTAAATTCCGTTGCGCTCCCGCTTCATCCCCAGTGAAGGCCGCTTGATCGACATGATTGTTGACCGGGACAGTACGCCAAACCTTAAGGAATAAGCGGTAAAGCGCCGTCTTGGGATCCGAGCAAGTTGTGAGCGCGGCGGAATCGGCGACGACGGTCTCCAACGTAGCAAGAACATATGCGTCTCCCCCTGCCTGCGTCCCGGTCAGAGCGCGCGCAAACCGGCGCAGATAGGGGATTTGCGAGGAAATTGCCGTTGATGTAAGCATCGAGGCCGCCTTTTTTCTTTCACAGCTTATTCAACTTGACGGACGGGCGAACCAGCAGGACCAATATCCGGGACAACGAAAGTTCCAACAGTGGGAACCATCTCGCTTGCCAGACGTTGGTTTACCTAGTTTATAGTCCTTTTTATCTGCGAGCCAAGCACAAGAGAAAGGCGAGGTGAGCCTTAAATACTGGCAAACTCTAGCGGGAAATTTGGTCCCCGCTGACGAAATGTGGGGCGCCGCCTCCGCGCGTTCAACGCAAATTCCCGGGAGGCGGGGGGAAATTATTTGCAGGTGCAAATTTAACCAAAGAAGCATCGCAGGGGAATTTCCGTGGCAAAACCGGTAAACGCGAAGAATCCGTCATTCATGGACTCAGGCTTGAAGTTATTGGACGTTCCTGAGGACGATCGCGGCTCAAAGGGCGGGGAGTCCCACATGGGAAAGGCGGCAAGCCCTTGCCCGAAGCCCGCGCGGGCGCCGAGATCAAGGCCGGATATCGCCCACCAGATCGGCCTGCAATTGCGCAGTCTCTATGACGATGTTTTGGCGCAGCCTGTGCCTGCGCGTTTCCTTGACCTATTGAGTGAGCTGGAGAAGGACTCGTCGCGGGAGCCAAAGAAGGGTTCGGGCTCACGGCTCAGCAAGGACCACGTGTGAGTGTCGCCCGAAAGAAAATGGCGGACGTTGTGCCTCCGGACGAGCCGGCGGCGATACGGGACTCCACCCCGCAGATTACCGCGGATATATTAGCGGTAATCCCTAACTTGCGTGCTTTCGCCGTTTCGCTTTGCGGCAATATTGATCACGCCGACGACCTCGTACAGGAAGCCTTGGTGAAGGCGTGGACCAATAGGGACACATTTGTCAAGGGTACCAATCTCCGCGCGTGGCTGTTTACAATTTTACGAAATATTTATTATTCGGAATACCGCAAGCGGCGGCGCGAAGTTGCCGACCCCGACGGTGCTTTTGCCGCCAACCTTGCCACGGCGCCCGCGCAAGGCGGACATATGGATTTCCTTGACTTCCGAGCGGCGCTCCAGCAGCTGCCAGGGGACCAGCGCGAAGCCTTGATACTGATTGGGGCCTCGGGCCTATCCTATGAGGAGGCAGCGAGCATTTGCGGCTGCGCAATCGGAACAATGAAAAGCCGGGTCAATCGCGCCAGAAACCGGCTTGCCGAAATGTTATCGATCGCATCGGGCTTAGAGTTTGGGCACGACAGAACGTGGGCGGCAATTGAGCCGCCCGCCCGTCAGCAATTGGAGCGGGACGAAAGCGACTGACGTTTGCATCGTAAGCGAGAACCGTCGCGCCCTCTCGCCGGTGCGAGCGGTATCCTTAACGGCTTGCCCAAGGCGCGGGATTTGGGAGCGGGAGGGCGCAGAAACGCTCAGGAGCGGGATTAATTCGCAAGCCAGCCAAAGTAGACGCAGACGAACAGAAAGACTCCCATTAACCCCCGATAGATGGCAAAAGGCCAAGCCGAAAATCTTTCAAGGATTCGCAGTAGGCCCCAGATCGCGGCAAAGGCCGAAAGCGCCGCAACGAGAAGACCAAATACCAAGACTGACCAGCCGTAAGCGTCGAGATGTGCACGGTATAATTCGAAAATTTCCTTCAATCCTGCGCCGGCAATTGCTGGAATCCCAAGAAGAAATGAGAA
>Ga0187783_10004437_pt1 | contig 10403 bp, 9 predicted proteins | sample 1015_SJ02_MP02_2_FD_132471 | JGI IMG/M metagenome (GOLD analysis project Ga0187783, IMG submission 132471) | Tropical peat soil microbial communities from peatlands in Department of Meta, Colombia - 1015_SJ02_MP02_20_MG | ecosystem: Environmental > Terrestrial > Soil > Wetlands > Peat | place...
ACTCGGCGTCCGGCGCGCGCAGAAGCAGCACGGCGAGCAGGCCATACTCGCGTGCGCGTGCGCGGTCGACTTCGTCAACGGATTCGTCGCGGGTTACAAACAGATCCGGCCGCAGCACCGCACGGTCGACGCCGGTCGCCTGTTCGACGGCGAGCACGCGGTCCGCCGGCACGCGTTCCCAGTTCGACACCGATGGTTGTGAGATGCCGATTCGGCGCGCCAACTCACTGATTCCGCCGACAGCGCGGATTGCCTCGGTCAGGCCAGGGTGACGCATCGAATCCTCTTTGGAGGCGATCTAGTCTGCGTCCTTACCGGGGCGAGGTCAATAGTGCGGGGCTATGGGGCGCTCATTCATTCAGGCATGGCGCGCCCGTGGCGACGTGGCGCGGGTGATGCCGCGTCTTGTGCAAGTCGTCGTTCATATCGCACCGCAGCACATTCTGAATTGTTCTGAGCAGACGGCTCGGTAGACGACTTCGACACCAGCGATTGCTGCTCGTCTTCCGTGGGCGACCCCACAATTTCCTGTCGGACGTCCTCCACCGGCGCAGCGTTGTTTGCGTTCGATTTATCCGGGTCCGCGAGCGGGATCGCACCAGGATTCGACAAATTGGCGGCTTTGGGCGTGGCAGGGACCGTCTCAGCTACGACGGTGTCCATGAGACCAGTCACGATCTGTTTGAGATCCTCGGCACTGAGCGGCGCAAATCCCGGTACGCCGCCCGGGTCATTGAAATCCCAGGCATTCTCGGCAGGTCCGATGAAGTCGCGAATGGCCGGGTCGGCGAGCCAGGCGCGTCGCAAGGCGGCTTGTGTGAGGCTGAGGGGCACTTCCTGGGCCAGGAAGGCGCGAATGTCCGTGGCTGCAGTAATCGAATCGATTGGCGGCAACGAGGCTGGATCAAACCCCCGTGAGGTTGGGCTGTTGTGCCGATCAGGGGCGGCTGGATTGGGCGGGTCGGCATCGGTCGGGGGGCTCGGCAAGCCCTGCCCCGTGTTGGAACGCACCTCCGGCCTCGCCTCGGCGGACTGTTCGGCGCGCGCCTCTCGCTTGCGCCGCGACCACCGGTCAAGGAAACGCTCCTTGTCAGTCATTTTCGCCGTTCTCCCGCGCCCGGCTGGTGGCGGATAAACGCCTCGGGATCGGCTTCGTCGCGTTGCCGCTTATGAAAAATGCGCTCGACGTGGTGCTCGGCCACGAAGGCGTGAACAATCTGGCGAAGCGGCTCCGGCATCGGCACCGCCTCCACAATATCGCTGCCGGCCTCGGTCATCGCTTCGCCTTCGGCGGGATCTGCTGTCACAAGCACGACCTCGTAGGGCGGCTCGGCGTCCGTGGCTCGAAGCACGACCCAGAGCGAAGGCGATCCTGACCAGAGATTGCTGCGATAATTGGCGGTTTCAGAGCGGTGCAGCGCGACCTCGGCGGGGCCAGCGTAGAACGTGAGGGTTTCTGACTCGGTGTTGATTATCGTCCACGGCGCAGTGTCGGGCACGCCAGAGAGCACCGCGACCGGCCGCCAGAGATAATCGGCCCATGGGCTGACCGCCTTGTGGCGCTCCACCACCACGCCGACCGGGAGACAAGCAAACGGGGCACGCGGGTTCAACTCAAACTCTCCGTTTGTCTGATCGGCAGACCGACAATGAGGTTCTGCGGCTTCATCCGCAAACGGCGGTCATCGGTCATGGCGAGGATCAGCAGAGTTGGTTGGCCGACCATTTGCGGGATAACGATATCGCGCTCGTAAAACTCCAGTCGATAGAGTGCGACGATCCGCCGACCGGCCGCCTCGTCAAGCTCCTCGCCGTGCCACAGCCGATCGCCGATCTGGGTGGCGTCAGCATCGAGTCCAACGTACCAGCTCAGAGGCGCGTCGCGGACTTCAACCACGGCCTCGACCGTGACTGCGATGCCGAGGACATGGTCGATGAAGCGGCCGATTACCTCGCCGAGCGCGACGTGGCCGCAACGGCCCGCCGTCAAATCGAGCGCCATATCGAATAAGTCGCTGCGGCCCCAGTAGCTCGTCGCGTTGTCCTCCACCATCACATCGATACCCCCACCTACCGGCAGCCCCATCATAGAAAGCAGAGGTGAGACCGGACCCGGAAGCGACCCGGATACCAACTCGGCGTCGGCGGCGACCAGCGAGCCTTCGTGGACGGTCAGCTGCTGGGGGCGGAATAACAACTCTGCGGCCCGCAGCACAAACGGATCGTCGCAGCCGTCGAGGGCGCTGCGCAGGATGACATGAAGAAGCTGATTGAGAAACAGCGGCGGCGTGTTGCCGACGTCCCGACGCACCAAACCCACATAGGCGGCCTCGAGCGTGCGGTGGCGCACCAGATGGTCGCGAAAGGCGATCATCATCTCCCAATTTTCCCGGGCATCGGCATCGGCGATCGCCGCGATCGCCGCGGTCTCGATGTTTCGCCGCGGCTCGGCCAGCAGGCTCTGATGGAGTGAGCGTTCGCTTGCACAGCTGTCGGGCGGCGGCCTGAGCTCCGGTCGCGCCAGATAGGCCTTGAGGAATTCGTCGGTCACCAGCAATTTTCCGTCTGCGTCACGGTCGAGCAGATGGTGGCCGCTGGAAAGCCAAAAATCTGGCATCACGGCTCCTTACCCGGAAGGCCGATGAGGTCCATCGGCTCGCTCTCATCGCCCTCCGCGTCGAGGAACGAGAAGGCGCGCAGCGGCGCCTCACCGTCGCGCGGACGCAGCGTGCGGAAGGTCTCCCGGATCGCGCCGTCCTCGAAGGCGCGGTGCACGGCGATCACCGTGCCGGGCGGCTGGGCAGCGAGCGACGCGGCAAATGTGAATTCCTCGGCCGCGGCTTGGCGCGCGGTTTCGGCGTCCGGAGCGCCGAAGCGCTCCTGCAGACGGCAGGCCAGTTGCTGGATGGCGTCCCGGTAGTCGGCCTCACTTGCGGTGACGACCTGGACCAGTGTCGACCAGCCGAGCGTGGACAGGCCCAGAAAGCCGCCACGAAATGCGACCCGTGCCCGACCCTCGAGTTGAGACGGATCGACGTTGAGGAACGCGAAGCCGCCCGGGACCGCCCATTCGCCCGGTTGTGCCGCGCGATCGAACACGAAGGTGTCCGAAGCATCGAGGCGAATGGTGCGCAGCAGCTTCGGGGTCGGCGTGATGTCCGTCACAGGCGCGGACCTCCCGTCGCGGCATCAAGCCAAGACGGATCGGCGAGAGCCGGCAGCAGCGCACGGGTCACAAGCTGACCGGTCGTCGAATTGCGGACCAGCAGATTTCCCACCGCGTCGATCGAACGCTGGGTGTTTGGCATGTCAGCGAGACGTGACAGATATGCCTGACCCACCGTCGAAAATCCGCTTTCCTGCCAAGCGTCGATCGCCACCATCAGATGCCGGGCGAAACTTTCGATCAGCTGCCCGGCCACAAGATCATCAAACCCCTCCTCGGCAAGCGCCGCCGACAGCGGTCGCAGGCCAGGTTCGCGATCCGTCATCGCGACGATCCGGATGGTTGCGCCAAACACCAACCACGGCGGCGGCTCGTGCTCAGGCGCCGACGGCGGCCAGGCGAGCCGCGTGCCGCCCACCAATCCGCCATCGACCCGTATCGCGTCCGGCCATTCCCAGACGATTGGCTTCTCGGGAGGCGCATGCACCGCCAGCGCATCCGCGAGCGCGACGCACCCCGCAAAGAAGGCTCGCCGCGCACCCTGCAGCGGTTCGTCGGGCTCGAGCACGACGGCAAACTCGACGAGATCGAACCGCCCGACCCAGACGAGCGTCCCGGCCCCTTCCTGCGACGCTAGGCGCTGCGCCTCACGAAAGGCATCGCGATGCTCCCGCAATGCCAGTGCACGAAAGGGGGGCGGCAGGTCAAGCTGCGCCGAAAACGGCGCACGCATGCGGATGGGTGGCGGCATCAAACTTCTCTCGCCTGACGCACCGGATCCTGATTGCTCAGATAGCCGATAGCAAGCCGCGCGACGCCGCGGGCGACGGTTGACAACATGGTCCGGGCCTTTTGGGGCCGCCCAATTTGGCCCTTGAGCCGGTGGGCGGCCCGACCTACTGTCCGGCGAGGGACCGAGCGCCGGGTGTTTGATTGGCTCGACGCCGTCGCTCCGCAGGGCTGGGGCGCTTGGTTCGGAGGGTTTCGGGCACCGCGCCAACAGGCCGGAGGACCCATGAGATCACGTTCGCGTACCGTCATGGTGTGCTCCTGCGAAGGCACGATGCCCCTCGACGTCGACACGATCCGCCGGGGATGTCGGGGCGACCGCATTGAGGAGGCCGATCACCTTTGCGGCGCAGAAATCGAGCGCTTTCGTAGCGCGGTTCAGTCGGGCGAACCCCTGACGGTCGGCTGCACGCAGCAAGCACCCCTGTTCGGGCAAGTTGCGGGCTCGGCCACACCCGACATGGTGTTTGTTAATATACGCGAGACCGCGGGGTGGTCAGGGGAGGCCTTATCGGCGGCCCCGAAGATGGCTGCGCTGATCGCTGCGGCCTCGGAGCCGGTTGAGCCGACACCTCTGGTGAGTCTCGAAAGCGAGGGCGTGGTTCTCGTCTACGGCCGCGACGAACAGGCCATCGAGGCCGGCTTCCTGCTTCAGGAGCAACTCGATGTCACCGTTCTCCTGACGAATCCCGGTGAGGTGGCACCGCCGCGGGTCACGGAATTTCCAGTCGTCAAAGGCACCATCCGGTCCGCCAAGGGACATCTCGGCGCCTTTGAGGTCACGGTCGACGCCTTTGCGGTCACGCACCCCTCATCGCGAGGTACGCTGAGGTTTGGGAGCGCACGCGACGGGGCGGTGTCTCGATGCGACATCGTGCTTGATCTGTCGGGTGGCGCAGCGCTGTTCCCATCGTCCGATCTGCGCGATGGCTACCTGCGAGCAGACCCAGGTGACAGCGCCTCGGTGCTGCGCGCGGTCATGCGCGCGCGAGATCTAGTCGGCCAGTTCGACAAGCCTCGTTACATCGCCTTTACCGACGATCTGTGTGCCCATTCACGTTCCAGAATCGTCGGATGTCAGCGTTGCCTCGATCTCTGTCCGACCGGCGCGATCGCCCCGGCCGGCGACCACGTGGCGATCGATGTCAACATTTGCGCCGGATGCGGCAGCTGTGCAGCAGTCTGCCCGACGGGTGCGGCTGCCTATGCGCTGCCGGCGACCGATGCGTTGATGCGCAAGCTGCAAACGCTGTTGGCGGTCTATCGGCAACTCGGTGGATCGACCCCGATCATTCTGGTTCATGACGAGAGCCACGGTTTCCCGCTCATCCACGCGCTCTCCCATCACGGTGAAGGATTGCCGGCTCATGTGCTGCCGTTGGCGGTCAATGAAGTCGCACAAGTCGGGCTTGAGGTGATCGCGGCGGCCTTCGCCTATGGGGCGGCCGGCATCCGCTTCCTGTTGCGAGCCCGTCCGCGGGACATGACCGGGCTGGCGCGCACACTGTCGCTCGCCGAGCCGATCCTGGCCGGACTCGGATTTGGCAGGGACCGGCTGGGCACAATTGAAACAGATGACCCGTTCGACCTGGGAAGCACCCTTACGGCGATCGAACCACATCCCTCGGTGGCCGATCCGGCCGGTTTCCGACCGGTGGGCCGCAAGCGCGACGTCCTGCGGCTGGCGATGCGCGAACTCCATCGCGTGGCACCTGTTCCGACCGACGTCATCGGCCTGCCGCCCGGTGCGCCGTTTGGAACACTGGAGGTCGCGGTCGAGGGCTGCACGCTTTGTCTGGCCTGCGTATCGGCCTGTCCGACCGGAGCACTGATCGACGACCCCGAGCGACCGATGCTGAAGTTCGCTGAGGATGCCTGCGTCCAATGCGGGCTTTGCCAGGCAACCTGTCCGGAAAAGGTAATCACGCTGAGGCCTCAACTTGATTTCCGCGCCGCGACGGCACCAGCCCGTCTGATCAAACAAGAAGAGCCGTTCCGCTGCATTCGCTGCGGCAAGCCGTTCGGGACTCGCAGCAGCGTCGAGCGGGTGACCGCCAAGCTGGAAGGGCACCATTGGATGTATCGTGGGCCCCAGAGCCGCCTCGATCTGATCAAGATGTGTGAGGACTGTCGGGTGATCGCGGTCACCGAGCGGGGTTTCGACCCGTATGCGGCACCTGAACGGCCGGCGCCGCGGACGAGCGAGGATTATCTGCGCGAGCGCGAAGGCAAGTCCTGACCGCGTCAGCGATTGGCCGCGCGCTCCAGAAATTGCATCAAGGCGGCACGATCCTCGACTGAACCGATCCGTTGATCGGGCATCTTGGTCCCGGGCGTGTAGGCGCTAGGTCCGACTTCGAATAACTTCGATACGGTCTCAGGCGTCCAAACAATATCCATCCGGCGTAGCGCCTCGGAGTAATTGTAGCCGGGCTGCGAGGCGATGCGCCGGCCGAATATACCGTGCAGGGTGGGACCGGCGCGCTGGCCCTCGTCGGGCTGAAGCGTGTGGCAAGCCACGCAGGCCCGGAAAACTTCGGCGCCACGGTCGCCCGCAAAGGGGGCGAGCGGGTCCGGCGCCGAGGTGGCGATCATCAGGCCCACGGGATCGCCGGTCAGGGCATCCCACCGTCGCACCATGCGATCTGTGCCGCCGGTCAACAACGAACGATGGTCGGGTGCGAACGCGACTGACCACACCGGCAGGCCTGGTCCCACCAGAGTGCGCACCACCCGGCGCGCGCGTCGGTCGATAATGGCGACGGATCCTCGAATTCCGGCCGCCGCCAGCAGGGCCCCGTCCCCGGACACGGCCAGTGCGATGACCGGCGTGGTTGCGGCCTCGACCTCGCCGCGCGCCTCGCCGGTGGCGGAAAAGAAGCGCACCATTCCATCAGAGGCCCCGACCGCAATCTCACCATCCGGAGCTACGGCCACCGCATTCAGCGGCGTCGGCAGCGTCACAATGATTGGCGCTTGTGGGCCCGTGAGTGGGCAGATGCGGAGCGTCGCATCGTAGCTCGCGCTCACCAGGGCGTGCCCATCAGGTGAAAACGCCACGCCGTTAACGTTCTGTTGGTGGCCTTCGAAAACGCGAGGAGTGCCCCCTGAGAGCGGCCACAGCCGCACGGTTCGGTCCCAGGATGCCGACGCGAGGCTTTGTCCATCTGGCGAAATCGCGAGCGCGACCACCGGACCGCGGTGTCCGTCCAACACCCTGTCGGGCTTTTCGGCTCCGCGGTCCCAGATCGCGATGCGCCCCTCCTCCCCGGCCGTCACGGCACGGCCATCAGGCAGGAAGGCGACCGCGTTGACGGCTCCGTCGTGAAATCGCAGCACTTGTTTGGCGGCATTCGCAGACAGTGACCAGCGGATCGCCGACTGATCGAAGCTGCCGGACAGGACGGTGTCGCCGTCGCTCGCCACCGCGACGGCCCGCACTGGTCCTCCGTGTCCGCGCAACTGGGCATGTGCCGGCGCGGCGGCCAGAAAGGACGCGCACAACGCAATCACCCGCATAATCGCGACGGCAACCGAGGTCAGTGTGGAATTCAATCCGTCAGCCATCGGATGGGGTCATGCCGAGTTCGCGGATCTGCGCACGAATATCGGGATCGGCCAGCGCCGCCAGAAAGGCCTGGGTCGCGGGCCGGCCGCGGCGCTGATCAACAACCAGGAAATCATACGCCTCCGGGGCCAGCGGCAGGAAATCCAGGCCATACAGGGATGCGACCGATTGGATGGCGATCCCCCAATCGGCGCGACCCTGCTCAACGGCTGCGGCGACGGCGTTATGGGAATGGGGCTGGTTGCCGTAGCCCGGCGGGCGGTTGGTGCCCAGCAAACGGTCGATGAGCAGGCGCGTGCCGGAGCCTGCATTGCGGCTCACCATGAGACAGTCGGGGGCTGCGATCACTGCCGCCAGGACCGCCTCGGCCGGGAGACCGGCAAAACGCTGGTCGCCGCGCCGAAACACGATCCCCTGCATGCGGTGCCAGCCGGGCACGAGAGAGAGCCCGGGCTCGGCCACGTGGCGGTTGTAGCTTCCGCTTGCAGGATCGATCAGGTGGATGGGAGCGATGTCGCACTCACCACGCCGGGCCGCCGCCACCCCCCCCAGGCTCCCGACGGCAAGTGCACGCACCGCCAAGCCATGACTGGCGAGCCGGCCGAGTACCGTATCAAGCCCGATACAGTGGCTGCCCGCGATCACCAGATCAGGTCGCCGCCCGCTCCCGATCAAGGTCACGCGTGTCCTGGTCCCGGCCTCGAGGGAAGCCACCAGCGGATCAACGGCGAAGAATCCGTCGGCTTGCGAAAATGCGGTCACCGCCCCGGATCCCTTTCCGGTCGGAAAGGCCACCACCCCGTCTTCGCCATCGACCAGGGCGACCAGCACGAACTCCTGGCGGCCCAGTTCAGAAGAAATCCGCACCGGCAGAGTTGCGTCGATTTCGTGTGCGGCTTCCGGTGGGAGTCCGGCCCTGGCGCGGATGACAGGCGCGACGAATGCGTGGAACGTGAAAATGGCCGAGGTCGGAAATCCGGGCAGCACCGCAATCGGCTTGTCGTCGACGACCGCCAGGCACAGGGGCTTGCCGGGTTTGAGGGCGACCCCATGAACGAGGACGCCCGGCGCTCCCAGTCGGGAGACGATGCGGTGCGAGAGGTCGCCGGCCCCCTTGGACGTACCACCGCTGAGTACCACCATGTCGCAGGCCGACAGCGCTTTTTTGAGGGCCTGCTCGAGCAATGCTTCGTCGTCTTCGAACGCGCCTAGGATGATGGGCTCGCCACCCGCCTCAGCGATGGCCGCCGCCAGGATCGCGCCGTTGCTGTCATAGACGCCTCCCGGCGTCAGTGGCTGTCCGGGCGCCACCAGTTCATCGCCGGTTGAAAGCACCGCCACCTTCGGGCGCCTTACCACATCTATGTGGTCAAACCCGCACGCCGCCAGCATGCCGATTTCGCGTGAGCCGATTTGCGCGCCGCGACGCAACAACGTCTCGCCCCGCGCAATATCTGAGCCCGCATAGGCGATGAACTGACCGGACCGCGCTGGGCGACTGACATCAATGGCAAGACCGGAACTGCTCTCGGTCAACTCGGTGTGTTCGACCATGATGACGGCGTCGCTGCCGCGCGGCACCACCCCGCCGGTCGCGATCGTAGTCGCGGTGCCGGGCCCGAGCGCAACTTCGGGCGGCTGGCCGCAAGCCAGAACTTCGGCATTGAGGGTCAACCGACGCGGCGTCGTCGTGGTCGCACCGAGCGTGTCGGCAGCCCGCACCGCAAAACCATCGACGTTGGCGCGATCGAACGGCGGCACGTCGACCCGTGCCCGCACGTCATGGGCCAGGACCCGTCCCAGCACCGCCGTCAGTGGCCGGGTTTCGCCGGGAAGCGGTGAGAGATCGAGATGGCTCTCAAAGCGCTTTCGGGCCTCCGGCGGCGCCAAGACCTCGAGAAATTGCTCCTGGCGCGCGGCCCTGCGGACCGCATCGATGGTCCTGCGGCTGATCGGCTCGGTTGGGACAAATCTGTTCACGAAAACGTTTCCATCACCACCATCGACCCCGCCGGGTAGCCTTCGCTCTCAGGCGGCACCAGGATCCAACCATCCGCCGTCGCAAGCACGTGGAGCGGAAAGTGTCCGCTGGCAAGTGGTTCAATGCCGCCCTTGGCGCCATCAACCACCCGGCTGTCGAATCGGGCGTAACGAACCGGCACGACTTCGGCAAGGCCCAGGCCAGAGACCACCTTCCGGAGCAGGGGTGCCGGAGGTTGCTTCCGATCGGCGGCCGCATTGGTGAGACAGGCCAGCAGACGCCGTCCCACCACCAACCAGGCCGCAAGGGCGGCGTCAAACAGGCTTGGCAGCACAACGACAGGCGGGCGACCGACTCTCCCGATGGCCGTCGCCTCACCGGGCACCAGACCGACGCCATGCACATCCAGCCGCCCGGCGCGTGATATCACGTCCAGAACGCGGTCGCGGGCTCTTGCACCGGACCCACTGATGACGATCACGGCGTCGGCATCATCCGCGCCGCAAAGGCGAGAGATTTCGTCCTCGGCCGTTTGGTCGGCGGCGACCGCTGTGCAACTGGCACCGCGGCAAACGGCGGCCGCCGCAATGACGCCAGCAACCGGGTGATCGCCGTTGCTAATACTGAGCAAACGGAGGCGCGGTTGGCGGACTGGCACAACCTTCAGTCCTGCATATCGCAGGACGGCCGCGTCGATCGCGCGGAAGGGTTCGCCGGCACGTCTGAGAATCTGGCCTGGCTCAACATCGATCCCGGCCCCAATCACGCCCTCGCCCGGCCCTACCGAGGTCAGAACTTCCGCACCGGCACCGCGCAGGGCAAGCGCGTCGGGGGGCAGTATGGCGTCCGCGGCCGCCGGCAGAGCTTGTCCGGCCTCGACCCATAAAGGAGGCTCGGCC
>Ga0187783_10004438_pt1 | contig 10403 bp, 10 predicted proteins | sample 1015_SJ02_MP02_2_FD_132471 | JGI IMG/M metagenome (GOLD analysis project Ga0187783, IMG submission 132471) | Tropical peat soil microbial communities from peatlands in Department of Meta, Colombia - 1015_SJ02_MP02_20_MG | ecosystem: Environmental > Terrestrial > Soil > Wetlands > Peat | place...
CTGGTCGGGCAGCGGCGCCGGAGCCGTTACGGAGCCTTCCCGCGCCGGGCTGGTCCATGATCATGGGTCGGAATGGGCAGTTATTGCCGAAAACGACCCATAATCATGGCCTGCGCCCGGAATGTCCCAACCTGAAGGTGCGGCATCACCTGTCCTATCGCACACCGGGACAGCGGCCCGCCCGCTTCGCGTGCCCCAGCTCGGAAGCAGGGCGGGCGAGCACACGGCCTGGCCATCGATGACGGGCGCGACGTGTCACACGGTGACGGTGGCTTCGATCACGAGGCGACGCGGCGGACTGGGCGGACGGTGGGGGGATCAATCCCGGATGCCTCTTTACCGTAGGCTGCCACAACCATGGACTCGGGACCACAACGCGACGGTAGCGAGTGGTGCGGATGGGCAGGGGGATGTGGGGGATGCGTTCAGGACCGGGACTGGGTGCGGGATGCTCCGACGCCATATCCGTCGACCGGGGCGCCGACGTTCCAGCTATTCAGGGAATGGTCTATCAGCCCTTTCCAGATCTTCTCCTTGGCGCCGGAGCCGCAACCATTCCGCGACGCCTGGCGTGACGCGGCGGACCAGAACCGTGGTGGCGTTGACGTCTTCGAGATCGGCGGGCCCTTTCGTGGCGACCACGGGAATTCCGTGGCGCGCCCCGGCTTGTCCGTCCCTCGGTCAACGGTGCCAGCGACTAGCGGCTACGTCTGGACAAAGCGCGGGACGATGATTACGACGTTCCCGTCGATGCCCGGGTAGATGATGGTGTCCCAGAAGCCCTCGCCAGGCTTGTCGTAGCCCGACGATTTGCCCAGCTGATACAGCCGACCCACCCTGATGTGCGGGGGGCGGTCGCCGATGTCTACCCCCGCCTCTCTCAGGGCTGCGGCAGGCTCAATCACGAGTCGCTCAACCTCGGCATCGGTGAACAAACCGACGTACACCCGGTTCCCGCCCAGGTCGATGACCGCATCTTCCAGGTTCATGGCGGATTCCTTTCTCGCAGGATTTGCGGACAATTCGCAATTCCACGGAGGCCGGAAACCACCTGCTGATACATGACGCCGGTAGCATGAGCTGGCCAGCCGGACGACGATGCGGCTCGGCGAGCCTGCGCGGAGTTTGGGGACTTGGGGCACATAGGCCCCGCTCTACGGGGCCAGGGTGCCACACGCCTCAGGCATCCGGTCTGGGCCGTGGATACCGTGTTCCCATCGAGGGTCGTCCTGCCCTCGGTCTGTACCGCCCTCTCCGAGAACAAGCAGTTCGCCAGCAAGACCACCGCCGGGCCGTTCGGCATGGAAGCGGATACCGTCCCCGTGAAGAATCCGCGGCTCTCCTCCCGGCAGGTGCTCGTCACCGGGTCTCCTCGGCGACCGGCTCGGCGGCCTGGGTGGGGTGAGTGTGCCCCCGGCCCCAGTGCGGGCCCGCGCCAAGGGTGTGAAGACTAACCCGGCGCGCCGGTTGAGGATCGAGGTCACGATGGGCGTGTGACCGGCTCGGGCCGGCCAGCCTCAGCGCCCGCATGCCCGGCCCGGCCGCGCGCTCACCGTGTGGTACCGGCGGGTTCACCTGCCCGTCCCCCCACGCCAGCCACATTCTTCGCACGAGGAAACGGGACGGCGTGACTTTCGCGGAGGATAGGGCTTCTGCGGAGGAAAATGTCCGCTATAGCAGCCCCGATCCACCGCGAAAGCCGGATCCTCCGTGCAATTGGGGAACGGGTGCGCTAGCGGGGACTGCGGGATTACGGCACCCGCGGACGGCACCCGGCACAGGCACATAGGACCCGGCTGGTGGCAGCCTGAGCCTCTAGAGCGGGGGCTGTGTGGTGCCCCGGGCCCATGCGGCTGCGGCCGCGGCCGCGTCTTCCGGATCATGCTCGCAGCCGCGTGTCAGACGGTGAACATGGCCGGGTCTGGGTGGTACGGATGGGGTTGGGAATGCGGTTAGCGCGTTATGAGGCAGCGCCCGGGCAGATCGAGTTGAGCTTGTTGCTGGCCTCGGTGACAGCCTGTTTGGCGCTGGTGCTCTTTCCGTTGCTGGCGAAAAACTGCTGGTAGGCGTCGGCGAGCTGGTCGATCGCGGCATGCAGGGCCGGGTTGGGTGCGCTGATGTGGCGCAGCGGGAGGATCTGGGCCTCGGCGTAGCCGACCGGATCGGCATCGGGGTCTGGGCCGTCGCTCAGCACCGCGCTGACCTGCTGACAGGTGGCCTGGATGGCTGATGCCTGGGCCGGCGCGCGTGACGGCGACGCCGAGCTGCAGGCGCATGCCAGCAGGACCAGCAGGCCCGACATCACGAGGCCAAGGAGCGCGCGTCCGGCCTGACGGCCCGGGACTACCGTGTTCCGCTTGATCATTGCCCTTCCCTGCTCCGCTGCCGTTCACGACACGATTCCCCTATCAGGGACTTAGCTTAGGCTAACCTAACTTCTACCAGCACTCCGATCCTGAGATTCGTGGCCGCTTCGTTCGGGCGGACGAGGGCCGCGGTCATGAGACGGATGGTGGCGGGGGCGTGAGCCGAGGTGGGGTAGCGTCGGGAGCGTGAGCACCTCGGGTGAGTTCGTCAGGGATACCGGGTACCTGGACGGGCGGATTACGGCGGACGGGCGGGACGGGAGCTTCCCGGTGCAGGCCGGGCGGTACCGGCTGGTGGTGGCGCGGGCGTGCCCGTGGGCCAACCGCACGATGATCGTCAGGCGGCTGCTCGGGCTCGAGGACGCGCTGTCGATGGGCATCTGCGGGCCGGAGCACGACTGGCGGAGCTGGACGTTCGACCTCGACCCTGGCGGGCTCGACCCGGTGCTCGGCATCCACTGGCTGCGCGAGGCCTACGAGAGGGCCGTGCCCGGGTTCGACCGGGGCGTAACCGTGCCGGCCATCGTGGACATCCCGGCCGGCGCCGTGGTGACGGCCGACTTCCGGCGGATCACCCTCGACCTGGAGGGCGAGTGGGCGGCGCATCACCGGCCGGGCGCGCCCGACCTGTACCCCGACCGGCTGCGCGACGAGATCGAGGAGGTCAGCGCGGGCGTCTACCAGGACGTGAACAACGGCGTGTACCGCTGCGGGTTCGCCAGCACGCAGGCGGCCTACGACGAGGCCTACCGCGCGCTGTTTGCCCGGCTTGACTGGCTGTCCGAGCGGCTGGCCACCCGGCGCTACCTGGTGGGCGACACGATCACCGAGGCGGACGTGCGGCTGTGGCCCACGCTGGTCCGGTTCGACGCGGTCTACCACGGCCACTTCAAGTGCAACAGGACCAAGCTCACCGAGATGCCGGTGCTGTGGGCCTACGCCCGGGACCTGTTCCAGACGCCGGGGTTCGGCGACACAATCAACTTCGAGCAGACCAAGCAGCACTACTACCGGGTGCACAGGAGCCTGAACCCGTCGGGGATCGTCCCGGCCGGGCCGGACCTGTCCGGCTGGGTCACCCCGCACCATCGCGAAGAGCTGGGCGGGCGGCCGTTCGGCGACGGGACGCCGCCGGGAGCGCCGCCGCCCGCAGAGCGCGTCGCCTAGGAGCCTTCGCCTCCGCCGCCGGTGCAGGCGGCCGGGGGCGTCAGGCGAGCCAGGCCGGACAGCTGTGACGCGTCGGTCTGGTAGTACGAGTAGCCCACGCCGTTGGCCACCACCGGGCTGGCTAGGAACTGGGCGACGCCATGGTCGGCCGGGATGGCCGCCCGGGCCAGGACCTGCCCGGTCACCGGGCTCGCGCACACCAGGTCGCCATCGCCGCCGACCCAGACGACACCGTCGCTGTAGCTGGGGTACGCAGCCCAGCCGCCGCCCGCGCCCTGGCCGACCTGCACCGCGTCGGTCAGGTCCCCGTTCGGGGCGAACCACGTCCACTCGCTGTGCCCGGAACCCGTCGTGCCCCAGACCCCGCCCGCGGTGGCGACCAGATTCCCCCCGGCGGCTCCGTTCGTCAGGGTGGACGAGCCCACCACGTCGCCGCTGGACACGGCATAGACCAGCAGCTTGAACGAGGCCGACGTGCTAATGCCGACGTAGAGCTTGCTGCCGTCGGGTGAGACCGCCACCGAGCTGGCCTTGCCTGCGAGCACCTGAAACCGATAGGTCACCTGGCCGGTGGCAGGGTTGACCACCGCGACCGTGTCGCCCGCGGCCACGTACAGGTTGCCGTCGGGCCCGCTTGTGAGCACCCCCTGGCCCGCGATGGAAACCCCGCCGATGGCCGGCACCAGCAGCGAGGAGGTCTGCGCGAGCGTGCTGGCGTCGTAGCCGCGCAGGTAGATGTTGCCGCCGCTGTACGACGACACTACCCACAATGTGTTCCCCACCACGACCGGCGGATTCAAGACCGCCGGACTGTACTGGGCGGTGTCCACGACGTCCCCGGTGGCCGGGTCGATCCGGTCCAGCGTGCCGTTCCCGTAGGCGTACAGCGAGCCGTCGGCGCTCACCAGCGAGTCCGGGAAGGTCGGCTGATGGTCGATCAGCTGCGCGTCCCAAGGCGAGCCTGCGATGGCGTTCCCCGACGGGGGCGGAGACGAGGCTGGCGTCTGGGACGGCGAGGAGGAAACCGTCCCAGACGAGAATGTGGACCCGACCGGCGGGCCGCCCCCGGCCGGCGGCGTGTGGTGCGAGCTGGCCAGCGCCGCGATGCCGACGCTCGCGCCGGCGATGACCGCCACGGCGGCCGCGGCCGCCACCGGGGCCCAGCTGCGGCTCAGGCCCGGCCCTCGCAGCCGGGGTTCGCGGCCCAGGCGAGAACGATGGAGCCGGGACTGCCGGCCCGAGTCAGACCGATGGAGCCGGGGCTGGCGGTCTGTGACCAGGCGGTACGCGACCTGCTCGACGGTCACCTGGCGCGGCGGCTCGGGAGCCATGCGGTGCAGCAGTTCGGCGAGCTTGCGTTCCTCGATGTTCACGAGGCCACACCTCCGGTCATGAGCTCGGCCAGGCCCGGCGCGTCCCTGAGCCGGGCCAGCGCCTTCGCCGCGTGCGACTTCACGGCACCTACCGAGCAGCCCATCGCCGCCGCCGTCTGCGACTCCGTCTGGTCGGCGAAATAGCGCAGCACCACGACCGCCCGCTGCCTGGCGGGCAGCCGGTCCAGCGCCGCCAGCAGCGACTGTCGCGCGTCCACCTGCGCGAACACGTCCCCGTAGGCAGCCATCTCGGGCAGCCGCCCGGTGGCGATCTCGCCGTTCCAGCGCCGCTGCCGCCAGCGCAGGAAGGTGTTGACCATGATCTTGCGCACATACAGCTCGGGAGCGTCCTGCCGCCGCAGGCTCGACCAGCGCGGCCATGCCGCGGCGAGCGCGGTCTGGACCAGGTCCTCGGCGCTGGTCCAGTCCCCGGTCAGCAGCCAGCCGGAACGCAGGAGCGCGGACGATCTCGCCGCGACGAAATCACGGAAACCGTCCGGCTCGGCCAGGTGCTCCACCCCGGTCAGCGTGTCCACCCATCCTCCGATCGGGCCCCGCGAACTTTCGGGCTCTCGCAGCGGCGTCACGTGTTATTAGAGACGCTGGCCGGGCCGGAAAGTTTACCCGCGGAGCCGGCTCAGCGTCTCGGCTGCACGCCGCTGCTGTGACTCCGCACGGTACGCCCGCCGCCTTGCCTCCGCGAGCTGCTGGCGGGTCTGCGCGAGCTCGGCCTCCAGCCGCCGGGCCGCGTCCTCCAGCTGCCGCTCGGCCGCGTTGGCCGCGTCGAGCGAACGGTCGGCTTCAGCCACGGCCCGTTCGGCCGAAATTATTTTCTCACGATGACGCCGCTCGCGCTCGGCACTGGGCTCAACCGGCGCGGGTTTTTTCTTCGGCGGCGCGGCGGGGGCGGCGGCGGTTTCCGGGGTTGTCGGGGCCAGGCCGAAGCCGGCCCAGTGCGCGGCGCGGACCAGGGTGCCGAGGTTGCCCGCGACCTGCGGGTCGGCCAGCGCGGCGTCGAGGGTCGCGGTCACCTCCTCGCGGACCGCCGCGGGCGCCGGGGGCAGGTCGTCCAGGGCCTGCCGGGTCAGCTCGTCGACCAGCCGGGCCCGGGCCGCGGACAGCTCGCGGATCCGCCCGCCGTCCATGGACCGCTCCGCATCGCGGAGTTCGGCGGCCAGCGCGGCCAGCCGGCCGGTGACCCCGGGATCGGCGCGGACCAGGCGATTGACCACCCAGGCCGACCGGGTGGGCTTGCGCAGCGCGGCGATCTGCTTGGCCGCGGCCTGCTCCCCCGCCGCGCGGGCGCGCGCGACCAGCTCCTGGCGGCGCCCGGTGAACTCGTCCGGGTCGGCCCGGTACAGCTCGGCCGCCGCGTCGGCCACCAGGTCGCTCATGTTATGGAGAATAGGGAGCATGACCGGCATCGTGCCATCGGGACAGGGACGGCTGCTGACCGCGCGCGGGAACGTGATGGCGTTCAAGGCGGTCGCGGCCCAGAACGGCGGCGACTTCTCGCTGATGGAGCGGACCGTGCCGCCCGGGGCCAGAACCCCGCCGCCGCACAGGCACGTGAACTGCTCGGAGGCGTTCTTCGTGCTGGAAGGGACGATCACCTTCTGGCTGGACGGAGCCGAGCTGGCGGGCGGGGCCGGGGACTTCCTGCTGGTGCCGCGCGGGGCGGGCCACACGTTCTGCAACCGGAGCGGTGAGCCGGCCCGGCTGCTCGTGCTGCACGCCCCGGCCATGGACGCGTACTTCGCGGAGCTTCACGCGCTGTGGTCCGGGCCGCAGCCGCCCTCCGTTGCGGCCGAGCGCGAGCTGATGAGCAGGTACGGGATGGAGCCCGCGTGAAAATGTCCGCCTGAAAAATGTCAGTGGGCTGTCATAGGTTTGGAGCATGTCGCCTATCGCTTCAGCCGAGGTGAGCCCGGACAAGCTCGAGGAGTACCGGCGCGAGCTGACCGGGTACTGCTACCGCATGCTTGGCTCGGGATTCGAGGCCGACGACGCCGTGCAGGAGACGATGCTGCGGGCCTGGCGTGCGGCCGAGGGGTTCGAGGGACGCTCAAGCGTGCGGTCGTGGCTGTACCGGATCGCCACCAACATCTGCCTGGACATGCTGCGCGGCCGGCAGCGCCGGGCGCTGCCGATGGACTTCGGGCCCGCCTCGCCGCCGCTCGAGTCGCTGCTCGAATGGCATCCCGAGGAGCCGTGGATCTCGCCGATGGCCGACGAGCGGGTGCTGCCCGAGCACGGCGACCCGGCCGACGTCGCGGTGGCCAGGGAGACGATCAGGCTGGCGTTCGTTACTGCGCTGCAGCACCTGCCGGCCCGGCAGCGCGCGGCGCTGATCTTGTGCGAGGTACTGCGCATGCCCGCCGCCGAGGCCGCCGCCACGATGGGCACCAGCGTGCCCGCGATCAACAGCGCGCTGCAGCGGGCCCGGGCCACGCTGGCGGCGCTGCCGTCCGAGCAGCGCCCCGCGCCGCTTGACCCGGACCAGGCCGGGATGCTGGCCCGGTACGTGGACGCGTTCCAGCGGTACGACATGGAGCAGCTGGTCACGCTGCTGGCCGACGACGCGGTGATGACGATGCCGCCCTACGCCACCTGGTTTCGTGGCGCGCGGGACATCTGCCACTTCATGCTCGAGCCGACGCCGAGCCTGTGCCGGGACTCGATCATGGTGCCCGCCGGGCACGTCAACGGCGTGCCCGCGTTCGCCCAGTACAAGCCGGATCCCGGCGGCGGGCACTCGCCGTGGGCGCTGCAGGTGCACGAGGTGTGCGGCGGGCGGGTCAGCCGGCTGACGTTCTTCCTTGATACGGAGCGGATCTTCCCCGAGCTCGGGCTCGCCCCGCACCTGCCATGAGCGTCGATCCTGCCGGGGTCGGGCAGCCGGGGTTCGTCGGCCGGCACGGCCTCGCGTCGCCGGAGCGGGAGGCCGCCGTGGAGGAGGTCACGGCCTTGATCCGGTCGGCCGGGCTGAAGACCGTCCGGCTGGCGGTGGTCGACCAGCACGGCGTGCCGCGGGCCAAGATGCTGTCGCCCGAAGCGGCGATCGCGGCCATGTCCGATGGGCTCGATTTCTCCGGCGCGATCTACAGCCTGGACACCGGCAATCAGGTATTCGTGCCCGCGTTCGCCGACGGCGGCGGTTTCGGCATCGAGGAGTTCACCGGGTTCCCCGACGTGATGCTTGTGCCCGACCCGTCGACGTTCCGCGTGCTGCCCTGGGCGGACCGCACCGGATGGATGCTGTGCGACGTGTACTTCGGCAACGGGCAGCCGGTGCCGCTCGACGGCCGCGGGCTGCTGCGCCGGGTGCTCGCGTCGCTGGGTGACGCGGGATTCGACTTCCTGGGCGGGATCGAGGTCGAGTTCTACATCGTGGTCTTGTCGGGCGGGCCGTTGCTGCCGGAGAACGCGGGGTTCACGCCGCCGCCCCCGCCGGTCAGCGTGTTCGAGCGGGGATACCAGTACCTGTCGGAGGTTCGGCTCGACGGGATGGGCGGGGCCTTGGAGGCTGTCCGCGACGCGCTTGACGCCGTTGGCCTGCTGCCGCGGTCGATCGAGGACGAGTGGGGGCCGGGACAGATCGAGGTCAGCTTCAGCCCCCTGCCCGGCCTGGCCGCGGCGGACGCGGCCGTGCTGTTCCGCTCGGCGGTCAAGCAGGTGTGCCAGCGGCGCGGGCTGCTGGCCACGTTCATGTGCCGGCCCGCGCTGCCGAACTTCTTCTCCTCCGGCTGGCACCTGCACCAGTCGCTGCTCAACCGGCCGGACCGGTCGAGCGCGTTCGCCAGCGCCGACGGCCCCCTGTCCGGCGTCGGACGGAGGTACGTGGCGGGGCTGCTCGAGCACACCACGCCGATGGCGGTGTTCGCGGCGCCCACCGTCAACGGGTACAAGCGGTTCCGGCCCTACTCCTTCGCCCCGGACCGGGTGTGCTGGGCGGTGGAGAACCGCGGTGCGCTGGTCCGGGTCCAGGGCTCGCCCGGGGACGCGAACAGCCATGTGGAGATGCGGCTCGGTGAGCCGGCCGCGAACCCGTACCTGTACCTGGCGGCGAACATCGCGGCCGGGCTCGACGGGATCAAGCGGCACCTGGAGCCGCCGCCTCCGGTGACGGCCGATCCGTACGCGGCCCAGGCGCCGCCGCTGCCCGCCTCACTGAGCGAGGCGGTGGCGGCGCTCGACGCGGATCAGTTCTACCGGTCGGCGTTCGGGGCCACGCTGGTCGACTACCTGGTCATGATGAAGCGGTCCGAGATCAGGCGGTACGAAGACGCGCTGGCCGCTTCCGCTTCCGCTGGCCCGGCCGGCGCCGCGGCGGCGGACGTCAGCGAGTGGGAGATGCGGGAGTACTTCGAGTTCTTCTGAGCCTCACGGCGCGTCGACGGCGACGGGATACCAGGTGGCCGGGTCGGCGGGGACGGGCTGGAAGTCGTAGCGGAGGCCGTTGGGTCCCAGGGCCACCAGGGTCACCGACGTCGTGCCCCACACCCGGCCGTCGGGCAGGTCGCGGCGGGCGATGATCGCGGCCGGGTCGGCGCCGGGCAGGCCGTCACCGCCGGCCAGCGCGAGCCAGTCGCCCCAGGCGTTCTCGATGGTTGCCGCCGGGTCGGCGGAGGGGCGCCCGGCGGCGAACCTGGGACCGAAGCGCTGTGCCTTGGGGTCGCGATGCGCGGAAGGGAAGGTGTGGCCGGCGTTGGTGACGACGTGGGTGCCGGGGTCGAGGTTCTCCAGGGCGGCGCGGGTGCCGTCCCAGCTCAGCATCAGGGCTGAGGTCAGGTCGGCGCAGATAAGGAAGAACGGATCGTAGCGGGGCAGCCCGGCGGTGTCTTCGTGCAGCTGTTTCAGGGCCGCCTGTCCGTCGGCGGCCGCGCGGAGCGGGAGTTCGCCCCTTGACCTGCGGCCGCCAGGTGCGGCCTGCTGGCCGCGGGTGTTCAGGATGCAGCTGACCCGCGGGATGCCGGGATGCACCGCGAGCCAGGTGCCGCCCGCCTCCTCGTCGCGGCCGCCGACCAGCGGCGATCCCGGCCAGTGCCGGGCCGGCGGCTGCCACGGGCGGGAGGCGAGCTCATCCCGGAAGCCGAGCAACAGCAGCGGCATGGGCTCCGCGGGTTGGAGACTTAGCACGACGGTGCACACGAACCGACCATAACCTTTCGCGGAGGCCCTCATGCTCATCCCGTTCGGGGACGGGTGGCTGTTCGGCGCGGCGGCCGACGGCAGCGATCTGCCCGGCTTCGACGACAGCGGCTTCACCCCCGTGACGCTGCCGCACACGGTGGCGCCGCTGTCCTGGCAGAACTGGGACCCGGCCGCCTGGGAGCGGGTGTGGGCGTACCGGAAGCATTTCGGCGCGGTCGTTCCGGGCGGCCTGGCGGGCCGGCGGGTGTTTCTCGATGTCGGCGCGGCCATGACCCACGCCACCGTGACGCTGAGCGGCACCGAGGTGGGCGACCACCTCGGCGGGTACCTGCCGTTCAGCTTC
>Ga0187783_10004439_pt1 | contig 10403 bp, 9 predicted proteins | sample 1015_SJ02_MP02_2_FD_132471 | JGI IMG/M metagenome (GOLD analysis project Ga0187783, IMG submission 132471) | Tropical peat soil microbial communities from peatlands in Department of Meta, Colombia - 1015_SJ02_MP02_20_MG | ecosystem: Environmental > Terrestrial > Soil > Wetlands > Peat | place...
CCAGCTCCCGGTTCCGAAACTCGGCGAGCCCGCTCGCCGGAAGCTTACAGATGTCATGCTGCCCGAAGTATATCTCACCCTCCGTAGGTCTGTCCAGACCGCCAAGCAAATGTAGCAACGTTGATTTTCCGGCGCCCGATTCGCCAATCAAAGCCAACCTCTCGCCGCGCGCGACCTCCAGATTCAAGTCCGCAAAGATGACCAAATCGGCGCCGGGGGAGTGGTAAGTCTTTTTCAGCCCCACGGCTCGGATGACTGGATCGTCTGGGGACGGCATCTTCCTGCATCTATTATCGACAAGACCGAGGTAAAATCCCTGATGAGCTTCTAAACGCCTGCATCTGGAAGGCCGCTTGCACGCTGCGCCTCAAAGGAGTGGAGGAATGGAATGAAAATACGAGAGATCGGGCTGCTCGCCGCCGCCCTTGCCGGCTGGACAGTGAGTTGTTGCGACACAGCCCGGGCGCAGTCGGTTGCGACTTTCACTCTCAACCCAAGCCCGGTAACGTTCACGAACATTCCGGAGAATTCAACCTCCTCGCAGCTCGTCGAGCTCTCGAGCTCGCTCTCCACCGCTGTGACAATCTCCTCCAATGAGACGTGGCTGACCATTGACGGCGTCATGACGATTCAAAGCCTTAACATCACGGCCAACATGCCTGTCGGCCTGCAACTGACCGTCAACACACAGAATTTCTTCCCGAACCAAATGTACGCGGCGACCATCACCGTGACCCAGAATCCCGAGCCCCTCGGCGGCGCTCCCCAACAGTTCTTCGTGAATTTGACGGTCACGCCTCCCTCGGCGTTCTATGCCAGTCCGGTAAGCTTGAGCTTTGCGGCGCCGCAAGGCTCCGCTCAAGCTACGCCCTCGAGCTCGAATCTGGTGATCAATTCGACTGGGCCGATCCTCAATTACACCCTGAGCGTGACCACGGGGTCCGGCGGAAACTGGTTGTTCGTCAGTCCGGGCCAGGGAACCACCGGGACGACGGCGATTCAGGTGAACGTCAATCCCGGCAATCTCAGCCCAAATACTTACAACGGACTTATTACCGCACAAAGCACTACAACCCAGGATTCGGTCTCAATCCCTGTCTCGTTAACCATAACTTCCGGCAACGCGCTCAGCGTATCCCCATCCGGCCCCATCGCGTTCCTGTACAGCACCGCGAGCCCGCAAACTCCGCCGTCCCAAAATCTGTATGTCGTCTCCGCGAATGGTCCGGTAGGCTTCACCATCGTGGCGAATCCTCCAGTAGCGTGGCTGTCGGTTAGCCCTTCCAGCGGAACCGCAAGCACGGCGCTCAATCCCATTTCCCTCACTCCCACCCTTGCGATTCCGAGCTCGTCCGGCACCTATACCACCTCGTTGATCATTACCGAGGCTGGAGGCGCAACCCTGGCTCCCATCCCGGTGACTTTGGTCGTGAGCCCCAATCCCTTGTTGTCGATCTCGACAACTTCACTTAATTTTTTGGCACAGATCGGTAGCACAACATCGCTGACCCAGCAGGTGCTGGTGACGAGCACCGGGCAAAACCTGGGATTTAGCGTGTCACTGCCACCGAATCAGAATTGGCTTACGGCATCACTCACCACGGGAGCTACACCCGCCGCCCTCAACGTCACGGTGAACCCCACGTATCTGCCCGCAGGCCCGTCCAGTGGTGTCGTAACGATCGCCCCGACCAACGGCGATCCTTACACGCTACAGGTTTTGGTGACGGTCAACGTCACTAGCCCGTCTTCGCAGCTATTCGCGGGGTCACCCGTGGCGGTCTTTGCTTATCAGACGGGTCAGGCTGCGCCCCCGTCGCAGAACGTAGAACTGAGCGTGATTGGGTTGCCAGTCGGTGTCAGCCTTTCCATCCAAACTTCAAATTGCGGCGCCAGTTGGCTTACGGCCGCCGTTTCCTCATCCCTGGTGTCCCCCTCTCAGCCTGCCGTTCTCACAGTTGGCATCACTTCGACCGCGGGATTTAACCCCGGGATCTGCTCCGGCAATGTCAGTGTGGGTTATAGCAACGGAATAGGCCCGCAGACGCTGAATGTTCCCGTCACGGTGAACGTGAGCAACTCGGCGGAGCTAAATGTCGGCGTGCCGGAAGGATTCGGCGCTTACACCGCGCCCTTCAATCCGCAGGCCGCGCAACAGATTCTCGGCCAGATCTCTCTGACCAGCACCAGCGCTGTTACCCAGGTGGGCTTCAGCGCTATCGCACAGAACACCGGAACCGCGTGGCTCTTTGTAGGATCTAACTCGCAAGTAACGCCGCAAACGTTAAACGTGATTGTGCAGCCGGGAATTCTGCAGCCTGGACTTTATTCAGGCGCCGTCACAATCAGTTCCCCATCGCTCGCAGCGCCCGTTGTCATACCCATCACCCTGACCATCAACCAGAACGTCACGGTCACGATCTCGCCCAACTCTCTCGCCTTCACTCAAGTGCAGAACGGTGCTGCTCCCGCTGCACAAACCTTGACTGTCAGCGGAAGCACCGCTGGCGCTACGTTCAGTGCCTCCGTAAATCCCATCACCGGAGGGAATTGGCTTACGGTGAGTCCCGCGAGCGGCGGCATCCCCGGCAAGATCACGGCGACCGTGAACGCGAATCAACTTGTGGCGCAGACCTACACGGCGCAGATCCTGGTCTCCTACCAGAATGCCTCGAGTCCGCCGGTGACGATTCCTGTGTCCTTGACCGTCACCAGCCCCCCGCCTGGCACAACGTTCAGCGTGAATACGCAGCCACTCACCTTTAACTATCAAATCGGCGGCCAGACGCCGGCCCCTCAGAACATCAACCTGGTGGGCTCGGGAGGAGCCGTCAGTTTCACTGCCTCCGCGAGCACCACGACCGGCGGCAACTGGCTGCAAGTGAGTCCCGCGAGCGGCACAACTCCCTCGCCCAACGGCGCCGCAGCGCTCACCGTAACCGTTCTTCCGCAGAACCTGACCAACATCTCCATCAATTCCTACGCCGGAAGCATCACGATCTCGGCGCCGGGCGTGCTCGCGACGCCGATAATTGTCAACGTCGCACTGAACGTTACCGCCCTGGTTCCGGCCATCACTGAAATAAAGAGCGCCGCCACATCCCTGCCAGGCGCCATCGCCGCCGGCGAAGCCATCGATATTTACGGCGCCAATCTTGCCCCGGCGTCCCCGGCGTCAGGGACCTACTGGAGCCTGCCGGCGCCGCTAAGCGGTATGGTGAGCACAACGCTCAACGGAGTCAAGGTCACGTTCGGCGCCGCACTCGGGACGCCCGTATACGTCTCTCCGACATTGATCGAAGTGGTGGTTCCCTGGGAGGTCGCCGGCACAACGAGTACAACCCTGTTGGTCTCAAATCAGAACCAAAGCTCGGTGGTCATCGAGGAAGCCGTCACGCCCTAAGTTCCCGGCCTTTATACGGCTTCTGGCGGCGCCGGCCAAGCCTCGGCGCTAAATCAGAATGGCTCGGTCAACAGCGCGGCAAATCCCGCGCCGAGAGGCACGGTGATTCAGCTCTTCGCTACCGGAGTCGGTCAAACCACTCCGGCCGGCTCCGACGGTTCGATCAATTCGCTTACGACCCTCATGCCGCTTCCCTCCAACGTTCAGGTGGAAGTAACCATCGGAGGCATTCCCGCGACTTTGGAATTTGCCGGCGCTGCGCCGGGCTTGATTACGGGCACGGCACAGATTAATGCGCTGATCCCCCAGAGCGTCATTCCCGGCCCGGCTGTTCCGATTTCGTTCAGCGTGAACGGCATTTCGAGCCCGACGGTCGTCACGATCGCAGTCCAATAGCGGCAAGCTTCAAGCTAAGGTTTCAATTTCCTCGCCGCGCCTCCGATAAGCCAGTCGTGATCTCCTCGACCGCGCAGGGCGCGGAACACGGCTCTAGCGAGCTCAAGGCTAAGGCACTCAAGTCGCTCAACGGATTGCCTCCCTTTTCTCCCATCCTCACCCGCCTGCTGGCTTCTTTGGCGGCGGAGGAAGTGTCGTTTCTGAAGTTGGGAGACTTGATCGAAAAGGACGCCGTGCTTGCCGGCAACGTTCTCCACCTGGTCAATTCCGCGCTGTACGGCCGCCGTGGAACCATTAACTCCGTGCGCCATGCGCTCTCCTTACTCGGAGTGAACCGCCTCCGCAACGCTGTCCTGGGCATGTCGATCACGCAAATGTGGAACCGCGTCCGGATGCCGGCTTCGTGGTCCATGGCGCGCTTTAATCTGCACTCGGCGGCGACCGCCATTCTGAGCGATCTTGCGGCGCCTCGAACTCCGGTTCTGTATCCTGAGGGCGCTTTCGTCGCGGGGTTGTTGCACGACGTTGGACGCCTGATCATCGCCATGGGACTGCCCGAGCAACACTCTCGAATTCTCGAAAGATTCTCAGCCGGGGTGCGGCCGCTGGCCGAATGCGAGCTGGAGGTCCTGGGCTTCGAGCATGCCGAAATCTCCGCCCAGGCGCTCAGGTTCTGGAATCTTCCCGACCCCATCCAGTCCGCGGTCCTGTATCATCACAACCCATTGGGCGACCCCACGCCTTCGAAGGATGCGAACATCCCGCTCTCGCATCTGATCGATGCAGCGAACCGGCGAGTGAATGCGGAGGGCATCACGATTCTGAACTGGCAGAATCCCGACGCCTTTGACTCGGAGCCCATCGAACGAATGCTCGACAGCCGCGCCGAAGGCGTTTTTGCCGAATTTAAGATCGAGTATGCCGCCATGGCGCCCTTCTTTCGCCCTTGAAGGCACTTCCCGCCCCGGTGACCTGATAGAATCGCGTCGGAAGCTAGACTTGGCCGGCGCCGGGCCTGGTCTTCAAAACCAGAGTGGGGCACTTTTAGTGTTCCAAGTGAGTTCGACTCTCACTAGCTTCCGCCAGCAGAATTTCAATATTCCTTGCCGTTGTACATCTGCGCGACCCACTTTTCGTAGCCGTTATACATCAGCGTTGGGATGCGCTCGCCGCTGGGAATCACGCGTTCCTTGGCTTGCGACCATCGCGGGTGAGGGCGGGTGGGATTGACGTTGGAATAGAATCCGTACTCGCTCGGACCAATATCGTTCCAAAGCGTATTGGGCTGCTTGTTCACGAACTCGATGCGCTCGATTGACTTGGCGCCCTTGAAGCCGTACTTCCACGGCATCACAATCCGCACGGCCGCGCCATTCTGGGCCGGCAGAGGCTTGCCGAAAACGCCCGTCACCAACAGCGTCAGCGGATTCATCGCCTCATCCATGCGCAATCCCTCGTGATACGGCCAGGGATACTGCGGCGCGCCATGAATGTTGGGCTCCTCATTCGGCCGCTTCACACTGACGAAGCGAACGAACTTCGCCTCGGGTTTGGGATCGACTTTCTTGATCAGCTCCGAGAACGGAAACCCCATCCAGGGGATCACCATCGACCACGCTTCCACGCAGCGGTGCCTGTAAACCCGCTCCTCAAGCGGCATGGTCTTGATCAGGTCGTCGACGTCGAAGGTCTGGGGCTTGTTCACCAATCCCGACGCCTCAAACTTCCAAGGCCGCGTGACGAACTTGCCGACCAGATTCTTGACGTTTTCCTTGTTCGAGTCGTCGAATTCGTAGAAGTTGTTAAAACCCTCTACGGCCCACTCCTGGGTGATGGGACGGTCGACGGTAAATTCGGGATTCCGCGCAGTCGCGGCTCGCAAGCTCTCGCGAAGCACTCCCGCCGCGCCAAGGAAGCCGAGCGATTGGAGCACTCTGCGCCGGCTCAGGAAAGCTCCCTCGGGCGCCGTGTCCCGCTCAGCGATTTCCCATCCCTTCGGCACTCGAATGAGCATCCCAGCCCTCCTAGAACCACTATATCCCGAATACGTGCGCCGTTATTCCACTGGATTGGACCAGCGAGTCCGCTATTCCGACCCGCCTAATCCACTATTCGAGGGTCTCGCGTTCTTCGACCTGCTGCGCCTGCCAATCGAGCTGAAGGACTTTTTGTTCGGGATCCTGTGACAGAGTTTGGTTGTTCAGGTCTTCGGGCACCGACGGAGGCGGTGGCACATCGTAATGGGTCGTGGGAGCATCCGTCGGCGCGGCGGGAATCGGAGGGATGAAGTTCTTCTTCCCCTTGGTTTCCCGAATGTCTTCCTTTCGCAAGTCGTCGATCAGTTCGCGGATGATTTTTCGCATGGCGTCCTTTCGGGACCCATGCTACGGCGCCTCTGTTCAACCGTCTCGCAAGAGTGGTCCAACCCGTTCGACCGTTGGATGAAATTAGGCTACGCCAGGTGTGACCCGCGCCGCGTCAGATGTTGGACTTCGGATAACGGGAACGCACCCAATCCACGAACTTTTCCGGTGCACTCATGGTCGAGAGGCGCCCCTGGCGCACCAGCGCCCAATCGTCGAACTTTTTAGATTGCTTAATCTCGGCCAGCGTAACAGGAGGGTCGATACGCATGGCGAACTTGAGATCGACGACCGCCGACTTGGGGTTCTTGGGATCCGGGCGCGATTCGCCTGCCACATCCGCCAGGCCCACCACGCTCGATTCGCCGCCGCTGTGATAGATGAATACACGATCGCCCGCGCGCATCTCGCGAATCGCGCGTACTGCCTGGGGATTGGTTACGCCGTCCCAGGTGGTCTTTTTCTCGCGTTCCAAGTCGGAGATCGAGTAGGTCTTTGGCTCAGTCTTCGCCAAAAAGTAGCTCATGTGAGATTAAAACGGCGATTGGCCGCGATGCTGTTTTGATAGTACCACCGGGCCAGTATGTCCGCGCATTTTGACCAGTACCCCTAGACCCTAAAAAACTGAAAACGTGAGTAGAATAGAAGATGTGCCGCGCTCAACGGCATTTTGGAGGAAAACAGCCGGTGTCCCGAATGAAGGTCAGTGCTTCCCGCCGAAACGTCTTGATCGTTTTTTGTTTCGCAATATCGACGGGATTTGCACAATCCAAGACTACGCCGCCGCCGCAGGAGCCGCCGAAACCGCTGACGGCGCCCACTGCGGGCACTCCCGGAGGAGTGCCTGCCGCTGTGGATCCCAGAAGCTATCAGATCGGGCCGGAGGACGTCCTGGCTGTCAGGGTTTGGCGTCAGCCTGATTTTACAAACAATTATGTCGTTCGGCCTGACGGCAGAATCTCGATACCGCTGATTGGGGATGTGCAGGCTGCGGGCCTGACTCCCGATCGTTTGGCTGGACAGATCAAACAAGCTCTTACGGCCCAAATAATTGATCCCCAAGTGACGATAGAAATCTTGCAGGTCAATAGCAAAAAGATTTATGTCATGGGCGAAGTTAACCGGCCCGGCCCTCAGGCTCTAGTGGTGCCCACAACGGCTCTGGAGGCTCTGGGGAATGCAGGTGGATTCCGGGACTTCGCTAACGAGACGCACATCCTCATTTTGAGGGAAGGCAAGCAGCTCAAGTTTAACTACAAAGATGTCACACACGGCAAACACTTGGAACAGAACATTCTGCTCCAGAATGGCGATACGATTATCGTTCATTAACTCGCCCTGTTTTTCGGAGGAGCAATCATATGCAGCCAACTGATGCATACAACGTAACGCGGCGGCCACTGGATGTCGAAGACTACATTGACATCTTGCGGCGCCACAAAGGTTGGATCTTCGGTCCTTTCCTGTTTACCCTGGTCGCCAGCGTCGTCGGAGCCTACATGTGGCCGGATGGTTACGTTTCCGAGGCGGTTGTGAAAATCGTCCCGCAGCAGATTCCCGAAAACATGGTGCATCCAGCGATGACGCAGACCATCCTCGACCAGATCAGCTCCCTCGAACAGAGCGTTCGCAGCCGCGCCGTGCTGACCAAGATCATCAACGATTATGGCCTGTATCCGCGCGAGCGCAGCCGCATGACGATGGAAGACGTGATCGAGCTAATGAACAAGGCCATCGAGATCCACCCCGTCGAAGCCGAGGGCGCAAGCGGCGGCCCAGGACATATTGTGCCCGCCTTCGTTGTGAAATTCACTTATGAAGACAGGCTGAAAGCCCAGCGTGTCGTGTCGGACCTGGTCACCAAGTTTATCGATGAGAACTTTCATAACCAATCCAACGTGACTTTCCAGACAGAGCAGTTCATGAAGGACAAGCTCGCTCAGGCTCAGAAAGATCTTGATGCGGCCGAAAGTAAGCTGCAGGAGTTCCGGGCCAAGAACAATGGCCGGCTGCCGGATCAGTTGGATGCAAACATGCGCGAGTTGCAAGCCGCCCAGACTCATTTGGACTTTCTTGCGACCTCCGTGAGCCGGGCACAGCAGGATAAGCTTCAGATGGAGGGATTGATCCGCATTTACAAGGATCAGCTTGCCGCGCTCGCCAAGGAGCCTCAGGATCAGGCGGCGATGGCGCAAAAGGACGAGAAACTTGCCGATATCGACCGCGAAATCAAGATTTGGGAGGATAGGGTAATAGCATACTTGCAGATGTACCGGGAGACCTACCCGGACGTGGTGACGGCGAAGAAAAACCTGGAGGCCGCCCGCAAGAAACGCGAAGATCTGCTGAAAGAGGAAGCCGAGGCCAAGAGCGACGCAGAGACCAAGAAAGCTGACGCTCCTCCGGCTCCCGCGAGAGTGAGTCCACTGATTGCGAAGGAAACGCGCGACTTGAACGCCCAGATTCAACATACCGAAAGCTCCATCCAAGCCAAGGAACTCGAGATCCAGGAGCTTAACAGCGAGGTCAAGCGCGCTACCGAAACCGTGAAGATCTACGAAGCGCGCGTGGAAACCGTGCCGCTCGGCGACAAAGAATACGCCGATTTGCTCCGCGATCGCGATCTTGCCAAAGCAGCATATGTCGAGCTGGACCAGAAGCTGCAACAGGCGCAGGTCGCCAAAGACATGGAGGATCGCAGCGAAGGCGAGCGGTTGGAACTGCTCGATTCCGCGTCTCTGCCGGAGAGTCCCGCGACACCCAAGCGTTATATCGTAATCCCCGCCGGCGCCGGCATCGGCTTGCTGCTCGGACTCGTCATTGCAGGAGCCCGCGAGATGAAGGATTCTTCGCTCAAGAACCTGAAGGACGTGCGCGCATACACGCAGATGGCCATTCTAGGCAGCATCCCGCTGCTGGAGAACGATTTTGTTGTCAGGCGGCGGAAACGCCTGGCGTGGCTTGGGTGGACCACGGCCTGCATGGTTTCGGTGATTGTGATGGTGGGGTCGGTTGTTTACTACGAAGTAACCAAGACCTAAGCGCCGCGAGGAGAAAAATAGATGAGCCGAGTACATGATGCTTTGCGCCGCGCTGAACATAGCGGCACGCTATCGCCCCCTGCGATACGCCCGGGCGAGGGTCGCGCACCCGCCGCCACAATCGAACCGGGTCCCAACATGAACGACCTGCTAACCCAGGTGGAAGAGATTCCCTTCCGCACCGCCGTCGACTCCTTGCTGATCGACGTCTCGCGCCCCCACGAAGCACCGATGGAAGAATTCCGCACGCTTCGCACCCGCCTGAACCACCTGAAGAGTCTTCAGCCGATCCACAGTGTGGTGATCACAAGTCCTTCGCCGGCTGAGGGCAAGTCGCTCTCGGCGGCGAACCTGGCGCTCGCTGAAGCCCACTTGGCGGGCAATCTAACGCTGCTCGCCGATTTCGATTTCCGCCGGCCCATTATCCACTCGCTTTTTCAAGTGGATCGTAGCCCGGGAATCACGGACTACTTGCTCGGTAAGGTTCCGCTTCAGAAGGCCATGCGTAAGATCGCAGGCACCAATCTCTTCCTTATGCCCGCGGGTGAGGCCGTCATCAATCCCCTCGAGCTGCTGAATCTGCGCGAAGTGAAAGTGCTGATCGACCGGCTTCCAACCTTGTTCAATTGGATCATTCTCGATAGCCCGCCGCTGCTGTTTGCAGCCGACGCCAATCTTCTTTCCACGCTCTGCCATGGCACGCTATTGGTCGTGAGGATCGGCCATACCACCATCGATTCGGTCACTCGCGCCATGCAGTCGCTCTGCAACAACAACGTGCTGGGTATCGTCGTGAACGCCGCTCGACGCGGTGAGCTCTACAGTAAATATACTTACTACCACTCGTATTACACGCCGAAGGATCCCTCCGACCGGCATGAGTCCGAGGAAGCGGAAGATGTCGCCCCGGAGGTCGAGGCCAAGGCCGAGGAGCCAGCGCCAAAGCCAGAGTAATCGGGAGGTAAGATGAATTGGAATGCTCCGATTCATCTTGTCCGTTCTCGTTTCGTGCTGTTCTCTTTCAGCTCAGTACAAGCTTGATCAGGCGAGCCCCCCGCCGTCAGAAGTCGTCCCCGCGATCGCTCAGAAGCTAAATCCGGCGGGAATCAAGATCGTCGGCGACAACGGCAGCACCTGGATGGAGCTCTGGCTGGTGGCCTCTACGCCATCCGGTCCGGCCTCGACGGAGCAGAGCGTGAC
>Ga0187783_10004440_pt1 | contig 10401 bp, 9 predicted proteins | sample 1015_SJ02_MP02_2_FD_132471 | JGI IMG/M metagenome (GOLD analysis project Ga0187783, IMG submission 132471) | Tropical peat soil microbial communities from peatlands in Department of Meta, Colombia - 1015_SJ02_MP02_20_MG | ecosystem: Environmental > Terrestrial > Soil > Wetlands > Peat | place...
CACCAGCGGGTAGGTGGCTCCGGCGACCGCTTTCAACGAGATGTTCGTCACGTCGTCGGTGACGCGGCGTCCGTTCGGGTAGCCGGCGAGGTCTTCACCCACGATGCCGAGCGAGTTCGGTTTGCTCGTCGGAGGAACCGCGACGTTCAGCCGCAACATGTCGGCGAACACACCCTTGTTGCTCGCGTTCTGGAAGCCTTTGATGATGCCGCCGGGGATTCCCGTCAGAAGGATCGCCACGAGGTCTTCGCGCGCGGCCGTCAGTTTTTCCAGGTTCGGGAGCACTTTGGGATAGAGGATCGTAAGGAGCTTCGCCAGTTCCGGGTGCTGGACGAACGGCACGTACTCCTTGTCACCATGCGGGTGGTCTGAGTTCCATTCGTCCTTTCTGGCCATCGGGATGAGGACCTCGTTGAACAGCGGGGTGGCCAGACGCGATACCTGAACCCAGGGGCCGGCCTCGGAGACTTCACCGTTCTCGCCGTCGATGCGCACCTTGCGGCGACTCGCCGAGCCCCAGATACCCAGCACCGCCTTCGAGCTCATGACGTTGCTCGGAACCGACCCGTCCACGGTGAGGCTCGAGATCGGCACCTGGATGGCGATCGTGTGGCAGTTGAGCGTCTCCAGCGTGTCGACGCCGAGCGTCTTCGGGGTGGGGATCAAATGGAGGTTCTCGATCGGCCGCAGGTCGGCCAGGTCGAAGATCGATCCGATGTCGACAAAGAAGGGGTCGTTGCGCTGGCCGGCGAACACCGTCAGCCCACCAGACAGCGAGTGGATCGCTTCTTTTTCCAGGCCGCCATAGCTGGGAGTCGAGCGCGGCCCGATGTTGCACGGCGGGCAGGAAAGCCCTTCAGCCAGCACCTCGTGGCCCCTGCTGTCCCGGCGCTTGACGGTGTACAGCTGGCGTTTGCTCCAGTTGGGGTCGGTCAGGGATTTGATCGGCCCGACGTTGTAGAGGAAGGTCGTCTTGTTGACGATGTCTTCTTCGAAGGTGAACTCGTAGACGATGTCGGCGTGACCGTCGCCATCGTTGTCGACGTGGATCTTGTAGAGCACGTCGTTGCCGAACTCGAAGAAGGTCGGCCCGCCAGCCGGCACCTCGGCCGGGATGTAATTGGTGATGATCGTGACCGTCTCCGGGTTGTCCGGGCTCACGAACGCATACGTGTCGGTGTTGTCAACGACGGGGTCCTTGCTGACCTCCGGCGCCTCGCGATGGGATGACATTTCTGTGGTTCCGCCTTTCTTTCAGTTGAGAGTCGTGGGTCAGTTGGCCGCGTCGAGCAGCCGCTTCACGAGCACCGGGTCGTTGTAGGTGGCCTCCTTCTCGCCGAACAGCACCGTGACCTCGTTGCGCTTGGCGTCGCGCACGAAGGCGGTGATCGGCTCGGCGGGCGCCGCGCCGGAGGGCTCGGTCGGGACGGCCTTGGGAGCGGGGACGCTGCTGCTGCCACCGGTCGCGAGCTGGGCAACCTTCGGCGTTCCGACGATGAGCGCCGCGCCGGCCGCTGCAGCGCCGCCGGCAGCCAGGAACTCGCGCCTGCTGGTCCCGTCGCTCGTCACTACCTCCGGTCCGCCGCCGGCCTGCGAAATCAGTTTCTTCATTGTCGTTTTCTCCTATTGCTCTGAGTGGGTGGTGAAAGCAAGTTTCGCGAGCGAATGTAGCTCGACTTTCCCCTGATTTGCTGCGACTTTCTCGCACTTACGACGACCGTTTCCGAACGTGAGAACGAGTGATCCGAAGGCGCTTCTCCCCCGTAGCCCGTCCATCTCAACCCCGGGAGGTAGTTTCGATGCGCCGCTGCGAACATCGGGTTCGCGATCTCCGCCCAGCGCCGGCCCGCCGCCGTGCGCGCTGGCGTTGTGCCGAGCGCCCGCGCTGTCACCACGCGAGCGGCCGCTGCCGCAGGCGTCCCATGCGGGTCACCTGAAGAAGCTGCGTGCGCCCGCGATTCAGGTCATAGCTGCCGAACGCGCGTGCGGCCGAAGCCGGCTGGTGTAGGATCGCGACGACACGAGCAGCGGGATACCGAGATGAGCAGCGAATCAATGCCCCCGCAAGGAGCGCCGGCCGGTCCGCTGGCCGATCGCGATCGCGAGCTGGACTTCCACCCAGGCATGGGGATGCGGTGGGAGATCATGCGCAGCACCGCGGACACCCGGGGTGAGCTGTTCGAGGCCACGAACTGGCTCGATCCCGGCATGGCGGGACCGCCCGTGCATGTGCATCCGACCGCCGACGACAGCTTCGAAGTGATCGAGGGAGCCCTCGACCTCTGCGTCGATGGTCAGTGGAGGACGCTACGAGCCGGCGAATCGGCCACCGCGCCGGCGGGCGCTCCGCACACGTTTCGTCCGTCGAATGGCGAGCCCGTGCGTGCGGTCAACATCCACCGGCCGGCGCTGCAGTTCGAGTCGTTCTTTCGCGAGATGCACGCGCTGATTCGCCAGGGCAAGATCAGACATCTCCCTCCCAAGGAGCCTCGGTCGGCGATCTACGCGGCGATGCTGTTCGCGAAGTATCCCAACGAGATTCGAGTCGTGAAGCCGCCGAACGGTGTGTTCAGGGCGCTCGCCTCGGTCGGGAAAGCGCTCGGCTTCAAGCTCGAGTCCTGAACTGCCTTCCCCAAGACCCCGCCGGGGCTCAGGGCGTTGAGACCCTGCCGGGGGTCAGGGCGTTGAGACCCTGCCGGAGCTCAGGGCGTTAGCACGCCTCGGCTGCTGCCTCGCGGGAGCGCTCGACATCACCTCCAGACCCACGTAGAGTGCGGTCGTAACGGGCGCGTGTCGGGCCGCCCTTCGAGGTCGGCGAGATGGAGATGCGACCCGTCGCGACAACCAGTCGAGACGAGGAGGAACACATGAATGCCGAGCAGTCGACCGCCCCCGACACGATCGTGCTCATCCACGGGCTGTGGATGACACCGCTGAGCTGGGAGCACTGGATCGAGCGCTTCCGCGCTCGCGGCTATCAGGTGCTGGCACCAGCATGGCCGGGCATGGACGTGGGCATCGACGAGCTTCGCCGGGACACAAGCGCGATCGACGATCTCGGGATCGAAGAAATCCTCGACAGCTACGACGCGCTCATTCGCGATCTCGGCACGCCGCCCATCATCATGGGACACTCGTTCGGGGGAGCCTTCACCGAGGTCCTGCTCGATGGCGGTCTCGGAGCGGCAGGCGTCGCGATCGATGCGGCCGGCGTGCGCGGAATCACAAAGCTCCCCTTCTCCACCCTGCGATCTGGCTTCCCGGTGCTCAAGAATCCGGCGAACAGGCACCGCGCCGTGGCCCTGACGTTCGAGGAGTTCCACTACTCGTTCACCAACACGATGAACGACGAGGATGCTCGCGCGGCCTTCGATCGCTACGCGGTCCCTGGCCCCGGACGTGTGCTGTTCGAAGGCGCCTTCGCGAACTTCAACCCCCGCACAGCGCTGCACCTCGACTTCAAGAACGAGGACCGCGCACCGCTGCTGCTCATCGCCGGGGGCTCAGACCACGTCGTGCCGGCGTCGATCGACAAGGCCACATCCAAGCGCTTCCAGGGGAAGTCCACCACGGTCACCGACTACAAGGAGTTCCCGGACCGTTCGCACTTCACGGTCGGCCAGCAGGGCTGGGAGGAGGTCGCCGACTACGCGCTCGACTGGGCTGTCGAACACGCGGGTGCGCCCGCGCCGGTCTGAGGGGATGGTTGCCCCACCGCGGCGCCTCCAACGGCGACCAGCTGCTTTCTACTACAGGATTGGCGCTTTAGAAGGCGCCGACGGGCTGCCCCGATGGGGCATCAGCCTTCACTGGCACCGATTGGGCCTCACGCCTGATCGTCGGCCAGGAGCGATTGCTCCTGGCTTTCGTCCTCTGCGCTGACTCGGTTCGCGTGGCGGAGGATGAGTCTCCATCGACCGTCCTCACGTCGATAAACCTGCGTGGTGCGCAGCGTCCGCCCTTCGGTTCTGCCGTCGACCCATCGTGTCATTCGCTCAAGGCCAACCCATACTGCCAATCCATCGGCTGCCGTGGCAAGGATGTCCTCCACCCTCAGGTCGGTCCAGTGGTGGAGTCTGAGGGTCTTCCCAGTGCCGAGGAGGTGTGCTCTGACAGCCTCCCATCCGCGGGCATAGCTACCGACCGCCCCCAGGATCGCTACATCATCAGCATGCGACCAGCATTCCAGGAAGGGGACTGAATCACCCCGGACCTGATGTCCCAGGGCCTGTTGGCACTGCGCGATGAACTCGTCAAGCTCTGTCATGACCTAGATCCGCGCGGATCCAAGTCGATTATCGTCGGTTATCGTGGTTAGGCACTCCTCCGCGCCCACGGCGTGCCCTTCGCTGCAGCTGCCGCTCGCGGCGCGGTCATACTGCGTCGTCAAATGATGGGCTGTGCAGGGAAAAGCGCATGGCGAAGCGAATGGTGGAGCCAACCCTGAGTCCTAACCACGACATCGCCGGAGGATTCTTCACGCTATGAGCGGGATGGGTACCGGGACAGCCCCCGCGGCAGACCCGGGCGCGGCCCTGGCGGGGCAACCGGAACCGGCGCGGCGCCGTTGGTGGCTCGCAAAGCGGATTCTTCTTGCGAGCGGCGGGATCATCGTCGCCGCCGGTGGCGCGACGGCGATCTTGGCGGTCAACGAGGTCGACAAGATTACCGAGGCTTTGCGCGAGAGCAAGCAGGTCAAGCTTGCGCCCAACGTGTTGGCCCCCACGAGCCGAGGCACGCCCGAGACGCTCCTGCTGGTCGGCAACGATCAGCGTCCGCCGCCGAAGGACAACCCCTTCGGGCGTGTGCTTCCGCACTCCAATGAGATGCTGCTGGTGCGCATCGATCCCAGCAGGCCGACGATCGCGATGATGTCGATCCCCCGGGAGTTGCAGGTCACGTTCACCGCGCCCGGCGGCGAAGTGATCACGAACCGGATCAACTCCGCGTACACCTACGGCGGGATCGAACTGATGACCAAGACGATCAAGCAGGTGCTCGGGATCTCGGTCAATCACGTTTTTGTTGTGACCTTTCCGAAGTTTCAACGCGCGGTGGACGAAATCGGCTGCGTCTACATGACTGTCGACCGGCGTTACTACCACGTCAATGAACCCGGCGGAGAACAGTACTTCGAAATAAACCTCCAGCCGGGCTATCAACGGCTGTGCGGTATGGAAGCGCTTGAATTCGTCGCAAATCGCCACGAAGATACCTCCCTCACGCGCGATGCCCGTGACCAGCGCTTTCTGCTGGAAATGAAGGCACAATATGGAGGAGGCCTCTTCGAAAATCGTGAAAAGTTCGAGCAGATACTAGGCAGGGCCGTCGAAACAGATCTGCACGGGACCGGCCAGGTGCTCGACCTCCTCGGGTTATTGATCGAATCCGAGGGCAAGCCGGTTCGACAGGTTCCCTTTCAGGTGAATCTGCTTCCCACGTTCGATACGGCCAGCCCCCAACAGATCCAAGAATCGGTGCGGTCATTTCTCAGCGGCACGGCACCCCTACCCCGCGACAGGCTAGCTGAGGAGCTGAACACCGCTCGGGGACGCAGAGCCAAACCTCCGGCGCTCAACTTGACACCGACGCCGCAGTCAGCGCTGCTGCGCGCGCGGGAGACCGCCCCCTACCTACCGTTTGCGCTCGAGTATCCTCGCGCGAGCCAGACCTACAGCGCCGCGGGGCCTGAAACACTGCACCGCTACTACATCCGCGACCAGGCCGGCGGGCTGCAGCCGATCTATGTGATCGTCGTCAACAGTGGGCCGCTCGGGCAGTACTACGACGTCCAGGGGACCAGTTGGACCGATCCGCCGCTGCTCAGCAACCCGAGCCAAACGGTGCACGTGGGGTCGCGCACGTACGACCTGTTCTACGAGGGCGAAGAGCTCAGGATCATCGGCTGGCGAGAAGGGAGCGCCGCGTACTGGATACAGAACACCCTCACCAACAGCGTCGCGCCGCGCGAGATGCTCGCGATCGCCGACTCGACAGTCCCCATCGTGAGTGCCAAGGCCAGCCCAGGCCCGGCGACTCCTGTCCCGCGCGAGCTGCGGCTACCACCCCGTGTATCGGCTGTGACGATGACATCGACGAAGATCTGGGCGGCGCTCGGAGTGGCCAGCTTAGCCATACTCGTGCTCCTTTCGCTTTGGGTGCTTTCGCGTCAGCGCGAGCTCTCGAGACTGCGCGAGCAGGTGCGAGAAGCCATCGCGCTCGAGGCGCGGCTGCGAGCCCTGCAAGGTGCTGGCGCGATCGAGCCGCACTCCGTTCCGCCACGGGGAGCAAGCCTCGAGGACGGGCGCGTGATTCATGTCGCGCGCCGGCGCCTGCGCTGGCCGAGACGGCCCTCCGGCTGAGCCGGCTGCGCCCGTCGACGCTTCATTGACGCGCAGCACGGACCTCGGCCAGCGCAACTCTGTAGAAGCTGGGTGGACGGCTCACGTTGGACAGCTGTGGCCTGAGGTTCTCCAGCGCGTCCGCGGTCGTGACGTCAGACAGCAGACGCATGCCACGCTCGCCCAGGTAGTGGTCGAGACCGTCAGGATCGAAACCGAATGTGAACGGCTCACCCGCCTCACGCACCGATGCAGTCCATGACTCTGAGCCCGGGAAGGACTTCGAGCCGTCGAGTAGACCACGATCGACATACGTGAACGACAGGCGGCTCGCCTGAGCGGAATGCGAGGCGATCCAACGGACCATGCGGTCCACGGCCTCCGCGTTGAGGTAGTTGGTCGCGGGCCAGGTGCGCGATGGTCGATCAGGCGCGGAATCAGCGATCGAAGGCCGGGAATGCGCGCGGCAACGGCCACGGTGCGCAGGCCTCGGCTCAAGAAGCTCACCGCCAGGGGATCGGAGAACAGCCGGAGCTCTTCCGGCCGGCCGGACTCGACGGCACGAAAGAGGGCCATGTACTCCGCCGTTCGGCTCGGCTCCCCAGCTCTCATCGCGTCGAATCAGATCACACGCAAGCGCGCTGCCGTTCTGACGGGTAGGCCGAGGCGCGCGGCTCGGTCGCGTCGAATCGGAGCGCGCGTGGTCTGGGCGTCGCCCGGTGCTGCAGCCGAGCTCGCGCCGCGCATCACGCGCGGTTGGCTTGCTATTCGCCGACGAAGTCCTGCGTGTAGATCGCGCCGGCCTGGCCGCAAGCGAGCGAGGCGGGAGGATGCGCGGAAACGCCAACGGCGGTGTCGCGGAAGCGGGCGTCGAGGATGTTGGCGCGGTGCCCGGGTGAGGCCATCCAGCCGGCGACGATCGCGCTGGGCGTGGCCTCCCAGAGGGTGCCCCAGCCGATATTCTCACCGACTTCGTAGCCGATCTGCCGGCCGGGGACATGACTGGTGGCGCGCATGCGGCTGAGTGGGGTTTCGCCCTGCGGCCCGACGTGTCCGACATAGTCATCGATGGCCATGCTCTCGGTGTGTGCCTGTGCGGCGTGCTCGAGTCGCCCGTTCGGTACCAAGGGCCTCTCCCCCCGATCGACTCGTTCCCGGTTGACCAGGCACAGCGTGGCAGTGCGGACGCTGCCGAGGTCTTGATCGGTCGGCCGCAGGTCGGCGCCTGGGCAAGACCTCTGGATGTGATGGGCTGTTGTTGCGTTGCGCCTGACGAGATGATGGGCGGTGGCCGGGACAGGAGACGCCATAAGCGCCAGCAGTGTCGTGGCGAGCCCGAGGACGAACCCGACTCGTGACCCCCAAAGACCGTGCGCTCGGGCGCCAGGGCAGGCATCGCTTGGATGATCGGCATCACAAGCTGGCAGCAAACCCGCATGGCGAGTTCCAATCCGCACAACCGCCACCTCTCTCGTCGGCCTACGGGGTTAGCTGACGGGCTAGCGCTGAAAGAGCCTGCGCTTCTCACGGTCTTTGCCGTGGGATTCGCCCCAACAACTCGGGTCCCCCGTTCCCTGACGCCTGGTCAGAGACTCGGCATTCCGGGCGCCAAGCTAGCAAGAGCGAGGGACGAGATGCCCGGCCTTCGCATGTACTGCCCGCAAATACCGGCGGTTTCGTAGCCTGGCAGCCCGCGCTCGACGCTGGCTCGCGCGGCTTTCATCAGCGCCTATGAAGTTGGCGCAGCTCCCAGTGCAGCAGGTTCAGGGCCTTGGGTCGATCTTGGCGAAGAGCGAGAGCCTGCCGGTCGCCTACCCGACGGCCTCGACCGGGCTGCGCTCGAGATCAACGATCACATGGGTGACGGGAACGTTGAGCTCTTCCTGCAGTCGCTCGACGATGCCGGTCTCGAGCCAGTTCGACTTGCCCGGCGGATGCGTTGAGATGATCACCTCGTCGGCGCCGAAGAGGCGTAGCTCGTCTTCGATCGCTCCGAGCGCAGCATTCGGATCGCCGACCTTCCCCGTGGCCTGGAGGTCCTCACGCGACGCCCAAGCGAGCGTTGCGGCGAGCCGCTCGCGCGCGTCCTCGAGCTCGTGGTCGATGTCGGAGGCGATGTAGTGCACGCGCGAGGCGAGTATCGGCGCGACCACCCGCAACTCAGCTCCGCCCCCACCGCGACGGCGTAGCAGGGTACGGAGCTCCTCGCCGGCCAGTGTTCGGTTCGCGATCACGAGCACTCTGCGCCGTGACGAATGCTGCGCGCGCGACCCCTCGAGCGCGGCCTCGCGAAGCCGGAAGCGACGATCCTCCTCCCTGGTAGCGATGCTCCAAATCACCGCGCCTGCGACGCCACCGCCGAACAGCGCGATACCCGCAAGTTCACCAGCCAGCGCACCGAGCGCCAGGGAGGCCCCAACCAATCCCGCGCCCCCGACCGCGAGTCGGAACGCGTCTGTCTCATCGCGAACCGGGTTGCGCATCACAAGCTCCCAACCGAGCCCAACACCAGACTCCAGGGTAGCGCTGAGGGCCAGTCGTCACACGCCGATCGGCCGGGGCAGCGGCGAGGCCTCTGGATTGCCGGCGCGAGCGCTCGTCCCGAGGCGCCGTTCGCTGGTTAGCCGGCTAGGACTTGAGGCCGTCGCTCGGTCCACGGCATGCTTGCTCAAAGGCGTGAAGACCGTGTGCTCGCGGGAAGAAAGCCGGCGGCGCGGAGTCTCTGCGGGATGGAAGTGCATCTCGTTCAGTCCAAGGGAGGAGAAAGGCCTTGAAGAAGCTATGGATCCTCGCGCCACTGGCATCGCTGGTGGTCGCGTCACCTGCGAGCGCGTCGGCGGCCACGCCCGGCAGCCTCGACCCGACGTTCGGCTCCAACGGGATCACGATCACAAACGGTGACGGGATACCGGAGGGCGCCACCCTGCTCGCCAACGGCGACATCGCCGTGACCGTTGGCGAGGCCAGCGCCAGCAACACCGGGACCGGCGTGGTGGAGTATCTGCCCAACGGGCAGCTGAACACGGCGTTTGGCAGCGACGGGTTCGCCCCGACGTCGACCGGCGCCGCAGCGATCGTGCAGGCACCCAACGGCGACCTCGTGGTCGCCGGCGAGACCTTGAGCGGGGAAGCAGCGATCGCGGTCGCCGAGCTGACCGCGAGCGGTGCGCCCAACACGAGCTTCGGTAACGACGGGACGGCGTTGGCGCCGGTGACGCTCGAGGGTAACGCCGTTCCCCCCAGCGCCCTGCTTATCGAGTCAAACGGCGACATCGTCGTGGGCGGATCGATAAGCATCGAGATCGGTCGCCGCGACGTCGTCAGCACAGGCGCGGTGGTTCGCTTTACCTCGGCCGGCAAGCTCGACAGCACGTTCGGGACGAAAGGTGCGGTCTCATCGAGCAAACTTTCGAGTCTCGCGACGCTGGGCGTCGACTCCAAGGGCGACGTGTTCACCGCGCCCGAAGAGCACGAGCTCAGCTCGACCGGCGCGATCGACGCGAGCGTCACGCCCGAGCCGATCGTCGCGAGCGCGCAGGGTGACAGCACGGAGTTTGTCTCCAGCGGCGACTACGTGACGGCGAGCACAGTCGGAGTCCACAAGCACGACACGCAGGTCGCGGTCGATCGCTTCCTGCCGAGCGGCACGGCAGACTCGACGTTCACGGCGACGCAGTTCAACTGGGTGCAGGGCACCGCAGCGCTGGATGGCGTCAACGCGCTGGCGTTTGAGCCGAACGGTGAAATCGTGGTCGGCGGCGGGCACGACTCCGACGGCTTTTCGACGTTCGGTGTCGGGCTCCTCGAGGCGAACGGCGGGCTCGACGCCGCGTTCGGCACCGAAGGGACGACGACGACCGAGATACAGGACGACGAGTCGGTCGGCAGGGTGCTCGTACAGTCCAACGACGACATCGTCGCCGTCGGCGGCACCGAGGACAACAGCACGGGCGTGAGCGGCATCGCACTCGCCCGGTACATCGGCTAGCAGATCGACGGCCCGGGGCGCCCCGAAGGTGGTGGCGTCTCGGGCTGCCATCTGCGCCTGCATTACCCCGCG
>Ga0187783_10004441_pt1 | contig 10401 bp, 7 predicted proteins | sample 1015_SJ02_MP02_2_FD_132471 | JGI IMG/M metagenome (GOLD analysis project Ga0187783, IMG submission 132471) | Tropical peat soil microbial communities from peatlands in Department of Meta, Colombia - 1015_SJ02_MP02_20_MG | ecosystem: Environmental > Terrestrial > Soil > Wetlands > Peat | place...
CGGCGCTCGCGGCGGCGCTGCGGGAAGCCGCTGAAGAGTGCGGCGTGCCGCGGGACGCGGTGCGGCCGCGCGGCGTGTTCACCGACGATCACGGCGGGTGGGCCTACACCTCGGTGCTGGCTGAGGCAGCCGAGCAGTTCGCCGTGCATTCCGACGACGAAGAGACCGACGAGGTCGCGTGGGTGCCAGCGGCGGAGGTCGCCGCGCTTGACTTGCATCCTGGGCTCGCCGCGCACTGGCCGGAGCTCAGCGACGAGCTCTCGCCGCTGACGATCATCGTGGACGGCGCCAATGTGGTCGGCTCGCGGCCCGACGGCTGGTGGCGCGATCGGGCAGGCGCGGCGCTACGGCTGCGCGACGAGCTGGCGCCGCTAGCCACGGCGGGCATCACCAGCCTGCCTGCGGAGGTTGCGTACGCCAACGGGCATGCGCTGGCGCGGGAGCAGGCCGCGGATCTGTCCGCCAGGGTGTGGATGCAGTGGATGCCTGACGTAATTCTCGTGGTCGAAGGTGAAGCCAGGCCAGCCGCTGCGCAGTCAGGCGCCGGTCAGGTGCGCGTCGTCGCAGCACAGGGTTTCGGCGATGACGCGATCGCCGCGCTTGCCGAGCAGGTGCCCGGCCGGCGCATCGTGATCACGGCCGATCGTGCCCTGCGTCGGCGATGCGCCGAAGTCGGCGCCTGGGTTGCCGGGCCGGCCTGGCTCCTGGGCCTGCTGTGATTTGGCTGGCCTGGCTCCTGGGCCTGCTGTGATTTGGCTGGCCTGGGTCGTTGGCCCGTCGGCCTGCCTACGTGCCCCCCGAGCGCGCCATGCTCGAGGTGGGCTAACGTTCCGGCCTGCTGAGTTCGCGAGGTTCGCGACCGGGTCCCGAGCACGCCGCTCTGACCGCAGCAGGCAGGATGATCTCGTGCGCGTGATCGTGCTATCCGATACCCATGCGCCGCGGCGCTGGAAGTCATGCCCGCCTGCCGTCGCTGAGTGGCTCGCAGGCGCGGATGTCATCCTGCACGCCGGCGACGTGTGCACCGCGGACGTGCTCGATGAGCTGTCCGGGTATGCGCCGGTACACGCCGTGCTCGGGAACAACGATGGTGCCGATGTAGCCGAGTGGGGAGCTCAGCGCTCGCTGCAGATCGAGCTAGCCGGATTGCGCGTCGCGATGATCCATGACAGCGGCCAGGCGGACGGAAGGCTGCGGCGGATGCGAGCCGCGTTCCCTTCGGCGAAGCTGGTCGTCTTCGGGCACTCGCACATCCCGCTCGACCAAAGCCAGGCCGGCCTGCGGATCTTTAATCCCGGCTCGCCGACCGACCGGCGGCGTCAGCCGCACGGCACCCTCGGTGTGCTCACCATCACGAGCGGAGAGCTGATCGAGGCCCGCATCGTCGCGGTCAGCTGAGCTGCTCAGCGCCGGAACGGTCTGGCGCGAGCCAGAGCACGCCCAGCGGCGGAATGCTGATCTCGGCCGAGGCCGGCCGGCCGTGCCACGGCTCGGCGACGGCCTGGACTGAGCCGAGGTTGCCGATGCCGCTGCCGCCGTAGCCGTCGGCGTCGGTGTTCAGCAGCTCCGACCAGGCGCCGGCCGAAGGCAGCCCGATCCGGTATGCGTGATGCGGCATCGCGGCGAAATTGGCGATGCAGGCCAGCATGCTGCCGTCGGAGCCGAAGCGGAGGAACGAGAGAACGTTGCCGGACGAGTCGTTCGCGTCGATCCACTGGAATCCGTCCGGTGAGCTGTCCTGCTGCCAGAGCGCCGGCTGCGCGGCGTAAACCCGGTTCAGGTCCCTGACTAGCTGCTGGACGCCGGCGTGCCGCGGGTACTCAAGCAGATGCCACTGCAGCCCGGTCTCCTCCGACCACTCGTCGCCCTGACCGAACTCAGCGCCCATGAACAGCAACTGCTTGCCCGGATGCGCCCACATGAACGCCAGCAGCGAGCGCAGCCCGGCGAACTGCCGCCACTCATCGCCTGCCATCTTGCGCAGCAGTGAGCCCTTGCCATGCACGACCTCGTCGTGCGACAGCGGCAGCACGTAATGCTCGCTGTATGCGTAGATCATCGAGAACGTCATCTCGTCGTGGTGGTAGCTGCGATGCACCGGGTCACGGCTGAGATAGCTCAGCGTGTCGTGCATCCAGCCCATGTTCCACTTCAGCCCGAAGCCGAGCCCGCCCAGATAAACCGGCCTGGTCACGCCGGGCCACGCGGTCGACTCCTCGGCGATCATCGCGATGCCCGGTACCCGCTTATAGCAGGTCGCGTTGACTTCGCGCAGGAACGAGACCGCGTCCAGGTTCTCGCGCCCGCCGAGCGAGTTCGGCGTCCACTGGCCGGCCTTGCGCGAGTAGTCGAGGTAGAGCATGGAGGCGACCGCGTCGACCCTGAGGCCGTCGACGTGGAATTCCTCCAGCCAGTAGATCGCGTTAGCGACCAGGAAGTTGCGCACCTCGGGCCGGCCGAAATCGAAAATCAGGGTGCCCCAGTCCGGATGCTGACCACGCTGCGGGTCCGCGTGCTCGTACAGCGGCGTGCCGTCGAAGTCGGCCAGCGCCCAGCTGTCGCGCGGGAAGTGCGCGGGCACCCAGTCAACGAACACGCCGATGCCGGCCTGGTGCAGGCAGTCGACCAGGTAGCGGAACTCGTCCGGGGTGCCGAACCTGGCGGACGGCGCGTAGTACGACGTGACCTGGTAGCCCCAGGAGCCGCCGAACGGGTGCTCAGCTACCGGCAGGAACTCCACATGCGTGAAGCCGAGCTCGGTGACGTAGCTGGTCAGCTGGCTGGCCAGGTCGGTGTACGACAGGCCGGGCCGCCACGAGCCAAGATGCACCTCGTAGATGCTCATCGGGGAGCTCAGCAAGTCCCGGTCGGCGCGCTGAGTCAGCCACTTCTGGTCGCCCCATTCGTAACGTGACTCGGTCACGACCGACGCCGTGGCCGGCGGCCGCTCGGCCCATCGCGCCATCGGGTCTGCCTTACGGTGCCAGCTCCCGTCAGGGCCGCAGATGTCGAACTTGTACGCGGTGCCGGTGCCAACGCCCGGAACCGTGAGTTCCCAGATCCCTGACCCGCCAAGCGACCGCATCGGGTGCCCGGTTCCGTCCCAGTGGTTGAAGTCCCCGATCACCCTGACCCCGCGCGCGTTCGGTGCCCATACCGCGAACGAGGTTCCGCCGAGCTCCGCCCGCACTGCGGCGCCGAGCACTGTCCACAGTGCCTCGTGCCGGCCCTCGGCGATCAGGTGCAGGTCGACCTCGCCGAGTGTTGGCAGGTGCCGGTACGGGTCGGCGACCACCGACTCGGCTGTGCCCTGATAGCTGACGGCCAGCCGGTAATCCGGCACGGCAGCTCCCGGCACTGTCACCGAGAACACGCCCTGATGCAGGTGGCGCATTGGTGCCCTGCTGCCGTCAGGTAGCACGACGGCGACAGTCTCCGCCAGCGGCCGCAGTGCCCTGATCGTGACCCCATCGGGTCCTGGGTGCCCGCCGAGCACTGCGTGCGGATCGTGGTGCGTCCCGGCAACCAGCGCGTCGATTTCGGCGTGGCTGACCTGATCTGCGTAGCTGACGTCGACGGTCATGCCGCTGCCACGAATTCGAGCGGGATGGACAGCCAGGACGGCCGATGCCGGTACTCGTAGACCACTTCGTAGACCGCTTTCTCCAGAGTCAGAGCGCGCAGCAGCGTGCTGTGATCGTTCGGGTCGGTCCCGCCTGCTGCCGCGTAACCGGCGCAGAAGGCGGCCTGGCAGCGCTGCACCCAGGCTGCTGCAAGCGCGTCCACCTGCCCTCCAGCTGGGCGGCCGATCAGTTGATGCCGGGCCGCATAGTCGAATGAACGGAGCATTCCGGCCACGTCACGCAAGGCTGGAGCAGGCGCCCTGCGTTGCGCCAGGGGTACCGCGGGCTCGCCCTCGAAGTCCAGCGCGACCCAGCCCTGCGTGCTGCGCAGTACCTGCCCCAGATGGTAGTCACCGTGGATCCGCTGGATGCTGACGGGCCCGGCGAGCTGAGCTACGGCGTCGTACGCCGCGCAGAGCCTTGCTTCGTGCGGCCTGAGCTCCGGTACCAGGGCGATGGCCTCGGTCAGCTTGCTGGTCATCGCGGCGGCCAGGCCGGTCAGCTCCGCTCGCGTGATGTCCCGGCTTCCGAACGCGGCCGCCATGTCGGCGTGCAGCTCCGCAGTAGCGCGCCCGAGCAGGCGGGCCTCGGCAGCGAAGTCGGCACCGACCGTGGCCGATCCGGCTAGGTGCCGCTGGCCGTGGGAGCTGCCTGCTTGGTGCTCGCTGGCGAGCTCCGCGAGCGCCAGCGTCCAGCCGTCTGTCGCGCCGGCCAGGTACTGCGACAGCACGGCCAGCAGGACTGGCTCGCCGTCCACGTCGGTCTCGATCCAGCCGTACGGCGCGGCCACCCGCGCTGAGCCGAGCCGCGCCAGTGCATCTGCGACCTCAAGGTCAGGGTTCGCGCCAGGGAACAGCCGACGCAGCACCTTCAGGATGGCCAGCTCACTGAAGACGAGGCTGGTGTTGCTCTGCTCAGCGCCTAGCACGCGCCCGGTCAGCTCGCCGCCGCCGAACGCGGCCGCTGTGGGCTCACGGATAAAGCGCAGCGCACTGCCTGCTCGTTGCTCCATGATGCCGCGCATGAGCACGTCGGCCAGCTCCGGATCGTGCAGCGCGTCGTAATAGGCGACGCCGTTGACGTGCCCGATCAGTGCTCCGGTCAGCGCCTGCGGCAAGTCGGCCCTGGCGCCGATCAGCACCTGGAACCTGGCCGCGCTACCGCGCAGTGACGTCTGCACGATCAGGTGGCGCAGCGCTGGATCACCCGCCAGCAGGCTGACGTCCGAGACGAGCGACAGCTCAGCCAGCGCGGTGCCTCGGCCGGGAAACCAGCGCTGCTGTGGCAGCCATCCGGCCAGCAGGTCCAGCAGCGCGGCCGTGCCGTGATACTTCTCGAACACGGTCACCTACTGCCCATGCCTGCGCCTGCTTATGCCACGTCGTCGCATGGCCAGCAACCCGGTGCGAGCGCGACTACCGGAACGTGTCTGCACGGCCGAACCAGGCAATCTGGATCTGCTCGACCGGCCCCGCCGCGGTCTTCCCCGCTCGCTGGATCACGCTACTGGCCCGCCACACCGGGCTGGTCTTGGCCAGGCCGCGCAGCAGGAACAGCTGCGGGCTGCAGTAATAGTCGACGATGCGGCCGTCATATACCGGGTGGGCGCCCTGGAGGAGGACACATCGCCGGCCGTCGGCCAGCTCGACGCCCCACGGCTCGCCGATGCCGCCCTGGTATGGAATCGGGCTGAGCTGCCCGGTCACCGACAGCCTGGCGGCAGTGACTGACCAGGGATACTCCAGGCACAGCACGGTAGGCGCGGCCGTCTTGACCGCCCAGCACGGATCGTAGATATGGTTCCCGGCAAAGCAGCGGTACGCCTGGCCGATGGCCTCCGAGCCGGGAATGCAAGAGGCGCGGGCCGCGACGCTCGTCGCGGCGAAGCTGCTCACCTGGCTGCCGTCGGGCCTGACTGGCGTGATGTAGACCTGCCTGGTCGCGGTCAGCCCAGCGGGATGGGCGGACGTGGTCGCGCAGCCGGTCGCTACCAGCGCCGCCAGCGCCAGCATGATCAGAATCTTCGTCCGGAACGTGGTTGCCTCAGCACTCGGTTGTCCGCGCCCGCGCCGTGCCAGAACCGCTCCAAACCCGCGACCCGCGTCCTGAGCCGACCTGGTCGCCGTGTCACGGCCGGATGCGCCCGATCGTACCTGGCGGGTCGCCGGCCGAGCAGAATGGCGGGTGGGTGGACCCGGCCGGAAGGAGGCTGCGCATGCGCGACGAAGCCGATGCGGTGCACATCGCCGACGCCGGAGCGGTCATCGTGGCCACGGTCTGGCTCGCCGACTGCGATCCCGATCAGGCGCTCACCGCATTTACCGACCCGGCGGTGCTGCTGCGCTGGTGGCGCGGCGAGCTGACCGCTGACCTGGTCCCCGACGGCGAGTACACGGTCAGGTTCCCGGCGATACCAGCGCGCCTGACCGGCCGCGTGCTCGGCTACACCCCGGCCGATTCGCTGGTGTTCAGCTGGAGCTGGGAGGACGAGCCGCCGGACAGCACGGTCGCGATCCGCGTCCGGGCCGAACCGGACGGCAATGGGACCGTTCTCACGATCGAGCATGGCCCGCACCGAGAGGACGAAGCTGGGCAAACTGCCCACGCCGAGCATCGGGCGGGGTGGGAATTCTTCCTGCCGCGGCTGCGGGCGGCCATCTCCTGCGGCAGCTGACAGGCATTTCGCGTCGGAAGCGCCCGGACAACAACACACAGCCTTACAAAGGCTGACGAAGCCGACGATCAGGGCCCGTACCCAGCAGGTGGCTTGAGCATCAGCCAGTAGAAGGCGTACCCGGGCAGGGTCAGCAGGTAGCTCAGCTCGCCGATGGGCGGAAACGCGACGCCGCCCATGGTCTCCACCGGGATCGCGCCGGCGAACCTGCTCAGGTCGAGCTCCACCGGTTGCGGGTAGCGCGACAGGTTGTTCACGCACAGCATCCGGTCGGTGCTATCCGCGTCGACGTCCCCGCCGTGGTACTCGCGGACGAAGGCGAGCACGCTCGGGTTGGACGAGTTGAGCTCGTGGTACTCGCCGACCGCGAAGACCGGATGCCGCTTGCGGATCTCGATCATGCGCCTGGTCCAGTTCAGTAGCGAGCCGGGACTGCGCTCCTGCGCCTCTACGTTGAGCCCCTGGTAGCCGTACAGCGGGTCCATGATCAGCGGCAGGTACAGCCGGGCCGGGTCGCACCTGGAGAATCCCGCGTTCCGGTCCGGCGTCCACTGCATCGGCGTGCGCACGCCGTCCCGGTCGCCTAGCCAGATGTTGTCCCCCATGCCGATCTCGTCGCCGTAGTAGATGACCGGCGATCCCGGCAGCGACAGCAGCAGCGCGGTGAACAACTCGAGCTGGTCCCGGTCATTGTCGAGCAGCGGGGCGAGCCTGCGCCGGATCCCGATGTTCGCCTTCATCCGCGGGTCCCTGGCGTACTCGGCGTACATATAGTCGCGCTCGTCGTCGGTGACCATCTCCAGCGTCAGTTCATCGTGGTTGCGCAGGAAGATGCCCCACTGGCAGCTGGCCGGGATCAGCGGTGTCTGGGCCAGGATCTCAGAGATCGGATAACGCTGCTCCCGCCTGACTGCCATGAAGATGCGCGGCATCAGCGGAAAGTGGAATGCCATGTGGCACTCATCGCCGCCAACCGACAGGTCCCCGAAGTACTCGACCACGTCGGCAGGCCACTGGTTCGCCTCGGCCAGCAGCACCCGGTCGGGATAGAGCCGGTCGATGTCCGCCCTGACTCGCTTCAGGTACTCGTGCGTTTCCTTGAGGTTCTCGCAGTTCGTGCCCTCGCGCTCGTACAGGTAGGGCACAGCGTCCAGCCGGAAGCCGTCGATGCCGAGATCGAGCCAGAACCGCAGGACCTCCATCATGGAGTCCTGCACCCGCGGGTTCTCATAGTTCAGGTCGGGCTGGTGGGAGAAGAACCTGTGCCAGTAGTACTGGCCGCGGACCTGGTCATAGGTCCAGTTCGACTGCTCGGTGTCGACGAAGATGACCCTGGCTTCCGGGTACTTGTCGTCGGTGTCTGACCAGACATAGAAGTCCCCGTAGGGCCCGTCCGGATCCGACCGTGAGGCCTGGAACCACGGATGCGCGTCGCTGGTGTGGTTCATGACCAGGTCGGCGATGACCCGGATGCCGCGCTCATGCGCCTTCTCCACCAAGTCGACGAAGTCGCCGATGGTGCCGAACTCGGGCAGGATCGCGGTGAAGTCAGCGATGTCATAGCCGCCGTCCTTGAGCGGCGACTCATAGATGGGCAGCAGCCAGATGCAGTCGATGCCTAGCCATTGCAGGTAATCGAGCCTGTCGATCAAGCCGCGGATGTCGCCGGTGCCGTCGCCGTTGGAGTCGCTGAATCCCCGGATCAGGACCTCGTAGAACACGGCCCGCTTGTACCAGTGCGGGTCACGGGGCGTCTCAAACGAGAATGAGTCGGGTACTGGCTCGCTGGCGGCCGACCTGAACTCCTGCATGGGGACGGTGTCCGCCAGCGGGCCGTGCCCGCCAGTGTGCCCGGACCGGTCCACTCCCGCCCTCCCGTCCGTTTCCGACCGATGCCTGTGCGGCTAACGACCGTGCGGCTAACGACTGTGTGACCAACGACTGTGTGACCACGGCAGTGTGACCACCTCAGGCGACCGGGGTGTGACGAACAACACCGGCGGCCAGCCTCCGCGTTTCCTACATAACAAGAATGCACAGGAAGACCGGTCGCATTCCAGTTACGCAACGGTCAGGATGTGCGCCGGCCCGACTGCCGGGTCGAGCCGGACGTAATTCGCCTGTCCCCAGCTGAAGTCCTGCCCGGTGAGCTCGTCCGTGACGCTGAAGCCAGCCGCCGTGTCAAGCCCGAGCGCAGCGCTATCCAGCCAGACAGTAGCCTCGCGCGGCTGGTTCGGATCCAGGTTTACCACGACAAGAACTATGTCGGGCGAGCCGGGGAAATCTGCGCTGGTCCGCTTGGAGAAACACAGGATGTCCGGCTGATCGCTGTAGTGGAAGCGCAGGTTCCGCAGCCAGTGCACGGCCGGGTGGGCCTGCCTGATCGCGTTCAGCCTCGTCAGCAGCGGCGCGATTGTCAGGCCGAGCCTGTCGGCCCGATCCCAGTCGCGCGGCCGGTAAGCGTACTTCTCCGAATCCAGATACTCTTCGCTGCCCGGCAGCAGCGGCACGTTCTCGCAGAGCTCGTAGCCCGAATAGACGCCCCAGGACGGCGAGAGCATGGCGGCGAGCACCGCGCGCACGGCAAACGCCGACGGCGCGGCGTGCTGCAGGTACTGGCACAGGATGTCCGGGGTGTTGACGAAGAAGTTCGGACGCATGTAGGCAGCCGCCGGGCCGGACAGTTCCTGCAGGTACTCGGTGAGTTCGGCGGCCGTGTTCCGCCAGGTGAAGTAGGTGTAGGACTGGTGGAAGCCGATGGCAGCCAGGGTGTGCATCATGGCCGGCCTAGTGAACGCCTCGGCTAGGAAGATCACGTCCGGGTCGGTCGCTGCGATCTCGGCGAGCAGCCGCTGCCAGAACGGCAGCGGCTTGGTGTGCGGGTTGTCTACCCGGAAGATCCGGATACCGTGCGCCATCCAGTGCCGGACCAGGCCAAGTACCGCGGCGTAGATGCCCACTGGATCGTTGTCGAAATTCAGCGGGTAGATGTCCTGGTACTTCTTCGGCGGATTCTCAGCGTGGGCGATGCTGCCGTCCGCCCTGGTGGTAAACCATTCAGGATGCTTGCTGACCCAGGGATGGTCGGGCGAGGCCTGCAGTGCCAGGTCCATGGCGACTTCGAGTCCCAGTTCCTCGGCTCGCGCCACGAAGGCATCGAAGTCATCGAGAGTGCCCAGATCCGGATGCAGGGCGTCGTGGCCACCTTCCGGCGAGCCGATTGCCCACGGCGAGCCGGGATCGCCTGGGCCGGCCACCAGCGTGTTGTTCTGGCCCTTGCGTGCCGTCGTGCCGATCGGGTGCACCGGCGGCAGGTACACCACGTCAAAGCCCATGTCGGCAATCGCGTCCAGCCGCGCGGCCGCCGTGCGCAGGGTGCCAGACCGCGGCTTGCGCCGGTGTGTCGGGTCCAGCACCGCGCCTTCTGAGCGCGGGAAGAACTCATACCAGGCGCCATACAAGGCCCGTTTCCGATGCACGACCAGCGGAAAGCTTTCCGTCCGCGTCAGCAGGTCACGGAGCGGAAACGCGGTGAGCGCGGCCTGGACTTGCCCGGCACCGGCGGCCGCCAGCCGCTGCAGGGGCGGCAAATCCTCATTAGTGAGCATCCTGGCCACGGTGGTCAGCGTGCTCCTGGCGGCCCTGGCTTGCCGTGCCTCGCCCGTCGGCATCGTCCTGGGCGTCGTGATCTGCGCGGCGGCGCGCTTCAGCAGCAGCGCGCCTTCGGCCAGCATCAGCTCGACGTCCTGGCCGATAGGCACCTTGATCCCGGCGTCATGCCGCCACCTGGCCACCGGGTCGCCCCAGGCCTCGATGGCGAAGTGCCAGCAGCCCTCGGTCGTGGCCGTGACCTCCGCACCATAGCGGTCAGTGCCCTCGGCCAGCTCGCGCATCGGCACCAGCGCCTGGCGCAGGCCTGCCGGATCGGTGAGCACGACGCCGGCTCCGAGCATCTCGTGGCCCTCGCGGAACACCGTGGCACTGACCAGGACTGCCTCGCCGGGCACCGCCTTAGCCGGGGAACTGCCGCCTGGGAAGCCGGCGACGCGCACGACCGGCTGCACGTCGAGTATGGGGATCCTGCCGATCACGGATGAAAGCTAC
>Ga0187783_10004442_pt1 | contig 10398 bp, 4 predicted proteins | sample 1015_SJ02_MP02_2_FD_132471 | JGI IMG/M metagenome (GOLD analysis project Ga0187783, IMG submission 132471) | Tropical peat soil microbial communities from peatlands in Department of Meta, Colombia - 1015_SJ02_MP02_20_MG | ecosystem: Environmental > Terrestrial > Soil > Wetlands > Peat | place...
GCTCGCGAACCGGTTCGCGCTCATGCCGATCATGGGGAAAAAGCCGTCCGGGCCGTCGATCTCCATTGGACCGAGCAAAGAGTCTACTTGGCTCTCGATCTCGCGCGCCAATTCCGATTTGGATAGGTTCTGGCGGCGCTCCGCAGCCTCAGGCGACATGAGCCAAACAAGGCTCGACCGGTTCGGCTGGCCGTCGCGCGGTCGCAGCGGCACGAGCGTACAGGGGCCGGACCGGGTATGGAATTCGGTCGAGACATTATGGTGCGGCTTTGTGTGCGACAAAAGCGCGGTATAGGCGATTTGCGGATAGGTCCAACTTTGCGTACCGATGCCCGCCTTGGTTCTTGTGAGCGACGTGCGTCCGTCGGCGGCGGCCAACAGACGCGCCGCGACTTTGTGCCCATTGGCGAGCGTTGCGCAGACCACTTCATCACGAAAACTAAAGTCGCGGATCAGGCCCTTGTGCAAAGCGAGATTTGGGTGTGCGGAGGCAATCTCGGCAAGGCCGCCGACGAGCACATCATTCTCGATGTTTTCTCCAAAGGCGGAAAGACCAATTTCGCCCGCGGCGAATGACACCGCGGGAATGGGAAACCTTGGCCGGGTTGCATCGATCATGGTGATCTTGGTGATTGGCGCGCTCTTGCCGCGAAAATGCGGCCACACCCCAAGCGCTTTGTAAAAGCGCAGCGAAGCTTCAAACAGCGCGACCGTCCGCCCATTCGCGCGGCAGTCGATTGGGCCAGCGCAAAAAACCGAAAATCCCGCATGCGCCAGGGCAAGCGCGGTGGAAAGTCCGGCCGCGCCTGCTCCGGCAACAAGAATATCGGCTTGCGTTTCTGGTGTTGTGCGGGACATGGTCCACCTGCGGGCCTTCTTAGACCATAGCTGCGAGCTTGGCGAATTGACGGTGCCGAAGACTGCTATCTTAGCGTCCGCAGAGCGCGGGCGCTGCCGTTATCGCGCTCCGTTGCCAATGCTTGCGCAAAATGCAAGGACAAAATGCTGGCTCCGCAGGCTTTCCGGCTGCGCGCGGTTTTTCCTGAGCGGATCAGCAAATCTTTTGCGACACGATGGGCCAAATCTCCTTTTCCCCATTGCTGCCTTTGCCGCTTGTGACTGGCTTCGCCTTGGCCGCGCTCGCGCTCATTGGCCTCTGCCTTTATACCCGCACCAGGGGCGCTCTGCTGCGGTCCCTGGGTCTCGGCCTGCTGCTGTTGGGGATGCTTGGGCCCGCGTTCGTCAAGGAAGACCGCAATCCTCTCAAGACCGTCGTCGCGGTTGTCGCCGACAAGAGCGGCAGCCAGACGATCGGCGAACGCATGGCGCAAACCGACAAGGCCCGGGCGGAGCTCGAAAAAAGTCTCAACGCGCTTGGCAATGTGGAAGCGCGCATCATCGAGAGCAGCCAGAGTGAAAGTGAAGCCGATGGGACAAGGCTATTCGCGGCCCTGAACGCCGACCTTGCCGATGTGCCGCCGGACCGCATCGGCGGCATCTTCATGGTCACAGACGGCGAGGTCCATGACATCCCGAAAGACCCCGGCGCGCTCGGTTTTAAGGCGCCGCTTCACGCTTTGATCACCGGCCATGACGGAGAGCGCGACCGGCGAATCGAGCTTTTGGAGGCGCCGCGTTTTGGCATTGTCAGCAAGGAGCAGACGATCGAGCTTCACGTGCTCGATACGGCGGAGAATGGCGATCCCGTTGTCCTGACCGTCCGCCGCGACGGCAGTCCCATCGCCACGCTAGCTGCGGCGCCTGGCGAGCGCATTCGCGTGCCCGTCAAGATTGAGCATGCAGGCCCTGCACTGATAGAACTCGAGGTCGAGGCGCTGCCGGACGAGCTCACCGCGATCAACAATAAGGCCGTGCTCGCCATCGAGGGGGTGCGCGACAAGCTCAAAGTCTTGCTCGTTTCGGGCGAGCCGCATGCGGGCGAGCGGATGTGGCGCAATCTGCTCAAGTCGGACCCCAATGTCGACCTCGTTCATTTCACCATATTGCGCCCGCCGGAAAAACAGGACGGGACCCCGATCAATGAATTGTCGCTGATCGCGTTTCCGACGAGCGATCTTTTTGGCCGCAAGATCAAGGATTTTGATCTTATCGTCTTCGACCGCTATTCGAATCAAAGTGTGCTGCCGCTCATTTATTTCGATAACATCGTCCACTATGTGCGGGATGGCGGCGCCCTGCTCGTTGCGGCGGGCCCCGATTTCGCCCACCCGGATGGCCTTTATTACACGCCTTTGGGAAGAATATCGCCCGCCCGCCCGAATGGCACATTGACCGAACGCGCCTTCCGTGCCGCGATCACCCAAGATGGCGCCAAACATCCGGTAACCCGCGGTTTGCCCGGGTCTGATCAAACGCCGCCCGCATGGAGCGAATGGTTCCGGCAGATCGATGCCGAGGTCACGAACGGCACGAGCCTCTTGTCGGGGGCCAGCGGAAGACCGCTTCTGGTTCTTTCGCGCGAGGGCAAGGGCCGGGTCGCCTTGCTTCTGACCGATCAAATGTGGCTTTGGGCGCGCGGGTTTGAAGGCGGCGGCCCGCATCTCGATCTTTTGCGCCGGTTGGCGCATTGGCTGATGAAGGAGCCGGATTTGGAAGAGGAGGCGCTGCGGGCCACGGTCTCCGGCCGCAGCATCGCAATCGAACGCCAGAGTTTGAAGGGGGATGCGCCGCCGGTCACGGTAACGGCGCCTTCGGGGGCCGCGGAAAGTCTTGCGCTGAAGGCCGCGGAGCCCGGCATTTCCCGCGCCACGGTCAAAGCAGCGGAGATGGGCCTTTTTCGGGTGAGCGACGGAAATCTTTCCGTGCTCGCCAATGTGGGGCCGGAAAATCCGCGCGAATTTCAAGAAGTGCTGTCGACGCCAGAGAAACTCCGGCCGCTCGCCGAAGCAACGGGGGGCACGGTGCGCCGGATCGGCAGCGGGAAAAATGGCGATGTCACGCTGCCGCGCATTATCGCCGTTGGGGATAGTCCCGCCTATGGCGGTGTGGGCTATGCCGCGATCAAGCGTTCGGAGGCCAGCGAATTGAAAGGCGTGAGCGTCGCCCCGCTTGCAATCGGCTTTATGGGTCTCGCGCTGTTGCTGGGGAGCGTCCTCTCAACCTGGGTCTTCGAGGGCCGCGGCGGGTCAATATTGCCCGGCAAGTGAGCTTTCGAGAAGGGCGATCTCATCTGGCGTGAGATCGAAAAGCTTGTAGACGATAGCGTCGATTGCCCGCTGGGCTTCTTCGATTTCCGCTGTCAGTCGGCGCACCTTTGCGGCTTCCTCGCGAAGATAGCTTTCCCACTCATCGCGCTGTTTTAGGGGAATACTGGCCTTAAGGGCTTTTTTGATCTCGGCTTGAAAAGATTTGAAGTCGAGCTTCCACCACTCTTTCAGCTTTTCGGTGAGCTTTGGCTTGCGGTCCGGCGGGCAGAGGTCAGGGATGCGCTTCAAGACAAGTTGGTTTGTGTGGGCCCAATCTTTGGATGTTCGCAAAATTTCTTTTCCGATTGCTGTTAATTGGCCCCATTCAGAAGTTGGAGCCTCCGGTACGGGAATTGTTGTGACATCCTCCGTGAACATCCGCACCCGCCACTTGCCGCCGCGAAGCGCCCCGCCTTCTCCAAAGATATGTAGCCATGCGACACGGGAATTTAATAGCGTCACGAGACCAACATCATTGCTCGCAACAAAGTAAGTCGTATTGCCGGAAAATGCGTTGCTTTCATCATACGCAAATTTCGGACCTTGTGACATATCCGGGTAGATAATCTTTGGGCGCCTAAATTGATTGGAATAGGTGCATGCTCTTAGTTCCCACCAATATTGACCTTGGTCGGTTCGGACGCGAGCCTTCTGTTCAAAAGGCGCGAGGTAGTCGGCTACGGCAGGGTACGCTCGGCTGAGCGCGCGCCAATATTCAGCCTCCTCATCATCCTCGTGTGTTGCCGCAATGTGGGCAAATCGCTTCCGCGTCCAGCCAAACTCGATGTTTAGCAGCCAAAGGTCATCGCTCTCTATTCGCCAGCGCTTGATATTCTCGCCTCGCAGAAAAGGCACGAGCAATTCCGCCGAGCGCGGGTCACGGGCAACCAATTGGTCACGCCTGTCGCGGCCGAGAACGAATGCCTCGTTGAGGCCGGTGAGGATGCCCCTTAGCGGCGGCCCGTAGACCTCGCCGAGAGTCTTTCGCCCTGCCTTGATCTTCGCCCGCAGCGCGGCGAGAGGATTATCCTCGAATTGCCACGAGCCATCGCCAAGCCGCGCGCGCGGCATCGTTTGCGCCCCGGCAACGGCGCGGGCCAAATCCTTTGGCACGTCCGTTTTGATGTTCAGGAAGCGAAGCGCGCCCGGCTGCCCGCTCTCGTTGACAGCGGGCGCCCGCCGCATCGTGACTATTGCAGGATAGGTCGTGACGCCCTCAAAAATCTGGAAATCGCCAAAATCGATCACGCTCTCGATTTCGGCGCGCGTGCGAAGATAATGCCGCAGCGGCTCGCCCGATGCGGTGCGGAAAAAGGTAGACGAAGAAATATAGCCGAGCCGCCCGCCGGGCCTGAGCAGTTCAAAACCCCTCTCGTAAAAATAAGCGTAAAGATCGGCAGCTCCCGAATAGACGACGAAGTGCGCCGCCAAATAAGGCTTGAATGGCTTGATGGTTTCTTGCCGCACATACGGCGGATTGCCGAGGACAATATCAAACCCGCCGCGCGCGAAGATTTCCGGGAACTCTTGTTTCCAATCAAAGCCGCGGCCATGCTCGTTCTTGTCCGCGATAAGACTGTTGCCGCATTTGATGCTTGCATCCAAATCCTGCAGCAATTTTCCCCGCTTTGCGGTCTTCAGCCAAAGCGAAAGCTTGGTGAGTTCGACGGGCTCGGGATTGAGATCGACGCCATGCAAATTGCGGGCGAGAATGTCGCGTTCTACTTCTGCGTCTATCGTTTCTCCCAGGGTTTCAAGGCGTTCGGCCACGCGCTTATATTCGGCGGCGAGATAATCGAAGGCCGCGATCAGAAAGGCGCCGGAGCCGCACGCTGGATCGACGATGGAAAGGGAATGCAGCTCTTGGCGGTAGCCGCGCCAGACTTTTTTCTCTACCTCGGGCGCCCAGGAATAGCTCATTACTTCTTTTGTCTCCGTCGTCGGCACGCCATGCGCTTGAAGCACGGCTCGGAAACGCTCGGAAAGCGTTTTGCCGATGGTTTCCTCGACGATGAAGCGGGTTACAAAGTCGGGCGTATAGACGACGCCCTCGCGTTTGCGCTTCGCTATCTTGGGCGGCGGCGCACCTTGCGCCTCCGCCCGCATTTGTTCGATATCGGAAACCGATTGCTCGAAAATATGGCCAAGGACGCTGACCGGCACATCGCTTGAGAAATCATAATCGGCGATCTTTGCGAAGTTCTCGCAGACGTAGTTCGAGAGCCCCAGAGCGTCGATGATCGCATTTCTTGCAAAAAGGCCGCCGTTGTAGGCCGGGATATCGAGCTCGGGATTGCCCCTGTCCACCGCATCGAACAGCCCAATGAAATTCTCCCATGCGGCGTGGGGGCGAAACGGGCTTTTTTGGTCCCAAGCATTTTGGATTAGTCTGTCAGGTAAGAGTGCTGTCGATTGAGCGAAGGCGATAAAGAGGACGCGGTCAAGGATCGTTTGCCCATGCTCAATTGCCGAGAGCGCGCTCAAATGAGGGGGCTGGTCCTGCAAGGTCTGAATGAGCGCGCCGCGTGTTTTCTTGTAGTCGTCATAAAGTTTGCTGGTGATGTCCTTTTGCTCAAAGGCGCTTTTGTCGAGCAGCGCGGTGGTGCCTCCAGAAAGAAGGTATTCGGCGCCGATAAGAAGCCAAAGCCGTTCGAGCACTTGCGGATCATCGAGGCGCTCGAGATCCCAAATCTCGTAAAGCTCGCGGCCGTGGCCGAACGCATAGAGCCGGATTTCCGCGCAATTCGAGACCAGCACCCATTTGGCGCCGGGCGCATCGATCGCATATTCCCACGCCTGCTGGACGGGGCTTTTATTCCGCCCGGGCATGATTGCGTCGAGGTCGGCGGTTCCCGGCCCCTTCAATTCAAAAGGTGCAAGGACAGCCTTTTCGTTCCCGAAAAAAGTACCGAGAGCCGTGTCGACGGTGCCCTTGCCAAGGGCTACTTCCGTGGCGAGCGTGAAAGGTTCGCCCGGGCGGTAAGGCTTGTAGCCGAGAATCGTGACGAGCACCGTTTGTATGAATTCGCCGCGGACAGACGTTTCTTTTGCCTTGTAGAATTGCGGGTGGCGCACCTGCGCCGCCCAATCCGTTGCGGCCTTGCGCTGCTGCTCGTTGATCCTAGCATGAGGGAGCGCACCCCTGATGGTCTTTTGGTTGAAAAGGCCACCGGTGCGGCCAAAATTAAAGCGCTTTTGCAGTGCCATTAAAATTCCTTACCGTGCTGCGTGCTTGGCTGCTTTGGAGCGTCGTAAGAACTCACTGCTTTGGCCAGAGCATCGAGAAACTGTTCGTCGGTCATAGCCTCCCAGCCGGGAAACGTCGCCGGGGTCGCGTCCAAGATTCTGTTGCAGACGCCGACGCACACGGCGCAGATATGAACTTTTGGTCCGCCAATGAGTTTTTCTACCTGGCTCTCAGGCTTTCTGCAAAACGAGGAGCGAAGCGAGCGGCGGCGGCGCGTTGATTGGAAATTTATTCGATGACCTTGTCTTCTCAAAAAGCCCACGACACCACCAGCCGGGCCATGCCGGATGTCTAGGAGCCATTGACAAGCGAATGGACGGCGGCCCTGGCAATTCTCCGGCGCGAGCCGAGACTATCCCATAAACAAGAGGGAGCTAAAAATGGCTATTCTCGTCACTGGCAGCACAGGCACAATTGGGTCGTTGGTCGTTACTTATCTTGCGTCGAAGGGCGCCGAGGTTCACGCGCTCGCACGCGCGCCAGAAAAGGCACGCTTTCCTGACGGCGTCATGCCGGTGAAGGGAGACTTCCTGGACGTTGACGCAATGCGCGCAGCCTTGGCAAAGGCGAGGACGCTGTTCCTTCTCAATGCGGTGACCCCCGACGAGGTCACACAGGCGTTGATCACGCTCAACCTCGCGCGCGAGGCAGGCATCGAGCGGATCGTCTATCTCTCAGTCTACCGCAGCGACAAGTTTGCGGAAGTCCCGCACTTCACCGGCAAATACACCGTCGAACAGATGATCGAGCAATTCGATTTGCCAGCGACCATCCTTCATCCGAACTACTTCATGCAGAACGATGCCAATCTCAAGGACGCGATACTTGGGCATGGGGTATACCCGCCGCCGATCGGGAAAGTAGGACTTTCGATGGTCGATACACGCGATATCGCGGAGGCCGCCGCGCTGTGCCTTCTCCAAAGGGAGCAAGCGGCAGGCCCGCTTTCACGAGAAGCGATCGAACTTGTGGGGCCGGAGATTCTCACGGGCAACGCGGTCGCCGGCATTTGGAGCAAGGTTTTGAACAAGCCGGTTCGTTATGGAGGTGACGATCTCGCTGCTTTCGAGCGTCAGTTCAGAGCCTTCGCCCCTGCATGGATGGCCTATGACGTACGGTTGATGTTTGGGCGCTTCCACCGGGACGGCATGGCCGCAACACAGGGCGAAATCGACCGGCTAACCAGATTGCTCGGCCATCCGCTGCGGTCATATCGTGACTTTGCGGCTGAAACGGCGAAGCAGTGGCAGACGGGCTGACAACCTGCACCTCACATCCGGGACACGCCAAGCGCGTTTCCTCAACCGGAGCGTTGAGCGCGGGCGAGATTGAAAGGCCAAGCACCATGCGGGTTTCGGCGGGATCGATGATGCCATCGCACGCTGCCAGAACCGCTTAGCTTCGCAGGACAGCACAGGCACCACCTACGCGCAGGATCTTTTCACAAAGTGCATTGGCTGCTGCGCGCGACGGCGCAGGCACTCGGACCCGGTAGTATGGGGCGAAGCCCATGCTGGGTACTCGGCCGCCGATGACCATTGGTTCCATTTTGCCAAGCAGTGCCGCATAGCTACTCTGAGCGCGTTTGTAAGCGGCCAGCGCCGCCGGCTTCGAAAAACTACCGGCAAGCTGGACGCCCCAAGGCGCAAAGAGAGCTGAGGCGACATTGAAGCGCGTTTCTGAGCGGCGCATCGAGGCGGTCGCTTGCGAGCAGGATAGCTGCGAGGATATGGCTTTGTCGGTCATCGTTTCGGCCGCGGCGTCGCCGACCCAGTCTTCGACCGGATGCCGCGTGATAATCAGAATGTAGTCCCGAGTCTCGGCCGGCAAATTGCCGTTGCCCGCGAGCCATTTCGCAACACGCGCGGGACCGGCATTGTAGGCGGCGGCGGCCAGTCCAAGATTGCCGAATTGGCGTTTTAGGTCGGCAAGAAGTCCAGCGGATTTAGGTATGGCTTCTTCCGGATCGAACGGATTGGCAAGGCCGCGCTCATCCGCCGTCCTCGGCATGAATTGCGCGATGCCTTGTGCCCCGGCCGGACTGACCGCGTTGGGCCGAAAGCTGCTTTCCTGCCATATTAGCCGTGTCAGGAACGCGACCGGCAAACTCTGCGTTCGAGCCGCAGACTCGATGAGCCGGCACACGGATGTTTCGGTTGATTCAGCCTTGCCCTCAGGCGCGCTTTCCGATCCTGCCAGCGCAGAACTGCCGCAATACAGGACCGCGAAGGCCAAAGATCGAAGGCCCGAACGCTCTAGCATCGATGTTTCAACACACTTTCATTAAGCGAGGAGCAGCAGAAGGCTACGTGTACCAAATCCTGTGGCAAAAACGTCAGGCTTGCCGGTAAGTGTTCGCATGGTTAGGTCGCAGTAGTATCGTTTCGATACGTCCTAAGTGATAGTGGGTAGGTAGAAGATCAGCAATAGCGAAATAAGTGAATCGGCCTCCGACTCTATCGTAAAATTAATCAGCCAAACACAAAACCATATATCGCATTATTTTTGAGGCCAGAGATTAAGCGAGGAGGCATGGAAAATTGCAGATGGTCTTGCATTCGAGCATGAGGCAACGGCCCCGGATCCCAGGACTCACATCCTAAAGACGCCGACGCGTTTCTTCGATCGGCGCGTTGAGCGCAGCGGAGATCGAACGCCCAATCGTTGTTTCTGCCGGATCAATGATCCCGTCATCTCAAGGCCGCGCGCTCGCATAATAGGGATGCGCCTGGCGTTCGAACTGTTTTCGGCACTCCTTGGGCAGCCGGACCAGCTCGGCCTTGCGCGGAGAACAAAATGAAGGCAAGATTGCGTCATGATGCCTATTCGAAAGATCAGACGTTGTAACCGCTCGCGGCAACAATTAACTAATTAAGTGCAAGCCATGGTCGACCTCCTTTCACTTGCCTCTGGTTATCTTGAGTCGGCGGACTTCAGGGTCCTCACCCGCGGCCAGCACCACATAGTGGCCGACAAACTTGTCTTCGGCCAAGACCACACGACGTGGATGGTCTGGGTATTGCCTCCCGGCAAGGATCCCGCGAGGCACGGCCCTCAAATTCTTGATGAAATGTCATCTCAACGGCAGAACTATCCGAACGCCACAGCTTACCTCCTTTCTCCCTCTCGCGCAGGGTTTTCCAGAGACTTCCTTCAATCACTAAACGATCTCCGGATCTCGCTTACCATCCCTGTTCAATTCTTCGACGCACCGTTTAAGTACGATGATGCCCGGCAGGCCACTTCCGCCATTCGCGATCTGCGGTCCGCTGACCCCGCGGGAAAGCGCGTCGCTCAACCTTACAGAACCACCGCTTCTCCGGCCCAGTCAACCGATGGGCTAGACCTCTTCGCTCACCTGCGGACACAATTGACCAATCCGCAAGCCCCCGCTGTTCGCGTCATCGTCGGCAAAGCCGGGATTGGCAAAACGTTTCTATTCAATGCGCTGTTTTCCCGCCTTTACGACAATTTCCTTGTTGAGAAGGGTCACCACAAATCAACGCCTCGCCCGATACCCCTCGTGCCGGCGCATCTCAAAGGTCTTTACGCCCTACGCACAGAGCTACTAATCGAGAATTTCCTCAGAACAGATGTCGCCTCACCAGTAGGTCGAGATAGCTTCGAATGGCTGCTTGTAAATGGTTTTGCATCCTGGCTTCTTGACGGCCTGGACGAACTGTACACGGGTGATGCTAACTTTTTTTACTATCTGCTAGACCTAATCACTCGCCCCAACTCGCAAGCGCAGATCGCAATTTGGTGCCGCGATTCGCTACTCACAACCTCGGATGCGTTTACCGAGTTCCGCACAACGTGTGGTAACGCGCTTGAGATATACCATCTGAATGATTGGGAAAGATCGTCCAAGCGTACATTCGCTTGGATCCGAATGGAGGGGAGGCATCCCAGGGGGGCCGAGTCGGATCCGGGACGCATCGCGCA
>Ga0187783_10004443_pt1 | contig 10395 bp, 14 predicted proteins | sample 1015_SJ02_MP02_2_FD_132471 | JGI IMG/M metagenome (GOLD analysis project Ga0187783, IMG submission 132471) | Tropical peat soil microbial communities from peatlands in Department of Meta, Colombia - 1015_SJ02_MP02_20_MG | ecosystem: Environmental > Terrestrial > Soil > Wetlands > Peat | place...
CTGCCATGCTGACAAACGGACTTGAGCGTTTCCGCAATCGACGGGATCGTGCCAACGGTCTAGTCCACGTTGCCGCTTCCGGTGAAACCAGCTGGCATGGCTTTGCTTGCGCTATCGCCGAAGGATTAAAAGCGCTCGGCGTGCCGCTAGCCGTTGCCGACATTGTTCCAATACCAACAAGCGAGTATCCGACGAGGGCGAAGCGCCCGCACAATTCCCGGCTCGATATCACCCGATTGCGAAATGTATTTCATATCGAGCCGCCGCACTGGCAAGCCGCACTTGCGCCGGAACTTGACGAGTTGGCCGGCGATTTGATCAAGAGTGGCCAGATTCCGGTGTAGCTGCAAGCGGCGCGACCGCGAGCGTTCTGCGAGATCAACTGAAAACTGTCGGTCGCACCGAGCCATTATAGAGGCAATGGTTTGTTACAAGCAGCTGCGGACGAGGGAGCAACCTTGCGTACCCGAAAAGAGGACGCCGAGCTGGCGCGCGATCGCGCGCTTGATGGCCCGCGCGGTGAATGTCGCTACAGCTCGGCTTCGCTTTGCAGTCTCGCCTTGTCCTCCAGGCAATAATAGCCGGACAGTCGGCTAATCAGCTTACGGCGCTGCCAATCGTTGAGGATGCGGCTCACGTTCTCGCGCGCAATACCGGCCATGGCTGCCAAGTCGCTCTGGCCGATCTTCTGGTGGATGAGAATACGGCCGGAGCCGACATCTTGACCGAAATCCTCCGCCAGTTCGAGGAGCGTACAAGCAACACGCCCCCTGAGAGGCAAGAAGCTTCCGGCGGCGATCGTGCCATCAGTTTCGCGCAACCGCGCGGCCAGGACCGTCACTAGGGATTTGTAGATTTCGGGCTGTTGTTTTGCGAAATGCTCGAACGCGGCGCGGCTCAAAAAGTTCAAGCGTGTGGACTGGACCGCCACCACGGATGCGGAACGGGGCAAGCCGTCGATCATCGAGAGTTCACCGACAATATCGCCGGGGCCGAGGAGGGCGAGAATACGTTCGCTGCCGAAACGCGACACCATCGTCACTTTCAGAAGGCCATCCTCCACGCGGTAGCAGCCGTCTCCCTCTTCACCCGCGAGAAACAGCAACTCATCGGCGCGAAGCCGCACCAACTTTGCCGCTTCAAATAGCCTGCCTAGCAAATGCTCGGGCAAGCCGGAAAGGAGGCTTTGATTAGATCGGCCGGCCGAAGAACCCAGGGCAGGCAGGCTTAAACCCGGTCGCCTCTCGCGAAGCACCGACTTTTTGGATTTCTCTGGAGGTGCAAACTCGCCGCGGCGAGTCATGGGTTCCGCGCTGATCCTGCCTCGCACCCGCGACAGAAAAATAGCATCGAAACGGGCAGTCAGCAATGCAACGTCTGACAGCGCTAACGGGCGAGCAACAAGCCTCTGTCGATCGCGGCATTGCTGATCAGCTTGCACGCGCTGTTTGCCGACATCTCGAGCGCGGCAGCCTTCGTCGGACTAAGGCGCCAGCCTAAGAACGCGACCCGCCAACCGGCCGGCAGAAGCTGTTGAACCGTGGCCGCCGCGCGATGGCGCGGCGTTGCAGCAGCCCAGAATTCAGTCTGGCCGTTCTTGGTGGCAGTGACGATGTAAACAGCGCGCGCGAACCCCTTTCGCATCCCGGCAAACTTCCAACTGGTGACAAAATTGTTCGGCTCGACTGACCCGTCCTGAACTAGTCAGTGGGAGCGGCTGAATCGGTTGGGCAGCCTGAACATCGCTTCCCAGCGAGAAAGGGCAACTTCTCGTTCGCTGGCATCCTCGTGGCCCACCGACGGACTAGAGGGCTCGCGGAGCCGCAAGGCAACTATGCCTCGCTTTACTTCGCGCCAACTGAGGACATGGGCAGGACGAACGACTGGCTGATGTTGGCTCATGGTGGTCCATTTAGGTGCCAATTGAAACCAATAACTGCGCCTAGTCCCCGGACCACGATGTGATGCAGATCACAAACTGTGGCTTTTTATCAGCGCCGACGAGGGTATAGGAGCCATTTTGGAAGCCCTGGAAGCTTGTCGTGCGGGCCGAGCTTTATGACTTGGCCGGACTCGATGTAGTCCATGAACTGGATGCCGGGCGGATTGCCGCCAACGTCCTCGACCACCGCGACGGGGAAGCGGGACCCGGACGCCAAGGCCAAGCTTGCCGCCACTCTCAATAGCGCGATCGGCATGCTGATCATCGGCACCGGCCCTCTCGGCTCATCGACCGCAACTGACGGCGGATCCCTACCAATCGCCGGGTTTCGTGCACTTCTGCCATGAAATTATTTGGCTCGGTGAGTACCACGGTACGTGACTTTGAGCGTTTCTTTGCTGGTCTTGTCGCGCTATTCACGCCACAGGCTGGCGATCGTCAGCGTTGGCGAGCCGTCGGCCGCCGTGAAGTAGATTCTGGGTTCGCTGGCAAAAAAGGAGACAGGTATGACAAAGCTAATAACAGTCACCATCGGCTTCGCGCTGTCTTTGATACCACAGCTTGCAGCCGCACAAGCGGCGTTGGTTATGGTGACCTATGTTTCCGAAGGAGACAGAACGGTCAGCTCTAAGCCAGCGCAATCGATCATTCACAACTACATTGACATAACGGGCTGCCAAACAGCAGCACGTCGTGCATCGCTAGAGGCAACGATTCCCGAAAATCAAAAAACTCCTTCTATTGTGATGAGTTTTGTCTGCATTCCTACTGAAAAGGCAAGATAATAAATAGAAGCGCCGCCTCAATGGGCAGGCGAGCGCAATTCTGCACATGGAGGGCGTGTGCCGTGCCGGATGCGATGACGGACCTGCTTTATATCTGCCCTGAATGCAGGACGGTGTACGAAGTTGCTCGTAATCGTGTTCGTCCAGCGGACGAACCACACCGTGAAGTGTGCCAGCATGCCCTTCCGGTTGCCGATGGCGATGACTGGCTGACTTATCGGAAAATCCATGCTCGTTGTGACCGGCGGCGATCCCCGCCACCTTGGTCGGTCGAAGAGGCCTCGGCTTGCTTTATCGTGAAGGATTACGAGTGCCGAGCGCTGACTTATGTTTATTTCGACGCGGAGCACGGCCGGCGATCGGCGGCCAAGTTGTTCGGGGGTTTCAGCCAATGGACGATCCGTTAAAGAAACTCGACAGCGCAGTTTCAGCTTACAATGCTGGGAAGCTAGCTGAGGCCGCGCAACTATGTCAGGAAATTTTGATCAGGAAACAGGATTTTTTTGATGCACTTCACCTTTTGGCGCTGGTGCACTCGCTTCTTGGCAAAAAGGACTTGGCACTGGCCAGCTTCGATCGCGCGCTCGCGGTGCAACCGGACCATGCTGAGGCACTTTCGAATCGTGGTGTGACGCTCCGTGACCTGAAGCGGTTCGACGAAGCGCTGGCGAGCTATGATCGCGCCCTCACTGTCAGGCCGGACCATGCGGAGGCATTGTCCAATCGAGGCCTCATCCTGCACGAGCTTAAACGGTTCAACGAGGCGCTGGCGAGCTATGATCGCGCCCTCGAGGTGCGACCTAATTATGCGATCGCGCTCTTCAACCGTGGTCTCACTTTGCACGAGCTGAACCGGTTCGACGAGGCACTGGCGAGCTATGATTGCGCCCTCACGTCGCGACCCGACTACGCTGAGGCACTATGCAATCGTGCACTCACTCTGTACGAGCTGAACCGGTTCGACGAAGCGCTGGCGAGCTATGATCGTGCCCTCACGTTGCGACCACACTATGCTGAAGCGCTGTGCAACCGTGGACTCACTCTGCACGAGCTGAATCGGTTCGAGGAGGCGCTGGCGAACTATGATCGCGCCCTCACGTTGCAACCGGACTATACCGAGGCACTATCCAATCGCGGACTCACACTGCACAAGCTGAAGCGATTCGACGAGGCGCTGGCAAGTTATGACCGCGCCCTCATGGTACGACCGGACTACGCCGAGGCACTCTCCAACCGTGGCATAATTCTGAGGGAACTGAACCGGCTTGAGGATGCCCTAGAGAGCTACGACCGCGCACTCGTCGTGCGTCCCGAATTTGCCAAAGCACTCTCCAACCGCGGCAATGTGCTACACGAGCTCAATCGATTTGACGAAGCGCTGACGAGCTTCGACCGTGCGCTTAAGGTAGACCCCGAATATGCGGAGGCACTTTCTAATCGCGGCGTCACTCTGCATGCGCTTATGCGCTTTGAGGAGGCGCTGTCAAATTTCGATCGTGCGCTCAGATTGCGACCAAACCATGCGGACACGCATTACAACGAGGCGCTCTGCCGCATGTTAATTGGCGACTTCGTGCGCGGCTGGGAAAAATCTGAATGGAGATGGGAAACCGAGCACACAAGTGACAAAAAGCGCAAATTTGCACAGCCGCTGTGGCTCGGGTCCAGCGATATTGCAGGTAAGACGATATTGCTCCACGGCGAGCAAGGGTTTGGCGACATGATCCAGTTCTGTCGCTACGTACCTCTGATCGCAGAACGAGCCGGGCGCGTAATTCTCGAGATTTCGGATCCGCTGTGCGAGCTAATGAGTACTCTGCCTAACACGCCCCAGATTATATCCAGGGGCGATCCGCTTCCGTATTTCGATTTGCATTGCCCGTTGCTCTCTCTGCCGCTTGCATTCGGGACGGAAATCACAACGATACCATCCGTTTGTCCGTACCTACACGCCTCACCGCAGGGGATATTGCGCTGGAACGCCCGGTTAGGCCCGCGGACGCGTCCCAGGGTCGGTCTCGTGTGGTCCGGCCGCTCTACGCATAAAAATGATCGAAATCGGTCAATTAAGCTCCGCACGTTGTTGCCGCTCCTTGATATTGATGCCATGTTTGTGAGTTTGCAACGTGACTTGCGTCCCGACGACGGAGCGACACTGAAGGATCAGGAGAATATTATTCATTTTGGCGATGAGCTGAGGGATTTCTCGGACACCGCAGCGTTGATATCGCACTTGGACCTGGTGATCTCTGTGGATACAAGCGTCGCTCATCTAGCCGGTGCTCTGTCAAAACCGGTTTGGATATTGTTGCCCTTCGTTCCCGACTGGCGTTGGCTCCTCGATCGCGAGGATAGCCCCTGGTATCCGACCGCGCGCCTGTTTCGACAAGACCACAGCCGCGTTTGGGATGGCGTTATCGAGCGCGTTCAAAAAGCGCTGCGCTCGTTTGAGAGGTCGGTGTCAACCGAAGACGCCTATAGTTCGCCTTGACTTCCGCTATGGATGCGCACGCGCCGTTCTGAAAGAACGGGTCTATTAGGGTATCGCTGTGTCGTTCTGGAAAAGGTACTGCAATAAGACCGCCTCATTGTAACGACGGCTGGTCGAGACCTTGCGCTAGGCGACATTTCGGTACAACAGCAAAAGAAAAGGCCGCCAGTGAGCGGCCTCGTAAGTTGACAGACGGCTGTAACAACTTTACTTGAGCGCGGCCGATACGGTGCCGAACGTGGCGTTGAGTTGAGTTCCCAAGGCCTGAACTGTGGCGATGATCGCTACTGCGATACCCGCCGCGATCAGGCCGTATTCAATCGCTGTCGCACCCGATTGATCCTTCCAGAACTTGCCAAGAAGACGAACCATGGTTGAGCCCCTTTTGGCTGCATGACGCGCCAGGAATTTATCTTTAGTTCCCGTGCTTGTAGGTAAAAATAAAGCGCGCAATTTTAACTAAAGCCGAATTTGATTCGTTTTGGTTGTTGCAGGCTTAACACTTCACAAAGACCGAACCTTCGAGCTGTTAAACTGCGGCGCGGCAGCAGGACGATTGTGGCCTTTGGGTCGATTTTCAGACTGTAAGAGCATCACAAGCAAAATGGTCCGCAATCGGATCACCTTATCGGCGCGTCCGGTAAGGTCGGTGAGCCGCTTGACCGCCGAACTGGAACGCTCCGTCGTGAGAATTCCTTTACCATTTCGGAGGGCGCTTCATTAGGAAAAGACCGGTATTTAGCTTTCGCCTGTACGCACTAACGGGGTGGCAAACAATGAAAACAAATCCGGCAAATTTTTTTGACGCACTACCGGGTCGGTCTTTACCTCACTTACTTAGCAAAATCCGCCTCTTGGGAAATCGGTACATTTTCGTCCCTTTTGTTATTTTGTCGTTGATGGGACTCGGCTTGGTAATATCGATTTTTGCGGCTCACGATTTGCTTGCGTATCGCGGTATTCTTCCGCCCCTTCCGAGGGCGCCTTTGGTCACCGGCGTTACTGAAATATTTGCGGTGTTTTGGCTGTTTGAAATAGCGGAGCGCTTCACAAAAGCACATTTGGAAGAGTTCCGCCCATTGCTGCCTCGATGGTCCAAATTATTGCTTGTCACAGCCTTATGCCTGCTTCTCCTATGGGTGACTAATACACATCCTTGATCTCGTTGACGGCAGGCGACACAGGCAAGATCACTCAGCGGCGTCAGGTGGTTTTGCCTCGGGTATTGAAACAAATATCGAGCCATTCGCCCACCACCGAGTGACAATGAGCAACATATCCTAATGCGCTGAACTCGGTTATTGTGCATCACAGCAGATGCGGTCGCCTGACTTCTGTCGTGGGGCCATCAATGGACATTGGTCACGCCAATCTTTGTCGCAAGACGGGAGGAAAAATTATCGCACCGAAATTGTTAGCCCACTCAGATCAGCGTTGACCTGCAGGCCGATCTGCATACCGGTGAGCGTTAGCACGGCACCCTTTTCGTTGCGCAGCACGATTGCCTGCCCGCCGATGCCGAGGGCGGCGCCGCCACCTACCGCGCCGTAGAGGCCGGCGACGTCGTAGGGGCTGCGGATATTGCTGACGGTGCCGCGAAAGTCCGTTGCCGAGGCGCCGAACAGTAAACCAGCACTCAAGCCACCGACGGAGATCGGGTAGCGCCGGCCGCGGAAATATAGCACACCGCTGCCGCCGGTCGCGCCGATGATCCAGCCACCCTTAATCACCTGGAAGCTGATCGCGCCGCCATCGGCGCGTGCTGTGGATATGAACTCGACGCGAGCCAGCATAACTGGCAGCGCAATCGCGACGACACAAAGTCGTAATAGCGATCGCACGGGCAATTGCATAATACTGTCCTCCCTGCCTCATCTGGCGCAGTTAATCAGATCAGCATAGTGCAGGCGTAAACAAGCATAATTTTGTCACTGCGAGGGCGTTTTCGCGTGGGCCCTCTCCGCATCCGGTCACCAACGGACCTCACGCTATATCCGCCTCACCTCCGCCATCTTTGGTCTGTCTTCACCCAAGCCGAGGGGCGCGTGATGTCGGCGCTGGCCGCAGGCCGACATCCGGTTGAGTTCGCTTGAGCCATTGAAACCAGTGGCCGGAGCACATGATTAAAGCCTCAAAACGGAGCTCGATATCGGCGCCCATGACAATATTTGTATTGTTTACCTGATCCACATGGACAAGGTTGGGTCGGACTGAAGCGAAACAGGTCTGTCATGGCAATTTTGCCATGGGCCGTGGTCATCACGTCGGCGTAGTTGCTCGGCAGGTGCGCCAGCCACGCACATGTTGGGGCAGTACGGGCACTGATTGACACCGGAACTACGACACGAAAGGAAAATGGCGGCGGCGGCGCTTCGAATGTCAGGCCCATAGCCGCACGTTCGCGGATGCCCCAGGGGCTCACCAAACGGCTGCGGTCGGGATCGAACGAAGGCGAGCTGGCATATTCGAGCGCAAGCTCCCGGTCGAGAATGAACGCACCGCAATAGGGATTTCGGCATTCAACAAATATGTAATCGCCGCACCGTACGAAAGGTCGTTCCACTACCACAACCGGCTGGATGTTGTCCTGATTTACGTAAAGTCGCCGCGCCGCGCTCCACTCCGTACGCAGAAATCCCGGAAGCAGCTTAGCGGATCGCAGCATTTCGCGCCCCGCAAGAAAATAGGCGAAATTCTCGAAAGTAAGGCGCTCATCGTCCTCGATATAGACGAAATGCGTGTTTCGCCCATTGAGAAACTCATCAGTGATAAGCTTCTTGTGCGCCCATGTTAGCAGGTACGGATCGGGCAGATTCGTCGCGATCATGAGGTGCGCGTCGCGAGCCTCGATTAGTTTATGCTTTTCAAACAGCGTCCGAACGGAATCCTGTTCGGATCGTTCAGTGGTGTTGGTGAACACCACAATATTGCGTTCACTAACGGGGTAGCTCGCGAGAGCAGCCAATACCTCATCGAGATAACAAAGACGGCTCGCGACATAGTGAAAGGGGAGGGCCACCATTGGCCTCGCGTTCTGGGCAATTGCTAAATGTTGAGCATCAATCAACGTGTACTCCGATCGGCTTCGAAGCGACTGGCTACATTATCCAATGGATGGTGTTCCTTACACCGATTGTGGATCCTGATGGCGCAAGAATTTTATCGATTTCCCAGCGGACTCGACCATGGGAGTCTCGGAAATACACGAAAGAAGCCATATTAAACTGAGCGCCGACAACCGAGCCGAGTTGGCTGCAGTGATCACTAGCCACCCCTGATCCGACAATCCTTCGATCTGCTGGCCCAGGTAACCGGACAGTGGTCGAAAAGCTGGGTAGCCAGGTATTGGCATGGAACGAGAAGACGTTCGACCTGCTCGTCCAGGGCAACCTTACCAGGACGTACAATCTGTTTGATGAGACGGCACTAAAGGAGTTGGAGGCGCTGCATCAATTGGTGCCCGACGCCACGACCATCACCGCACTGCTCAATCCAAGCTGATCAACCTGCAGGGCAAGATCGGGTATGCTGTGATGCACACGCCGTTCTGGGCGTTCATCACCCATGTATACAACAACAGATCAAATTTCCACGATCAGAAGGAATCCGTAGGTCAGTAGAGTAACGAAGATTGCGCTAAATAGCAGGCCGAACACAAGCGGCAAGCTCGGCCAGATAAATCCACCCGTCGAAGGATTCGGCAAGATTTTCATGTGTCTGGGTTTGCAAAATTCAATCGGAGTCCGCAATGAGAGAACAGAGTTTACGTTATCTGATAAGCTTAATTGGGTTGAGGCTTGAAGCAGCGGGTGCCTGTTAGAAGCCTGCGATTTTGCCGGGCGGGATCAAGTCATCACGGCTGCTGTCCAAAAGCTCCTGGTCGCGCTGCTTCATTTTGCCATTTCCCTCCTAGACAGCGGTCATGCGAATGCGCGAAGACGCGTTTCGGTACGCTCACCGTCTAACCATATCTGCAATGCATTCAAAAGATTGATACACGAATAAATAAAATGCCGCGCGTTCCCACCGTCGGCCATAAGAAGTAAGGCAGGCGCACGGGCAGGGGGCGCAATTCGATGGTTCCGTCGTTAATTTTATTGAATTTCGAAAAAAACAGTTGAGAAATCCACGATATCACTTAGGCCATGAGCCTTGCCAGTTCGATTGCCGCATCGGGAATGAACGTCGCGGCGCTGCGACTTCAGGTGTCGGCCAGCAATGTCGCCAACCTCATGTCGGATGGTCCATTGTCTGGGTCGAGCAATTCCAATAGCTATCCCAGCGCCTATGTTCCGTTGCGTGTCGATCAAATCGCCGCTGTGGGCGGTGGCACAAGCGCAACTGTTAGTCCAATTTTACCAAACGCCGTGCCGGTGTTCGATCCAACCGCGCCGTATGCCAATCAGAATGGCATGGTGGCCAGCCCAAATGTTGATCTTGCGAGCGAGATGATCCAACAGATCATCGCCAACTACACCTTTGCCGCCAACGCCAAGGTGATGCAAATCGACGGCGAGATGACGGCGGCGCTTGTAAATATAACTGCTTGATGCCAGCGACCGACAAAGGGTCTAAACGGGCGTGAACGGACATGGCCGAGCGGGATTGAAAACGACACTTTTGACCCCAGTTCAGACATGAGCGCAGCTTTTTGCTGCAGTGCATGCTGCCGTTAGCAGTCCCCGGGAGGTCAGGAGCGCGGGCAGCCATGCTATTATCTGAAATCTGCAAGCGTAGCTTGGCGTTCCGCATAGAAATTACGAATGGAGAGATCGGTCTGCAAGATCTGTTGCAGCGCCGGCCGGTATTTAAGTGGGTAAATCGCTCGCGGCATCCGACGGCGCCCCCAAAATGAGATCAGGAAGGCTCTAAAAGAGGCGACGAGCAGGGGCACAAATGCCTTGGTAACTCGGGCTCTTACTAGTTGTATTCGTATCGGTTGGATTTGCAGGGGTCGAGCTTAGCAGGAATTGGCCGGTAATGCGGTCGATGACAAGGCTTTGAGGGGGCGATGTATCCTTGCTGCTCGCTGCTATCACGGTGTCGGAAAATTGGTCGGTATTGACCTTCGTCGCAAACCCTACGCCGTGGACTGAATGTGTTATCGGATCAATCGAGACAGAAAATGAAATCTCGCCCTTAGCATCGCAGCGTAGGATTAGAGCGTCTGCAAAAAG
>Ga0187783_10004444_pt1 | contig 10394 bp, 8 predicted proteins | sample 1015_SJ02_MP02_2_FD_132471 | JGI IMG/M metagenome (GOLD analysis project Ga0187783, IMG submission 132471) | Tropical peat soil microbial communities from peatlands in Department of Meta, Colombia - 1015_SJ02_MP02_20_MG | ecosystem: Environmental > Terrestrial > Soil > Wetlands > Peat | place...
CAGTGACGGCCATCATCCCGTCGCAGGACAACTCTCATGAACAGGTCAGGATGACCCGAATCGGGTCACAACCAGGCAATGAAAATAGTGAAAAGCTGGCGACAATGGATACGCCGCTGTTGTCGAGAGTTTTGCGGAAAAACGGAAGATGACTACGCGATTCTGAAATTTCTTCCCGTGAGCTTAGCTTCAACCACGTCTGGCGACATGAGACCCATGGTGGCGAACATGCCGTTTTATTCGGAGGTTACGTGTGCTGAGCGTCACCAGGACCAGCCAAAGCACAAATGAGATCGCCACGACAGACAACAGAAGAATGAAATCCATACAACTTGATCCTTCGCCGGGTGTCGCCGCACTCGTACCCGCTCTGTTTCGCAGAGGTTGAGCGCTGACTTTCGGACGACACCCGGCCTCTTTTTCCTTCTAGCACTGCGGGTCGGTAAATTCAGTGATTCAGCGCACATGGTGCGTCTTGGCGTTTGCTTCATCCAGCGCGTCCTCTTTCTTGGTGCGCGGGTCGTGTGGAGGCGCGGTTGCCTGCAAGAAAGCCTGGGTGCTTACCCTGATCACGATGACCCACACAACGTGACAGAGATCACTGTGACTTTCCTACACAGCCTCGATGCTGAAGCATGTCTTGTCGTAGGAGGCTGAACATGGACTGGAGAACAGAGTGGCCTTGGAGCTTAGAGGAAGAAGCGGAGTGGAAAGCGGAACTGGAAAAGCGAGAGCAGGGCGCCGAAGTAAGGGACGACATTATCATGGACGATATCGTTGAGGACGACAGCAGTTCATACGATGTTATCGGCATTCCTGACGAGGAACCTGCTGAAGACAGCATCCCTAAGAAATACGTCACGGCCTAAGTCATTCACCGGCGTGTCCTAATCATTGGCTAAGATAATTTCACCAACACTACGTCCGGTCATCGGAGCAGACACGAGGTTGCCGCTGCACAACGAACGAACTTGGCCGCTGGCGATCCTGGGTTGTGGACTCAGCCCTTCTGAAATCGATCTCCGTCCTCTGCCGCTCGCCGAATTCCTTGCACCAGCTTCTCATGCCCGCAACCGCACCAAGATATTCCAGTTGTGACGAGGCCGGCGGTCCGCCAATGCTTGTAGCGGTGGAACCAAATACGACGGCTATCCCACCATCGAGACGGTGGAAGAGTGTCCGGACATGAGCGCCTCTGTAAAGCTCACTCCAACCCCGCAGGAGTGGACTCGGAATCGTTTGTGAAAAGATCCTTGGTAACAGTTATTAAGTTGAGCGCAGCTCGGAAAACGGCGAAAGATTCGCTGAGGCGACACTAACGAAAGCAACCTGAACGACTCGGTCGGACAACTGTGTAAGACTGGTATTTTTTCACCAGTGTTTGTGCAGGTCTCGGATGATTTTCGCGTTTTCACAAGGTCGTCGAGACGACCGAGTAACCACGTCCGGTCGGGGATCCACGGCCCGGAATGCGGAGTGTCGACTTCGTTCAGAACGCGGCTTTCAGCCCAGCCGGATCATCGTATCGTAGCCACCGGCTAGATAACCACCGCCCTTCCTAACCAGGCGAATCCGAGCAAGCCAGCGCTAGGCGTTCGGCTACAATCGAATACGCCGCGGCATTGAATGCCATTCCAATGTGAGTGCCCGGCACTTCGAAATCATTCCCCGCCTTCTTGGTCATACAGCAGCGCCAGTCCACGATGCCGTCGTGGCGCGTGTAAATTGCGGTCTGGATCATAGAGTCTGGCATTTCGCGGCGCAACGAATCCACAAAATCGCAGGTACAGCGCCCGGTGTAGCAGTGCGGAAGCACTCCTTCGCCATGCTGCTGGAGGATGAGCAGGCGAACGGCTTCCGTGGCATGAATAATGGTGCGGTTCGCCACCGTGCCTCGAATGGGCGAAGCCAACGTGATTACGGAAGCCACGTCCTTCGGTCGCTGGCCAGCGACGGAGCGCGCGATCACACCTCCGAGGCTATGGCCAATCAGGTGAATTTTTCGTCCAGTGTCGTCCAAGGCCTTTTCGACAGTTTCGTTCAGACGACGTTGGATCAAAATATTCGGGCAGTCGGCGTTGATCCCGATCCCGGAAAAATAAGGCCGGTATCCGATTCGCCCCAACCAGCCGTGCAACTCCATCAGATAAAGGTCGGTGGCGAGAAAGCCGGGAATGATGACCACGCCTGAGTCATCGCCATGCGGTACGCCGAAACCGTAATAAACCGGGGTCGCATGCAGCAGGACAATCTCCGCCGCGCACAACGCTTCCGACCATAGGTGCGTGTCGGCTCCAGAATGTGGTTGGGGTGAGACCTTGCGAGATCTAAGTCCGGTTGAACAGGCTTTGCTCTTCTCTGCGCGCAATCTCGACCTGCCCGTGTAAAACAACCTACCTTTGCGCCCGCTAACATTTTACATGATAGGCGAGCCGTCATTGCAGACTCTATAGCACGTTTAGGGTACTTCGGGCGGGTGTAGGAAGGAGAGGATGTCTTGCGGACGGCGTCGACATCGGCTTAATGCGAAGTTCGCTCCAGAAGAAAGACTTAGCAAACCGCTGAGACGTTCCGCCCAGTCGAGTTTAACCCGCGTTGTGAGCCCGGGATCAGGAAAACCTACGGGGAGAACCAACCTTCTCTGCTGGGGATGGCGCAGAGCCTTTCCTAGCGCTTCTTGCGCTTCCCCGCCCTTCTTTGCGCGCCCTTCGCCAGTCGGGCCTCCAACTCCGCCACCCGCTTATGAAGGGCATCGATCTCTGTTTCCGTCGGGGGTGGAGGTGGGGAGGATGTTGCACCGAGAAATTTCTTCATTACCTCCACCGGCGACAGAATTGCCGACTGCACTTCGCCTAGCCGGTTCTGCACAGCGTCCTGCACCTTCTGATAGGTGTCAAGCGCGGACTTCAAATACCACATGATGAACTCTTGTCGCACCTCGTCGGAGGCAACGATGAGCTGGCGCAGCAGTTCGAGGGGCAGACCGGTAGGTTTGTCCTTAACGTCTTCGGTGATGATTTGTGTCAGGGTGACGCGGGTCAAGTCCTGACCAGTCTTCGCGTCTATGACTTTGACATCTTTACCTTCACGAACGAGCGCGGCAACATCGTCGAGATTGACGTAGCGACTGGCGCCGGTATCGTACAGCCTGCGGTTACCATATTTCTTGATTACCACAGTTGAGGTTTTCATCCTGGTATGCCCAATCCGCGACGCTGCCAAATGGTTCTTATTGCGAGCCAAATTCCGTCATCCGCTCTGCGGCTGACCGGCTGTCGAGAGCCGGTCGGTGAAGCCGAGGGCAAGCGCCAGCTAACCTGGCACTAGGACGGCTTTCTCGACTCCCCCGATTGCGCCAACCGGCGATCCGGAGAGAGGCTGACGTCGCGGACCAGGACGAGCTCGCTATGTTGCTGTGCACAAAGACACTATAGTAATTGACATTAATCTTTGCAAGTTCTACAGTTTAATTGATTGCTGCAATGCAGCATAAGGAGATTAAACATGCCAGCACCGACCAAGTCCGAGACTTCCCAGAACCATTCTCGGGAGTCATCATTCCTTTCTATCCTATCGGGTTGGGCGCAACAGGGGGTGCAGGGCTTTTTTGCTACGCAGCGGATCCTTCTGGATCTCGCCATGAAGCAGAACGCAGCCGTCATACACGCTGTGCGCCAGCAGCTGACCGACCCACATCGTTCTCCTACCGCCATTCTCGGGGAGGTAGCCGGGGAGGGCGTAACCAACTTTATCGAAGGACAAAGAATACTGCTCGATCTCGGGAAACAGCAGAATGAAATTTTGATGCTCGGGGTGAAAGAACGTGCGGGAAACATCCCCGCCGCATCCGTCCTGATCGACCTGCTGCAACGCAGCGTCGAAACCTTCATCCACATGCAGGCAGAGTTCCTCAAGATCGCCGGCAAACAGACTCATGCTTGGGTTGAGGCTGCCAAGTCCGGTAAATCCTGTGATCCCGCGGAGGTTGTCGACCTAGCACGCGAGGGGTTGGAAACCTTGGTCAAAGCCCAGAAGCAATTTCTGGATGTGATCGCTGACGAGACAGCCAGGGCCACGGGCGGCAAGAGAGCCGAAGTCAAGAAAGTAACAAAGACCGAGGTGGCCCAGCTGGCGCGGCGAGCAACAGAGTCGTTCATCGAGGCGCAGAAGAAGCTGGTCGATCTCGCGGGCAAGCAGATGAACACCAACGTGAAGACCGCGGGTAAGACTTTAGAACTTCTCCGGCCGTTTCCGTTCTTGCCACTCGCAGAGCTGACTCGGGAGGGCGTGAAGAGCTATGTCGATGCACAAAAAGCCCTCATGGATGCGGTGGTGAATCCGGCAAGGCAGCACAAACATCCACGCAGACCAGCCCGGCGCGTGAAGAGGCACGCAGCGCGTGCCCACAGGGCAGCGGCGGCTGCTGTTGCCTGAAAGGGATTTCGTGAGTGAAGTATAGCTCTCGCGAGCCGTGGGCGATACAAGGTCGAAGAGTCCCTGGATGGTCTAGCGCTCAAGGCCGTCCAGGGTTTCAAAAACGTCGGCTTCATGCGTGTCAACCAGCACGCAGAAACCCCGCGAGCGATGCAAGCACGCTGATCTTCGACTCGGCGATCACTTCGCATTCCCCACAAGCCCCGGCGATGGTTTGCGCGACCCAGACCTTGGCCCTAACAAGAGAAGTCTTTAAAACACGATCGGCGAGTGGCATGCGCAGCAAATAGAGGCCATCTAAAACCCCGGTTGTGCTCGATGCGCTCGGGATTGCGTTGGGAGTTCAGCCCCGTCAAGCTCGCGACGGCTCCGCAAGTGCATGCCGCGCCCTTCAACCCGGTGAACATGTTCCGCCTGATCGCGCTCGTGCTCACGAGCAACTGCACAATTTGACAGGTGAGGCGCAGTGGTCTTCGTACCAGATCATGCCTTGGTGTGTGCTTCGTCACAATGACCTGTGACCGGCTGTACCGATCTCCCCAATTCCCAGTGGTCTAATACCACTGATCCGCCATCGAAGTGAGGAAATTATGACTTGGCAGAAGTGGTTGACGTCCGAGGTTCGATATGGGCGAGAGGTTCTCACTGCAGGGCTGGAGGGAATCCATGCCGGCGGGGAGGCATTCCTGAATGGAAAACCGCTGACTCCGTTTCTCAGCGAGTCGGCTCGAAAGGCTCTGAAACCCGCCGCCCTAGGAGCGTGTCTTGGCATATCGGGGGGTTGTACCGGAAATTCGAGAAGATCGGTAGATCGGATTTTGGCGCTTGGCTTTGTCGGCGGTGCAATCGGCTTCGGCCTCGGCCTCGCTTGGCAAAACAGGCACCTAACGGCAGAGGTCGTGTCCGGTGCTCTTAGGAAAATTGGCAAGGTGCGCGACGAGCACTGGTTCGAACGGCACCCGATCGACTACGCATAGTGCAGGACGGAGTTTCGACGGATCACCCACCTTGCTGCTAGGACAACTGAAAGCATGAACATGCCTTCGGCAGGTAAAAGGTCGACGCGAAGAATCAGGGGCACAGCATGATGGCACATGAAGCAGTCGAGGAGCAAAGGCAGGTTTTGCCTGGCGCAGAAAGCCTCAATGCAGAAAGAATTGCGTATTTGGAGAGGTTGGTCAGTCAGGCGCGGACTGCCGCTGCTGTCTTTAGCCAATTCACACAACAAGACGTTGACCACATCGTCAAACCGATGGTCCTTGCGGGACTGGAGCACGCTCAATCGCTAGCGCGCCTGGCTATTGAAGAAACCAGGCTTGGAGTGATGGAAGACAAGGTCATCAAGAACATGGTGGCCACCGAGTTCGTCTACCACTATGTAAAAGATAAAAGAACGGTTGGCGTCATTCGCGAATATCCCGAGCGCAATCTGATCGAGGTAGCCGAGCCGATCGGCGTGATCTTGTCGCTTACACCGATCACGAACCCCACTTCCACCGTGCTGTTCAAGTGCATCATGGCGGTCAAGACGCGCAATGCAGTGGTTTTCAGTCCCCACCCCAAGGCCTGGAACTGCTGTTGCGAGGCTGTGAGGATCATGCGCGATACCGCGGTGCGGCACGGCGCGCCCGAGGGCGTTTTCAGCTGTCTCGAATCGCACACCCTCGAGGACAACGCTTACCTGATGCGGCACCAGGACATTGCCCTAATTGATGCCACCGGGGGACCGGGCGCGGTCAAAGCTGCCTACAGCTCCGGCAAGCCAGCGTTGGGTGTTGGGCCGGGCAACACTCCCGTTTATTTAGAGAAGTCTGCGGACCTGAACACCGCCGTGGTGGACATCATCATCTCGAAGACCTTTGATAACGGAACGATTTGCGCCTCCGAGCAGACCGTGGTCATCGACGATGAGATCTATGATCGCACCCTGAAGAAGTTCGCCGAGCTGGGCGCGCACATCTGCAATGAGAAAGAGGCCAAACTGCTGGCGCGCACGGTGATCGATCCCCAAAGCGGATGCATGCAGCCCATGGCCGTTGGCCAAAAGGCGACGGTAATTGCCCGCTTTATCGGCCTCTCTGTGAAACCGGACACCAAACTGCTGATTGCGCCGATCCACGGCGTAGGTCGCGAGCATCCCTTGTCGGCTGAGAAGCTCTTTCCGGTGCTGGCGGTCTATCGAGCAAAATGTGTCGAGGAGGCACTCAAGGTGTGCGTGGATGTAAACCATGCCGGTGGACTGGGGCACACGGCAGTCATTTTTTCACGCAACGATGAAATCATCCGGAAGTTCGGGGAGGTGATCAACGCGGGGCGAATCATCGTAAATTCGCCCGGCTCTATTGGTGCGCTGGGGGCGGTTTACAACGATCTGGTGCCGACCTTCGCCTTTGGATGTGGCACCGGTGGTGGCAACAGCACCACCGACAACGTCAACATCTATCACTACCTCAACATCAAGCGCCTCGCCCGCAGGACCCAGGCCCATATGTGGTTCCGGGTTCCCAACCAAATTTATTTCAACATGAACGCCGTGGAAAATGTAAGGCAGTTTCCATCGCGGTCTACCATCATCGTTACGAACCCCGCTCTGGAGCGCATCGGACACGCCGACATTGTCCGCCACTGCATCTCTCCCGAGACGCACGTCCATCTTTCGGTGATTCCTGATATGGAACCTGAAACCAAAGTGGTGCTGGACGCGGTGGAGGCGCTCAAGTTTTACAAGGCCGATCAGATCATTGCGCTGGGCGGCGGATCGGTGATCGATGCGGCGAAAATCATGAAGCTGAAATACGAATCGCCCGAGGCAGACTTAGAGGAGTTAGCCGCACCTTTTCTCGATCTTCGTAAGCGCGTGGTCGAGTATCCGACAGACAGGGTTAATCGGGCGCGACTGATTGCGATCCCCACCACCAGTGGAACAGGCAGCGAGGTCACCCCGTTTGCAGTCCTCACCGACAAAGAGCGCGGGCGTAAAGTAACGCTGGCCGACTATTCCCTTAGCCCGGATGTTGCGATTGTCGATCCGCAGTTTGTCATGTCGATGCCCAAGGGACTTACCGCTGATACCGGCATTGACTGTTTGACGCATGCGCTCGAGGCTGGAGTCTCAAATTACGCCTCGCCCTATACAGACTCGAATGCCATGCAAGCGATCCGGCTGGTCTTCAAATATCTGCCGATCGCCTATGAGCATCCCAGGGACGAAGAAGCGCGCAGCCTGATGCACAACGCTGCCTGCATTGCAGCCATGGCATTTTCCAATGCTTCGGTAGGGGTAAATCACGCCTTAGCCCACGCCTTCGGCGCCCGGTTCAATGTCGCACACGGCCGGGCTAACGCGCTCATGTTGCCGCATGTCATTGCGTACAACGCGGCTGTGCCCAGCAAGTTTATGCCTTCGCCCTACCAAAAGGGATACATCGCACACAAGAAATACGCGACGGTCGCGGACCTGCTTGGTCTGGGAGCGGGTACGGTTGAAGAAAAGGTGAACAAGCTGATCGCGGCCACGGAGCGGTTGCTCGATCAATTGGAGTTTCCGCGGTCGATCGCTGAGCTTGGAATTTCAAGAGAGGAATTTGAGCGGACGGTGCCCGAATTAGCTAAGACTGCCTATGATGACCCGTCCTGGCGCTCGAATCCCCGCATGCCATTGATGGATGAGTTGATCGAGCTGTTTTGGAAGGCTTATCAGGGACGCGGTTTGGCGCAAGCGACGGGCACACCTCGGCAACAAACCGTGTAACGGAGGTTGGAGTATGGGGACGGTTGCAGTGTGGCGCAAAATCGATGAAGAGTGTGTAGTGTCAGCTCTGCAACAAGCTGCTGAAAGGCTGGACAGCGCCGCCGGCGAAGTGGTTCTGGATTTCTCATCCGTTCGCCGAGTCGATCCCAGTGCACTCCGGGCCATGGTGGCGTTCGCTCGCACAGCCGACGAGAAGGCGGTCAAGGTGGTGTTATGCGGCGTCAACGTGGATGTCTATAAAGTGCTGAAGCTGGTAAAGCTAACGTCGCGATTTTCCTTCGTGCGCTGAGCCGAAACAGGAGAGCTGTCATGCAGAACCATGAGCAAGGCGACCGCCTGACTTGGGGGGACACCGTTTTCCTGCATCTGGAGCGGGAAGGCATGCCGCTGAATGTGGCCAGTGTCTGCATATTCGACGGTGAGATTTCGCTCGAAGACTGCATCCATTTTATCGAGTCGAAGCTCCCACGCCTTCCCCGCTATCTTAAGCGCGTGGTGTCCGCACCTCTTGGTCTTGGCCTCCCCCGCTGGGAATATGAACCTGAGTTCGATGTCCGTCGCCATGTACGCTTAGTCACGCTTAGGCACGGAACAGACACGGAGCTGAAGGCGGTTGCCGGAAAACTCTTTAGCCGGGTGATGAACCGAAAGCATCCGTTATGGGACATGACCGTGGTGCACGGGTTGAAAGGCAATCGTACCGGCGTCATCTTCCGCTTACACCACTGTCTGGCGGATGGCATTGCGGGCGTTGGCATCATGCATGTGCTCCTGGATGCCAGCCCGAAGGCACCAGCTTCGTCCAAGAAAAAGTTTAGAGTTCGGGTCCCGCCACCCCGCGACCCTGTGACCTCGTTTGCGGGTGGAGTCATAGATTCGTACTCCGATTTGGTCAAACGAATTCTTTCCGCTCTCGCGGACCTCTTGAGCATGGCGGAGCGCGCCTCCATGGGTGGTGGGCAGCTACCCCTCACCGACAAGCTTTCCGAACTGTTGCCCGAGATCACGGCATTCACCGAGCGGTTGCGCTTTAACGTCCCTTATCGCGGGCCGCAGAGATTCGCCTGGGCAGAACTCCCGCTGGCAGAAGTGAAGGCCATCCGGCACACCTTCGGCACCAGTGTGAATGACGTCATTCTGGTGCTGGTGACCGCGACTATCCGACGCTATCTGAAGTTGCATGGCGATCCCGTCAAAGGGCGGCTGTTCCGCATGATGGTCCCCGTGAACCTGCGTGGCAACCACAGCGCCGCCGAACTGGGCAACCGTATATCGCTTGTGCCGGTGACGATTCCACTGGACATCCGCGACCCCCGAAAGCTCTTGAGTGCGGTGCACCTGCGGACTGAGTTTCTCAAACAAGCGCACGCCGCAGAGCTGGTCAGCCTAAGCGCTGGTTTCATCGGAATGTTTCCGACTGGACTGCAGGCGCTCGTCGGCCCAATTCTGAGCCAATTGCCGATTACCCCGTTCAACATGGTATGCACGAATGTGCCTGGGCCACAGTATCCCCTGTACCTGCTTGGCCATAAGATGCTGCGCTGGTATCCCTACGTGCCCGTGGGCGGCGAGATGGCAGTCAACTGCGCCGTCTTGAGTTACGACGGGTCAGTAAATTTCGGGTTCAGCGGAGACGTGCACGCTGCGCCAGATCTGCGGCGCTTGGGGGATTTCTTGAAAGCAAGTTTTCGAGAGTTGCGAGAGGCGGCAGGAATCGAACCACCACGCAAGAAATCGTCCCGGCAGAAGAAAGCACCAACGTTGGCAGGGTCGAGGCCCGCCCGCAACGTGGCGAGGGTTCGTATTCCGATTGCCGCCCCGACAGCTCCTTCATCCCTGGTTGAACTAGCACAAGCAGCCGCGTCCAGCGGCTGAAGAGGAGAAAGACCCAAGCCCGATGATGGCGTAAAGATGACAGGCACCGGGCGGTAGCAGCAGAGCGATTTGGTAGTAAGGAAAGGCCCATTGGTATGTTGGAAACCGCCCCATCCGTCACCCAGGTCACATCCTCGTTAGTTCCAGCGCAGGGTCTCTTCCTGTTCCTTCACTTCCTAGGTCTCGCATGTTTTGCCTACATCGTGGTCCGGCGTCTGGGACCACTGCTTCGCGCGGAGCGTGATCTGCGGTTTGACCGGCCCTGGGCGCGCCTCAGCAAAGTTTTCAAATTTTGGCTTGGCCAGTGGAAGCATCCGCGCTACAAGACCGCCGG
>Ga0187783_10004445_pt1 | contig 10394 bp, 8 predicted proteins | sample 1015_SJ02_MP02_2_FD_132471 | JGI IMG/M metagenome (GOLD analysis project Ga0187783, IMG submission 132471) | Tropical peat soil microbial communities from peatlands in Department of Meta, Colombia - 1015_SJ02_MP02_20_MG | ecosystem: Environmental > Terrestrial > Soil > Wetlands > Peat | place...
CGTAAACGCGCCGCCAAAATGCAGGTGGCCATTTGAAGGTCTTGTAATAGAAACCGGCCGGCAGCAGCGGCGAGAACATGGCGGCGAGCGCGCCGACATCCAAGTCGCGCGAGGGCCAGCAGTTTTGGCTTCCCGCGACCAGCCCGTCATAGAGCTCGACCTGCGTCGCCTTGAGATTCGGCTCGGCGCGCGCGCCTTCGCCGACCCGCACGAGCGCGTTCGGCTCCTCGGTGCCTGCGGCGAAGACGCCTCGTGGTCGGTGATACTTGAAGCTGCGCGCGATGATGCGAACGCCATTGGCAAGGAGCGCCGAGGCCAATGTATCTCCCGCGTATCCTTCGTAAGTGCGCCCGTCGAAGCGGAACGTGATCGCGCGCGAACGATCGATCGCGCCGCCCGTGGGGTTGCGGAAGGGTTGATCCCTCATGCTGCGCCCCTCTCGCGCCGTGCCGCGGGGACGCTGGCCACGATCGTGTGGGTCAGCGTGTCGCGCGCAACCTCGGCCCACTGCTGGCAGCCGAATTCGTGAAACCACAGCTCGCGATGCTGACCGCGCGGATTCTTCCGCAAATAGACGTAAGCGTACCATTCCGCATCGCTCGCCTCCTCGGGGCGAGCGGGTCGCTGTATCGTCGCATCCCCGCCATACGCGAATTCCGAGAAGGAACGCTCGCCGCACCATGGGCATGGGATCAACATCGGCGAACCCCTCAGTGCAGGCCGGGGTACGGCCCGGCTCCGCGTTCGTCGATGGTGTAGCCGCGCTCGAACCGGTCGAGGCTGAACGGCGCATTGAGCGGATGCGGCCGATCCTGCGCGATCGTGTGGGCAAAGCACCAGCCCGACGCCGGCGTCGCCTTGAAGCCGCCATAGCACCAGCCGCCGTTGAGATAGAGATTGTCGATGGGCGTCTTACTGATAATCGGACTGCCATCCATGGTCATATCCATAACGCCCGCCCAATGCCGCATGATGCGTAGTCGCCCAAAACACGGGAAGGCGGTGACGGCAGCGGCCGCGACATGCTCGACCATCGGCAGATTGCCGCGTTGGGCATAGGAGTTGTAGCCGTCGAGATCGCCGCCCATCACGATCTCGCCCTTATCCGTCTGGTTGGTGTAGAAGTGCCCCGCTCCGAACGAGACCACTGTGTCCAATATCGGTTTGACGGGCTCCGTCACCATCGCCTGCAAGAGATGCGTCTCAATAGGCAGCGTGAGGCCCGCGAGCGCAGCGACATGCCCGGTGTGGCCTGCGACAGCAAGTCCGATCTTGTCCGCGCGGATGAAGCCACGCGTGGTCTCGACCCCGCTCACGCGCCCGCAGTCGATGCGGAACCCCGTAACCTCGCAGTTCTGGATGATGTCCACCTCGCGCGCGTCCGCCGCGCGGGCAAAACCCCACGCAATGGCATCGTGACGCGCATTGCCGGCGCGCGGCTGGAAAAAGGCTCCCGTGATCGGGAAACGCGCCGTCGGCGAGAAATCTAGCGCTGGCGCGAGCCGCCGCACTTCCTCGCGTGATAGGAAAACAGCGTCGATTCCATTCAATCGCATACCGTTGCCGCGGCGCAGCAGCGCCTGCGTCTGAGAATCGAAATGCCCGGTGCGGATCATGCCGCGCTGGCTGAACATCACGTTGTAGTTCAAGTCGGCGCTCAGCCCCTCCCACAGTTTCACGGATGCCTCGTAGAAATGGGCGTTTTCGTCGAGGATGTAGTCCGACCTAACGTGGGTAGTGTTGCGAGCGGTATTGCCGCCGCCGAGCCAGCCCTTTTCCAGGACCGCGACATCCGAAATGCCATGTTCCTTCGCAAGGTAGTACGCGGTCGCAAGCCCATGACCGCCGCCGCCCACGATCACGACCGAATAAGAGGGCTTGGGCTGCGGGCTCCGCCACGCCTCCTGCCAGCCGTCGTGATGTTCGACGGCGTTGCGCACCAGGCTGAAGAATGAATAGCGTTGCATGCCTGCTCAGCCCCGGAACCGGCGCAGGAACGCCGCCAATCGCGGGTTCTCTGGGTGATCAAGCATCCCGGCAGCGCTTCCCTCTTGCACGACCACGCCCCCGTCCAGGAACACGACGTGGCTTGCGACCTCGCGCGCAAACGACATCTCGTGCGTGACGATCACCATTGTCATGCCCTCGTTTGTGAGCTGCCGCACGACCGCAAGGACCTCGCCGACGAGTTCGGGATCAAGTGCCGAGGTCACCTCATCGAGGAGCAGCACACTGGGCGACATCGCCAGCGCCCGTGCGATCGCAACGCGCTGCGCTTGCCCTCCCGATAGGTGACGCGGATACACGTCGCGCTTTTCGGCGAGGCCGACCTTCGCGAGCAAAGCCTCGGCTTTTTCACGCGCCTCATTGCGCCGCATGCCAAGCACCGTGACCGGTCCTTCCATGACGTTCTGCAGAGAGGTCATGTGCGGGAACAGGTGAAATTGCTGGAATACCATTCCGACGTGAGTGCGCAGCCGCGCCTGCTCGCGAACTGGAATTCTGCGCCCGCCGAACTCGATGCGCGTGTCTCCGATGCGCATGCGCCCGGAGTTGGCCTCCTCGAGGAGGTTGACGCAGCGCAGCAGCGTCGACTTACCACAGCCGCTTGGACCGATGATGAATTGCGCGTCGCGCCGCTTGACCCTGAGCGAAACGCCCCTGAGGGCGGACACGGCGCCGTAAGACTTATGCAGCCCCTCGATCTCAATCATTACGCCTGCAGCGGAGGCATCGTCGCAGCGCCGCGCGAGAGAGTCAGATGTCATCGCGCTGCTCCAGGATTTTCGCCAGCTTCTGCAGAGGATAGAGAATGAAGAAATAGAAGGCGGCGAGACTGGTGTAGACCTCGAGCGGACGAAATGTCTCCGAGACGAGCAGCGTGCCGGTGTACATCAGATCCGGCACCGCGACGACCGAAAGCAGTGAGGTATTCTTGAGCTGCAGCACCGACTGGTTGACGAAAGGCGGCAGCATGCGGCGCGTCGCCTGCGGCAGGACGATGCGCCGCATCATCGCAGAGGGCAGCATGCCGAGCGCGCGCGCTGCCTGCCACTGGCCCCTGTCGATCGACATGATGCCGGCGCGAAAAATTTCTGCTGAAAAAGCGCCCATATAGAGCGTCAGCCCCAATCCCGCGGCGAGCCAGGCTGGGAGGTTGACACCGATCACTACCGGCAGTGCGTAATAGAACCAGACGATCTGGATGAGGAGCGGTGTGCAACGAAACATGTGCACGTAGCCGTGGATCGGGGCGGCGAGCGCGCGGTGGCGCGTCAGCATTGCCATGCCGCAGATCACGCCGATAAGCAGCCCGCCGGCAATCGTCGCGACCGCATAGACCATCGTGACAAGAAAGCCGCGCAGCCACTCGCCTGGATGCAGGACGACAACTGAGAAGTCCCAAACGTAGCCCATCCGGGTGATAGCCTTCGAAGCTTCGTTGAGTGCCGCTTAATCGGCGTCGTCGCTTGACCCAAGCAAAGTCCTGGGGTGGGTTTCCTGTCAAGCAAAAATTATCTTGCGCGGAAAGTCGGGCCATACGACAATCGAACCATGAAGCGAGAGCGCTCGAAGCAGAGGCCTGCGAGAAAACCTGCAGGCGTAAAGCCACATTCAAAAGCGCGTGGTCGCGCGACCGACGGCGAAGCCGGGTCGAGCGACAGCCTTGAGGCTGCGATTGGACAAGGCGTGCGTGAGTTTCGGAAAGATGCCAGCCTCGGGATCGTCGAACTCTCGCGCCGGGCACGGCTCTCGCCCGGCATGCTGTCGAAGATTGAGAACGGCGGGATCTCTCCTTCGCTGGCCACCCTGCGATCGCTCGCACGGGCCCTGCAGGTCCCGGTCACTTCGCTGTTCCGCGAATTCGAGGAGGTGCGCGACACCACCTTCGTGCGCGCCGGTCAAGGACTCCTCGTCAGCCGCGACGGGCCACGTATCGGGCACGAGTATCGCATCCTCGGTCACACCACGTCGAAGCGCATGGCCGTCGAGCCCTACCTCATGTGCTATGACGATCCCGCCGAGGTGTTTCCGGTGTATCAGCGCTCCGGAACCGAGTTCATATACGTACTGGAGGGCGATTTCACCTATCGCCACGGGCGCAAGCTGTTCGCGATGTCGGCAGGCGACTCGCTTCTCTTCGACGCAGCAGTTCCGCACGGCCCGGAAAAGTTGTCGAAGACACCGGTTCGCTATATTGCGGTCGTCTGCTACCCGCGGAATCTCCAACGATGAAGATCACCTTACGCCTTAAGAGGTCTGATGATGCTGCCCTCGAAGAGTGACCTTATCGTCTGCTGCGCTCACCCGGCGTATCGGATCCACGACGAGCTTAGCTCCCGCAACGCCGGGATCAGAAGCTTCCCGGTTCGCATGCGGGATGAGTTGCCACAGAGACTGGGGGAAGCCGACGTCCTCGTCATTTCCGGTTTCTGGCGCAACGACCTTCTCGAGGCTGCACCGAAGCTCAAGTTTATCCAATCGATCGGCGCCGGTACGGACCAGTTCGATCGCGGCCTCCTGCGTGAGCGCGGCGTCCGGCTAGCAAGCGCGCAGGGCGTCAACGAGCGCGCGGTGTCGCAGCATGCCATGGCGCTCATCCTCTCCATGGCACGTCGCCTGCCCGAAGCGCGCGACAATCAGGCCCGCCACATCTGGCGCGGCATGATCTCGGACCTTACACAGCGCGAGGACGAGCTGACCGGGAGAACGCTGGTGATCATCGGGCTCGGCCGTATCGGCGGGCGTCTCGCCAGACTCGCAAAAGCCTTCGACATGGAAGTGATCGGAGTTCGTCGCGACCCGGGTGCGGGAGCAAACGGAGCCGATAGCGTGCATCGCGTCGACCAATTGCCCGAGCTGTTGCCGCGTGCCGATTTCGTGGCCCTGACGTGCCCATTGACGCCCGAGACGCAGAACATCATCGATGCCGGCGCGCTCGCCCGCATGAAGCGCTCCGCCGTGCTCGTCAACGCGGCGCGCGGGAATTGCGTTGACGAACGCGCACTCCTCGCCGCCCTTCAGCGTGGTGATATCGGCGGCGCGGCGATCGATGTCACTGCCGAGGAACCTCTGGCCTCCTCATCGCTGCTGTGGGATCTGCCGAATGTTTTCGTGACGCCGCATACCGCGGGCGAGACGCGCAGCTACGAAAAGAATGTCGTTGACATCCTGATTGAAAATCTCGATCGCCTTTGGCGTGGCGAGGCGACGCTGCAAAACCAAATTGTATGACCCTCGATGCCGCCGGTAGTCGAGACAACATCGCGAGATCGCAAGTCGTGAAATCCGAAGTTCGCACCAGAATCCATCCATATTATTTTGACGATGAGCCGAAGTTGAGAAGGCGCAGCGCTCAATGGTTTGGCGCTGGCCGCGGCGAACATCAAAAATAGGGACACCGGCGGTCGAACAACGACCTTGGACGAAATGGCAACCTTTGTACCGGCCACGGACGCGGTTGCACAGCGGATGGCGATTGCACATTTCCGTTCGGTCAGTAGCCGCTGTTGTTGCTCTTCGCGTCATGCCAACCGAGTTCTTGCAATAGTTTTTCGCATTGCTGGCGAGTGATCTCTCCTGTGGCACAGCGACGCTCTAGAATTGCGCGGGCCATTGCGCCGTTCGAGCTATTCCACCCGCGATCGCGGTACGATTGCTCGAATGCGTTGGCTGGGTCGGACGTATCTGAAGCTAACCTCGACATCTTCATACTACCCCGACCAATTCTGAACACCGATTCGCAGGCGCGATAGCCAAGGCGCCGAAATATCAGTTATCTGTTCAAATGTCCGCGGCGAATTTTCGCGCCGTTGACATAGAGGCTAGGGAGTGTCTTGGGGTGCAGGTGATGGATTGGGTACGAGCGATCAAGGACTACTGAACCGCCATGGGCTCACGCAAGCAACCCTCGCCGAATTGCTCAACGTCGACCCCACAACCGTTAGCCGATGGGAGCGTGGTCGTGACCAACCCGCGCTAGGTATTCTAAGACGGCTGAGATCCCTCGTAATACCGATAACCGGTGATGTAGAGCGGGCCCTTCGGCTCCTTATCGACACATCCGATAAGTTCGTTGTGCTATATGACCACAAGTATCGGCTTGTGCACTCCTCGAGATTGCATCGTGCCCTCCTTAGACTAGATGCGTCCGAGCTTTACGGCAGATCATTTGAGCAATTTCAATCGGACTCGCAAGCTGCCCTCGTGAATTCGGTGGGCGGCCCACGCGGCTGGATTAAGAACGGTATTTTGAAGGTGGAAGCAACATTGCTACGCAAAACTTAGGAACGGGCGCGCAACCCATGCGCTTCAGCGCAGAGGGGTGGCGCATGGACAATACGAGATGGGTTAGAGTCACCCCTCGTTCTCGGGATAACCCACGAGATACCACTCGATGCTTACCGGGCTGCACCGCCGGTTTTCACAACACTCGACGATCCAGTTTCCTAGTCTCTAGGCGGTCTTTGGCAACCCTCTAAGCGGTCATCCGAGCACGCAGTACCGACCATTAAAGAGCATGCATCTTGTATACCACACGGGCCGGCAGAGGGGTTCTGCATCGAGGACCTGCATGGCGATATTATTGCTGCGATGCACGCCATTGTCTAAGTGTAAGCTTATCCACGCCAGGATTTGACGATCGCACAACATCGGGAGGTGATACCTTAGCGCTGTTCTAGCCGAGGTCATCATGGACGATAACTCTCCCGACCGTTCCAGACTCTCTGTCAACGCGCGCGTCGACATTCCATCGGCAAGATCTCGTGCTCTATGCCAAGCGGTTTAGTTGCCAATCGGCAATGCAATCTTTGCTTCCGCCCGCGCATGCAATGGCAAGGGATAGTTCTAGACGTGGGTCGCGCGGGCGCTGGCCGGCAATGGCCCACTTCTGCGGCGGTCCGTCGAGCGCACCGAGCAGCTCGTCCAGGGGGTGCCGAGAGGCGGGCCTGTCGGGGGAGTGGCAAGTGCTCGCTATAGCGATCGTAAGTGCTTTCCACTAGTTTAGAACGCAAACGCTTCTGGAAGGTGCTGAGACCAATGGCGTCTCCCCGCAAAACTGCCCTCATCCTTGGTGCCTCGCGCGGGCTCGGGCTCGCGCTCGCCGGCGAGTACTTGAAACGCGGCTGGTCGGTGATCGGTACGGTTCGCGGTACCAGGCGCACCGGTCTCCACGACCTCGCCGAGCGCGCGGCCGGCCGGCTCGAGATCGAGCGGCTCGACATTACCGATGCCGGGGAGGTTGTTGCGTTGCGCCGCCGCCTCGCCGGTTGCACGCTCGATCTTCTGTTCGCCAACGCCGGCATCAACACCGGCGTCGCCGATGCCGCAGACGATACCGTCGCCAACGCGACACCAGAGCTCTTCACGCGCGTCTTGCTAACCAACGCTTTCGCGCCAATGCGGGCGATCGAGGCGCTCGCCGATCTCGTGAGCGCCGATGGCACCATCGCCGCCATGTCGTCGGGTCTCGGCAGCGTCGCCAACAACACTACCGGTTGCTGGGAGGTCTATCGCGCCAGCAAGGCTGCCCTCAACACGTTGATGCGCAGTTACGCGGCGCGCTCGGCACCCTCGAAGCGCACGCTGCTACTCGTCGCGCCCGGCTGGGTTCGCACCGACATGGGAGGCCCAAACGCGACCTTCGGTATCGACGACAACATCCCGAAGGTCGTCGACGTGATCGAGGCGCACGCCGGCCGGCCCGGCCTCGCCTACGTCGACTACAAAGGCGACACGGTGACGTGGTGATGCCGGCAGAACCGGGGTATCGTCCCACAGGACCAACGGCGTGATGTAATTTCGACCGCGCTTGGCCGCGGTTTCGTCGATGGCGCGGCTGGGGCGGGAGGAAGCTCCGCAGGGGCAGGATGCTTTTCCCCGCCTTGGTCACCCATTCAATTCAGCGAGGCATCCTTGATTGCGGGGGCCCTGGCAGCTAGCCTTCGGGATGTCGGATACCCTCGACTGAAGGCACCGAATGCCAACTCTTCGACGACTGTTAATGGTTCCGCTGGTTGGTTTTCTGCTCGCCACTCCCACGGACGCCGGCACCTTCGACGTCCTCCGTTACGACGAAGCGACGATTGCCGACATCCAGGCGGCGTTCAAAACAAAGTCGTTGACGTGTCGCGCGTTGGTCCAGATGTACCTCGACCGCATCGACGCATACGACCGGAAGGGGCCCACCCTCAACGCGATCGTCGTCACCAACCCTGACGCGCTCAAGGTCGCTGACGCGCTCGACGCGAAATTCGCGCAGTCCGGTTCCGTCGGTCCGCTGCACTGCGTGCCACTGATCGTGAAGGACAACTACGAGACGACTGACATGCCGACCTCGGCAGGATCGCTCTCGCTGAAGGGCGTGATGTCGAGGACCAAGAAACTCCGCGAGGCCGGCGCCATCATGCTGGCCAAGAGCAACATGGCGGAATTCGCCTTCGATCCGATGGAAACCGTGAACTCGCTCCTGCCCGGTTACACGCGCAATCCCTACGCGCTCGATCGTGTCACGGCCGGTTCGAGCGGCGGCACGGCAGCGGCGGTCGCGGCAAACTTCGGCGCGGTCGGTCTCGGGACTGACACCGGCAACTCCATTCGCGGGCCCGCATCGCACACTAGCTTGGTGGGCATCCGTTCGACGATGGGCCTCACCAGCCGCGACGGCATCGTGCCGCTCTTTCTCGATAAGGACATCGGCGGCCCCCTGGCACGGAACGTGGCGGACGCCGTGGCGATCTTCGACGTTATCGCCGGTTACGATCCGGCGGATCCGGTGACCGCGGCTAGCCAGGGCAAGCGGGCGGACAGCTACCTCGTGTTCCTTGACAAGGACGGCGTGCGCGGCAAGCGGCTCGGCGTCGTGCGACAGCTGTTCACCCCGCAAAACACCGATCCGGAAGTGATGAAGCGCATGGAGAAGGCCCTCGTCGACCTCGGACAGCTGGGCGCTCAGATCATCGATCCTGTCACTATCGCCGAGATCGACACGATCGCGCCGGCCATGCTTTTCTGCTACCGGTTCAAGTTCGACATTAACGAGTACCTGCCGCGGCTTGCCCCCGACGCACAGGTAAAGACGCTGGAAGACATCATCAAGTCCGGGAAGTTCCATCCATCGATCGAAAAGCGGCTGATCGACCGTCAGGCAGAGCCCCCCCTGGACCAGAACCCGCGTTGTACACAAGTCGCCCAGAACACGCAGCGGATGCGCGAGTCCGTGCAGAGGGTGATGGACGACCACATGCTCGATGCCCTCGTCTATCCGACGTGGACCTTTCCGCCTCGCTTGATCGGCGACCTAAACACGCCGCATGGCAACAATAGCCCGCGCCTGTCACCCCCGACCGGATTCCCCGCGATCACCGTTCCCATGGGTTTCGTGCACGACGGCTTGCCTGTTGGACTTCAGGTCCTCGGTCGCGCATGGAGCGAGCCGACGTTGATCAAGATCGTGTACGGCTATGAGCAGGCAACCCGGCACCGCCGCCCGCCCGCCAGCACCCCGCCGCTTCCGGGAGAGCGGTAGTCTGAGGGGGGAGAGGGTACGCCCGGAAGAGGCAGGCGTGATGGTGTCGTGCAGCGTCGCAGCATGCAGCATATTGACCTGAGTGCGTTGTGCCGGATCGCTTTCACGTCGGTAGGGCGGTGACCGCTGTATGAATTTCGCGCCGACGCCGGGTTGCGGTGCGATCCGGTCGCGGCTTGCGCAATCGGCGTCGCAATAGCGACCCAACTCGGACGCAGGGAGCCTTGTCTGCGGTTGATTTGTCGGCTTCAATTACGTTTGGTGTCAGCTACGGTCCAACTGCAACCAGCACAGCTCGCGGCCGCTAATTCTGTTGAATTGGTTGGCTGTTGCCAGGTCGATCCGGGTGTTATGGTGGATGTAGTGGGTAACTCCAACTGAGGGGAGCAACATGCTAGTCCGTGAATGGATTTTTGCGGTTGCGGTGGCAATGACCGCCTCCTGCGCGGGATTACCAGCCTGCGCAGAAGATGCGTTCACGCTGTCGTCATCGAACTTCAAGGATGGCGAACGGCTGGCCGTAAAATATGCCGGCAACAACAAGTCCAATCCGAACTGTGTCGGCGAGAACGTCTCGCCGGCGTTCTCCTGGGTGAACCCGCCGGAAGGAACCAAGAGCTTTGCGTTCCTGATGTTCGACCCAGAGGGCCTACCCCCCGCGGGCGTCAGCCACTTCGTGGCTTACGGCATTTCGGCGTCCGTCACTGGCTTCGCCGAAGGCGAGCTGTCCAAGCCTAGCGACAAATATGTCGGCGGCATCAGCCTGATGAAGCTGTCAAACTATTTCGGGCCCTGCACGCCGCCCGGCGCGCCGCACCACTACACTTTCACTTTAATCGCGACTGATCTTGAGCCGACCGCCCTA
>Ga0187783_10004446_pt1 | contig 10390 bp, 8 predicted proteins | sample 1015_SJ02_MP02_2_FD_132471 | JGI IMG/M metagenome (GOLD analysis project Ga0187783, IMG submission 132471) | Tropical peat soil microbial communities from peatlands in Department of Meta, Colombia - 1015_SJ02_MP02_20_MG | ecosystem: Environmental > Terrestrial > Soil > Wetlands > Peat | place...
ATATACCACTCTGCACGGCGCGAGAAGAACCACGGGGCCGAAGCCCCGGCTCACCAGACCGTCGACCTTCCTGGACAGACGCGACCGCGGGCGTGATCGTGAAACCGGCCCAGGAGTGCGCTTTCAGAAGTCGAATAGCGTCCTTGGCGCATTTCCACGCCGGTCAGCTCGGCCGGCGGACGCGCCCCAGTGGAATTGAAGAGGGCGGTTAGGGACGCCTCGTACTGATGGCGGGTCAGGGGATTGGCGTACCGAGAAGCAAAAAGCCTGATCAGCTGGCTTGGGACGCCTGGGAAACCGCTGAGAGTGGCCGAGCGGCCACTCTCCCTACGCGCTCTGGATTTTGATCTCGATGTCCACACCGGCAGGGAGTTCGATCCGCTGCAGGGAGTCCACCGTTTTCGAGCTGTGCTCGACGATATCGAGCAGGCGCTTGTGGACCCGCATCTCGAAATGCTCGCGGCTGTCCTTGTACTTGTGCGGGCTCCGGATCACCGTGTAGCGGTTGATCTCGGTAGGAAGCGGGACGGGACCGCGCACCTTGGCCTGGGTGCGCAGCACCGTCTCCACGATCTTTTTGGTCGACTGGTCTATGACCTCGTGGTCGTAAGCCTTCAGCCGGATACGTATGCGCTGTCTGGTGCCGTCAGCCACGAGTGTTCTCCATCCTCAGTCGTTGCCCGGGCTACTTGATTATCTTGGTGACACGGCCGGCGCCAACGGTGCGGCCACCTTCACGAATGGCGAAGCGCAATCCTTCGTCCATGGCAATTGGCTTTTGCAGCTCTACGGTCATGACGATGTTGTCACCGGGCATAACCATTTCCGTGCCTTCGGGCAGGGTAATGGTGCCGGTAACGTCGGTCGTCCGGAAATAGAACTGCGGCCGGTAATTAGTGAAGAACGGCTTGTGGCGCCCGCCCTCTTCCTTCGTCAGGACGTACACGTTGGCCTCGAAATTGGAGTGCGGCGTGATCGACCCGGGCTTGCACAGGACCTGGCCTCGCTCCACTTCCTCTTTTTTGGTGCCGCGCAGCAATACGCCGATATTGTCACCGGCCTGGCCCTGGTCGAGGAGCTTGTGGAACATCTCGACACCAGTGCACACTGTCCTCGCCGTCGGGCGCAGCCCCACGATCTCGACAGGGTCGTTGATCTTGATGATCCCTTGCTCCACCTTCCCGGTGGCGACGGTGCCGCGGCCCGAGATGGTGAAGACGTCCTCGACAGGCATCAAGAACGGCTTGTCGATCTCGCGCACCGGCTCCGGCACGTACGAGTCGACCGCGTCCATAAGCGTCAATATCCCCTGGACAGCCTCCGGGTCCCCGTCGAGCGCCTTGAGCGCCGACACCCGGATGACCGGTGTGTCGTCGCCCGGGAACTCATAGAAGCTGAGCAGCTCCCGCACCTCCAGCTCGACGAGGTCAAGCAGCTCCTCGTCGTCCATGGCGTCAGCCTTGTTCAGTGCTACCACGATCGACGGCACACCCACCTGGCGAGCAAGCAGGACGTGCTCACGCGTCTGGGCCATCGGGCCGTCAGGAGCGGACACAACCAGGATGGCGCCGTCGACCTGGGCTGCACCGGTGATCATGTTTTTGATGTAGTCAGCGTGGCCCGGCATGTCGACGTGGGCGTAATGGCGCTTGTCGGTCTGGTACTCGACGTGCGCGATGTTGATCGTGATCCCGCGCTGCTTCTCTTCCGGGGCCTTGTCGATCTGCTCGAAGGCCACAAAGGAGTTGTGCTGAGGGTCTTTGTTAGCGAGGACCTTCGTGATCGCCGCGGTCAAGGTGGTCTTGCCGTGGTCGATGTGCCCCATGGTGCCTACGTTGAGGTGGGGCTTGTTGCGCTCGAATTTCTGTTTGGCCATTGGAAGTGCTCCCTGTACAAATCCGGCATCCGGCCGGAGGCGGTTTAGTACGCTAGCAGGTGCAGGTGCAGGTGTTATTCACCGCGCACCCTCGCCACTATCTCCTTGGCGACCTGCTCAGGTACCTCCTGATAACTACTGAACTGCATCGTGTAAGTCGCTCTGCCTTGTGTGCGGCTACGCAGATCTGTCGCATACCCGAACATCTCGGCGAGTGGCACCTCCGCCCGTACCACCTGGTTGTTCGCTCGCTGGTCCATGCCTTCGACGTGCCCCCGGCGGGAGGCGAGATCGCCGATCACGTCTCCAAGGTAGTCCTCCGGAGTCACGACCTCGACGGCCATTATGGGCTCTAGCAGCACCGGGTGGGCGCGCCGGCAAGCCTCCTTGAAGCACATCGAGGCGGCGATCTTGAAGGCCATTTCCGACGAGTCGACCTCGTGGTACGACCCGTACACGAGGGTGGCCCTGATGTCGACCACGGGGAACCCGGCCAGGACGCCCGATTGCATCGCGTCCTGTATACCGGCGTCGACGGCAGGTATGTACTCCTTGGGGATCACGCCACCAGTGATCTTGTCGATGAACTCGTACCCGCCCCCGGGGCCAGTCGGTCCCAGGTTCAGGACGACATGGCCGTATTGGCCTCGGCCACCGGTCTGGCGGACGTAACGGTGCTCGACCTTTTCGACGCTGTGGCTGATGGTCTCCCGGTAGGCAACCTGCGGCTTGCCGACGTTCGCGTCCACCCGGAACTCGCGCAGCATCCGGTCGACGAGCACCTCGAGGTGAAGCTCGCCCATACCGCCGATCACGGTCTGGCCGGTCTCCTCGTCGCCGTGGACCTGGAAGGTGGGGTCCTCTTCGGACAGCATCTGCAGGGCGCGCGACAGCTTGTCCTGGTCGGCCTTGGTCTTCGGCTCTACGGCCACGTGGATCACGGGCTCGGGGAAGTCGAGCGACTCGAGCACGATGGGGTCGGTGGCGTCGCAGAGAGTATCGCCGGTGGTGGTGGTCTTGAGGCCGACGAGCGCGATGATGTCGCCGGCGTAAGCCACCTCTCGAGGCTCACGGTGGTTGGCGTGCATCTGGACGATGCGGCCGATGCGCTCCTTACGGTCGCGCGTCGAATTCAGGACCGTGTCACCCTGGGCCAGCATGCCTGAGTAGACGCGCGCGAAGACAAGCTTGCCGAGGTGCTGGTCAGACATGATCTTGAAAGCGAGCGCCGACATAGGCTCCTTGTCGTCGGCCACCCGCTCCAGCTCGCGCTCCCCCTTCAGGTCCTTTCCTATAGTGGCCGGGACGTCGAGAGGGCTCGGGAGGTAGGAGACAACGGCGTCGAGCATGGGCTGGACGCCCTTGTTCTTGAAGGCGGCGCCGCAAAGCACGGGGACGACCTGGTTGGAGATGGTCACCTTGCGCAGGACAGCGCGGAGGTCGCCGGCGGTGATCTCCTCGTCGTTCAGGAACTTCTCCGTGATGGCGTCGTCGAAATTGGAAACGGTGTCGACCAGGTTCGCCCGCCAGATCGCCGCCTCGGCCTGCAGGCCGTCGGGTATGTCGACCACGGAGAACGCTTCCCCACGCGGTGAGCTCTCGTCCCAGACGAGCGCCTTCATGTCGAGCAGGTCGACCACGCCGGCGAAATTGCTCTCGACACCGATCGGCAGCTGCACCACGGCGACAGTCGCGCCGAGCCGGTCCTGGATCATGTCGACGCAGCGGCCGAAATTGGCGCCTATGCGGTCCATCTTGTTGACGAAACAAATGCGTGGTACGTGGTACTTGTCGGCCTGGCGCCACACCGTCTCGGTTTGCGGCTCCACCCCGGCCACGGCGTCGAACACCGCGATCGCCCCGTCCAGGACGCGCAACGAACGCTCCACCTCGACCGTGAAGTCCACGTGGCCAGGCGTATCGATGATGTTGATCCGGTGGCCGGCCCACTCACAGGTCGTGGCCGCTGAAGTGATGGTGATGCCGCGCTCTTGCTCCTGCGGCATCCAGTCCATCGTGGCGCTACCCTCGTGGACCTCGCCCATCTTGTAGTTGACGCCTGTGTAGTACAAGATGCGCTCGGTCGTGGTGGTCTTGCCCGCGTCGATGTGGGCCATGATCCCAATGTTGCGGGTCTTGGCGAGGGGGAACTCTCTTTTGTTGTCAGCGTCAGCCATTAATTGCCTCGAAGTCTGGTCCTGAGGTCTGTTCTGTTGGTTCGGTACTGCTTCAAAGTCTTCTAAATCTCTATTGAGGTCCAGCCGGGTAGCCGGCCATCAAGTCTGGTGACCATCCGTGGCCAGCATCCTCTCCCTGTCGCGTCCGTCCTTGGCCGTCCCCGCTCGAACCCGGCGCCCATGCCTCCGCATCCGTGCGGTCCGCAATGGTGAGCCCGGCCCCGCTGGCTACTGGCTTGGCTGGCCCCGGGCCAGCAGGCCGTCCGAGCTATTTGGTCCTTGGCGGCAGGTCCCGGGCCGGCCAGCCTGCTGAGCTTTGGTTGGCCTCATGATCGCCGTACCGCCCACAGCCAGCACCGTTACAACCCTTACCGGTGCCTATCTATTCCCGACCTTGGCGGTGACCCGGCGCCATACCTCTCCCCAGCGCCCTTATCTCGTTACCAGCGGTAGTGGGCAAAGGCCTTGTTGGACTCTGCCATCTTGTGCATGTCTTCTCGGCGCTTGACCGCCGCCCCAACACCGTTGGAAGCGTCGATCAGCTCGCTGGCCAGGCGCCCAGACATGGTCTTCTCCCGCCTCTGCCTGGAGTACCCCACCAGCCAGCGAACAGACAGGGTGGTTGCCCGCCGCGGCTTGACGTCGACCGGGACCTGGTAAGTGGCCCCGCCGACCCGGCGGCTCTTCACCTCGAGCTGCGGCTTGGTGTTGTCCACGGCCCGCTTGAGCGTACTGATGGGCTCCGTGGCGGTGCGCTCTTTGATGACGTCGAGGGCGTCGTAGACGATCTGCTCGGCCAGGCTGCGCTTGCCCCTCGACAAGACCTTGTTGACGAGCTGAGTGACGAGCACCGACCGGTAGATCGGGTCGGGCAACAGCTCTCGGCGCGGTGCAGGACCTTTGCGCGGCATCCGAAACCTACCTTTCAGGCCTTCTTGGCGCCGTACCGGCTACGCGCTTGCTTGCGGTCTCTTACGCCCGCGGTATCCAGGGTGCCCCGGATGACCTTATAGCGCACGCCCGGGAGGTCCTTTACACGCCCGCCCCTCACGAGGACAATCGAGTGCTCTTGCAGGTTGTGGCCCACGCCGGGAATGTAAGCAGTCACCTCGAAACCGCTCGAGAGCCGGACGCGCGCCACCTTGCGCAAGGCGGAATTCGGCTTTTTGGGAGTGTTGGTGTAGACACGGGTGCAGACGCCGCGCCGCTGAGGCGCGCCTTTCAAAGCCGGCGTCTTGGTCTTCTTCGAGTTTTGCTGACGGCCTTTGCGGACCAACTGAGCGATTGTGGGCACTGGACCTCTGAATGGGAAATGCTCTTATTTGAAGTGCCTTGCTTACACAGGGCGCGTACCACCTGGCGCGACCCCGTGGGACGAGCCGACATGTTATCACGCCGCGGACGTTCTACAAGCTCGGGGGCCTTCGGGACCGGATGGCCTGGTGGGCGAGGCGCCACAGGCGTTACCGGGAGCGAGGGCGGAATGCTCTCCGGGACTGGCCAGTCAACCAAGAAGCGAGGAACCCCACAAGCGAGGAACAAGGAGCTCGAGGAATGTCCGCCTCTTCCGGCTTGAACTACGCCCCGAAAGGTAAACCAGCGCCTGCGTGCGAGGAGGGCGAGTTCGTCATCGCCGCCGTCGGTCTCGACCACGGGCACATTTACGGCATGTGCAACGGCCTCACCGAGGCCGGAGCGCAGCTCAAATGGGTTTTCGACGACGACGACGAAAAGGTGGCCGCCTTCGTCAAGGCATTCCCCTCGGCGCGCGTCGCTGGGAGTGAGGACGAGGTCCTCCAGGACCCGGACGTGCACCTGGTCGCCAGCGCAAAGGTCCCGGCCGACCGGGCCGCGCTTGGGGTCAGGGTCATGGAGAACGGCAAGGATTATTTCATCGACAAGCCGCCCCTCACGACCCTCGGCCAACTCGACGAAGTGAAGAACGTGGTCCGGAGGTCAGGTCGAAATATGCCGTCTATTACAGCGAGCGCGTGCATGTCGAAAGTGCGGTTTTCGCCGGACAGCTCGTCCACGAGGGCGCGATCGGGCGGGTGGTCCAGGTCCTGGGGCTCGGGCCGCACAGGGCGAGCCTTGGGTCCCGTCCGCCGTGGTTCTTCGCCGCCGAACGGTATGGGGGGATCCTGTGCGACCTGGGGAGCCATCAGGCAGAGCAGTTCCTGTACTTCACGGGGAACGCGGACGCTCGTGTCGTCACCAGCCGGGTCGCCAATTACGCTCACAAGGACCATCCCGGCCTCGATGACTTCGGCGACTGCAACCTGGTCGGCGACAACGGCGCGACAGGCTATTTCCGGGTGGACTGGTTTACTCCCGACGGCCTGAGCACGTGGGGGGACGGCCGCCTCTTCCTGCTGGGGACCACCGGCTACATCGAGCTCCGCAAGTACGTGGAACTGGCCGGCGAGGCCGGGGGTGACCAGGTCTACCTGGTCGATGGCGCCAGCGAGCACCGCTTCTCGGTCAGGGGCAAAGTGGGGTACCCGTTTTTCGGGGAGCTGGTCCGCGACTGCCTGGACCGGACCGAGACCGCCATGGCGCAGGAGCATGCCTTCAAGGCGGCCGAACTATGTATCGTCGCTCAACAGCAAGCTCGGCGGGTCGAGTAACGGCAGGCCCAGAGCGAACGAGCACCCTCCGGCCGGGGCGGGCCGCTCCCGCAGCCCGCCGCCAGTCGAACAAAGCCGCTAGGACGCCCCGGCCACGACCGTTACACCGGCCGGGCTGCCCGAACCCTGGCCGCCGGCATCGCCGAAACCGGCCGCCGTGCCATTAGCGCTGACGATCCAGTAACCGTCACCATCTGAGGTGGTGACGATCGCTTTGACCGGTGCCGGTGACACACCGGAGCCGGACCCGAAGTACGTCGCTTTGCCGAAGGCGAAAACCCCTCCATCCGACGCCACGAGCCAATAACCATCTCCGCTCGCGGTGGTGGCCATCCCGACGATCGCCTTGTTCAGGTGAATGTTGCCCGTCGAACCGTGGAACACGGCGTTCCCGAAGGCGAAAATCCCGCCATCGGAAGATACGAGCCAATAGCCCTTGCCATTAGGCGTCGAGGCAATGCCGACGATCGGCTTCGTCAGGTGGATTTTGCCCGTCGACCCATGGAAGACGGCGTCGCCAAAGTTGTAGATGCCACCACCGGAGGACACGAGCCAGTAACCCTTCCCATCAGGCGTAGCGGCAATGCCGACAATCGGGCTCGTCAAATGATCGTTGGCGGCGGAGCCGTACAGGACGGCGTTCCCGAAGGCGTAGACCTGTCCCTTCGATGTGACGACCCAGTACCCCCGACCTCCCGGAGTAGTGGCAATCCCGACCGCAGGCGACGCCAACTTCGCTTTGACGGGCCCGAAGTTGGCCGCCCCACCGGAGGTGAGCACCTTTCCTGAGCTCGTGACTAACCAATAAGTGCCGGCGGGCCCAGCCACGCTGGCTGTGGTGCGGGCGGTGTTGACGAGGGCGAAGGTGGCCTCGCTCGACAAACCGGCCACCCGGGCGGTGACGATATAGCCGCCCGGGACCGCGTTGGCCGAAAAGTCGGGCGCCACTGCTACCCCGGACGAGTTGGTAAGCGCTAGCGCAGAAGCACCGGCACCAGCGAAGACCCCGCTGGCCCCGCTGGTCGGCGCGCTAAAGGTCACGCTGGCGCCCGCGATGGCATTGCCATTGATATCGGTGACGGTGACGGCGAGAGGCACGGCGAAATCCGTGCCGAGCTCTGTGTTTTGGGACGACCCCGCCCCGGCAGTAATAGCGTAAGGAGCCGATGCCACGTCGGTAAGCGTGAACGTGGCCGGAGTATTTATCCCGCTTACCGATGCCATCACGGTGAACGGGCCTACCGTCGAACCCGCTATTAGCGCCGGGCTCGTGGCCGTGCCACTTTCACCGGTTTGGGCGGTGGCGGTGGCGCCACCGCCGACAAATGTTGCGTTCGCCCCGTTGTCCGCGACGACCGTAAACGTGACTGTTGTCCCGGATATGGGGTCACCGTAAGCATCCAGCACGTTGACGGTGAGCGGCTGGGCAAACTGGGCGCCGACCTTGGCGGACTGGTCGTTGCCCGTACTGACCCCGACCACAGTGGCCACGCCTGCGGTGGTGTTGGTGAGGTCGAAACTGACCTGGTTACTACCTGGCACGGAGGCCAGCACCGTGTACGAACCACTCACGGAGTTAGCCGTAAACGTCGGCGCGGTGGCGATACCGGTGGTCGAGGTGGGTACAGTCACAGTCACGGTCCCGCCAGGGAACGTCCCGCTGGCCCCCGTGGCGGGGGCCACGAAGTCGACGTTGACGTTTGCGACCGGGCAGCCACCAGTGTCGACCACGGTGGCCTCCAGCCCGGTGGCAAACGCCGTCCCCACCTTGGCTGTCTGGGGGGACCCAGCGGTAGCGGTTACGCCTGCAATCACGCCGGTACAGCTCGTCGGGGCGGCAGCAGCCTGACTGGTCAGCAGCGCCGCCGGCGTCAGGCCGACGACGCCCGCTACGGGGAGGACGGCGAGCAGCCCGAGGGCCCGCCTACGGAACCGCGGCCCACGAGCCCCCTCTCCCCGGCGGCGGGCGAATACGGGACCTACCGTCATCAGGCCGCACCGCCGGTGGAGCCACCGCCCCGCCCAAAGCCGCCGAAGCCGCCGAAGGTCGAGCAACCCGAAGAAGTCGGTTGAGTCACAATAAGCGTCGTGGCCGCTACGGCCCCGATGCTGTTAGTCGAACCGGTGGCGACGACGCACTCGCCGACCTTGAGCGAGCCGGCCGTGATCTTTTCGGACATTGAGTACTTGGTTGATTTGCCGACGCTGACCGTTTTCGACGAAGTGGTGACGGTCGGCTTTTTGGTCTTGCTCGAGAACGAGAAACTCACCGCGTCCACCTTTATATTCGAACCGGACACCGAGGTCACTTTGCCCGAGGCGGTAGCGAAGTTAGCGGGCCGCTTGAAGGTACGCCCACCAGTGCCCGAAGTCCGGGTCGGGAACGTGCCCCCGGTCGTGCGCGGGAAACCGCCACCACCCCTGCCGCCCGCCCCGCCGCCACCAAAGCCGAACCCACGCACGCAGGTGCCCTTCGTGGCGGAAAATATCATCACCGTGGTGGCGTCAATGCTCCCGCCCGAGCCTTTAGTCCCCGTCGCCGAGATACAACCGCCACTTTTCACCCCGCTCAGGCCGACCGGCACCGTCGCCGTAATAACAGTTTTCGAGCTGACGTTTACGGTCGTTTGGCCTGACTCGGGGTTTTGCACCTCCAGTATGTTGCCAGTAACGCTGGCTATCGAGCCTGAAGCAGCCGGCCTAAAAGCGGCCGGCGGCCCGCTCGGGGTGGTCGTCGGATCCGTGGCCTTCGCGCTTACATATTCGGGAGCCGCGACCGGTGTGCTCGTCGCGGCAGCGGACGCCCCGGCCCCGGCAGAGGTCTTGGCGCTGGCTGTGCCGCAGGCGGCGGCCACGAGCGAGACAACGGCCAGGGTGCCAACGGCAAGAGCCACACGGCGAGCCTGACCGGAAGAGAGTTTCAGATTGGTCACGGGGTTGATTTCCTCCTGCTGTGATTGACGTTTTGCCTTTTATAAAGGGCTTTTATCGTGGGTTTGTACATGTTGGGACCGGACATTTATTCACTGCGTAGTGCCTCGATAGGAGCTAATCGGGCCGCCCGAGAAGCAGGGTAGACACCGAAGACGACTCCAATACCTATGGCGCAGACGATGGCCCCGATCGTCGCGGGCACCGAAACAGCGATCTTGTTGGTGATGAAGTGGGGGATGATGATAGCGCCCAAAAGGCCGAGCGCGGCCCCGGCGATACCACCGGCCAGCCCGAGCGTGGAGGCCTCGACGAGGAATTGCCGTCGTATCACCGCCGGTGTAGCCCCGAGCGCCTTCCTGAGGCCAATTTCGCGGATCCGTTCAGTCACCGATACGAGCATGATGTTCATGACCCCGATGCCGCCCACCAAGAGCGAGATGGCGGCGATCCCGGCCAAGAGGATCGTGAGCGTCTTGTCGACAGAGCTGGCTGTTTGCTCGATCTGGTTTTGCGTGGTGATGGTGAAGTCCGCTTCGGCCGGGTCGGTTATCCCGTGGAGGGCAAGCAACTCGTCAGTGGCCTCGTCGTAAGCCGCCCCCAGCGTCGATTGCGACCCAGCCTCGAGGTAAATCGTCGAAACTGAAGTCGAACCGAGGAACTCGTTCTGAGCGGTCGTGATGGGGATGATCGCCATATCGTCCTCGTTGGTCGTTGACGAGCTCCCCGCGCTGTTGAGCACACCTATGACAGTGAAGGGGATATCCCCTATGTCGACG
>Ga0187783_10004447_pt1 | contig 10386 bp, 10 predicted proteins | sample 1015_SJ02_MP02_2_FD_132471 | JGI IMG/M metagenome (GOLD analysis project Ga0187783, IMG submission 132471) | Tropical peat soil microbial communities from peatlands in Department of Meta, Colombia - 1015_SJ02_MP02_20_MG | ecosystem: Environmental > Terrestrial > Soil > Wetlands > Peat | place...
CCGACGACGGGTTCCTGAGCGAAGGCGAGCGCACAGGCCCAGAAAAGCGCAAACGCGGTAAGCAGAGTGCATGGTGTTTTCATGCGCGCCTAGATACATCCGATGCGCGCACCGTGTCAAGGAGGGGATTGCAGACAAATATGCCGAGGAAGCGTTTTCGAGGCTTCAGCAAAAGATAAGAACCTTTACCTCGAAAGGGGGCATTTCCAAATTGGAAAGCATAGTCGAGCCTACTGATGCGCCTGGCTAAGACTTCATTGCGGAAACGGACACGGAGGGAGACTGTCCCGTGCAACAATGGCGTACTCTAACTGTTCCACTCCTGAAGATGGAGCAAGTGTGTATCGGGAGCGTTTGGCTTCGGTGATCGCGTTATCGAACAGGCCGGGGGAGTCTGGATACCTGCCGTGCGTCTGACTAGCGCATGAGTCAGAAGAGACGGTTCGCAGACTGAAACGGCTAATGCATAGAAGATCTTTCTTGAAAGCAACTGGTTCCGCGGCGCTCTTGCGGATGTTCCCGCGCCGCCTCTGGGCAAGCTCGAGTCTCCGCCGCTGCCGTCCTTCTGAGGCGGCGTGGCCATCGCCGTCGGCGTGGAAGCAACTCAGTGATGCGGTCGGTGGAAATCTGTTTCCTGTGAGCTTCCCTCTTTCGATGCTCAAGACCGATCCGAACAGCGCCGACGCCAAGCGTCTCGTGGCGAACCTGAGAAACCCGTATTACATCGGCGATCAGCTGGGGCTCACGCAGACCTTGGGTTGGGTCGATGCGTGGGCTACCCAACCAAGCGTTTACGCGGTCGCGGCCAGAAATGCGCAGGACATCGCAGCAGCCGTAAAATTTGCTCGCCAAAATAACTTGCGGCTGGTGGTGAAAGGGGGCGGCCACAGCTACCAAGGCACGTCCAATGCGCCCGATTCACTTCTGATCTGGACGCGCCGTATGCATGACATTGCCATGCATGACGGGTTCGTTCCGCAGGGATGCGAGGATACGATGCGACCGCAACCGGCCGTAACGCTCGGCGCTGGAACGATCTGGATGCAGGCGTACCAAGCCGTTACCACTCAGGGTGCGAAATACGTTCAGGGTGGCGGTTGCGCTACCGTTGGCGTGGCCGGCCTCATTCAAAGCGGGGGCTTTGGTAGTCACTCAAAGCACTATGGCACCGCCGCGGGGAACCTGCTGGAAGCCGAAGTCGTCACAGCCGACGGCCAGATCCGAATTGCGAACGCGTGCACCAACCCCGATCTGTTCTGGGCTCTGAAAGGCGGCGGAGGTGGCACCTTCGGGGTGGTAAGCAAGGTGACAGTGCTTCTGCACGACCTTCCCGAGCTCTTCGGCAGCGCCAACTTCACGATCAAAGCGGCGTCGGATGATGCCTATCGCGGCCTCATCCGCGAGTTCGTGAGTTTCTATCGCGAATATCTCTTCAACGATCATTGGGGAGAACAGGTCCGCGTGAACCGCGACAATTCGCTCCAGATCTCCATGGTCTTTCAGGGATTGGACGCCGAGCAGGCGAAAAAGGTCTGGCAGCCGTTTCTGGGCTGGCTGGCGGGCTCGCCGAAATCATATTCGGTCGGTCGGGTGGTTGTGGGAAGTCTGCCGGCGCAACGCATGTGGGACGTGCAATGGTGGAAACAGCACTGGCCTGAACTAGTCTTTCCGAATACCAATCCTTGGATTGGACTGTTTGATGACGTCCTGGCGCACATATTTCAGCCTATCTTCGAGGTCGACGACAGACCTGGGGCCGGACCCAGTAATGCGTGGTGGAAGGGAGACGCTGGGCAAGTCGCGTGGTTCATCTGGGGCTACCAGTCGCTGTGGTTACCGGACTCGCTGCTTGAAAGTAACTCACAGCAGCGTCTCGCCGACGCGTTATTCGCAAGCTCCCGTTATTCGAACGTCGAACTGCATTTCAACAAGGGACTCGCCGGGGCACCCCAGGAAGCGATCGCGGCGGCAAAGGGCACCGCCATGAATCCCGCAGTCCTGACGGCCTTTGCACTCGCGATTGTGGCCGACGGGCAGGGACCCACATACCCTGGAATTCCCGGGCATGAGCCATCGGTTGCCGAGGGCCGAAAGTCTCGGCAGCGCATTGATCAATGCGTCGATCAACTTCGCGCCGTCGCTGGACAGACAGGCGCTTACGTGAGCGAGAGCAACTACTTCGAGAAGGGATGGCAGCAAGCCTACTGGGGGAGCAACTATCCTCGTCTTGCTGAGATCAAGAAAAAGTACGATCCCGACGGGCTGTTTTTCGTCCATAACGGGGTCGGCTCGGAGCAGTGGAGCGCCGATGGTTTCACGAAACTAAGTCGGAAATAGCCTCCCCCGGGACCATGTCCCCGGTCTTGCCGCAGGTTCGTTCCCGTGTCCCTGCCCACCGAAGGCAATCGTGTAAGGCCTATTTACTTGCCCGACTTCATGGGCGTCGCGCTCGCGATTTTCACCGTCTGGTGAGCCCAGTTCGTTCCTGGATAGGTAAACAGCAGATCATAACCAGGTGAGCCACCAGCCACGACAATGTGAAAATCGTCCGGGCTCTGAACAACCGGCACCCGTCCTCCGGGCTTGAGGTTATCCAAGAAAATCTGCGCCCGGTCCGGCCGAATCCGGCCGTCGGCTATCGATGCACGGATGAAATCCTCCTCCGTGCCCTGCCCGAACGAGACGTGGCTGGCTAACTTCTCGTAAGGCACTCGTGTCTGCTCATACAGGTATTCTTGCAGGCTTCTTCGCGTGTAGCTGTGATTGGCGAGCTCGACCGCGCAATCGGGATGCAGCACCAGGATGTGTTTCTGAGCGTGAGGCCAAACGACTCCTCGATTCCGAATTTGGGTGACCACCTGATCGATTACGCCCTGTGCCGTCCACGGCGCCACGGCACCGCCACCGAAAATCACTGGGTTCCCCGACGACGACACCGTCACGGTGCTGTCTCCGGCCTGAAAGCCCTGGCTTACGTTGTACGGCTCCCACGGACTCTTCGCTGTGTCCTCCGCGAACGTGTAGAACGTGTACGCCTCGAGCCGCCCCGTAAGAGCCATGTCATTTACCTGCGGCCACGTCTGCCCGATGTTCAGCAGAGCCAGACGCAACGCCCGGCCCACCGTGCTGTTCGCCCGCCAGCCGTGCCCCAACATCCCGATGCCCGAGTTGAACCCGAGCTCTTGCGCAATCGGCCCATCTACCAACACGACGGGTGTAAACGAGCCCGTCGACGCCTGCACGTGGGTCAGGTCGTAGTGCTTGTTCGTGAAACCTTCCATGGCCGCCAAAATGACCGGAAAATACTCCGGCTTGGCCCCGGCCATCACCGCGTTAATCGCGATCTTCTCGACGGTGGCTGTGCCGTTCTTCGGCGCGACTTGCCCGATCACATCCTTTGGGGAACGCTTTGTTTCCGCCTCCATCGCCTTCACGAGTTCGGGCGTAGGCGGGACAACTGGCAATCCGTCGGCCCAGTGATTGGAAAGGAAAAGGTCGTTCACCTTTTCCGAGGCGTCCAGGAAGTCCCTTCCGGTCACCTTGATGTTTGCGTCTTCGTGAAGCTGCTGCGCCTGAGAAGGCTTCGCCTCCTCCGCGGTCAGCGGGCGCGTCAGCGCGTCGATCATCTTGTCAAAGAACACATCGGCAATCGGCTGCAGCTGCTGCTTGCTCGCGCGCCCCACGTAATACGTGTTGGCGGGAAGCGCCAGCATGCGGATCTCCGGCATGCCCCGGTCCTTGGCTGCGGATTTCGCGTCGTCTAGAAATTCTGTCGTTGTGAAATAAACGCCCGGCATTCCTGTCTTTTCAATTTCGATGGTGTCGTGGGAACCCCACCACGTGCAGCTCCCTCAATCACCGACACCGAAAACGAAAAGATCGCCCTGCTGCTTCACCGTGGGATACCACTTGGGCAGGTCGGTAATCGTTTGCGCCGCAGGCTTCGGATACATCACGATCGTCGCCGTCGGGTATTTCTGCTTCACCATGTCGGCGAGCGCGTCGAGAAAATTGCTCGCGCCGAACTTGCCGTTGTCGATCAGGACGATTTTCTTGCCGTCGAGACTTCCGCCGCGCGGGCTGATTCCGAGGGTCTTCGGCGGGGGAATTTCACCGCGCGGATTCATCACTTCGAGCGTTACCTGTGCCGAACACGTGGCGGCGAAAAACAACCCGCCGACAACCAGCGTAGCCGAGAGAAGCCAATGCGTGTTTCCTTTCATGGTTCATCCCCCTGAGAAAAGCGCGCACATGCGCCAGAGTGATTTGCACGGTTCAAGTGTCCTCAAGATAGTCAGTGCGTCAGGGAAAGTCAATTCTGTTGGATGTGTCTCACAGTTTATTGGGAACGCCCGGAAACAAGGCTCGGAAACGTTGTTTGATCTGGCGGATCGACTTCGATGGCCCAAACGTTTTGCCCTGTGGACGATAGGATCCTCTCTCTGCTAGGGTAACTGCCAGCAACACCTCAATCGAAGTCCCACGTGAGTTGTCTGGCAGTCTAGAGCCCGGTGCCTGCAGTCAAACAGGAGCGAGAACATGCAATGGTATCCTCATCTCGCGTTCAACGGCCAATGTGAGACGGCTTTCCAGTTTTATGGCAAATGCCTGGGCGGCAAAACCGTCTTCCTGATGAGGTACGCCGAAGCGCCGATGGACACGCCGCCTGAAATGAAGAGGAAGGTCATCCACGCCACCTTCGCGGTGGGCGATCAGATGTTCTCCGGTTCCGATGCCATGCCGGGGCATTATCTGAAGCCGCAAGGGTTTCATATCCAGCTCAATCTGAAAGACGCGGCGGAAGCGGAACGCATTTTCGGCGCGCTGGCAGAAAACGGCTCGGTACAAATGGCGCTGCAGGAAACGTTCTGGGCGCTGCGTTACGGCATGCTCGTGGACCGGTTCGGCATTCCATGGGAAATCAACTGCGAGAAAGGTGGCTAGGAGCAAAGTCTGCGTTGGGCATTGGTGCGATGGCCACGGTTCCACCGGTAATTTCGGGAACCATCCGTTATCGGCCATGCGCGTGAGAGTTTGTCCAGGATTGTATCGCGCATAGGGTCCCAGACCGGTGCGAATGCATCGGCGGAAATACCGTGAATTTCAACAGACACCGGACTCCACGCTTGCAGAAGTCCGGCTCTGCACTCATGGGGAGTGTATTGTAAACGACATATTGGGGTTGCTCCCCAACAAGCATGATACGGTCTACTGCGGCGCCCACACGTACACTTCCCTGCGCTGTGCAGCCGGAACGGAGGGACCGCAGGTCGAAAATTTCCATGAAGAGGCTTTTGCCTTTTTGCGCTCCTTTTTTCCTCCTCGTTTTCCCAGCGTTTGGCCAGATTCGTGGAATGTATTCGCCCGGCTCTACTCTAACGGGAGGGGGGACGGTGCCTGATCCCGGGCTTTCCTATTCCAACCAGCTTTGGTACGGCTCGTCCGACGAGCTGAAAGACTCGAACGGTAAAACCCTCCCGCTTGAAGTATCAGTTTCGATATGGATCGATAACAACTCCCTGATCTACGTTCCGAAACTCAAATTCCTGGGAGCAAATCTGGAGTTCATGGTGGACATCTCATTTTCAAATGGTCGTTATTCTGCGTCCAATCCCTTTTCTACTGCTCCCGCCGCGAGCGGCAGCGGCGCTGGTCTGAGCAATACCAATTTCGTTCCTTTCGATCTGGGATGGCACTTTAAGCGAGCCGACCTCCAGACAGGTTACAGCGTCTACGCTCCGACGGGTCCCTACGTCCCGGGGGCGACCAACAACGTTTCGAGTGGTTTTTGGACTAACTCCTGGCAAACAGGCGCAACCATTTATCTGACGAAGAGCAAGGCCACCCAGATCAGCGTATTTAACGTCTATGCATGGAATACGACGCAGCAGGGTACGGGCATCCACCCAGGGCAGAACGACTCTATCGACTACTCGGTATCTCAGACATTTTCCCTGTCGAAGGACGGTAAGTGGTCCTTACAAGTAGGGCCGGCGGGATATGGTCAATGGCAAACGACCAAGAATAGCGGCCAGAGTTCCGCTCGGGAAGCACTCAAATACGATGTCGATGCAGTAGGGTTCACCCTGAATCTGTCGTCGCCATTCAAGGGTTTCTACCTGCAAACCGGCGACATGTGGGAATACGGAGCCCGAAACACGTTCCAGGGTCGGACCATGACCGTTACGGCCGGACTCCAGTTCTGAAGCCCCCCGTATCCCATGATTGAGAACTGCGGACTAGTTGGCGTGTCGATCCTGGTTGACCTCCGGCGACGCTTCGGGGGCGAGCGGTCTGTCAGCAAGCTTCGTCGGCGTCGGAGTGGGAAGCCCGGTTTTCGTGGTATCTCTTTCTCCCGCCGATTTGATTGGCGGGCCGATCTTTCGCACCGGGGTAGGTCTCGCTAGGGTTGATCGTTCCTGCCCAGCAGGAGAAACCCTTTTCCGGCCCTGCGTGGCGAGATCTGGGCGTTTGATCCGTTTGGCCTTCGACGGCGGCTTTTTCACGCTCCCAGCGGATGACTGCAAATTTATTCCTGCCTTTGCACGAATAACGGACCTCTTTGCGGAATCGAGCAACTCCCGTACACCGGGCTCTCTCCCAGCAAACTCGTCGATGACGATGGATAGTAACTCCTCAACTCTTCTTAACCTCTTAAGGGCTTTCTTGACTTTCATGGGTCTCCTGACGAGTCGAAATCGGTAGCGGCCTGAGATCTTGTACAGTCGTGAGTCTACATCACAGTCTTTGATCCGCAACACCGGATTTTGCCGATCAAGTCGGTAGGTTTGAGTCCTCCAGCCTCCGACTGCGTTCCAAGAGCCTTTTCCCCGACTCTTGCAGTCGCTAAACTTGCATCGCTCACGGAAGGTGCTAGCCTCTCCTTGGGCGGAGGGCTTATGGCTGAAGCGGGAGAAACCAATATCGAAATCGCGGAAGACCTGAACAAGGCGGGGAGACACGGCGGGCTTATGCCCCCGCGCAGGACAGAGATTCTGGAGGTTTTCGAGGCGTTCGTGCTGGCATTAGTGGCAGTCACGACGGCTTGGAGCGGTTACCAGGCGGCCCGATGGGAGGGACAACAGGGCCTTCTATATAACCGCTCCAGTCAGCTGCGGGTCGAAGCTCAGGGGATGGAACTGAGCGGAAATCAGGCCCACATGTATAACGCCTTGACTGTGAACGAGTGGCTGAAGGCCAAAGTTCAAGGCAACACAAAACTGGCTGAGCTCTTCGAGCGGCGCCTTTTGGACGAGTTCCGCCCTGCCTTTGAGGCCTGGGTAAAAACCGACCCACTCCACAATCCAGAGGCCCCCGCTAGCGTGATGTCTATGAAGGAATACCACAACGCAGCGGCAGAGGAATCCGAAAAACTGAACCAGCAGGCGACGAAAGTCTTCGAACAGGGCACAGAGGCCCGCGAGCACGCCGACCAATACGTGCGCGTAACCGTATCGCTTGCGACCGTCCTTCTGCTTGCAGCACTGAGTCAGAGATTCCGGACGACCCAGATTCGCGCTGCATTGATCATCCTAGCGTTCCTGATCCTGCTTGGCCCTTTGTGGCGGGTTTTGACCCTGCCCCGCTTTTGAATGCATCCTTCGCTTATACAAGGCAAGACAGGGCCGTCGCCATTTCCCTGAAATCGAGGTCCACTACGCAACGTTCGCTTGAGGAGGGTTGGCGCGGAGCTCAAGGTGAAGCTGTCGGGTCGGCGGCACGTTTGAAAACGAGCAATTTTGCATGGAGCACCTGTACTTGCTCACCATTTTGGTTGACCGTAACGTTGCGCACGATCACAACCGCTCGATCTGGTTTCGATCGCGAGGGCACTATCTCTAAGATCTCACTCTCCACCTGCAGCGTATCGCCCGGCCGCACCGGATTCGGCCAGGTAATTTCGCCGCCGAGTCCGATCACTCCATTCGCAAAGCGGAGGTCGCTCTGCACCAGAAGGCGCATCGTTGCCGCGGCAGTGTGCCATCCGCTGGCGATGACACCCCCGAAAAAGCTGTGCTCGGCCGCCGTTTCGTCAAGGTGGAAAGGCTGCGGATCGAACTCGCGAGCGAATGCTTTGATCTGAGCTTCGTCGATAGAGTAACGGCCTGACAAGAATCGCCGCCCAACCTGCAGGTCTTCCAGGTAGAGCGGCTTCAGCCCCTTGTTCGTCTGTTGCATGTGCATGCCTCACTCGTTTACGGGAACCCGCCGAATCTCAGCTTGCCTGCGAGTCGAGCCTGAAAAAATGGGCTCGCTCGGCAGGCAGATAATTTCAACAGGCTGGTGACTTTTTAAAGACGAGCGCCGCCGGTGACGTCGAGGTATTGGCCCGTGACCCAGCGTGCGTCGTGTGATGCGAGAAACGCCGCCGCGTCGGCAATGTCATTCGGCTGGCCCACTCGATTAAACGCAGAAATGGAGCTTGCATACTCTCTGCGCTGCGGATCGCCCAAGACGTCCGCGGCCATATCGGTGTCCGTAAACCCCGGCGCGAGCGAGTTCACCGTGATGTTTCGTGGCCCCAGAACCTTAGCGAGTTCGAGCGTTAAGATATTCAAGGCTCCTTTCGTCATCGCGTAGGCGGCCTTATCGGGAAAGGCGATGCGGGTGACCCCGGAAGAAATATTGATAATGCGTCCGCCGTCCCGCAGACGCGGCAACGCCTTCTGGCTCACGAAAAATGGCACCTTGGTATTCAAGGCGAATACCTCGTCGTAGACGGCTTCCGTCGCTGTTTCAACCGATGAGTCGGGAGCTACCCCTGCGTTATTCACCAGAATGTCGAACTGGTTGCTTCCGGTTCGCTTGGTCAGCTCCCGATCGAGCAACTTGAACAGCTGCTCCACGCTTGCGACTGTTCCCAGCTCGATGCCCACCGCAAATGCCGCTCCTCCGGCGGCTTCGATTTCGCGCACCGTTTCTTGTGCACTTTCCTGACTGCGGCCATAGTGGACAGCCACCATGGCACCGTCGCGGCCGAGCCGGACTGCGATCGCGCGGCCGATCCCGCGGCTCGCTCCGGTTACCACTGCAATCTTTCCTTTCAGTGACTGGCTCATGTTCCCGCCCTCTCTTCTCGCAAGATTGTGACTTTCCGCGCGAACAGCGTCGCGCCGATGGCGACACGTCTCATCAGCTACACATTGGACTAGATGACTCTGCCGTCATCGAGGATTCAGCCGAGTTCTGGCAACGCTGGCCGTCGCTCTCAGCTGCTGACAGCGCCGTGTGTGGTTTGACCCTCCGGGCAGAAAAGGGCAGAATCACTGCTCCGCGGCTGCACAGCGGCGTGAGGACGTGCATGAGATTCCGCCTTTCGGTTGTGATCATCGCGATGGTTGCCTTACTCGCAGCACAGGGCGCCACGCAGCCTGCCGGCTTCGAAAAGCGCCTCATCAGCGAAAAAGATCTTTTCGATTTCATTTGGGTTGCCAATCCGCAACTTTCGCCCGATGGCACGCGCGTTGCCTTCACTCGCGTCAACGTCGACGCGCTACGCACTGGCTACGAAGCTTCCGTTTGGACAGTCGCCACCAGCGGGAAGGAAGCGCCCGTTCGGATGACGAACGGCAAGCACGACATGGAGCCTCGCTGGTCGCCTGACGGACAACGGATCGTCTTCGTTCGTGGCGGCGAGAAAGACGAAACGGGAAAGCCCGGACCCGCCCAACTGGCCCTACTGTCGCTGGCCGGCGGAGAGGCCTGGACCATTACCGACCTTCCCAAAGGAGCCTCGAACCCGGTGTGGTCGCCCGACGGCAAGCGGATCGCATTTCTGAGCTCTACCACGGCTGAGGACATCCGAAAGAACGAGCTGAAGAAGCACGCTGCAAAGGATGGAAATACCCAAGCGACTGGGAACGAGCACGAATCGGACGTCCACGTCATCAGCCGTGCTGTCTATCGCAGCAACGATGAAGGTTACCTCGACCCCAAACGTCACGAACATATTTGGGTACTGCGAATTCCGACGACCTCCGATGAGCTCACCAAGCCCGTCGAGCTTACCAGCGGAAATTTCGACGAGCGTCAGCTCGCTTGGAGCCGTGACAACTCTCGCATTTACTTCCTCACAGTGCGCCTCGACGAGCCCTACTACGAGCTTCCCAGCACCGATATTTACTGGGTAGCTTCGGCCGGTGGAAATCCCGAAAAGGTCGTCACCGTTCCGATGGATATCGGTGATCTCACGCTCAGCCCGGACGGCCGAAGGCTGGCCTTTCACGGCGCCGTTACGCAGCCAATTCGGTCCTATTCACAAACCGACCTTTGGGTCATGGACCTGGCGCCTGGCGCGAAACCGCAGAACCTGACTGCCGACTACGACTTCGACATGGGCAGCTCCGTTTTCGGCGACAATCTGGCACCCCGCGGCGGCCGCGGGCC
>Ga0187783_10004448_pt1 | contig 10384 bp, 7 predicted proteins | sample 1015_SJ02_MP02_2_FD_132471 | JGI IMG/M metagenome (GOLD analysis project Ga0187783, IMG submission 132471) | Tropical peat soil microbial communities from peatlands in Department of Meta, Colombia - 1015_SJ02_MP02_20_MG | ecosystem: Environmental > Terrestrial > Soil > Wetlands > Peat | place...
ACGCCGCGCGGGTGCCCGGTGGCGGCGTCCCAGATCCGCGCGGTCCGGTCGTCGCTGCCGGTCAGGACCAGGGTGCCATCTGGTGAGAACGCGCAGCACCGCACCCAGTCCTGGTGGCCCGTCAGCACGCTGCGCGGGTGCCCGGTGGCGGCGTCCCAGATCCGCGCGGTCCGGTCGTCGCTGCCGGTCAGGACCAGGGTGCCATCTGGTGAGAACGCGCAGCACCGCACCCAGTCCTGGTGAGACGAGGACCCAGTGTCGACCGAGGCACGCCGCAACTCCCAGATGCGGCCTATGCCGTCGAGACCAGCAGTGGCGAGCAGGCTTGAGTCAGGAGAGAACGCGCAGCTTTGTACGCGGGCGAGGTGACCACGGCAGATCGCCCGCAACCGACCTGTGCTGGTCTCCCAGACCAGCACCTGGGTGCCGCCTTCGCCGCTGGTGGCGGCGATCAGGTCGCCACCGGGAGAAAATGCGCATGCCGACGCCGGGCCGGGCAATCCCTCGAGCGACCCGCGAAAAGCTCCGGTCGTTACCTCCCAGATGCTGACCGTTCCGTTCTCGCCGACGGTCGCGATCAGGCTTCCGGACGCGGACAAGGCGCAAGCGGTGGCGATGCCAGGCAGTGCTTGAACCAGCACACGTTGGGCATGGGAACTCAGGTCCCAGCGCCGGACCGTTCCGTCGTCGCTCGCCGTCACCAGCGACGCGTCGGCCAGGAAGACGCACGCGCGTACCGGTCCGGCGTGACCCTGCAGCGTGCTCAGCAACCGCGCCGTTGGCATCTCCCAGACTCGCACGGCCTGATCGTCGCCTGCCGTCGCGAATCGGGTTCCATCTGGCGAGAACGCGCAGCACCGAATCCAGCCATCGTGGGCGAGTTCAGCGATCATGCGCCCGGTGTCCGCCTCCCAGACTCGCGCCGTACGGTCGTATCCCCCCGTCACCAGGACCGTGCCGTCCGGCGAGAACGCCAGGGCGGTGACGGCGATCGCGTCCTCCGCGGCCCCTGGCGACGAAACCTTCGTCGTGGCCGGGTTCATGACCAACCTGGTCCGTAGCTGGCCGGTAACCACGTCCCAGATGCGCACCGTCTGATCTGAGCCCCCCGTGACCAGCAGCTTCCCGTCGGGCGAGAAGGAGCAGCTCCAGATCCAGTCGGTGTGACCTACAAGGTCCCGGATCAGAGCGGGGTCCGGCTGGTCGGGCAGGACCCACCGGTTCGCAATTCGTGGTATGCCGAGTGCCTCAGCAAAAGGGCGCACGAGAGACTCGAGGCCGGGGATACCGTCCAGCCTGCTCACCAGCGTCGCGCCGAGCGCTCCCCGCGGCTCGGTCGGGGTCAGCAGCGAGCTGGAGCGACCGAGCGTCCGGGCGAGGAGCCTGGCAGTGTCCGAGTCCACCAGCGCGAGGTCGGCCTCGACCGCCGCCGTGCTCCCCGTTACGTTGATCTTCGCCTCAGCCCACCGCAGATCGCTGACCGTCATCGCGAGCTCCTCATCGGCCCCCGCCTCGTGCAGGTGATAAGCGAGGTTCTGCCATAGATAGTCGGCGTCAGGCGGCAACGACCACCAGGGCCTGCTCGCTGGGTCCTGGTCGGGAGCCCCGCCCAGGACCTGCCGTGCCACGCCGACGAAGTCCCCGTTCCGAGTCGCGAGGCCCGCCGCGCCCACGTAATGACGCAGGTACTCGCGAATGACGTCGTGCAACCTGATGGCGGGACTGCCGGCCTGCCAGCGGCCGTCCGCGAGGCGCAGATCCGTGATGCGTTCCTGCAGCCGGTTGGCGGCACCGTGGTCGGGCAGTCGACCGGATGTGACCCACAGCAGGCCGAGCACGTCCGCTCCGATATCCGTCGCTCCGCGAAGTATCGCCAGGTCGAGATAGCACTGCCGTTCACTGTCGGCGAGCAGCTCAAGGCTCGCCTGCACGGTCGCCGCAACGGCCCGTTCACGGGACGACCGGTCGAAAGCCGAAGGTCCCTCGCGTCGCAGGCGCTCGGTTATCCATGCCGCTGCCTCCTCGGCACTTGCGCCCGGCCGGTCCGAGTAACCGGCGAGCGCACCGTTGACCAGGCTTACCAGCACCGGCCAGCGCCCGGTGAGCTTCACCAGGCCATCCACAGTTCCAACGGTAAGCCCATCGACCTGCCTGGTCAGCATCGCTACCGTCTCGTCGTAGGTCATGTCTCCGACCTCGATCTGCCGCGCGCCGTACGGCACCACGTCACGATTGCGGGTGATGACCAGCCTGGTGGACTTCCCGCCTGCGACCAGGAAGGGCTCGAGCTGCGTGCTGTCCCAGACATCGTCGACGACCAGGAGCGTCGATTCCCTGTCGTCAAGCAGGCTTCCCAGCCTCGCCCCGCTGAGCTGCGGATCGGAGAAGGTGACCGCCTCGCCTGGCATGAGAGTCGCACACAGGCCATTGATCAGGCCGGCCAGGTCAGCCTCGCGCCGGCCGGCCCCCACCGTGGCCCAGAGAATGCCACCGGGAAACGCGTCCTGTACCGCCACGGCCCTGCATACCGTGCGGGCCAGGGTGGTCTTACCGCAGCCGCCGATCCCCTCGAGCGCGACGACCAGCCCGGGCTCTGTTCTGGGCGTCAGCAGTGAGTCTGTCAGGCGCCGAGATAGCTCAGCGCGCTCGACCACCGTGCCCATCGTGGCGGGCACCATGAACGGGCGGCCTAGGTCCGCGATGCCGCTCGCGAAGGCCAACACAGCGTGCGGGCTGGCCTGCGGCAGCTGGTCGGCTGATCCCAGCTCTAGCGCGGCCGCCACGGCGCTGGTGTCCTCGTCGGTGGCGGAAGCGATGCGGTCGAACGGGATAAGCCTGACCGCCGAGCTGCCCTGTCTGGGCTGATGTTGGACCACGACGCCGAGCGCGAGGCCCGAGTAGAACACTAGAGCCCCAGACAGGCCCCCCCAGGGCGACTCTTGGGCCTCGCCGTCCGCCTGCGGCGGGGGCGGTGCCACCGTCTGAAGCAGCGGATCCCGCAGCACCAGGAAGCCGGATCCGGCGTCATCGGTGGCCCGGATGTATCCGTGCAGCTCCGCGGTATTCCTGTGGAAGTCCCCCTGGTCGTACTGCCATGACGGAAACCCGATGGTCGAGCAGTCGGCCAGTTCGGCTCCTCTGGTCCGGTCCACCCGCCCGAACCTAGGTAGGGTTACGTCCGTCAGCCAAGCAGCCTCGGAGAGTTCGAGGACGGCCACGTCAAGCGCGAGCGAGCTGGCCTGCACCTTCGCGTCGACGCTGCTGCCGTCGCTGGCACGGATCACCTGAATTGCGCTGGGCGTCTCGCCGTGGACCTTGTCTCGTGTGCAGTGCTCTGCGGTCAACACCAAGCGACGGCTGACCAGGTATCCGGTACCAACCTGCAGTCGGCCGCCCGACAGGGCGAGCACCACGGCCACGACGCGGGCAAGCGGGATGCCAGTCGCGTCGCTTACGAACAGTGGGCCGCTCAACCGCCCAACCTGTCCCGTCCCGCCGTCGGCGCTGGCTCACCAACTACACGCCTCCGCGGTGCGCTCACGTCGTCCCGAACTTCATCTGAGCGGTGGTCTGGTCTGCGATCAGGGGGTCCTCGACCAGCTTGCCATCGGGTGTTTGCCATATCGGCTTGAGTTTCAGCTTCAAGGTCTGGGTGCTAGCGGACTTGTAAGAAGCGCCCACTCCCAGTGCCCCCCAGCCGATGCGCCCGCCCGCGTCCTTGGTGATCACCGCCTGGACTTCCAATTCGATGGGCTCGATACGGAACCGCATAGGCTGCCCGATGCCGCGAGCAATGGCCTCCGCCAGTTCCGCCCGCAAAGCGTCGATAGCGTCCGCCAGCCCGACAATATTCTCGTGTCCAGCCACCTGGGCTCCTCCCCGCCGCCATCTCACCGGACAATTATGCATCATCTTCCACAGGCGGCGCTCCCGCTGGATGGCTGTCGGTGGATTGAGTGCATGCTAGCGTTAATGCTGGCTCCACCAGGCCGTGCCGGAGATGGATCTCCGGGGCCGGGCTGGCCGCGCATGCGGTATCCGAACAGGGTAAGGACGGAATGGGCGACGCAAGCACCGGCACGGGCGGCCTGAGAATCCTGATCTGCGACTCAGATCGCGGCGTTAGCGACGCCCTCGGCCGCGCGCTCGCCGCAGATCGACTGGTGGCAAGTACCCGCGAGGCGGATTCTATCGCTGCGGCCAAGGAAGTGCTCAACGCGAAGGGTGCGAACATTGTATTCCTCGACTTCCTGGCCTTCGGCTGGTACGAGTCGACTGATTTCATCTTCGCGTTCCGGAGGAAGGACCCGAGCGTGGTGTTCGTTTTGCACGTGGACGACGAGGCAATCGGCCAGAACGCCTCTTTCTTCTACGGTGAACGTCGCCGGCTCCTTGTCTATTACCGCCTGGCGCGGCATCTCGAAGGCGCTGAACTGGCCGCGGAGGTGCACTCCGTTCTTGTTCATTGCATGATGGACCTCGGGATGAGCGCCAGTTAGCCACGCCCGTAGCGTCGCGGAGCGGTCGGTGCTGGGTCATGATGCGATCCCTGGCCAGGATCGGCCCTGCCCGGCTCGCGCCGTTTCGATTAGACTGGCGAGATGTGCGGCGTGTTCGGCGTTTGGTCAAGCAGCCAGGACGTCGCCTGGCCCGCTTATCTAGGTTTGTACGCGCTGCAACACAGGGGCGAGGAGTCCGCTGGCATTGCGGTCAGCGACGGGACTGCGATCGTCGTGCGGCGGGGAATGGGGCTCGTTCGGGATGTGTTCGACGAATCCGCGCTGAGCACGCAGCCCGGTCGGCTCGCAATCGGTCATTGCCGGTATTCCACGACGGGCCCATCGGTCTGGCAGAACGCCCAGCCGATGCTAAGCGCCATCCCGTCAGGAAATATTGCCCTAGGCCATAACGGCAATCTCGTCAACACGCGGCAGCTGGCCGAGTTGGTCCGGACCTGGACAAATAGCGCTGATAGCGACGTGAGTTCGGACACGTTGGTGCTGACCGCCCTGTTCGCGCGGCCAGAGTCGGGAAGTCCGCGTAATGGCGGCCGTGAATCAGGTCCCCGCGCCCTCGAGGAGACGGCGCTGTCCGTCTTGCCGCTCCTGCGAGGCTCATTCTCGCTGACCTTCATGGACGAAAGGACGCTGTTCGCTGCCCGCGACCCGCAGGGTTTCCGGCCGCTCGTGCTCGGCAAGACGGGCAGCGGCTGGGTGGTGGCCAGCGAGACCGCGGCCCTGCACGCGGTTGGGTCCGACGTGGTGCGCGAAGTCGAGCCAGGCGAGATGATCGCCATTGACGAGCGCGGCGTACGCTCGCATCGCTTCGCCGCGGCCACGCCACGAGGATGCGTGTTCGAGTACGTCTACCTCGCCCGGCCCGACAGCATGATCGCGGGCCGGGGGATCCACGCCACGCGGATCCGCGCCGGCATGCGCCTTGCCGCCGAGCAACCAGCCGAGGCTGACCTGGTGATCGCGGTACCCGATACCGGGATCCCGGCCGCGCTTGGTTACGCGCAGGCGAGCGGGATCCCGTACGGCCAGGGCCTGATCAAGAACTCCTACGTGGGCCGGGTCTTCCTCAAGCCGAGCCGGGCGGTGAGGCAGCAGGTCATGCCGCTCAAGCTGATCCCGATCACCGAGGTCATCGCTGGCCATCGGGTCGTCGTCATCGACGACTCCGTCGTGCACGGGAACACTCAGCGCGCGATCGTCGCGATGTTGCGGGAGGCGGGCGCGACAGAGGTTCATGTCCGCATCGCCAGCCCGCCCGTGACCTGGCCGTGCTTTTACGGTGTCAATTTGGCCAGCCGCCCCGACCTGATCGCGGTGAACCGCACCTTCGCCGAGATCAGCGCGCTGATCGGCGCCGATACCATGGGATTCATCTCACTGAGCGGCCTGGTCGAGTCGACCGGACTGCCGGCGAGCCGTCTGTGCCGCGCCTGTTTCGACGGCGAGTACCCCGAACCGCCCGATGCCGATACTGGCGACCGGCCGCACGTGGCGTCATCCGGTGTCAGAAGACCTTCTTCCTCCTCCACGTCAGCGAATTCGGACGGCAGTTAGCCCTATGCGAGTTCTGGTCATAGGCTCTGGCGCCCGGGAGCACGCTCTCGTCCTGTCGATAAGCGAGGATCCGTGCGTGACCGCCTTGGCGGCCTCGCCTGGAAATGCCGGGACGGCCGCGCTGGCGGAGCAATTCCAGCTTCATGATCCGGTCATGCCCGCTCAGGTAGCCGAGCTGGCCCGCGGCTGGAAGGCCGATCTGGTGGTTATCGGGCCGGAGGACCCGCTGGCGGCCGGAGCGGCAGATGCGGTGCGCGCAGCTGGAATCGCATGCCTGGGCCCGAGCGCGAGCGCGGCCAGGATTGAGAGCAGCAAGAGCTTCGCCAAGGACGTGATGGCCGCGGCCGGGGTACCGACCGCGCCCGCCAGGCTGGTTAGGTCGGCGTCCGAACTCGACCTGGCCCTGGCCTCATCTGGACCTCCTTACGTGGTCAAGGACGACGGATTGGCACGCGGTAAGGGCGTCGTGGTCACCTCTGATGTCGAGTCAGCGCGTGCGCATGCTGCGCGAGTTCTTCATTCCGGCCGGTTCGTCCTGCTCGAGAAATTCCTAAGCGGACCTGAGCTTTCGCTGTTCTCCCTGGTGGACGGGGACCATGTCCGGCCGCTGCTCGCGGCCCAGGATTTCAAACGTGCCTACGACAATGATCGTGGTCCCAATACCGGCGGGATGGGATCGTATGCTCCCGTGCCGTGGGTCTCGCCTCGGCTCATTGATCGCATGGTTCGGGACATTGTCCAGCCGGTTGTGGGTGAGTTGGCTCGCCGCGGAACGCCATACAGTGGCTTGCTCTACGCCGGGCTGGCGATCACCGAGGACGGCCCGCACGTTCTGGAATTCAATTGCCGATTCGGCGACCCCGAGACGCAATCGGTGCTCGCGCTGCTGAAGACTCCGCTGGCACAACTGCTGTACGCGACCGCGACAGGGCAACTGAAAGAGGCGACCGAGCTTGAGTGGGCTGCGGGCGCCGCGGTGACGGTAGTGCTTGCTGCGCCCGGTTACCCCGATGCAGTCAGAACCGGCGGCGTGATCACCGGTGCGGAGCAGCACGGTGTCCTGCACGGAGGTACGCGCCGTGGGGAGGACGGAAGGCTGCATTCCTCGGCTGGCCGGGTACTCTCCGTAGTCGGTACGGGCGTCGACCTGGCAGCAGCGCGCGCGGCGGCCTACGAGAGGCTGTCCACTATCCATCTCGATGGCGCGCAGTACCGCGCCGACATCGCCCTGCGCGCCGCCCGCGGCGACGGGCCGCGGGGAATCGATGACGAGCCCCAATAATCAAGCCGCAGCTATCGCACGTCACTATCTTGTAGATATGGCGCGCGGAAGGCTTGCCGTACTCGCCTCGGGGACGGGAACTACCACTGAGGCGGTCATAAGTGCCTGCCAGGGGGGACGCATTGAAGCTGATGTCGCTTTGGTCATTGGGAACAATACAGGCTCCGGTGTCTTTGAACGTGCAGCTACCCGAGGCGTGCCGACGCTGCATCTCAGTTCCCTGGCCTATCCGGAGGCAATGGAGCTTGATCGGGCAATGCTCCGGGCCTTGTCCGAATATCGCGTGACTCACCTGGCACTGGCCGGCTACACGAAGCTAATCGGCACGGAAGTCCTAGCCGCCTACCGCGGACGAGCATTCAACCTTCATCCATCGCTGCTGCCAGCGTTCGGCGGCAAGGGAATGTATGGCCATCGCGTTCACGCCGCCGTGCTCGCGAGTGGCGTTCCGGTGACCGGGGTCACCGTGCATCTCATCACCGATACGTATGACGACGGCCCGATCATCGCCCAAGCCGAGGTCAAGGTGCGCACTGACGATGACGTGTACTCGCTCGCCGCGCGAGTCGAAGAGGCGGGACGCGAACTACTCGTCCGCGTTCTGTCTTCGTTTTTCAGCCCGCCCGGCGGCCGGTGAGCAGGTTGGGTGCCGTGGCGAAGCCCCACGTGCGCATCTTCGGCGCAATGTCCACGACAACGCTTTACCGACTCAGACAACATTTCGTCGTTTCCTATCACCCAACAGGAGTTCCGGATCTTTCCGCCAGAAGCGACGCAATGGCTATCGTGACCCGCGGTCACATCGTCGTGGACGATGATTTCATGAAAGCTCATCCCAATGCGAAACTCGTGATACGCGCGGGGTCGGGCATGGAGAAGGTGAATTCAGCCGCCCTAGAACGAAGGAATGTCACGCTGGTCCGTCTGGGCAGCGAGAGGTCTGCTCGATCGGTAGCCGAACTATGCCTTCTCTCGGCGCTCTTCCTCCTGCGCGAGGCCGGAAGGGGGCACATCGGTCTCACTCGGGGGGTCTGGCGCAAGCCCGACCTTATCGGCCGGGAGTTGTACGGCAAGCGGGTCGGAGTTTGGGGATTCGGACCGGTTGGAAGGAGCGCCGCCCAGATCTTCGCAGCATTGGGCTGCGAGATCCGCGTGCACAACAGGTCCGGAGCAACAGATCCGTTTCCGCACGCCCCTCAGCTCGAGAGCCTCTGCGCCTGGGGGGATATCCAGGTCGTCGCGCTCCCGCTGACCTCTCGGACCCGCGGGATCGTCTCGGCGCAGCTCCTCCAGCTCATGGCCCAGGCGCAGGCGATTCTGATCAACGCTGCGCGCTGGGAGGTGTTGGACGTGCCCGTCGCCATGGACCTGCTGGCGTCTGGGTTGCTCCGCGGCCTGGCCATCGACCCGATCGACCTGGAACACGTGCCTGCCGCCGCCGACCGGCTGGGGCGCGAGGACGTTAACCTCCTCCTCACACCGCACATCGGCGCCTCGACGCTGGAGGCGATGGATCGCATGGGGGAGGCCATCGCGGACCACCTCGAACGCTACCTGCTGGACCCCTGACCCGCTGTCCAGCGTTCTCACGGTATCGGCGCTTGACTTTCCATCCGCCCAAGCCCAGCCCGATGGCAGGATCAAGGCTGGCCAGATCAGTGCTGGCCAGCGGCGCGAGTAGGGAAGGGCGCGTCACGATGGGAGCAGACCGGCCGGACCGGCAGGAGCACGGCGTGAACCTGGACCAGATGCTCGACCTGCAGACGCCGTGGTGCCTCATGGTGGCCGCCACCCTGCGCATCCCCCAGCACATCGCCAGCGGCCACGCCGACCTCGGCGACCTGGCCGCGGCGGCCGGCTGCGATCCCGGCGCCCTGCACGCCCTCCTCGGCTACCTGGTGTCGAAGGGAGTGTTCGTTGAGGATTCGCCAGGCCGGTTCGCCTGCAACCGGCCGGCCGAGCAGCTCGCGGACCCCAAACGGTTCCTCGACCTGGATGGCATCGGCGGCCGGATGGCGCATGCGTGGGGAACGCTCCTGGACTACGTCCGGACCGGCCAGCCGTCGTACGCCACGGTGTTCGGGCGGCCGTTCTGGGAGGATCTGGCCGCGCACCCGGAGATCGCGGCGGACTTCGACGCGCTGATGGGACCGGCCGGGCACGGCGTCCCCGACTATGACATCGAGCTCACCGGCGGGTGGGCGCGGGTCCGCAGCGTCGTGGATGTCGGCGGCGGGACCGGGGCCATGCTGGCCTCGCTGCTCCGCCGCCACCAGGAGGTGCACGGCACCCTCGTCGATTTCCCGGGCACCGTGGCCAGGGCCGCCGAGGTCATCAGTGCCGCCGGAGTGGCCAGCCGGGTGACCCTGGCCGGGCAGAGCTTCTTTGACGCCCTGCCGGCCGGAGCCGACCTGTACCTGCTCAAGAGCGTGCTGAACGACTGGCCCGATGAGCCGACCGTGGCCATCCTCCGCCGGTGCGCCGAGGCCGCCAGCCCCGCGGGGACGGTCGTCGTCCTCGGCGGCGTCTCACCCGACGATGCGCCGCGGCCCCTCGCCATCGACATGCTGGTGGCGGGCGGCAAGACCAGCACGCTCACGCAGTTCGCGGAGTTGGCCCGGCAAGCCGGGCTGGAGGTCCTCGCCGCCCGCCACCAGTCAACCGGCCGGTTCGTGGTGGAGCTGGCCACCAGTCCTAGCAGCACGCGATGGTCGCGGGGGCCGTCTTCGCTGTGCATCGCGTCCATATTTCCCGGGCCGCAGGCTATCGAGGGAATGCGGAGCCTGGATAGGTAATGGCGGCACCGTGAATTGCCATTAATAGATCCCTTATCCAGGACATTTCCGCAGACATTGGTATCCGCTGGCATCTGCCTGCGCGGGACGCGTAGGGTCGTGTCCGATCACCGCAGCCGCCAATCAGAGGAGCGATCGTGAGCCAGCAGGAGTCCGAGGAGAGCCGGGTACTCAGCCTCGTTCACGGGCAGGTCTGCTACCTGCAGATACCGGCGGCCGACGCCGCCGGGTCGGCC
>Ga0187783_10004449_pt1 | contig 10384 bp, 12 predicted proteins | sample 1015_SJ02_MP02_2_FD_132471 | JGI IMG/M metagenome (GOLD analysis project Ga0187783, IMG submission 132471) | Tropical peat soil microbial communities from peatlands in Department of Meta, Colombia - 1015_SJ02_MP02_20_MG | ecosystem: Environmental > Terrestrial > Soil > Wetlands > Peat | place...
CTCCTGAAGCCGCACAATCGTGTCCGCCGATGGACGGTCACGGTGGAACATCCCGGGGGATTGGGCAAGAGCGATGCCTACTGGAATAACTGCGATCAGAACCGCGGGAATAACCAATCGGGACGATAGAATTGCCATGGGAAACCTGCGGGAAGATCCGCCTCCTCTTGTTTATACGTAGCTAGGAAAACGTAACGCGCCCTTGCGATCCGTCGAAGTTTGGCAGGCGAGACCGGCTCTGAGAGGCGTCTCTTACGAACTAACTTGCGTTAATGGTTACGACCCGCGCTTGTGCTTAACGGGTGTATTGCCATCGCTTCCCCGACGCTCCTCCGGGGTGATCACACAGTCATGATTGGTATCGAGCAGCGTGAACGCAGGGTTTGGTTTGTCGATCAACTCAGCCAGGGTTATGCGACCGTCGCCATCCGCATCAAAATAGGCGAAGCCGGCCATTTCAAATAACTTGTCTCGGCGACCCAAGGCACTGTACTCTTCCGGGGTAAGGACGCCGTCGTGGTTGCTGTCTGCCTCGCGGAAGAGGGCGGTCGCGTATTGCTTCCACTCCTCGCACGTGACGTCCCCATCGTGATTAAGATCCCAGGTGACGGCCGCAGCGGCGAACTGTCTTTCAAGCGGTGAAGCGGAGGCGAGCGGCGAATTGCTGGTCGCACATCCCTGCGCCACCAACAGCAATAGAAGCCCGACGTTTTTGGCTCGACAGCCGATTGCAACGGGCATGCCGCGCCCACTCCCCAATCTCTGCATAACGGGCATGGGAAGAAAAACCGTCGCGCCTGCAACCTCCCAAGGTTGGCCCGTCTACTCGAGACCCGACCAGCGCGCGTTCACCAGGGCGGATCAGCTCCTCCCCAGGCGCCGGCGACAATGAATAGCTGGCGCCAGATGGCCGAGCCCGAGCTTCAGGAGGAGCCCGGTCGACGTACGCTCGGCGAAGCCCTATTGCCAGATCGGTTCGGGCGCCACGCCCGTCAGCGACGCCAACTGCCCGAAGCACATGGGCCCGTCGCTGGCGACGACCAGTGTGTTCGAGGCGTGCGGATCGCCGTAGGCAAGGACGGCGTTCTCGGGGTCAAAGGGCCGGCGCCGGACATCCGAAAGCAACGTGACTTCTTGCGATACGCGATGTCCGGGGGCTATCTGGTCCGGGGTTAACCTTGCGTTGGCGTCCTGCGAGGACAGAGAGATATGACTGTCGGCACATCGACAATCGGAGGAACACTTCTTGTTACGATCGATCGACCACCGGTCAATGCGCTCGACCTCGACGCAATAGCCGCACTCGAACGGGTCTTTGTCGCTGCCACGCGCGAAATTCCCGAGGGCGGTGTAGTCCTGACCGGAGGCGGACGGGTTTTCTCGGCCGGTGTCGACACTCGCGCCTTCGCGAGCTACAGCCGTGATCAGCGCCAGGCATTGGTGCGAGCGATCACACAGATGGTGGCTCAGCTGCTGGCTATACCCGTGCCGGTGGTGGCGGCGGTCAACGGCCACGCTCTGGGTGGCGGCTTTGTGCTGATGCTGGCTTGCGACTACCGGATCGCCGCGGACATCGGGACCGCGAAGCTCGGGATGACCGAGGCACGGGCCGGCATCCCCTTCCCAGCGGGGCCGCTGGAGATAATGCGGCACGAGCTTGCTCCAGAGCTTTTGCGCCACTTGACGTTGACAAGCGCGGTCCTCGGCGTGCGCGATCTTCGCGATTCTCATACGCTAGATGAGCTGTGTTCGGCTGATGACCTCACGTCGAGGTCATTGGCGCAAGCAAAGAACCTAGCCGCACAGCCAGCATTTCGCGCGGTGAAGCGACAGATCCGCGGTGGGCTCGCGCAGCGCGTCGCCGCGTTGGCTTCCGTGGGACAGGACCCGTTGCTGGGTGACTTGGGCTGATCGCGACGGAAGCGATACAAATAAGCAAAGCCATGCAAATGATGTCGGTCGAAAAGGGGCATGCGTCCGGAATACCGATGTCCGCGCGCGGTCGAAGCAGCACTCGCGGTCCAGCCCTTTCAGCCGCGATCCAAGGTGCGGTCGCGCCCAAGGATTAGAGAGCCCGATCCCTCCGCCGAGATTTCTTCTTGCGGCTTATTGGCGCCGGGCGCCTTCCCGTCGCGCGTTGTGGCCGTTCGCTTGCGCGCATCCGCGAGGCATGCACCGTGTTCTCACCCTGGATCTGGGCTCGGGCAATACTCAGCCGAAGCTTCGCCGCTTCCACGAACTCATTGATGGCGCCGAATATCTCCGCACAGTTGGCCCATGCTTTGTCGGCCTCGTCCAAGCGAAATTCTCCGCCTTTTCGAACCATGTCGCGCACAAGCGCCTCGACCCCGATGTGATCGCGCTGGAGCCAAAGGCAAGCCCGGCGTACCCACGGCAAGAAGCGCTCGACGAATGCGGCATCCGTATATTCGAAGGCAACTGGTAGCGCCACAAAGGCGTTGGCGCTCTTTCCACGGACCTGAGTCTGGACGTTGCGGTGGGTTGCGGTTACAGAGATAGGAGCCTGGACCATGACTGACCTCGTGGTTCCGGTTAGGGCCCTGATTGCTGTTGACGCAGCTGCCAGGGCCCGCTTCATGTCTCGACATCGAATCAGCGCCGTCGAAACCCTCGCTTGTCAATGAGATCAAAATGCGACGACCTACGGTCGATCAGATAGTGTGCAACTTGCCGACTAATTTATGCCAGCATTGAGGTGACGTGCTCGGGTGTGGTCCGCCGCTACGCGGTCAACAAATTCCGCCTCTGACTGTCTTCAGGAGAAATGCCAACTACGTGCAGAGGCTGACTGCTTGCGGAGCTGATCACAATGACAGACGCAAGCCTTGATCGGCTTTGATTTCGCCGAAGCTGCAGCCCCTCGTAAGTGTACTAGGGTGGCGCGTTCGCCGATGGTCGAAGAACCGCACTTGGATCGTCGGCTGGGTCAGCGTAAGTGACCACCCACGGTCCAACTCCACACATCTGAATCACCGTCTCCTCACGGAACCAGAAGAAATGATTGAGTGCCGGCAGCAACGTTGTAACGCTCCCGGGGCCGAAGGCGTGGGTTTTGCCAGGATCAAGTTTGTTTCCCAGGCCCATGTTCAGGATGCCAGAAATTACTGTCACACGCTGGATCCCGGCATGGGAATGAGCCGGAACATTGGCGTTCGCTGGGAATTTGAGCCGGGCAACGAAGGGAACGGGTTCATTGAGGAGACCCTGCAGGATAACGATCTGAACGTGGGGCCCAAACCAAGCCGCATTTCTGGTGCTGCTCGCGTTGGCGTATGGGTCGCTGCTCCCGGTCCAACGCCATCTGCTCGGCTCGGGATCCACCCAACCAAGTGGCCTTGGATGCGGTGTGTAGGGTTCTTGATCAGCCCATGGGCCGCCTTGGCCCCATGGAGGTCCTCGCAATGGATCAAGATCGCGCGGCGGCGAGGCATGCTGTGCGTGCGCGTGTTCGGCACCAAGGGCGAAAAGAACGCTCAGTAGAGCCAATTGGGGAACGTTGCTCATAGCCGTTCTCATTCCGGTATCGGAGCACAACAAGGCAATTGCCAAACGAGCGGTGCCGCGTGAGCAGTGATGCAGAGCATGCTCAAGCGAAGACGGTACCAGGCTCGATGGGTCGCTGCGTCATTCGTATGGATGAGGCGCGCTCGCCATGCACATCGTCCTGGACGCCGAGCTGGCGAACGCTACTCTCGATGCGCAAATGGCCGAACCGCGGTTGCGCCACCCCTAGGTTTTTCTGGCGATAGATCGGTCTGACGCATGGAGGAGGTGGCCGCGCGCCGGCACCAATGCCGTCATTTCTCTAGGCCGGGCGAGCCACTGTTGGTGAGCTGCCATCTATACGCAATTAAGAAGGCTCGAAGAGGCTCGGGGGGAGAGCAGCGGAGGTCATAGGAATCGAGGTCGATGTGGACCTTAGCGCACAGGCGCAACTCAACGCCTTTAAGCGCAAGCAGGCGCGTTCAACTTGAGATGACGTTGAATCCGGCGCGTGGGAAATGCACGACCATCTCACCGACCCGCTCATCGTGCCGACGTATGGCAATGCGCTGCGCGCAGATAGCCATGATCTCGCCGTGCACTTCGACCTTTCCATAGTCATCAGGGACGACCGAAACGCGATCACCGGGCTCGCGACCGTTCGGGTCGCGACGATCGGCACGAGCTGCCGTTTGCGGCTTTGCCCGGGCGGCGATTTCCAAGGCATCTTTTGCCGATATTTCCGTGCGTCCACCATGCCCGATGGCCTTCATTCGGCTTTCCCATGCCAAGACGCTCGGGAATTGGGCATATACGTGATCCAATCCGGCAAAAGCCTGATCCGCCTTGGAAAGATTCGAGCGCGTGTACCAAATGTTCATGTAGGCTCTGACGTCGGCAAGGCTAAACTCCCCGAGCAACCATTCCCGGCCATCGGCCAGTTGCGCTTCGATCCAACCGACATGTGCACGAGACTGGTCGCGCACCTGTGAAATAGCAGCCTTCATCGCCTTGACATCAAACTTGGCGTCGCGCAGCCGTCCACGGTCTTCGATGAAGTCTTGCGGTACCTTATCGCCGAGCGTCCCGAACACGAGGTTGACGGTGCTCTGGAAAAACGGGCGGTCGGTCCACATCCCGAGCGCCCATGGCACGCCCGCATTGCCTTGCGGAAAGAGAGTCGGCGTCGGAAACCGCGCTTCTAGCTCCCTGATGATGATCTGGGTATCACAGTAGATGTCCGCACCGATCTGCATTACTGGCGTGCGACGATAACCCCCGGTCAACGGCATCAAATCAGGCCGCGGCATGATTCGCGCAATGCGTACCGACCTCCACGTGAGCCGCTTGAAGCCTAGGATGACTCGAACCTTCTCCGAGAACGGAGATTGATCGAAGTGGTGCAGGACGATCGGCTATTGCATCGGCTGGGGCTCCCTTACGCCAATTGCGGGCGGCAAACGTCGCAAGCTCTGAGGTCATTCTTGTGGAGGGCCCGCAGTTATTGTCGGCGGCGGTCCCGACGCGCGCCGCTGTCATGCCGGGTATCGCATGAACCTGCACAAGAATCTGAGCCCTCGGCAAGGGAGCGAGCTTGCCGGCCCGACCCCCGAAGCGGCTCCGGCGTTGAGTATGAGCTCGCGATGCAATGTCCTCGGATAATCGCGACGACCCAGAAAAAGTAGTAACCGTGCATCCGAGAGCAGCGGCCAACCGAGCGAGCGGGGCCGCATCTCGGTAGTTGCCGCCTGCGATTTGGGTATTTCTGCCGATCCCCTTCTTTGACCGCCATCAAGCTGTCTGTCCCTAAGCGATGTAGTTTTGCGTTGACCTTGTGTTACGGCCCTGGCGGTGGAGGTTGCATACCATGTCCCTGATCGCAGAACAGATCGACGAGAAGGACCTCGAGAAGCGCATTCAACGACAAAAGACGCTGGTCGCTCGACTCGTTAGCGAAGGCAAGTCCACGATCAAAGCGAACACGGAGCTCTACGAACTTAGCAACGCGCTCTATTCGATGCGCGAGCGACGACGGGAAGCTCCCAGCACCGGCCCCTGAGCCAAAATTCCAACTGAGCTTTCCGAACATGGAGCTATTGGCAGTCATCCGCCATTGTACCGCCAAGTTGGATGGCCGCCGGTCGACCGTGAGCGGTGTCCCGGTGGTTTGAGTGCCCTCAGAATAGTCGACAATTCTCGTGCAGTGCCCCTCATCGATCGGCGCATGTCGTTACCGGGTCAACCGTCGCTGAGGGAAGCGCGGTTGGGGCTAAGGGGGAAGCCGTGACCAGCTTGCCGGCCGAGCAGGAGCGCTTGTCATCGGCGCCGACCATTCTTCACCAGCCGAAGCGAACGGTTCGCTTGACTGACGATTCGTCATGCGGGCCTGCGGTCCTCCGGTAATCGCGAGTGCGTTGCAGCCTGTGGCCTAATGAGCTACGGACCAGCAATACTGATGCCTACGCGGAGGAGCAGCGTGGGCGGGATACTGAGGCCGAGCACTTTGGCGGCCTTGAGGTTCAGAAATAGTTCAACGTTCATGGCCTGCTGCACCGGCAAGTCGGCCGCACCCTTGAGAATGCGAGGCCGGCGAAGTGTTCGTGCTGCTTCTCCATGCGCAGATTGTGCAAGCTTAGGGAGGCAAAGACACCGGTTCGAACTGCGGCGAGGCGGGCAAATGCGACCGCCATCGACGCATAGGGAACCTCCGCGGGCACAGCAGGAACGTCCTTCATCACGATTGGGCAGGTGCCGCGCGCCGCTGTATGGCCGTCAGGGCAATGATGCTGAGTGCCGCCGTCACCATCAGATAATAGGCCGGCGACAGGGGATCGCCGGTCTGCGCGATCAGCCAGGTCGCGACAAACGGGGCGAAGCCGCCAAAGATCGTGACCGAGACGCTGAAGGCGAAGGCAACGCCGACCGCGCGAGTCTCGACCGGGAACTGCTCGGACAGCACGGACGGCAGCACGCCACTGTACCCCGCCTTGATCAGGTTGAGGAAACCGACGGCGAACATCGCCGTCGCCAACGAGGGATAGGTGTCCATAAGCCAGAACGACGGGTAGGCGGCCAGCAGGAACAGCCAGCCGGTAATCAACATAAGGCGCGTTCGCGGTACTGTCTTGTCCGACCAGTACCCGGCGAGAACCGAAAAGACAGCGAGAATGATCCCGCCCACCAACGTTGCGGCAAAACCGGTATATGCCGGCAGATGCAGCGTCTTCTCCTCGCAAGCCCGAGCAACGGAGCCTTCCAATGTCTGATCGATACGCCAACTATTCCAGGCTCAAGATCGACTATCCCTCAGAGCGAGTATTGAGGGTAACGCTCGACCGGCCCGAAACGTACAACTCGGTCGACGCGCAGACACACACCCAGCTCACCAACATCTGGCGCGAAATCAACGATGACCCGGACATCAGCGCCGTGATCGTCACGGGGGCGGGCAAAGCATTCTCCGCCGGCGGCGATTTCGAGCTGATCAAGATTATACTAGACGATCCGGTAGCGCGCATGGCGACATGGAAGGAGGCAAAGGACCTCGTCTACAATGTTATCAACTGCAACAAGCCGATCATCTCCGCTATCAACGGAGTGGCCGTGGGAGCAGGTCTCGTCGTCGGCATTCTGGCCGATATTTCGATCTGCGGAAAATCCGCGCGGATTGTTGACGGCCATACTCGCCTCGGCGTCGCCGCTGGCGACGTGGCCTGCATCATATGGCCGTTACTTTGCGGGCTCGCCAAGGCAAAGTACTACCTGCTCACGTGCAAGCCGTTATCTGGCGAGGAAGCGGAACGGATCGGTCTAGTCTCCCTTTGCGTGGAGGATGCCGACCTGCAGAGGGTTGCCCTTGAAACCGCTTTAGATCTTGTCAATGGGGCCCAAAGCGCCATACGCTGGACTAAGTATGCTCTCAACAATTGGCTTCGCGTTAACGGTCCGCTGTTCGATACCTCCACCGCGCTCGAGATGCTCGGTTTCGCCGGCGCGGAGGTGCGGGAGGGGTTGGCGTCTCACCTAGAGAAGCGAAAACCGGCATTTCCGAAGGATTGCCCGATCTGACGGGACAGCTTCGGCGGATCGGGTCATTTCAGGATGACTGACGCAGTCGCAGCGCTGACGCGGCTGATCGCATTGAGCCAAAACGAGGCGACATGGCCGCTTCGTACGATTGCTAGCGGCTTAGGCGCAAAAAAGCGAGCGCCCGTTCCCCCCAAGAAAGTCGCGCTTGACGCCCTTGAGCGGAGGGTCGCCTCACTCAGCCTGCACTTGGACCGGAGCCCCATGATGCTCCGCGGTCCGGGGGCGATCACCAGATGACGCCGCGGGCTCCTGTCCTCGCCGCGCACCAACTGACGGATCGGCACGATCGCTTTGACCACGGCCGCGCCTGCCGGATTCGTCATGAAGCCTTGTAACGGTTCGAGCGCGCCGCCGCCTGTCGCCTCGCTCGCCAGCGCCAGGACGTAAGGCTTTCCCGGCTCGAGCCCGGTGACCGCCAGCGAAACGCTGGTGAGCTTTTTCTCATCGCGGCCCGGTGCCGCGAGCCACAATTGCGTCGACTGGCCGGCAAGCACGAGTGGTTGCAGATTTTTTCCGCCTTGCTCGGGCGGAACTTCTCTCCCCTTGCCGCGTTTGCCGGTTGCGTCCTTGGGGGGTGACCGGTGGAGGAAAAGGCATCAAAGAGATCGTTTGCCGACTGGCTCCCCGGCGGCGGTGAGATGGGTGAGCACATTCGTGCTTTGGATTGGTCGAAAACCGCCATCGGTTCGGCCGAAAGGTGGTCACCGACGCTACGGATGATGATCCGTTTTCTCCTCGCCAATCGCTTTCCCTTGCTGCTCTGGTGGGGACCACAGTATGTGTCGATCTATAACGACGCATACCGTCCGGTGCTCGGGACAAAGCACCCCGGCGCGCTGGGGCAACCGCTCAGCGAATGCTGGAACGAGATCTGGCACATCCTTCGACCGTTAGTCGATGCGCCGTTCAACGGTGGCCCGGCAACGTGGAACGACGACATAGTCCTGGAGATCAATCGTCACGACTTCGTCGAGGAGACCCACTTCACCATCGCTTACAGTCCGGTACCCGATGAGACCGTGCCGTCGGGTATTGGCGGGGTGCTGGCGACCGTGCACGAGATTACCGAGAAGGTGGTCGGCGAGCGCCGCCTCGTTGCCCTCCGAGACCTTGGGGCTCAAGCGATCAAGGCTAAGACTGCAGAAGAGGCCTGCACTGTCGCCGCCGGTGCATTGGCTCGGCATGCGAAGGATGTTCCGTTTTCTGTTCTCTACTTGATCGACGTTGAAGGAAAGCAGGCTAGGTTGGCCAGTGCGACCGGGGTCGACCCAGGGACCCCGGTTAGCCCGACTCTGATCGAGCTGGGTGCAGCTTCGAACGAGCAACCGCCTTGGCCGCTGGCCGAGGCAGCACGCACGGAGAGCATGCAGGTCGTCGATGATCTGGCAGGTCGATTCGGTGCCGCGGTTCCAGCGGGGCCATGGCGAGATCCTTCACGACAGGCGGTGGTCGTACCGATCCGATCGAACATTGCACATCAGGCGGCAGGATTCCTGGTGGCTGGTGTGAGTGCCCGGTTGAAACTTGATGAACTTTATCGCGGCTTCTATGAGCTTATCGCCAGTCAGATCGCCACTGCGATCGCTAACGCGCGGACCTATGAGCAAGAGCGAAGGCGTGCCGAGGCGCTCGCCGAGATCGATCGCGCCAAGACCGCGTTTTTTTCCAATGTGAGTCACGAGTTCCGCACTCCCCTCACCCTCATCCTTGGGCCACTGGAAGATACTTTAGCTCAATCCAAGGACTTGCCTGCGGTAGACCGGGAGCGGCTGGAAACGGCGCAGCGCAATTCCTTGCGCATGCTGAAGCTTGTCAACACGCTGTTGGACTTCTCGCGCATAGAGGCCGGTCGCATTCGGGCTTCCTATAAGCCAACGGATCTAAGTGCGCTGACGGCGGAGCTCGCTAGTGTCTTCCGCTCCGCCATTGAGCGCGCCGGCATGACGCTCGTAGTCGACTGCTCACCACTCCCTGAAGTTGTGTACGTCGACAGAGAAATGTGGGAGAAGATCGTTCTCAATCTCGTCTCGAACGCATTCAAGTTCACGTTTGAGGGCGAGATCGAGATCTCGTTGCGGCAGGCCAATGCAGTCGTCGAGCTCATCGTGTGCGATACTGGAACGGGTATCCCAGCCGAGGAATTGCCACGTCTTTTCGAGCGCTTCCATCGGGTTAAAGGTGCCCGTGGGCGCTCCTATGAGGGCAGCGGCATAGGGCTCGCGCTTGTGCAGGAGCTGGTGAAGCTGCATGGCGGCGGTATTCGTGTCGAGAGCGAGGTCGGCTGTGGTAGCCGCTTCATCGTGTCAGTTCCTTTTGGAAAGGCACATCTACCCGCCGATCGTATCGAGGCTGGGGCTACACGCGCATCCATGGGTCTGCGAACAGAGGCCTACGTCGAAGAGGTGATGCGGTGGCTGCCCGATTTTGAAGAGCGTCTTGGGCCGCCCGCCGATGAGTTCACTTCACATGCGCTCGAACACCTCCGAGCAGAAGACATAGACTCATTACCAAAGGTCTTACCGTCCGCCGTGCAGCGCATTTTGCTTGCGGACGACAATGCCGACATGCGCGAATACGTGCGGCGGCTGCTGACGCAAAGCGGTTACGAGGTTGAAGCCGTTGGCGACGGCCTGGCGGCGCTTCGCTCCGCGCGTGCGAGCAAACCAGATCTCGTGCTCTCGGACATTATGATGACAGGGCTGGACGGCTTCGACCTGTTGCGCGAACTGCGAGCTAATCCAAGACTCGTCGGGATGCCGATCATTCTGCTGTCGGCACGCGCCGGCGAAGA
>Ga0187783_10004450_pt1 | contig 10383 bp, 8 predicted proteins | sample 1015_SJ02_MP02_2_FD_132471 | JGI IMG/M metagenome (GOLD analysis project Ga0187783, IMG submission 132471) | Tropical peat soil microbial communities from peatlands in Department of Meta, Colombia - 1015_SJ02_MP02_20_MG | ecosystem: Environmental > Terrestrial > Soil > Wetlands > Peat | place...
GATCTCTATTATCAGCATCGGGTGGATCCGAATACTCCGATTGAGGAAACCGTTGGGGCCATGGCGGAGTTGGTGCGAGAAGGAAAGATTCGCCATATCGGTCTCTCCGAGGCGGGGCCTGAGACCCTGCGTCGCGCCGCCAAAGTTCACGCCATCGCCGCGCTCGAAACCGAATACTCACTGTGGACGCGAGATCCGGAAGAGGAAATCCTTCCCACTTGCCGGGAGCTCGGAATTGGATTTGTCGCCTACAGTCCGCTCGGTCGCGGATTCTTGACCGGACAGTTCCAGCGCTTCGAAGATCTGCCCCCGGACGACTACCGCCGCAACTCGCCGCGGTTTCAGGGAGAAAACTTTGAGAAGAACCTTGGTCTGGTGCACCGGGTGGAGGAAATCGCCAGAGAAAAGAAATGGAAGCCAGCGCAACTGGCCCTGGCCTGGGTGCTGGCTCAGGGCGAGGACATCGTGCCCATTCCCGGGACCAAACGTCAAAGCTATCTCGAGGAGAACGTGGCCGCGGTCGATCTCGAGCTCAATCGAGAAGACGTGCGGCGCATCGGTGAAATCTTTCCCCAGGGAGCTGCCTCCGGGCTGCGCTATCCCGAGTCCATGATGGCGCTCGTCGAGCGCCGGTAACCATTACCCTGGACCGTTTCCCGAAGGCCATGGGCCTTTGGTCAATGTCCCGGGGGCATCTAGGCCGGGTCGGATTGCCCAGCATAGCCTGTGTAGTTAATTCCAGCCATTACCCGGCCGATCGGTGACACGGGCTCCCTCGCCTGGAATCCAGGAGGCTGATTTCATGGCCACAGGCTTAGGAGCGGCGACGGCGCAGTCGAGCGAGCGCATCGCACATGTCAACGAGCGTCTGGCGGTTTCGAAAATGGTAGCCGCGACCCGCGCCCGTACGGGTGCCAAATGGTTCTACTGGATTGCCGCCCTGTCGGTGATCAATTACCTCGTCTTAGGCGGAAAGATTCACTTTGGGGTTGGGCTGGGGTTCACGTCCCTGATCGACGGGCTGGCCAAGCGGGCGGGAAGCACGGGGCACGTTCTGGACATCGTGATCAATGCCTCAGCAGCCGGTCTGTTCATCACCTTCGGCTACTTTGCGACCAAAGCGAGGAAATGGGCGTTCCTGCTCGGAATGGCGCTGTACCTTGCGGATGGTCTGCTTCTGGTGGCCTTGCGGGACATCTTGGGGGTCGGCTTCCATACCTACGCGCTCTATGCCATTTCCCGGGGACTGGCGGCGGCAAAACAGGTTCAGATCCAAGTCTAGCTCCTCGGCAAGCGGTCGAACCGCGGGTCTCGGCCTGCACCTTTCTCTAGTTCTGCGGATCGTTCTCTCGACCTGCCTCGGGTCGCATCCCGGACTCAGCCTTGATCGTTGTCCGGACGGGTCCTCCCGCCGAGGTCACGGCAAGTTCGACGATTAACCCGCTATAATTCTTCCGCCATGGACCTCGAAGAGAAGTTGGCGGAACTGAAGAAACGCGACCGCCTGGCAGAAGACGGGGGTGGCCAGCAACGCCGCGAATCGCAGCATAAACAAGGCAAGATGTCGGCCCGCGAGCGCATCGAATTCCTGCTCGACGAAGCTAGCTTCGAAGAGACCGACAAGCTGGTCACACATCGCTGCAATGACTTCGGGATGGCCGAGCAGAAATATTATGGCGACGGCTTCATCACCGGATATGGCCGCATCGAAGGCCGGCTGGTGTTCGTTTTCGCCCAGGATTTCACCGTGTTTGGGGGCTCGTTATCGGAGGCCAATGCCGGGAAAATCGTGAAGATCATGGATCTTGCCGCCAAGATGGGTGCCCCGGTCATCGGCTTGAATGATTCCGGCGGGGCCCGCATCCAGGAGGGCGTGCTGTCTCTGGCCGGCTACGCCGACATTTTTCTGCGCAACACCCTCTATAGCGGAGTTGTGCCCCAGGTTTCCGCCATCATGGGACCCTGCGCTGGGGGAGCCGTCTACTCGCCGGCCATCACCGATTTCATCTTGATGGTGGACAAGACTTCCTACATGTTCATCACCGGTCCGGAGGTGATCAAGACGGTCACGCACGAGGAGGTCACCAAGGACCAGTTGGGCGGCGCCACCACCCACAACGAAACCTCGGGAGTAGCCCATTTTCTCGCCCACGACGACGCCGAATGCCTGTCGATGGTGCGGGAACTTCTCAGCTTTATACCCTCGAACAACATGGAGGATCCGCCCCGCAAGGCGTCGAGTGATCCCATCGACCGCGCCGAGGCGATGCTCGACACCCTGATTCCGGATCAATCGAACCTGCCCTACGACATCAAGGACGTGATCCATGCGGTGGTCGATGACGGCTATTTCTTCGAGGTGCAGGAGCATTACGCGAAAAACATCGTGGTCGGCTTCGCCCGCCTCAATGGACGTTCGGTGGGAATGGTGGCCAACCAGCCGGCCTTTTTGGCGGGCACGCTCGACATCAATGCCTCGATCAAAGGCGCTCGCTTCGTACGTTTCTGCGACTGCTTCAACATCCCCTTGATCACCTTTGAAGACGTCCCCGGATTCTTGCCCGGGGCCAATCAGGAATACGGCGGAATCATCAAGCACGGCGCCAAGCTGTTGTTTGCCTTTGCCGAAGCCACCGTTCCCAAGGTGACGGTGATTACCCGCAAGGCGTACGGCGGAGCCTATTGTGTCATGGCCTCCAAGCACATTCGTACCGACGTGAACTATGCTTGGCCCACGGCCGAGATTGCGGTCATGGGACCGGAAGGGGCGGTAGACATCGTCTACAAACGGGAGCTAGAGCGGGCCCGAGACCGGGAAGAAGTGCGCCAACAGAAAATCGCGGAGTTTCGCAACCGCTTTGCCAATCCTTATGTGGCCTCCGAGCGAGGCTTCGTGGATGCGGTCATCGAGCCGCGCCATACTCGCCGGAAGCTCATCCTAGCTCTTGAAATGTTAGAAACCAAGCGCGACCGAAACCCACCGAAGAAGCATGGGAATATACCGCTCTAGGGCTGGGTGGTGATGGCGGAGGCAGCTCGTTACTGACCTCGAAAACAGCAAGAGTCCCGGGGTGAAGTTCAAGTGATTCGTCTCGGCTAGAAGCTCGCTTTAGACTCATGCCAACCAGCAGTCGCCGTCTGCCTTGCGGCTCACGTCAGTTGTGGTTATGCTTGAGCTCCGGGCTTACCGCCAACCGGCTAAACCAGATCGAACGCCTCGGGACTCTATCTTGCCCTTGACATGGCTTCTTGGTTCGTCTCAGTCAGCGCTTTGCTAGACTTCACGAGCCGACTTCCTCACCGAAGTGAGAAGGCTGTCTCGCTTCTGTCCCGGACGCCGCGCCAACCCGCCAAACTTCAGAACATGTCAAAGAACGAGTATCCTTGTACTCCTTTTATTTTTTCCGTCAACGAAAAACTGCCACATCCTATCTGGTCTGAATGCAATCGGGTGCAGGCTCTCCACAAGGCTCTGACCAGATTTGGTGCAGCTTGATGGCTGCTATTTTTACTGGCGCGGCATCGGCGCATTGTTAGAAAACAGCGCGTTCGATTCGGTTAGCGAGTGCGGGTGTGGAAAATCGGATATGAACCACACGCGATCAGGGTTGTGCCGGTTTGGCTGCGAGACCATGCTAGGGGCTGAGAATCGATGTTTGGACTTCGGCAGCAATTCGCGGATTGCTAGGATGGAACTGTGTCCTCACTGGTTGAGCTACGTCACCTCTCGATAGAAATTCCAGCCGGCGACTACTCTGCTACCACTTCGAGCCGGGCCAGCCGGGCGGGGGCAACAACCGTTCCACCCTTGTTCTCTGCCGTTTCGGACCTCAGCTTCGCCATGGCTGCCGGCGAAGTTCTCGGCCTGGTCGGCGAATCGGGCTCAGGGAAATCGTTGGCGTCTTTGGCCATGATGCGTTTGCTTCCCCCGGGACTACGGGCGAGCGGAGAGATCTGGTTTCAGGACGGCGGTCCCACGCAAAACCTTCTTGCGCTTTCTGAGGAAGAGATGCGCAGCTTGCGCGGCAGCAAGATCGCCATGATCTTTCAGGAGCCGATGACCGCCTTGAATCCGGTCGTGCGGGTCGGCCACCAGATCGCCGAAGCTGCCTCGGTCCACAGCCGCATCACGAAAAAGGAGGCCTGGGATCGGGCAGTCCAGGCGATGCAGGATGTAGCCATCCCAGATCCGGCTCGCCGCGCCCGCGACTATCCCCACCAGCTCTCGGGCGGCCTCAGACAGCGGGTGATGATCGCCATGGCAATCGTAAACCGCCCCCAGCTGCTGATTGCCGATGAACCAACGACCGCGCTGGACGTTACCGTCCAGGCGCAAATCTTGGCCCTGCTCGGGGAACTGCGGGAGAAATTTGGACTGGCCATGCTGCTGATCTCGCATGATCTCGCGGTGGTCTCGCAGGTGGCCGATCGAGTGGCGGTCCTATATGTAGGGCACCTGCTCGAGCTAGGTTCGAACGAGCACATCTTTCGTGCGCCGGCGCACCCCTACACCCGGGGACTGCTGAATGCGGTTCCGACGCTCGAAAGTGATCGTACGCAGCCTCTGCGCACCATTGAGGGAAGTGTTCCTCCGCTTGGGGCACAGCTACCCGGGTGCCCATTTGAGGCCCGCTGCAATCAGCGGATCCCGCAGTGCGCGCGCGATTTTCCGCCCTTGGTCGAAGTCGCGCCCGGGCATTGGGCGAGGTGTCCGGTCATCAATCTATGAGAGGTTCGTGATCTGCCTGGGGGTCGCGATCGTGCCGGCCGACGCTGCGAGGTCTATAATCGCCACTTTGCTTGGTTTACCTGTGCGCGTTCTTCTGCTCAGCGACATCCACAGTAACGTCGAGGCCCTCGAGGCGTGCCTGGCGTCAGCTCCCGCACACGACTTGGTGGTGAACCTGGGCGACGTCGTCGGCTACGGTGCCAGCCCCAGTCAGGTCATCGCGCGATCGAGCGAGCTCGGGAAAATCTTTGTGCGGGGTAATCACGATAAAGCAGTGTGCGGTCTCATGGACCTCAAGGACTTTAACCCGGTCGCTGCCGTGGCGGCGGAATGGACTCGCAAACAACTTACCCCGCAAGACCTGGATTGGCTTCGCGCTCTTCCCCAAGGGCCAGTTCACATGGATGGACTTGCCGACGTGCAGTTGGTCCATGGCTCACCGGTAAACGAAGATAACTACGTGGTGACCGCGCGGGACGCGATCGAACCAATCATGCTGGCGAGTGTGCCGATCACCTTTTTCGGTCACACTCATCTGCAAGGGGGCTTTTTCGCTAACGACGAATATGTCGACGCCTACCGGCCCTCCTATGAAACCGTGGGTCAACGGGAGACACTCGAGGTGCCGCTGAGAGAAGGGCTTCGATATCTGGTCAATCCTGGGTCGGTCGGGCAGCCACGGGACGGAGACTGGCGCGCCGCATTCGCCGTCTTCGATAGCGATGCGCGCGTTGTGACGTTTTGTCGGGTGCCGTACAACTTGAAGTCTGCGCAGGATCGCATTGTCGCCGCCCATCTGCCCAATCGCTTGGCTACCCGCCTGGCCGCCGGTAGATGAAGATTGACCCGAGTATGATCCGATAGAATGAATCGCTCGGTTCTTTTTGAGGCCCTCCCATGGCAAAAGCGATTCCCCTGGGCGCGAAAGCGACTGCCGAGGAGACGGTAGAGTTCAAGCACACTCTGACCGCTCATCATCCCGAATTGCCGCCGGTTTATTCCACTCCGGATATGATCCGGCTGATGGAGACCGCCGCCTTTCTGGCCCTGCACCCCTATTGTGAGGCGGGTGAAATCACCGTGGGAACTCAAATTCACGTGGAGCATCGGGCGGCCAGCGGAATTGGATCGAAGATCCGCGCCGAGGCGGTGCTCGAATCCTTCGACGGGCGCTTCTATGCGGTTCGCGTGAACGCCTGGGATGACATACAGGAGATCGGTCGCGGAACTGTCGGAAGGGCCGTGGTGAGCGTGAGCAAATTTCTGGAAAAGATGAACAAGAGAGCCCTTCCTTAGCGTGCCTGCGGGTCGAGGAGAAGCGAGAGGTCAGGGGACAATGAGAAACATCGCCGCACAGCAACTCCTGGCGACAAGCTTCCGGGAGATGCATCGTGGAGGGAGAGTCCTTCTGCTTCCCAATGTCTGGGACGTGGCCAGTGCACGCCTGGTGGAGGAGGCTGGATTTCCAGCCCTTGCCACGACCAGCGCAGGGATCGCCTTCTCGGTCGGTTATCCCGACGGACAGCGGATTTCGCGGGAACAGATGCTGGCGCGCGTGGCACGTATTGTGCGCGCCGTCGAGGTGCCGGTGACCGCCGATATGGAAGCAGGATACGGAAGCCGGTCCGAGGATGCGGCGCGAACCGCCACTGGGGTCATCGAGGCCGGGGCGGTTGGAATGAACTTGGAAGACGGCTCCTTCGATCCTGCCCGTCCCCTGGTCGACCGGATTCTCGCCGTGGAGAAGATTCGCGCCGTTCGTGAAGCTGCGCTGCAGGCGGGCGTAGGTCTCGTATTGAATGCCCGCACCGACGTGTACTTGCGGGAAGCCGTGGCGCCGGAGTTGCGCTACCGAGAAGCCATCGAACGGGTACAGGCGTATCGCGAGGCTGGAGCCGATTGCGTCTTTGTGCCCGGATTGCGCGATCCGGAGACCATTTCCCGGCTGGTTCGGGAAGCGGAGTGTCCGGTGAACATCCTGGCAGGTCCGGGCTTTCCCCCCGTGCCGGAACTCGAAAAGCTTGGAGTGGCGCGGGTGAGCCTGGGATCAGGAGTGATGCGGGCCACCCTCGGCCTGGTGCGTCGCCTGACCGAGGAACTGAAGACCTCGGGCACCTACCAGGCACTCGAAGATGCTCCTTCCCACGCCCAGGTGGGCCAGCTTTTCAAGTAGCTCCCTGGTTCGGGGACACGGGCTTCCGTAGCCCGCCCTGGAACCGGCCTGCGATGTACCATGGGGTGGTGCACCCTCTGCCACAAGCCGTTCTCGCGGATATCCGCAAACAGGACCTGCTGAGGCCGGGCGATCGAGTGGGAGTCGCCGTCTCGGGCGGCGCGGACTCTATGGCCCTCGCTCGCCTGCTGCTCGAGTTGCGCCCGCAGCTCGGAATTGTCCTCTCGGTCGTGCACTTCAACCACCGGTTGCGGGGCAGCGAATCGGACGCCGATCAGGGCTTCGTGGCTGCGTTGGCGGAGCACTACCAGCTGGAATTTCATGCTGAAAGCGCGGACGTCGCCACCTACGCTTCGGAAAGAGGTCTGAGCCTCGAAGCGGCCGGCCGCGAGCTCCGCTATCAATACTTTTACCGACTGCTCGAGGGCAAACTGAACCGGATTGCGACGGCCCATACTCTGGACGATCAGGCAGAAACCGTACTGCTCAAAATCACTCGCGGGGCGGGCAGCCGTGGGCTGGCAGGAATCTATCCCGAGTTGAAAGCCCCCGGATGCGACCTCCCAGAAAGCGACCGGTCGAGATCCGCGATCGTCCGCCCGCTCCTCTCGGTCCGGCGGAACGAGCTCCGGACCTACCTCGAGGCGATGGCGCAAAATTGGCGCGAGGATCCGAGTAACCGTGATCTTCGCCATGCCCGCAACCGCGTGCGGCACGGAATTCTGCCGCAGCTCGAGCGTGATCTGAATCCGGCAGTGCGGCAGGCGCTGGCGGAAACGGCGGAAATCGCAAGAGGCGAAGAACAATACTGGGTAGAGGAAACCGAACGAGCGCACAAATCGGCTTGGCTCGCGCCGGCATTTGCCGGGAAGAACGAAGAAGAGATGGGCGCCTTAAGAAACGACATCCTCGGAAGCTTGCCAGTGGCGCTCGCCCGTCGGCTGGTGCGGCGAGCCGCCGAATCTTTGGGAGTCGCTCTCGAATTCCGCCAGGTCGAAGAGATTCTCACTCTCAGCCGGAGCCGCAGAGAGCGAGGGACCATGGTCCTCGCGAACCATTGGATCGTTCGACGGGAAAAGGGGGAGTTGCAGTTTTTAAAACGAGGGGTGCTGCCATCTTCCCCGAACTACGAATACCGCTTGCCGGTGCCCGGATCGATCGAAGTCCCGCAGACCGGGTCGCGCTTTGAGGCCCTTTTAGTTTCACCCGCGGCCTCTGAAGGGTATAATCCCGATGACTTGCTCGATCCCGCTCGATTGGACGGGGAGCTTTGGGTTAGAAACTGGCGCCCGGGAGACCGTTTCTGGCCAGCCCATCGCAAGGCTGCGAAGAAGATCAAGGAGCTGCTCGAGGAGCGTCACTTGCGAGGCATGGAGCGAAAGCGATGGCCGGTGGTGGTGAACGGAGCCGACCTCGTTTGGGTACGCGGCTTTGCCGTACCCCGCCGCTGGCGAGCGCCAGCCCCTGGCCCGGCCGTATGGATCCGAGAAGTTGGATTGGAGGCGGCGTAGCTCGGCCGAGACCGTTTCGGGACGGCGCGACCCAGCATGCTCAATAGCTTATGAACCAAGTGGCAAGAGTGCCCGACTTGCGGGTGGTCATTTCCCCCGATCAGCTGCAAAAACGCGTGCGCGAGCTGGCGCTGCAAATCTCCCATGATTACCGGGGTAAAACGGTGCACGCCCTGGCCATGCTCGAGAACGGCTTCATTTTCATGGCCGACCTGGTGCGGGCCATCGACGTGCCGGTCATCTGTCAGTTCATCAAGCCGCAATACCGTCGCAACCTTGAGGGCAAGCCCGAGGGCTTCATGGAAATCTTCTTTAGTCACGATGCCAATATCGAGGGGCATCACGTCCTGCTCATCGAGGGAATCATCCATTCCGGCGTAACCACGGACTTTCTGGTGAACGACCTGAAGAGCCGGGGAGCGGCTTCGGTGAAAACCGCGACCTTGCTCGATCGCCAGACCGCTCGGCGCGTGCCCTTCCAGCCCGACTATTTCGGCTTCTTGGTGGACGACGCCTTTCTCGTGGGATACGGGCTCGGCTCGCCCCAACAAACCGATCGCAACCTGGCTTGCGTCGCCAGCGCCGGCTGAGATATACCTGAAATTCGTATGACTTAAGTTACAGACCCGAGCGGGTTTCTTTTTGTGCAATTCGGGGTAGAATAACCAAGCGGGAATTCCTTCGATCCAAATTCCGCCCTTGGCATCTAACCAGTTGAGGTGCCTAGTTTTCGTAGGGGAAAGGCGCCAGTTCCCGAGGAGCTCTCAGAGTGAATTCGACGGTCAAAACGGTTGTTTTCTGGCTAGTAATCGTGCTTTCTGCCTTTCTGCTGTGGCAGGTGGTGAGAGCCGGGTCGGGGGCCCAAAAGGAGCAGCCCGTCATCTTCTCGCAGTTTCTGCAGGATGTTGAGCAGGGCAGCGTAAAGGAAGTCACCCTCATCGGCCAGGAAGTACGCGGTACGTTCCAAAACGGCTCACACTTTAACACCACCGCGCCCGCGAACTATCCCGATATGATCAAGATGCTCCGCGAAAAGGGCGTGAATATCACCATTCGCGACGTAAGCAATGGCAGCTGGCCGAGCTGGCTGCTGAATCTGGCTCCCCTCATTTTGCTGGCCGCCCTGTGGTTCTTCATGATTCGCCAAATGCAGACGGGCGGCAATAAGGCGCTCTCGTTCGGCAAGAGCCGGGCACGTCTGCTGTCGATGCAGCAAAAGAAGGTGACCTTCAAGGATGTGGCTGGAGTCGATGAGGCCAAGGAAGAACTTCGGGAAATCATCGAGTTTCTACGCGAGGCGCAGAAATTCCAAAAACTGGGCGGACGGATTCCGAAGGGTGTCCTGCTGGTAGGACCTCCGGGAACGGGCAAGACCTTGCTGGCACGGGCCGTGGCTGGGGAAGCGAATGTGCCCTTCTTTTCGATCTCCGGTTCGGATTTTGTCGAGATGTTCGTTGGGGTTGGCGCGAGCCGGGTCCGCGACCTGTTCGAGCAGGGCAAGAAAAATGCCCCCTGCATCATCTTTATCGATGAAATCGACGCCGTCGGCCGTCATCGCGGCGCTGGCCTCGGTGGCGGTCACGACGAGCGCGAACAGACCCTGAACCAGCTGCTGGTTGAAATGGATGGTTTCGAGTCGAACGAGGGTGTCATCCTCATGGCGGCGACCAACCGTCCCGATGTGCTCGATCCCGCCCTGCTGCGGCCGGGACGCTTTGACCGCCGCGTAGTCGTCAGCCGTCCGGATGTGCGGGGACGGGAAGAGATTCTGCGGGTCCATACCCGTAAGATCCCTTTGGCCGACGATGTAGAACTCTCGGTGCTCGCTCGCGGCACTCCCGGTTTCTCGGGGGCCGACCTGGCCAACATGGTGAACGAAGCTGCCTTGGGTGCAGCCCGGCAGAATCGCAAGGCCGTGCTGATGTATGACTTCGAAATCGCCAAAGATAAGGTCTTGATGGGAGTGGAAC
>Ga0187783_10004451_pt1 | contig 10383 bp, 10 predicted proteins | sample 1015_SJ02_MP02_2_FD_132471 | JGI IMG/M metagenome (GOLD analysis project Ga0187783, IMG submission 132471) | Tropical peat soil microbial communities from peatlands in Department of Meta, Colombia - 1015_SJ02_MP02_20_MG | ecosystem: Environmental > Terrestrial > Soil > Wetlands > Peat | place...
ATTCCCTCCTGCAAGAGGTAGAACGCTTCGTTGCCGATCATGGCGTTGATGCGGCTGGTGATGAACCCCGGAGACTCCTTGATCACCACCACTTCTTTTCCCATGCGGCAACCCACCTCGCTGGCGACGGCTACGGTGTTCTCGTCGGTCTCAAGCGCTCGGACGATTTCGAGCAGTCTCATTTTGTGGACCGGATTGAAAAAGTGCATGCCGAGACACTGGCGGGCGCGATAGGTCACACTGGCAATCTCGGTAATGCTGAGGGAGGAAGTGTTCGAAGCCAGGATGGTAGGGGGGCGACAGATTTTGTCGAGCAAGGTAAAGATTTCGATCTTGGACTCCATCTCCTCGGGCGCCGCCTCGATCACGAGGTCGGCTTCCCGCGCGGCCTCTTCGATGTTGCCGGCATATTCGAGCCGCTCCAAGGCAGCCTCGGCGTCTCCGGAGGAAACTTTCCCCAGCTCAACCGCCTTGGCGAGGTTGGTCCGAATCTCATCTTCCGCCTTGCGTAAAGCGCTCGGCAACAAATCCTCGAGGATGGTCCGATAACCTCCGAGGGCAGCCACGTGGGCGATTCCTCGGCCCATGGTTCCGGCGCCGATCACCGCCACGGTTCTGATCTCGGCCACTATTGTCCTCCCTTCTCGAGCTGCCCCAAGATGGAGGTGAAATTCACATTTGCCGTGCGCAGATGCTCGGCGAGGCGCTTTCGCTCGTCGGCATCCATCACGGGTATCGACGCGCTAATGCGGCGTAAGGTGGTGACGATGTCGTCCACATAATTCATCAAGCGAATCAGTTCTCCCGTAGCTGCCATGATGCTCTTGCTCCTAGCCGAGGTAATGTATCGCCCATCGTGGCAACTATTCTCAAGCCTCTCTGCTTTTTAGTAAAGGCCGACCGGGAGTGGCTGCCAGGCTGCGGTTGACGCGGGGGAAAAATCGAATTCGTGAAGATGGACGCCTTCTTCGGCGGCCCCGGCCGGGCGAAACGACGCAGTGCGATCAGGACCCACCAGCTGGGCAAAGACGAGGCCCCGGGGTAGGATCAGCGGTTCCGTAGTTCGATCCAGAACCGGTCAGGCCGGCGTGTGGCTTCGATTCTTGCTGTTCTTTCTTTATTATCCGTTTCTTAACCTCTTCTTGACGGACATTGAATCTAATACAGTTATGAACGACAATCCTTTGAAGTACTATCTCTTTGCTAGCGATTTTGACCAGACGCTCACGTTCAATGACTCCGGCTACGTGCTGGCCGAACTGGTCGGGATTTCCACCTCCGAGTTTGAGCGCAAGTCCAAAGGTATGGCGAAACTCAATCTGGTGCAGCAAGGGGCGGAGCTCGCCTACTTGCTGCTCCACGACCCAGAGTTTCAAAGCAAGGTGCGCAAAGAGCATCTCTACGAAGTGGGCAAGCGAATTCGTCTGAAGGAGAATATTTCTCTGCTTTACGAGATTCTGAACACCGGCATCGACGGTTATTATTTCGATTTTTATGTGCTTTCCGCCGCGCCGGTCGAAGTGATCCATTCCGCGCTCGAGGGTGTGGTTCCCTACGACCACATCTTCGGAACGGAATTTCTCTACACCGACATCGGCCAGATTGCCTCCATCACGCGCGCTACCGCAGGTTACGGGAAGGTTGCCGTGCTCGATGAATTGCAGAGCCAGCAGCAAATTGGACCAGACCATGTCATCTACGTTGGCGACGGCAGTTCCGATGTTCACGTCATGTTGCATGTCAACATGCGCGACGGATTTACCATCGCCGTCTCGGAGGCAAAGCATGTTTCGCAAGTGGCCAAGCGGACCGTACTCAGCAGCAGTGCTCTGTCGGTGTTGGCGCCAATACTTGAGGACGTAGTGGGTTGGGAACGGCCGCGCATTCGTGAGTTCTTCGAATCGCACAGCATGCTGATCCAAGAATGGGAAAGGGTGCGCACCGACTGGCTTACCCTGCGTCCTGCCGCCAGTAGCTTGCCGGAAAAGGTGGGAGTAGACTGATCCTGCCCTGCCGGTCGTCAGCCTGCGGCCCCTATGCTTCGCGACAAAAATTTGGTGCCTCTCTCCCGCCAGCACCAGCATGCTTTGGCTCTTTGCGTTCGCCTCGATCGTGCTTTGCCATCGGAGGGGCTGGACCTGGACGCATGGCAAAGCGAGATCGGAGCCATGTTTGAGCAGGAGATTGGGGCTCACTTTTCGGCCGAGGAAGAAGTGCTGTTTCCGGCAGCCGGGCGGTATCGCGAGCTCGCGGGAATCGTCGAGGAGCTTCGTGCCGAGCACCAAGCGTTGCGCGAGCTGTTTCGCCGTGCCGGTGCACGTGAGCTCGGAAAGGCTGACCTATCCGTCCTCGGGCAAACCCTGACCCGCCATATCCGGAAAGAGGAGCGTGTCTTGTTTGAAGGCATGCAGAAGGCGATGAGCGAGGCCGAGCTCGCGCGGTTGGGACGGGAGCTGGATGGGTTGCTGAAGGCAACAACCTGCGTCCTGCCGAGCGAGGCCACACGGCTACGGCCAAGGTAAGACTGTTGAAGGTTCCAACCCTGGCTTGAATCGCCAATCGCTCTTCCGTCATCTACTCTGATGTTGTCAAGGAGATTAACAGCCGTGGATCAGGAAGCAGGCACGAACCTCGTTGCCGATTTCTCGGAACCGACGGTTCGATCCTCTGTCGGAACCGCTTCGGGCGACGCCGCTTTGCTCGACGCCTATTCTCAGGCGGTGGTGAGCGCAGCGGAGAAAATCAGCCCTTCGGTGGTAAAGATTGAGGCTATCCAGGTAGCCAAGACCGCCTCGGGCGAGTCGCGAGAACAGCAAGGTGGCGGGTCGGGCTTTGTGTTCACCCCGGACGGTCTGATTCTGACCAATAGTCATGTAGTGCACGGCGCCAAGCGAATTGCGGCTTCGCTTTCCGATGGCAGGCGGTTTCCGGCTCATACCATCGGTGATGATGCTTCGAGCGACCTGGCGGTCATTCGAATTGATGCTCCCTCCCTGGTGGCTGCGCCACTGGGCGATTCCCAGCGGCTTCGGGTTGGGCAACTGGTGATCGCCATCGGCAATCCCTATGGATTTCAGTACACCGTCACCGCCGGCGTGGTCAGCGCTTTGGGACGCTCGCTGCGCTCCTATTCCGGGCGTCTCATCGATGACGTGATTCAAAGCGATGCCTCGCTCAATCCAGGAAATTCCGGCGGCCCTCTGGTAACCTCCGATGGACAAGTAGTTGGGGTCAACACGGCCACGATCATGGGCGCCCAGGGGCTGTGCTTTGCGATCGGGATCAACACGGCCAAGTTTGTGGCGGGACGGCTGCTGCGGGACGGAAAGATACGGCGCAGTTATATCGGGGTAGAGGCCCAGACATTGCCCCTGCATCGCCGCCTGGTACGTTTCTACGATCTGCCCCAGGAAAGTGGCGTGGCGGTGATCTCGGTTCAGGCCGGCGGTCCTGCAGAAGGAGCCGGACTGCGAGAGGGGGACGTGATTGTTGCACTCGATCGCCAGCCCGTGGCCGGCGTCGACGACCTGCACCGCTTGCTGACTGACGCGAGAGTCGGTGTCAGCAGTACACTCACCGTGTTGCGCTGGACGGAGAAGCTTGAACTGCAGGTTGTGCCGGAAGAGGCAGGAGGATCCTAGTGCCTCGCTGATCTGCGGCCATCGGTCAGTTTCTTGAGGGTACCTTGCGAATTATTCTCCTGCATCGGAAACGCACGCTCGCCTCCTAACTTGCTGAGACGGGGGCTATTGGCCCGCGTGACAGTCTTGTCGAGCGGCTGATCGTGGCGAGTCTTCCCTCGCCTATATGTGGTACGCACTGTCCAAGCGTGCCGGGGGGTAACCCAAGGGGAACGGATGTTGAAAGAGCTCGCGCCCGAGATGTCACCCGAGCCGGCGGAAACCGAAGAGCGAATTGACGACTGGCCTGAGGACCTGTCCAAACCGCCCTCGAGATAGCCAACCCCGCTACTTTGGGTCGGGTGCGGAAGAATGAATCTGCTGAAATACATCGGTGGTAGCTTTGAGATAGTCGCTGAATTCACTCACTTCGCGGACGTGGAAGGGGCTGAAGAATTGGCGACCGTCGGCAACGTATTCTTGTCGTGTCGGCATCCAGATCTCTCCATGAACCTTTTGCTGTTCGGTGAAGCCCTCAAAGCCCTTCACCGTGGCCAAAAAGCCCATGCCGAGGCTTAGCGAGGACACACTGCTGAACTCAATGCGAACCACCTCTTTCTCCTCGGGGCTGATCCACATCTTCCCCTTCAAGTCTCCGGCAATTCTCTCCGTCAGGCTGCCCTTCGAGCGAGGGGCAGATTTAGGCTCGAAGCTATAGACGATCGTCCGCAACCCGTGGATCTCTTCCCACCGTAGGGGGGTGAAATTTGACCGGGCAATGATGTCGGCAAACAGCAGCGTGTCTTTGGGATGTATGGCCTCATTTTTCTGGGCCTTGCGCTCATCGTCCTCCATCTGTTTCTCGATCTTTTTCTCCTGCTCCTCGAGGTTACGCTGCGGGAGAGCCTTGCCGTCATGACTGATGTGGAGAGAAAAGAACTCGTATGCAGTTGGGGTTATGTAATACGTGTCGGCGTGTTGACTCCGTACCTTTCCGTTCCTATCAAGCATATATTGCGTCGTTTTGTCGGTGAAGGTGTACTGGCTGAGAAGGGTTTCGATCTTCTTCTGGTCTTGACCCACTTGCGCCATTAATTGTGCCGTATCAGGAAATGGAGCCTCGGCTGATCTGGTTGGCGAGTTCTGGGCATGGAGAATCGTGATCAGAACTGCGTTTGTGCCGAAGACAAGCGCGCTACTCAGCGCTCTGCGTAGCTTAAGGGATGCTCGGCAACCTTTTTTCCCTAGCATGGGACGACCTCTCGCGGATCCGTTTCACTTCCCCTCGGACCGCCTATCCGAAGCTACTCTGAGTCCGCAGCCTGCGCGACCCCTGTTCCGCACGGTGCGGGAAAAATGCGACGAAACGAGGGTCTCTTGCGGTGAGTCGCGGTCCGGACCGGCCAACGGTTAGGCTAGAATACCTCTCATGTTGAATGGTGAGAGTGCGCGTTTCCCTTCCTTCTGGCGACTCCAGGCTCTGGGATGGACAGGGCTTTATGCGTTGGTAGTCGCGGCGTCCATTCCCTTACTAGGAAAGGCGGGAGCGCTCAAGGACAGCGGCTTGGCCATGGTTTTTATGTTTCTTGGCAGCTGCTTGCTGCGGCCGCTTTGTCGTTCCTTGGTGCGGCGCTCGTTGTCCTGGTTGGCTTTCGAAATTCGTGCCTTCGGATGGTCGTTTCTGGTGGGGATAACCACGTGCCTTCTCTTTTACGAGGTAGTGATTTGGAAATTCCACAGGTTTCAATGGGGCGCATTGGCTGCTGATTCGGTGGATTTCGTTGTGGCCCTTTTCCTCTGGTGCAGTCTCTATTTCAGCATCAAACAGTGGCTACAATCCGCCCAGGAACGCGAACGACTCCTTCGGGCTGAGAATGAGGCGCGGGAAGCCCGTCTCAGCGCATTGCGATGCCAGTTGAACCCTCACTTTCTGTTTAATTCGCTGAACGCCGTCTCGACCCTCGTGCTGGAGGGAAATGCCCCATCGGCTACGCGCATGCTCGCACAAATCGGCGACCTGCTGCGTACCACTCTAGAGAATCAAATGCTCTCGGAGATACCACTGTCTCAGGAGATTGCGCTTACCGGGCTGTATCTGGCCATCGAGCAGACCAGACTGGGCGACCGGCTACAGGTAGATTTGAAAATTCCACCGGAAACTCTGGACGCCATGGTACCCAGTATGTTGCTGCAGCCCTTGGTTGAGAATGCCATCCGGCACGGCGTGGCGGGGCTCGTCGAGGGGGGGTGGGTTGCGATCCGCACGAAACTCAGAGGTGGCCGGTTGCAGATCGTCATCCGGAACTCGGCCAGAATGGCGCCCAGCGAGCGATCGCACGGCATCGGTCTGCACAATACCAAAGAGCGGCTGGAGACGCTTTACGGAGCCGATCAGAGATTATCGTTGGAATGGCCACAGGCAGATGTTTGCGAGGTGACGGTGGAGCTGCCTTTGCGAACAGCTGTCGAAGCAGAAGAGGCATTCGCGTGCGCGCATTGATTGTGGATGATGAGCCGCTGGCCCGTCGGGGTGTCGCTCTGCGGCTGAAAAGGTTTAAGGATGTGGACGTCATCGGCGAATGCGGCGACGGTCGATCGGCGGTTGGGAAGATCTTGGAACTCTCGCCGGATCTGGTTTTTCTCGACGTGCAGATGCCAGGAATGGATGGTTTTGACGTTCTGCGCGCCGTGCCTAAGGAAAAGCTGCCCAGGGTAATCTTTCTTACGGCGTACGAAAAGCACGCCTTGCGAGCCTTCGAGGTTCACGCCTTGGATTATCTTCTGAAGCCGGTGGACGACCAACGCTTTGCCGTTGCCATCGGCCGGGCGCGAAACATCCTGGATTCGGCTTCGAAAACCGTGATGGTTGAGCGCCTAGTCCAGATGCTGAACGAAACTTCTGAGAAGTACATTTTTCGCTTCACGGTGAAAACTGGCTCCCGAATCCAAATTGTGCTGGTCGAGGACGTAGAGTGGATTGGAGCGGCTGGGGATTATGCGGAATTGCACGCTTACGGTCGCGCTTACCTGTTGCGCGAACCCCTGAGTTCGCTCGAACAGAAGCTCAATCCCAAGAAATTTCTTCGGATCCACCGTTCGCGAATCGTGCGCGTCGGCGGCATTCAGGAACTGCGAGCGATCGACAATCGCGAATTTATTGTCAAGCTTTCCGACGGCTCCGAACACCGTTCCAGCCGCACCTATGCCGAGCGCCTCGAATCCTGGTTGTCCTCAGGAAGGAGTTGATCCTGGGCGGTACGATCAGGGCATGCTCGCAGTGCGTGATCCCTCAGATTCCGCTATCCGATAGCTGCGGCACGAGATGTTAGCCGCGCAGCAGATTCATGGCCGGGCGAGTCACCACCGTGCGACAACGGATCGGGCGACCTCGGGGAAGGTGCTTTCCCTTTCCCCGGGGCGTTGCGTCAACTACTCAAATCGCTGGCCATCGTGTCGCAACCGCCGGGAGCAGCGCCATCTCTTCTCTTCGGCTTCGGTCACCCGGTTGTCATTGCAACCACCAGAAAGCTGTGTTAGCTTCAAGACACAGCAGAGGTTACGTTGCAACCGACAGTTCCTGGCGGCCTGGATCGTAAGGAAACAGAGGTCTATCAGAAGCTAGATCCGGGACGGCTCCCAAAACACATCGCCATCATTATGGACGGCAACGGCCGTTGGGCGCGGCGCCGCCATTTGCCTCGGATCGCCGGACACCGCGCCGGCGTTGCCTCGGTTCGCTCCACGGTCGAGACCGCGGCTCGCATCGGCATTCCTGCGCTGACGCTTTACGCCTTCTCCGAGGAGAACTGGAAGAAGCGTCCGAAGAGCGAAGTGGATTTCCTCATGGGCCTGCTTTGCCGCTACCTGAAGGCGGAGTTGCCCACCCTGAACAGGAACAACATTCGGCTGGACTACATCGGGCGACAACATGAGTTGCCGACGGGCGTGCAGGAGAAGATGCGATGGGCGCGGGAAGAGACTGCCAAGAATCGTGGAATGGTGCTTACCTTGGCGCTCAATTACAGCGCCCGCAGCGAGATCGTGGATGCATTCCGCGCGATGGTGGGGGCCGCCGCCAATAACGGCGGCATTGAGCATCTGAGGATTGATGAAGATACGATTGGCCGCCACCTCTACACTCGTCAGCTGCCCGATCCCGACCTGGTCATTCGCACCAGCGGAGAGATGCGCTTGAGCAATTTTCTCCTGTGGCAACTTGCCTACGCGGAAATCTACGTTACCCCCACCCTGTGGCCAGAATTTCGGGGTGTGCATCTGCTCGAAGGCATTGCGGAATACCAGAAGCGCGAGCGTCGCTATGGGGGTTTGTCGGGCGACGCGGCTCCCGCCCAGAACTCCAATCATTCGAAAACGGTCTGGAGCTGAGGCATTTGAACCTGCTCAAGAGGGTTCTCACCGCAGTCGTTCTGATCCCCGTTGTCTTGCTCTTGGTCCTACGCGCGCCCATTTCCGTGATCGCGCTGGCCGCGGCAGGAGTAGCGCTCCTGGCAGTTGTGGAGTTGCTTCGGTTGTCGGAAGCTTATGGCATCCGGCCGTTTCGCCTTCCGACCTACTGGTTCGTCGGCCTGCTCTTTGCCTTGCTGGCTCTGCGGCCCGCGCATTCACCTCTACTAGCAGCTGCATTTTTTCTCTACACGGCAGGATTCGCGGCAGCCCTGGCCCCTTTTATTTTTCTTACCATGGGAACGCGGCGCGTGGAGTTGAGCAGTGCGTTTCCGGCGGCGACGGTGTCGGTTTTTGCCTTTGCCTATATCGCTCTTCCGCTCGCCTGTGTGGTCGAGATTCGCGAACAGTGGGCGGGCGCATTCCTGCTGCTGTATCTACTGCTTCTGGTTTGGGTGGGGGATATTTCCGCTTACTTTGTCGGACGGTTCCTGGGAAGTCACCGGATGTCGCCCCGCATCAGCCCGAATAAGACGTGGGAAGGGGCGCTCGCTTCTTTCATTGCGAGCGTGGCGGTTGGCCTGTTGCTCTCGAATTACGCTCTGCCCATCAGTTCGACGTTGCTGAATGCGCACCTGATGGAGCGGCGAGATGGTTACTTTGCCCTGGAGAACCCTCCCCTGGGCGGAACTCTGTTGCTCTCCGCCGGCATCAATGTCGCGGCGCAGTTGGGAGACCTGGTCGAGTCTTTGATCAAGCGAGGTGCAGGGGTGAAGGATTCGGGGGCCATCCTTCCCGGGCACGGAGGAATGCTCGACCGTATCGATGCCTTGCTCTTTGCCGCTCCCCTCGTATGGTACTATGCGGCTTGGCGCGTGATGCAGTGACGAGTGCCTACCGCTAGTCCCCCGCACCCGAGATCCCGGCATCTTTGGGCGAAACCTTTTGGGGTTAGGAGTTTACGTCCGTGCTCCGCATCGCAAACTTTCTTAACACATGAAAAATATCGCGATTCTTGGTTCGACCGGTTCGATCGGACAGAGCACTCTCAGCGTGGTTGAGTCGCATCCCGAGCGTTTTCGGGTGATCTCGCTGGCTGCGGGCAGGAACCTTGAAACCGTATTGGAGCAGGCCCGGCAGTGGAAACCTCGCGTCATCTCCCTGGCCACCCCCTCGGATGCGGATCGCTTGCGCGACCGGCTTCGGCAGAGCGGGATTTCCGACATTGAAGTAACCTGCGGAACCGAGGGGACGGTGAAAGTGGCTACCCACCCGGAGGTGGATTTCGTCGTCAGTGCGATCGTAGGCGTCGCCGGCCTCGAGGCGACCTACGAAGCGGTTCGCGCAGGAAAGACCGTAGGCCTTGCCAACAAGGAGTGCCTGGTCGCCGCCGGCGATCTGATTACCGCTGAGGCCCGCCGTCAGGGCAAGCCGCTCCTTCCCATTGATAGCGAGCACAATGCCGTTCACCAGTGCCTGCGCGGAGGCCGGATGGAAGAGGTACGACGGATCTGGTTAACCGCGTCGGGTGGGCCCTTTCTCGATACTCCTAGGTCCGATTTTCATTCGATTACCGTCGAGCAGGCATTGAATCACCCCACCTGGAAGATGGGGCGGCGGATCACGATTGATTCCGCGACCCTAATGAACAAGGGGTTCGAAGTCATTGAAGCGTGTCGATTGTTCAACTTACCAGCCAGCCGCATCGAAGTGATTGTGCATCCTCAATCAACCATCCACTCCATGGTGGAGTTTGTGGATGGCAGCCTGCTTGCTCAATTCTCCGTGGCGGACATGCGGCTGCCGATTCTTTACGCCCTGACCTACCCGGAACGTATTGAATCCGACAGGCCCTTCCCGGTCATGGACCTGCGGCACCTCGAATTCTGTCCTCCGGATATGAAAAAATTTCCCTGTCTCGGGCTTGCCTATCAGGCTGCCAAAGCCGGGGGGGCGCACACCGTAGCACTGAATGCCGCAGATGAAGTGGCAGTGGCGGCATTTCTTGAAGGTTCGATTGGTTTTGATGAAATTCCAGAGATCATTGCGGCGGTTTTAGGTGAAACGAGAAGCACACCTCTCGAATCTATAAGACAGGTGCTCAAGGCGGACGGGGAGGCGCGACAAACTGCCCAAAAGAAGGTGGAAGAGCGCTCTTTTTGTCCTAAGGCTGCATCCCCGAGGAATTAATTAAGAATCTATGTCTGAATTTCTAACGGCTGTACTGGCTGTCGCAGTAGTTCTGGGAGTCATGATCCTGATCCATGAGTGGGGCCACTATGCGATGGCCAAGCTCTTGGGGGTAAGGGTTGAGGTTTTCTCGATCGGCTTCGGTAAGCGTCTCGTCGGCTTTCGCCGC
>Ga0187783_10004452_pt1 | contig 10382 bp, 10 predicted proteins | sample 1015_SJ02_MP02_2_FD_132471 | JGI IMG/M metagenome (GOLD analysis project Ga0187783, IMG submission 132471) | Tropical peat soil microbial communities from peatlands in Department of Meta, Colombia - 1015_SJ02_MP02_20_MG | ecosystem: Environmental > Terrestrial > Soil > Wetlands > Peat | place...
GAATCGCGCGTTCAGTGGAACTGTTCGATCAGGGCAGCCGCTCGTCGCGAGTACGCTCAAGGCCCTCAATGACCTTCAGCCGCTCGTCGCAAGTTCGCTTGAGGCTCTCGATCACTTTCAGCCGCTCGTCGCAAGCGCGTTCGAGGCCTTCAATCACCTTCAGCCGCTCGTCGCTCGTTCGCTTGAGGCCCTCAATCACTTCAAGCCGTTCATCGCAGATTCTCTGTAGCTCTGCGTTTCGCCCCTTCAGTTCCGCAACGAATGTGCTTTCCTCATGCAGAGCACCGTGCGAAGTGTCGGCGGCCGGAGGCCTAGCGCGGTGACTGGAAAGTGAGTCGCGCAACCGCGCAAGATCGCGCCAATCTGTCGCCGGATTGGCGATAAATTCCTTGTACCAAAGATTTCCATAGAGCTGGGTTCGCTGCGTTACCAAATGGTCGTATGAGGCTTTAACGGCATGCAGCGTATCGTCGGCCGGAGCAAATATAATCATGCTGTTATTCTCTTTCTGCTGCTTGTGCGTTTCAACCCAATTCCAAGGCACCCAGCAACGGTCCGTTTCTGGATTGCGCGCCCAATACTCCTGAATGTACTTCCATTCTGGTTTAAACCTCGCATAGTGCGTATGAAAATCCAATGCTTCCGAGTTTTTGTCTGGATTTATGTTGATCATGAAGGTCAGTGCCTTGGCCCTCATGTCGGGATGCGGACTAATCTCATATCCGTCTAAATATTTCTGAAGACCGAAATCAAGATTCACTTCGTCCAGATCGATGTTGAATTTTTTCGAGAGAACTTCCAAGAGCCTCGTAGATTTAAAGAGCGCCGTAACGTCGGTTAAAATGGAATTCGCATTAGTATGTTGCAGCCGGAAGACAACACCGAAATCGTCGCAGGTGTCTCGGTTGATATTTTTCTCCGTCTCGGGATTTTTATGCCACTTGAGGTAAGTCGGGATGTCGGTGGTCGTCCCCGCGAATTCTATCTCTTTGAAATTCATTCTGTGCAACTCAGATATCAAGTCCTCGTCACTTTGCGCCGCACGGATATTCACCTCTGGTGATGCTACAATTTCCGAAAAATGCTCTCGAACAAACAGATCCGTAATATACAGGTGACGAAAAGGGTCAGGTCGAAAAACCGCGGTGGCTATCTTTTCCAGGACATAATCGAATTTATTCAACTTATGACCCTCGCCATTTTTACGCCGACCAATACGGTAGCAAAAGCTTATGTCCTATTTGTCTCGGGTGCAGGTCTGCGATTTTCCCGAACGGACCGACAGTGCGAGTGCGGATGTAGCGCAGTTATATCGCCGGGACGATTGGAATACAATCTCGCGTTACCTGAGACGGATCAGGCGACGCCTGATACGTGGCAGTTCTGTCATAACGTCCTGCGTCGCGGTCAGGCCGCGAGCATTGTCGGGCGAAGCGCTGCTCGACCAGGCACGTCTAATCCCGATCGGCGCGGTCCCCGCCGAAAGGCCGATGTGAAATCCGCCATCTGGGATGCCATTCGTCTCAATTGACAGCCTCAGACTTGACAGCCCCGCACGTCAACGCGGGACCGCCGCTCGCACGTCGATCGGCCCTGTCGCTTCGGTCTTTGGGCCGCGCACAATCTCGACGACGAATTGCGCCGCGTTCCCGGAGGCCTGTTCGTCGAACCAGGCTATTCCTTCCTGAATTAGCGTGACCTTCAGGATCGCCTTCCCCACGCGTTCGGGCGCAGCGATCAGGGCCGTCATAGCGATGGTTTCGGCCGGAAAGATGGTGCGCGGCAGCTTGGAGCGCCACGCCCGCCGATCGTCGAGAGACGCGCCGGTATCGATCTCGAGCCATTTGTAGGAAACGTATACCGGTGCCGGCGGCGCAGTGGTGAAAAAGCTGTCGCTTCTGTTCGACAGCTGAACCGAGACTTCTAGCAACTCGCCGGCTACCCACGTGGCTGGGACTTCGCCGGCGACATCGCACCGGAAGTCGGACTTGGGCAACGGGTCGCCACTATGCCAGAGACGATCCAGTTGATCGATGCCGAGCTCGCTCAGAAGACGATACTGGCGGAATTCTCTCGTGCGTAACGGATTTACGTCGAACCCGCGCCGGCATCCTTCGAGCATGGCGCGAGACGTGAAGATCAGATCGTAGATCTCCTGGACGGGCACGACGATGCGCTCCGCCACTTTCCAGCTGTGCCGGTCGATCACGACGATCTGGGAATCCTCGATCGATTCCTGCGTTGCCCGGCGCCTGCACGCGCCGACGTAGAAGAAGTCGTCGTCATAGGCAAGCCCACGGGTCCAGTGCTCGCACGACACGCGCCGGACGATTCGCTCGCTCGCTTCGTCGATGGCGACGAGCTCGCACTCCGCAGAATTGCATACAATCCACATTCCATCGATCCAACGCGGCGAATGTGGCGACGACAATCCACGGGCCACCGGGGCGCCCGTCTCTAGATCGATGATGCGGCCTTGGTGTTTGTACGCGGAAGCGTTCCACCCGCGAAACGCGCCGGTTACGCCGAAGTCGGTTGCATACCACCGGTCGCCGCGCCGTGCCAGACAGTTGAGGTGCCGGGAGTCGCGTGGACCGTCGTAACGAATCTCGCGTATGACCAAGCCCGTTGGCGCGAACCACCGCACCGCGTTGTCCCACGGACAAACGACCACGAGGTCCTCGCCGTCCCAGACCACGTCATGAACAGACGCCGTCCCGTCGAGCCGGAGATAACGTTGCACCCCGCGCTCATCGTAGATCGCAACCTCACCGACATCCGCATCTTCGGCGGTGCAGCGCAGGATGCGGGCGAGCCGGCGCCCGTCGAAGGCCAATCCCATCGAGCTGATGCGATCTATGCGCTCCGCGACGGAGTCTCGGATCGCGAACAGGCCACCACCGCTCACAGCATCCCCGAAGCCCGACGCGATCAGCACCGGAGCTTCAGACTTCGGCGGGCTGGATTCCAGGCAGGAACCGGTGGGCGAAGCCAGTGCAGCTCGTTGCATTTCCGGCCTCTGTGCCATGGACCAAAAACGGAACTTTGCTCAATCAAATGGCGGATTATGTCTTCAGCGCAAGGGCATCGGGGGACCGACGAACATGGATAGTTCGCCGTGTGGCTCATGATCCATTCGGCCGCCTGGCCTCAAGATAAAACGACACTCGGGATCATTTAGACCTCTGGAAGCCGTCCGCAAAACGGCAATATTGGGCGTAGGCCAACGCTACGCTAATAACCATGAAAATGCCAGAGTCGGGCTCATTTTGAAGTAGGCGGAATACGAGATGTTGGAGGGATTCAGTGGGCATCACCGCGAGCAATTTGGTCATTGTCCTACCGGTATTCAACGACGTTCCATGTTTGGTCCAATTGCTCAAGCAGCTGGCCGATATATTTCGCGCGGGTGAGGCACGTCTTTCGTTGGTAATCGTGGACGACGGATCGTTGCCGCCAATCTCCGAGAGCATCGCTCAAATAAATGGAGTGTTTGCAGGCTGCTTACTAACGGTAAAGCGAAACGTTGGTCATCAGCGGGCAATCGCCATTGGGATCGCCTACGCTGTCGAGAATGTCATCGCGGACACGATGATCGTGATGGACGCAGACGGCGAAGACAGACCGTCGGATGTACTACGCTTGCTGGCGGCGATCGAGAATCGAGGCTCCTCCATTGTGGTCGCGGCGCGGGCGAAGCGCAGTGAAAATCTAGTCTTTCGAATTCTTTACCAACTCTATCGCCTGATATTTTTTTCGCTGACCGGTTATCGAATAAACTTTGGGAATTTTCTGGTGCTGCCACCGGTGGCGGCGCGCCGGCTCGCCAATATGGGTGAACTATGGCTGAGTTTGCCGGCGACCATACTGCGTTCCCGTGTTCCGATTATCTATGTCCCAACTGAACGCGGCGATAGGTTTCACGGAGAATCACAGATGAACTTTGTGTCCCTTGTCATTCATGGCCTGCGGGCCTTGGCCGTATTCGTTGAAAGCGCGCTGACGCGGATAATTCTAGGAGCATTGGCGCTGCTTTTGCTTTGCGGTGTTGCCTCGGCGATTGCGATCATTCAAAAGTTTCTCGGCGTCGCGACACCTGGCTGGTTAACCACCGTCGTCGGCGTATCTGTCGTGATTCTCCTCTCAAGCATCATTTTATGCTTCGTCAGCCTTGCCATAAGCATAGCCGGAGGCGCGCAGGCGATTGCTCCTCCACTGGAGACGTATCGAGCGTTGATAGCAAATATTACCGAACTCGCAGCTACGCCACTCTCGGGACGCTTCCAACGTCCGCCTGCGCCATAGATGCGTGAGGTCGCACAACCGATGAAATCGCCGGGGGGGCAGGGCTCTCTCCTGCTTTGGACCGTCATTGTGATTGTCGCGTTCCAGTTGATTCTGGGTTCCTACGCAGCGGCGCTCAATGCGCTGTTCTATGCGAATTATGGCCCCTTCTACGATTCGTTGTCATATTACAACGCGCTCGCCAATATGCAGCTGGACGCAAAAACTTACGGAAAAACCGCCGCACTCATCTACGCGATTTATTATAGCACTGTCGTATATCCATGGGTTCTTTTTGCGCCGTTTGCGCAAAATGTGGAGCCAACGCGTGCCGCCGGCGTTTGGATACAGATATTTGCCGCCACCTGCATGCAGTTCGCTCTCGTTTTTTATTTCTTCAAGGTAAGGAGGCGAACTTGGGGTGAGTCTATTTGCTTCTCAACCATTTTCCTTTTGATCGCCGCGGTATTCGACCCTGACGGCGGTCTATCGGATTTCCGTATGGATCTCTTGCAGTATCTGCTCTTCACCACCATGATGACAAGCTATCTTATTGCCCGGAAGCTTCAGGCGCCCGGTTGGTGGGCGCTGCTAGGCATTACAACGGGTCTGCTATGTCTTGGGCGAGCGACGTCACCGGTTTACGTGGCACCTATCTTCGCTGCTTGTGCCGTCGCTGATTTGGCAACCGATGGCGGCAATCGCAGGTTGATACTTCAGAAATGGCTTATCGCCAGCGCAGTTGCGGCGGCTGTGGCGGGTTGGTTTTTTGTAAGTAACTTTTCATATCTTTATCTCTATTACGCGATCTTGAATCCCGATGCCAACGCGCACCTTGCACTGTCGCAAAGCGTCGTTCATCTTCGATTCGCCGCGGAACACATCGGTCCGCCATTGCTTGTCGCGCTTCTTCTCACGGCGGCAAATTTCAGTGTTCGCTCGCTTGTGGAACTTCGCGGCCTCACTAGAGCATCACTCAATTGGAGGCCATTGCTTTTTTCGGCGGTGCCGCTTGGGTATTTGGTCTTTAGTGGCGCAGGACTCAATCCATTCGTTTCGATCGTTGGGGTGAGCGGGATCATGCTCTTCCTTCTGGATCCCATCGATGTATCGTTAAAATCTTCGGGGAGATACGCGCATACCTTGCTGGCCGGCGCTCTGCTTCTCACCGGGTGCTTCAACGCTGCGCAAGGTACTGCTTTGAACTCACGCAACGTACCGATTTGGATCCCACGGAGGGACGGTATTAATCGCGTTTTGGACGCTATGACGGATGTCTTGACGCATGCCTCCCCACCTCGAAGGTTCACGTACGCCGTAATTTACAGCTCCGGTCTAAATCAGGAATTGATTTTCAACACGATGTTTTTCGACCGGCACCTCAATTTTGAAGGCGGCCGAGTGGCAACCATTGCGGGCTCTCAGCTTGTTCCAATCGAGATGGGAAGCGAGCTCGGAACAAACGAGCTGTGGTCGATGCAACCTGGCACAAACAACGAGCGAACAATCAAACGCATTGTTCAGTTGGTCAATGAGAAAGTAGATCTTCTACTTGTTCCTTCCGCCAGCACGAAGCTGCCAATGCACGTTAATCGTAATCGTTACGTTGGCGAAATCACGCAACGTCTCATGGACTCAGGACGATGGGAGAAAATTGCGGGGCCGATAACGATCAGCCCGATAGAAGAGGCCATCATCCTCCGCAATCGAATTCATGATTCTTGACGCCAATGCGGCACCAACGGCGGGTTGAGCGGCAGCGTCTCGCGGCTCAACCTCGTGTCATTTTGAGCCCGCGTCGCAATTCGGTCGTTTTCGTACTGAAGCGGACATTGAGCCCGATTTTATGAGTACACGGCCTAAAAAAGGCATCGGCTGAACGCCCACATGTCGGGCCGGCATGCGAGTTTTTGCAGTGCGGGCGTTCAATCCGTCGTGATGGGCACAATCCGGGGCGTACCTGTGCGGATTGGTCTGCCAACAACTCGCGAAGAAATGTCACTTTCTTAATGCCTTGCGCTGAGCGATCATGCTCTCGCTTGAAAGCTTTCGCTTCGGCATTCCATTTTATCGGCTTTTGCCAAGTGACATCGGAGGTTCGACGGCGCGGATGGCCGCCCCATCTAACCAGGCCAAGAACGCTTCGATCAGGATTCGGCATAGCAGTGGTCACAACCCGGGCTGACCTTGGTGCATCCGACCCACAGATTAAACGTGTGATCGGCCCATTCGATTTTTGACTTTTCACTCATGACTTCCCTTTGGTTGCTAACATCGCGCCTTAGATAAAGCCGCATCGCGAGCACAATGATCGCGACAAAGCACTTTACGATTTCGCTGGTGAAAGCCTGATCGCTTGAATTCAGCTGCAAACCGGCCCTGAGCAGGGTGAAATATCGTTCTGGGCTAGATTCTCGTTTAATCCCGACCACCCCATCCCAATTTCATGGCGTAGCGATCACCACATGCGTCATTTGGATGAACCGCGGCCGCTCCACCTTCCAATCACCGGTTGACAACAACCAGCATACACCTACAGTACTGGAGTTGCCTGCACGTCATGCACTCGCATTCCGAAGGCGGCTAGGATGGCTGAGGCAACTGAGGTCATAAAGGCGGTCAACGAGCTGATAAATGCCCAGGCGGATCAGCTTTGGGACATTGCGATTTCTATCATAGTAGCGGAGGTATTCATAATTGCTCACCTCGTCTCTTTGAGGGCGATCAGAGTTCGCCACTGGATTGTGGTGGGCCTGCTCTGTGTGTCCGTAGTGTCTCTGGTTTTGTCGCTGGCGTTCGGCTATTTGAGCAAAGGCCAGTTGATCAGCGCGATGATTGATTTGGCTGCCGGTCAGACATGGAAATTTCCGGACTTGGCTGCGCTGTTCAATGTGCTTCAGGTGGCCAGTGTTACTCTCGCACTCGTCGTGTTTGTTTTCTGCTTCTTCTTTTACAGCCGCATACTCGCTCGGGCGATCGTAGCGAGGGACCCAGCATGATCACCCGGCGATCCCTTGTTGTGGCCTCACCCGGCGCACTGCTGCTTTCGCCGACGGCCGCGTTGGCGCAATCCGTCGAGCCACCAAAACCGGGCGAAGTCGCGGAGGTCGTCAAAAACTCCGAAAAATATCATGCCATGCTCGTTGGAGCGGAAGCCCTCCGTTTGGTGCTGATCGTTCGCTTGATCGAACTCAATAGGCCGTCTACGACGCCCAGTGAGGACTATGCCCAATGGGCGCGTATTCGAGACCCGTTCCTGCAAGAACCCTTCGTGAAGGAACTGACCTACAGAATAGATGCCAAGGATTCAGATAAGATCATCATCGATACTGGTGTAACAGTGGGGCCTACGACCGCTCGGATCCAAAGCGCGTTAGCTGAGGGTGGGGTCGACGGGCAGGTAGGCAAAGATATGGTTCGCAGCTTTTATCTTTTCGTGCAAATACACGCTGTCGCCGAACAAAAGCCTCTACCAGCTGACCAGTCTTGGATTTGCACGACGTATCCCTTTCGCTGGTTCTGCAGTCACTCGTGACTCGCTCTGGTCTTCCGATCCCAAACAAAGCCATCAGCTCCCCGCCACGCACTCGGGGTTAGCGTCAGCAGCTCTGGCAAAGAATCTAATCAATCTCGACCGCCACGCCCCAAGCGTTTCGCGTATCGGTCGGCGCACGCGTTTATGCCGCCCAGGTGCTTCAAAAACGGTCTAAGCGGTCTCGGCGGGCGATTTCGATAAGCGGCATATCTGAGCGCACGTGCCATTTTACTGATAGCTTTCCGATCCAGCTGTCGTCCGGATGTGCATCGGATTATTGTCGTGAACGGATCCACATTCTTGTCGTACTGAACGTTCGCGAACTCACAAGCTCGGCGCAACAGCCTCCGTGTCTGACGACGATTCGCGCAACGCCAGACGACGGCGTAGATCGCTCTTAGCTAACCGAATACGGCATCACGGCGCGGGCTTTCGTGGAACCGTTCCCACGCATCACACAAGCTATTGAGCCTTCCGGTAATCGAACCATCCGGCCTCTGATCTCGCGAAGCCAAGTCAATATTGCCAGCCGACATTCTCGTCACAGAAGTGCTTCTTTCGGGACGACAAATGCAGGGGCGTATCACCGGAATTTCTTCGACCTCGAGGGGCATAGCGCGATCGTGGGATAACCGCCCTGTAGTTACCGCGGCAGTCGAACGCTCTGCCGCTGCCCTTTCCGCGCGCATCTCACGCAGCCATCGATCGAGATCGAATTTTTCACCCTCGCGGTCAACCGCCTCTAGATACTTTAAAGTCATTGGTGATGGCAGCATCGCATGTCCTCCCTCTTTTTTGTCTGCTTCAAAAATTAGTCATTTTAGATCTCGGAGTACGGTTCGCCTCAGCCGACACTATGACAATCAGGTTTTCTTGAGCGAGCGCGTGAAACTTACCTCCTCAAAAGGATCTAAAGTTTAGGCCGCAGGATGGTGGCTTGACCCTTTTGTTTTAAACGCCGCAGCTACGAGCGGTTTTGCAAATAAAGTGCATGATGTGACTGTTCGACCTACCGGACTTTTATTTTCGAATGTCTCGACCCTCACTATATAGTGAAAAACAATACGGGCTGAAGGGCTTCGCAATTGGAGCGGATTTGGACTGGACCTGAAAGTTACGTGACAAAATGGGAACATTGGACCTGACAAATATGTAGGGAAGCAAGACAATGACTAGACTTAATTCAATGAACTCAAGTGACATTGCGCTCGTGGAGATCATTAATTCGTGGTGAAGTAGAGAGATGGAGGAAAGGGTTAGATTTCACGGCTGGAATGCGTATCTCGTGACATTTACGTTCGACCATCTGCCTGGGAGACCCGCAATGAGCGAGCTCGGAAGGGGCGACACCGATTGTGTAAAAAATGGCCTCCGGTTCTGACGGCCGACCTGCATCCTCAATTCCGATGGCCTCGACCAACTGATAAGGAAAACAGACTTTCCTTATCAGTTATTCGCAAGGAGGTCAGGCGTGGCAAAGCCAATCAGGGACATCTATGGACGCCAAGCGCTAACCAACCAATCGCCACCTGACGTTCCTTGCAGTAGAGTCCGATGGGACAAAGGGGCCGACTTGGGATCATGCTGTGGCAATTTATCGGATGCTGCGGACCGCCTCGTTTAGTCCTGAAGTGAACGAACGGCTGGCAGCCGCTTACGAAGATGCGCTTCGTGCCTTGCGCATCGCCAATCGCGCCGACCCCATAACGGTGGTTATCGCCAGGCGGATCATCGACGCAGCCAAGACTGGGGTGCGCGACTCGAACGAGCTTTGCGCGTTGGCAATCAAAGGCCTCCAAACTCCGGGCATTCGATAGTCGCGCGGCATGAAAAAGGCCGCGGCGATGAGGGTCACCGAGGCCTAGGTTCGCATATGAATGCCACCGTCCCAGCCCCGGACCCGGCAGCAACGAGAGCGTATGCCAAATCTGGCGGTCCTTGCCCCTATTCCCGACGGTGACCTGGATATTTTCGGTGGCGGTGACAGAAATGCCACACCTTCGGATTTTCAGCTGTGGATTTCTCAATTGTCTGTTGATGCGCGCAACGTCGTCACCCTTGAGCCACGTTCTCGGGGAGTGCTGGGCGTGAGCCAAGCCTTAACACTGCGACTGCAACTCGGGATTTTCGCTGTGACGTTTGATATCCGCACGTTTCTATTTCGGTCGCGGCATGACCGCGGACTAGGTCAGAAACGGCTGCGCACAGACCAGATCGCGGAGCAAATTGCTTGGTGGCGTGCCTTTCGCATGATCCTCCCCGAGTTGCGTCAAAAGCCGATCTTCACAATGGTCAGCGAGGAGCTTGGGCTCAGCCGCTCAGAGGTGTGCGACGCACTTCGCGAGATTAACGCAGTGCAATGGAAGCAGCTTCGTGCGAACGCGGACGCTCTCGCGAAGGAATGGGCCGATGCTCGGCGGCGGACCAATGCGGCTCGCCACCGCTATGCCAACACAGTTCGCCGGACGTCACAAAGTGGCGGTTTTGATGCCCGGATGTAGGCTTTCTTCCGACCTAATCCGTGGATGGTATTCGACTTTGGGCGAGGACGTTTTTCAGCAGC
>Ga0187783_10004454_pt1 | contig 10381 bp, 11 predicted proteins | sample 1015_SJ02_MP02_2_FD_132471 | JGI IMG/M metagenome (GOLD analysis project Ga0187783, IMG submission 132471) | Tropical peat soil microbial communities from peatlands in Department of Meta, Colombia - 1015_SJ02_MP02_20_MG | ecosystem: Environmental > Terrestrial > Soil > Wetlands > Peat | place...
CCTTCACGGCGTCATCATTCGTAACTTTGACATTGGCGGGTTTCAGATCGCGGTGAATGATCCCGCGTTCATGCGCGTACTCCAAAGCATCAGCGATTTGCTTAGCAATACGGACAGCCTCATCAACCGGAATTGGCCCAGCCTTGATGCGATCCGCCAAGGTTGGCCCTTCCACCAACTGCATCACTAGCGCACGCGTACCGCCAGAATCTTCGAGTCCGTATATAGAGGCGATGTTGGGGTGATCGAGCGAGGCAAGAACCTTGGCTTCGCGTTGGAAGCGTGCCATGCGCTCGGCATCACGGGCGAATGCTTCTGGCAGGACCTTGATAGCTACGTCGCGGCCTAGCTTGGGATCGTGTGCACGGTAAACCTCTCCCATCCCGCCCGCACCGATAGCGGAGATGATTTCATAGGGGCCCAAGTGGGTGCCGGACTGAATGGCCATGGTCCCTGTCCGCTGAAATGCGCGTAGTATATACGACCGACGTTACGTACAAAGATGATTTATCCCTCCGGAGATGTGGAGAGCGCCGATTCAATGCTTGGTCTAAACGTGGAAATTCTAGGGGTATGTGCGAGCTGCTACTCTTTTGGAACATGCACCAAGGTGCTTGCCGTGAGGAGCTTCCGCTGGTCTGCAGGACGCGCGACGGCTAGCGGCCAGTTGGTTCGGTTGGCGTCGCAGGTGCGGGTTTTACGATGGTCTGGAACCGGCCATTGACGGTCGGATTCCGATCGACCGTCGGGTCGCAAGCACCCGAATCCTCATTCTCGTCCATGCGGTTAAGGTCTTTGACGCGGTTCCATGTGATCGTCACAGTGATGGGCTTCGCAAGCGCGACCGGATCGTCCGCCGTGAGCTGAATCTGCATCTCATCGTGATTGACCATGCGGATGCGCTCGACAGCGTGAAATTCATTGCTTAACGGCCCCACCGTCGTGACAGGCTCCGCATATGAGACTATCAGTGGTTGTTTCACCGCTATCGTGTCGGCCACCAACGTATCGCCTTCCCAATGCCCGATCGAATCGCCCTGGTTCGTCGGCCATAGCTCCTCTTTTGGAGGATGCGAACGACCGTCCGTATAGATATGCCGTACTGAGCCAATGGTACCTATGAGCGTGGTTTCCTCGGGCGTTACGCGCCATTCAGAATATCCCGGTAGCATCGTCGCGGGAAAAGGAGGTGGTGCGCCGCAGCGTCCCCTCGAGGGTGGGTTGTTAGGGTCGGCGGCTATGGCCGCATCTCGCGCCTTTTCCAACTGGTCAATCTTTGGTTGCCAGGCGGGAGTGTACGATGGGTGTAGGGCGACCGCATATGCTTTGGCCCTGCGCAATCCCGCCGCGCCCAATTGTTGTCCGTCCAGTTCGTCGGCCACAACATCAAATTGCCACAATCCCGACCAGTCCGGCAGTCTGGCGAAAGCCTCGATGCGCTCCTTCGAGGATTCTTGCGACTGGGCGGCACACAAGCAGACTGCAAACAGTGCGGTGACTACAATCATTCGATGAATCATCATCGTCCTCCCGTCGTTGCGTCCTTTTGATCGTTTTCCGGCACCCTTCCGATTGGCTTTCCGTCGGAACCGATCGCGTAAACAATTTGGCCACCGGGTCGGCCATCGCGCAACGGATTGATGACCACTGTGATTTTGTCTCCCTGCTTCACGCTTTCAGGTCTCCAGCCGTGACGAAAAAGTTCTAGCGGCGCTCCCATCTCGAGACCCCATTCTACGGGCGCAGCTTTCGGGTCCTTGGGATCGGACACGAGCAATTGAATCCAGCAATGCGGATTGTTCCATTGGAATTCCTTGACAGTGCCGACAAGAGTCACTTGTTTTTGAGAATCGAACATCGCGTGCGAATGGTGGGCGAGCGCCGAACTGGTGGTCAGCATTGCGGCGATGGCGACGAGGGCATAATTCATACCTCTGCTCATTTGCTCCTCCACAGATCCGCGTGGCAAACCTCAGCCATTCCGTCCGCACTTATATCGGAGTGGATTTCATAGGGGCCCAAGTGGGTGCCGGACTGAATGGCCATGGAGCCCTGTCCCTGCTAGTTGGAATTCCGATAGTATATACGACATGTGTTACGTACCAAGCTGATTTATCTAAGGGGGAGAGACAATGAAACGAATACTGGCGTTGACTACTGTCTTGGCTATGTCTCTCGCCGCCTCGGGCGTGTTGCTGGCCCAGCAGGAGAGTCCGTTTGTCGGCACATGGAAGTTAAACTTGGCGAAGTCTAAGTTCACAGGCAGGCAACCACCCAAGAGCGGAACGCGAACCGAGGTCGCACAAGGTGACGGCTTCAAGGTCACCTACGAGGGGATTACCGCGCGTAAACAGGTGTTGCTGTGCGGGAAACAAAAGTTGCAGCCAGCTCGCTATTGTATCTTTGTGGATTTGCGTGCCGTAGCAGCTCAAATATCTCTGGAAACTTGCCTTCCTGGAGCAGGCGCTGCCCCTCCTTCGCATCGTATTTCGACTCGAGCCTTCGGTAGCTTGCATGAAAACGGGACGCAACTTCCTGCCAACTAGGAAAGCCACACCACATGCTAACTCCAGCCCCAGCCCAGATTATGATCGGTTTGCTTCGTGCAGCCACGAGGTCACGCAGCGAACGGAGTGCATAGAACGTACCCTTATCGTTTCCGTCAAGCATCGTCCAAGGATTTTAGCGCATTGGTGCGAGATGCGCGGGCAAGACGTACCTCCCGTAAAGGCCCATATAACTCTGTCCATGACCGTGCCGAGCGCTGCACGGGAGTTCGTCCCGACGTCGCAGAAGTTTTCCAGGAAAATAGTAACTCGGAGAGGCTATTCCCTTATACTGAGCAAATTCCAACTAGCAGGGACAGGGTCCTATGCCCATTCAGTCCGGCACCCACTTGGGCCCCTATGAAATCATCTCCGCTATCGGTGCGGGCGGGATGGGTGAGGTTTACCGTGCCCGTGATCCTAAGCTAAGCCGCGACGTAGCCATCAAGGTTCTGCCGGAAGCCTTTGCCCGTGACGCTGAGCGCATGGCCCGTTTTCAGCGTGAAGCGAAGGTCCTCGCCTCTCTCGATCATCCCAACATCGCTTCGATCTATGGACTGGAAGATTCCGGGGGCCCGCGTGCCTTGGTGATGCAGTTGGTGGAAGGGCCGACGCTAGCTGACCGGATCAAGGCTGGCCCGATTCCCGTTGATGAGGCGGTCCGCATAGCAAGACAAATTGCCGACGCTCTCGAATACGCGCACGAACGAGGAATCATCCACCGAGACCTGAAACCCGCGAACGTGAAGGTGAGCGCAGACGACACCGTCAAAGTGCTCGACTTCGGATTAGCCAAGGCCCTCGAAAGCGACATAGCGTCCATCGACATCTCCACTTCGCCCACCATCAGCCGCATGGCGACGATGCAGGGAGTGTTGCTGGGGACGGCTGCGTACATGGCACCGGAGCAGGCGAAGGCTAAGCCAGTGGATCGGCGAGCTGACATATGGTCGTTCGGCTGCGTCCTCTACGAAATGCTGACGGGGAAAGTGGCATTTCCCGGCGACTCGGTGACGGACACGTTGGCAGGCGTTATACGCGCCGAGCCGGATTGGTCGCAGCTTCCATCAGCGACGCCGATACGGGTTCGTGTGCTTTTGCAGCGGTGCCTGCAGAAGGATCCAAAGCAGCGGCTGCAGGCCATTGGCGATGCACGCATCGCGCTCGATGAAGTTCTCTCAGGTGCGCCAGAGCAATCGTCCGCTGCTGCTGTTTCAGTCTCCGCACCACTCTGGCGCCGGGCACTACCATGGGCTGTTACAGCCTTGACTCTTATCACACTGGCTCCTGTCGCATTCCTTCACTTCCGCGAAGTGCCGCCCGCCCCCGCTGAGCCAGTCCGCTTTCAGATTCCTCCACAAGAGAAGATGACGCTGGCCGCTGGTTTGGGCGGGTTGTCTTTCGATGGCCGCCAGCTGGTTTTCGCAGCGACGGGCTCTGATGGGATCCAACGCTTGTGGGTTAGGGCCCTCGATTCACTCGAAGCGCGCCCGCTCCCTGGTTCTGAGTCGCCGTTCTATTCTGCCGTTATCTGGTCCCCCGATAGCCGGTTTATTGCCTTCGATGGTACGGGAAAGCTAAAGAAAATACCTGTCGCTGGCGGCCCAGTAGAAATTGTGTATGACACATCCCGGTTTGGGCTGGCGGTTGGCGGTGACTGGAACCGCGATGGCGTGATCATTTTTGGGACTCCCGGCGGAGGATTGATGCGGGTTTCCGCCAGCGGCGGGCCCGCGTCGCCCCTGACAGTTGTCGATTCATCGCGCAAAGAATTTCACCACAACCAGCCACAGTTCCTGCCAGACGGGCGACACTTCATTTACATGCGCACTTCGACCGTGCCAGGCAATAGCGGCGTTTACATTGGATCGCTGGATGCCAAGGCGGAAGATCAGAGCTCGAAACAAGTGCTGGCGACCCTCTATGGGTCCGCCTTCGTACCGTCTTCCGATCCAGGCTGGGGACATCTGCTCTTCGTCCAGGAGAGGACGCTAATGACACAGCGGCTCGACACCGGTCGGATGGAATTGTCGGGAGAGCCCGTGGCACTGGCTGAGGGGGTCGGCACCTTCCTCGATGGCGCCTTTTTCTCGGCGGCGAATAATGTTCTCGTTTACAGAACCAGTAGCAGCGGGAACTCTCAGCTTACTTGGTATGGCCGCCAGGGACAGACTCTCGGCACGGCAGGTGAAACGACTGATCTCTTTGACGGGATAGAACTTTCGCCTGATGGAACGCGAGTTGCTGTCAGCCGGGACTTGGCTATCATGCTGCTCGAATTCTCCCGGGGCACGACCACGCGGTTCACCTTCGGTCACGCTAATTCTTATGCCCCGATATGGTCTTCGGATGGAAACCGCATCATCTTCGCTTCGAACCGCGAAGGCCATTTCGATCTCTATGAAAAGCCGGCGAGTGGCGCAACAGATGAGGAATTACTGTTGAAGTCCGACCAGAGCAAGTTCCCTAGCAGTTGGTCCCGCGACGGGCGGTTCTTGCTGTATACCGGGAACGACTCAAAGACTGGGAACCACCTATGGGTGCTCCCGCTTGAGCGTGACAAGAAACCGTTTCCGTTTCTCCGCACCGAGTTCAATGAAAACGATGGGAGTTTTTCTCCCGACGGACGTTGGATTGCCTACTCGTCGGATGAATCCGGGCGCGACGAGATCTATGTACGACCGTTCTCACCGGACCTCAACGGAACTGCTTCCGGTGGCGGCAGGTGGCAGATTTCCAATGGGGGTGGAGTTAACCCTCACTGGAGGGGCGATAGCAAAGAGCTGTACTTCCTGGGTTCTGATGGAAAGTTGATGGCTGTCGAAGTATCGGGCAATCCAACGTTCCGCGCAGAGGCGCCCAGAGTCCTCTTCCAAGCCCCGCCACAACTCGTGATCCCTCTTTTTTCCTCGTGGGATGTTACGCAGGATGGCAAACGCTTTCTTTTCCCAGCTCCGGCGGCTCCGTCCGTGCAGGCCCCAATCACCGTCGTGCTGAACTGGCCCTCCCTACTCAAGAAATGACGCCTGGCAGTTTCCTTTTGCAGATCAGGAGGTATCGATGACAAAGTGGCTTCTCTCGGCGGCCCTGATACTCTCAGCTTTCCCATCTAGCGGGATGGCGCAGACGAAGGAATCTCTGGTCGGCACTTGGAAATTGGTGTCCTTCACAACTGTGAACGGCAAAGGTCAAGTCGAAGACGGATACGGCCCGAATCCGATAGGCTTCCTCACGTATACGGCTGATGGTAGAGTCTCGGTCGTCATAAGCGATTCCCGACGCAAGCCTTTATCAGGCCCCGACGTCACGACGTTCACCGCCTATGCGGGAAGCTACGCTTTCACTGGGGACAAAGTGACCCACCATATAGAGGTCTCCTCGCTCCAAATACTCGTGAACACGGATCAGGTTCGTTCCGTGAACATTCAAGGTGATCGCTTGACCTTGCGAGGCGGAATGCTTGCGAACGGCGTCATGCTGGGCGCGAATAATGAACTCGTTTGGGAGCGGCTGAAGCCGAATACCGCGGATATGAAGAAATGACGCCGGCCACAAAACTCGGCACCTGTGGACTCGCCTTGAAGGACTTCACGGCGCGTCCTGATTGTGATTCGGGATGTTCGGCGTAAGTTTTTTTGCGATGAATTCCTGTAACAGATTCTCGACTGCGGCTTCGGCGATGCTGATCCCTGCGTTCTCAAACACCATTCCGGCGCCGTTACGATCTTGCGGCGGGTAATAGAGGTTCGAAATTCCACCCCCAGCGAGCGGGCCCAAAATGTTCGGATAATTCGGTTGCCAGCGCCCGTTGTCGCCTTTGCAGATCACCGCATTCGCAATGGCGTACAGAGCGCGCGATTTCTTGGTCCCGGTGCCTTTGTAAAAATATCGCGGGTCCTGCTTGAGCAGCGAAGGTATCACTGCTGACCCGATTAGCGTGCTCGTAACAGAATCGGCATAAGCAACTCCAAATCGTTTGGCGTAGCCGTCCGCGCCCTGGCCGTATCCGCCAGACTGATTCGACGCCTGGTCGATTCCAGCCGTGGCCGCGACGAACCCTACGTTCACGGGATCCACCATCGTCTTCAGCGCCAGCTGGAATTTCTGCTTCGTACTGAGCGGAGCCGCGTTGGGAATGTATGTAACATAAAAATTTGGGATGAAGCCGAAGAGGCGCTGCTGCTCTTCCTCTTTGAGTTGCATTTCCGCCACTTCGTAGGTCGATGGCGTGACCTTGACCGTGCTGACTACCGGCGCGACCACCATCGTGATCGTCGGCGTGAGGTACATCTGCCCGGGCTCGAGCGTTCCGGAAATTGTCTGCGTTGAGAATTGCGCCGCTTCGACGGTGAGCTGATAAGACCCCGGAGCGATATTGTCGAGCGAGAATATGCCAGTCTCGCTGGTCTCCTTCACCGCGCTGGCCGTAGAATTCGGGCGCGTGAGTTTCACGTGCGCTCCGGCCACGGGAGCCCCCGACTGATCCACCACCGTTCCGTAGATTATTCCTGGCGTTTGTTGGTTAGGCGATTGCGGTTCCTGCTGCAGTTGGGGCGTTTGCGCAAGTGCAGAGCAGCCAAACGCAAAGACAATTAGGCTGACCAAGAGCGATTTGCCGCCTCGAGGTTTGCTCACTGGAATTTTCCGCCAAGCCGCTCGCGAGAGTCCCTGCATTCCGCGCGCCGAAGTGCGATATTTCTCTAAAAAACGTTACCATGAGACCTCCTGATTTTCCTTTCGGATAGAAATTTCTAGTTCTATGATGGAAATCGCACACATAGTTTTCTACGCATTTTAGCTTCTTCAGTCTCGCTCGCGACGTATGTGCTCCAAGGCGATACGGCCAAAGCGAAAACTGCCTATCAAGATTTCCTCACCCTCTGGAAAAACGCCGACCCCGACATCCCCATCCTGAAGCAAGCCAAGGCGGAGGACGTGAAGTTGCAGTAGTTGCTTGTCGGTCTGCGCCGTTATTTCGCCGCGATCGGCCCGGTGGACCAATTGTACGGTTTGCCGACTTACCGCCCGATCGGAGTTACTTCCGGATTGCGTCATGCGACAGTCAGGGTAGACCTTTGCATGGCTGTGAGCGTAGTTGCCGATGTAGCCAGCCATACAGGTTGCGGTTAGACTAGAAAAGTATGCGTGTATGGCAGCCGATCCGTGCCCTCGTTCTCGATCGCCACAGCCACGATGCCGCCTACGCGGCTATTGTTGTCGCAGGCAGTTATGAAGAAGCGGGCGACCAAGGCAGATTCCGAGTCGAAGCAGGCGGCGTATTATTACACGATCGTTTCGAAGCCCACCTGGACCGATTTTCCAGAGCGGGTGCTGTAGTCCTTAATCTCCCCTTGCCAACTGGACTCTCGTTTAAGCCAGGTGCGGCAAAGCTTGCTGATCCGGCCCCCATTGTGATCGCGGCAGAGAGGAGCCTGGTAGAAGCCACGGCGTTGCTTCTTTCGACCATTCAGGACGCAACTCCAAAGCCTGTTGACTGGCCAGACGAGTTAGCCGCATCCTTGATGCAAGATTCCTTTCTGGTCCTTTCCACTTGGGCGCAAGAACAGGGGCTAACATCGTGGACCGTGACCAGGGGCTTTGCGCAGGTCTTTGGGATTTCACCAGAAGCTTTTCGGGCGCGCATGCGGGCCCGGCGCGCGTGGAAAGCGATACAAGGCACCGAAACACCTCTGGCAGAGATCGCACTGGACTCAGGTTTCTCTGATCAGGCGCATATGACTCGCAGCGTAAAACAGATAACCGGCATGACCCCGGGTGAGTGGCGAAAGCTTGCAAATGGATTCAAGACGGTATGGGCTTCGGGCAGATAGCATGAATGGCGAAGTAGTTGGATCGCGGGTTTGGGGAGGATCCGATGAGAAAAGCGCCATTTCTGCTAGGAATACTGTGCGTCTCTACATTGGCGGTAACTGCTCTGGCGGGTAAGTCCGACAGCACATCCGCCAATTCTTACCGAGGCTCCATTCCCTTCGACTTAGTTCTTAAACACATTGTGGTCAATATTAGCGTCAACAATTCCCGCCCGCTGCCGTTCATCTTGGATACAGGCGACAAATTTGCAATTGTTGATCGAGATCGAGCGAAACAGCTGGGTATTACGCTCCAAGGAGATATCCAAAGCCACGCTGCTGGTGCGGCCGTTCTTCATGGCTTTTATGTTCAAGGTTCGTCGTTCACAATCCCTGGGCTAAGTGGTTTTTCGCAGCCGGTCACATTCGCATTTCCTCTTGAAAACCTGGAGGCACCACTCGGCCACGAGATCGACGGAGTAATCGGCGGCGATTTCATCAAGGAATTTGTTGTTGAGCTCGATTACCAATCCCATGTGGTGCGTTTGTATGACAAGGAGACTTTCCGATACTCGGGACCTGGAGAAAGTATCCCGATTGAACTGAACTCGGCAGGTCATCCGATCATTGAAGCGGAAGTCACGCCTGAGGGCGGAGAACCCCTTAAAGGAAAGTTTGTGCTCGATATCGGATCAAGTGCCTCGCTTGCGCTATACAGTCCCTTTGTTGCTCAGCATCACCTTCTTGGTCCGAACCTGAAAACGATAAGGGCGCTGGGCGCCGCGGGAGCTGGGGGCCAGCTCCAGGCGCAAATTGGCCGAGTCGCGGAATTGAAGATTGGTGAGTTTAGGCTTGCCCAGCCGATCACCCTTTTTTCGCAAGACAAAGCGGGGGCTTTTGCGAGCTCCGATATTCAGGGCAACCTCGGTGAGCAAGTTCTGAGCCGATTTACCCTGTTTCTCGACTACAGCCATGGCCACGTTATTTTCGAACCGAACAAGGATTTTGGTCAACCTTTTGGACCCGCATTTGCGGGTGCCGTTCTCGAAGGCATCGGAGGCGACTACAAGATTTTTCGAGTCAAGGACGTCCTCGAAAACTCCCCGGCATCTGAAGCGGGACTCCACGAGGGCGATGTAATTACCGCTGTTGACGGTCGCCCTGCCTCGGCATTGTCGCTGAGCGAGGTTGCGGAGATGTTTGAGCGCTCGACTTCGTACAGCTTGGATGTCCAGCGGGGTGACACCAGGCTGCAGGTCACCTTGCGTCCCAGGAAATTGATCTGAGCGGTTGAGTAGCGCGAGGATTTGTCGCACAGAGCTGGATAAGCGCGCGCCGTCCCTTTCAATCCAGGCTGGTTTGTCGGCAACCCGGAAACTATCGCAAACAACGCACCCGCAAAAGGGCAAAGTCCTGGGAAACGGGGTTACCGGAAACTTGCTTTCTGCTGGAACTATTTGTTGGCCTGTTTTTCGAACTCTTTCACTAGGCGTTCGCCGACGCTGTTGAATCCCGTCAGGAGGCCTCCCCAGACATGCTCGGCGCTCCAGAGACTCGCTCCTGTCTTGAAGTCGATCACGGTAAGGTATGCGTACTTGGTCGGCTTCTGCCTATTCCAGTTTGGAATGTGGCTTACGTCTGGGTTATCTAGGTCGCCCGTGGTAGGGCTCGCAGAGTCAGGTCCCTGATACGGATCGAGGGAGAGGAGGAGAATCAGATCGGCTTGCTTTTGGTCCTGAACGATTCGAAACTTGCCCCATTTTTTCAATTCAGCCAACGCGTTCGTTCCAACGGCGTCAGACCCGGTCTTATTCTCGAAATAGATGGTCTTGGCCGATGAGACTTGAAGAACGATCTGACCGGATGGTTTCGATTGCGGCAAAGGGGCGGCGAAGGCGGGCATACAAACGCACGCGAAAAACATTATGAGGACGGCACTACGCATCGGTCTCGATTTCCCGTGCTGAGTTTACTCCCGAGAGGTTCCAAGTGCCTGAGTAACGGCGTATCTCTAATGAGGCCGGC